>WNFP01001045.1_pt1 | contig 31585 bp, 27 predicted proteins | sample 5400201 | NCBI WGS metagenome assembly WNFP01 (sample SAMN13153355, study PRJNA577476) | soil metagenome | isolation source: 115 cm saprolite under Madrone tree | place: USA:California | collected 2016-06-14 | reverse complement strand
TCTCGAATAGCACCAGATCAGCCAGTGCGACAATCACGGTAACGTCAACATCGCCCGTGTCGGTCACCATCTCGCCCACCAGCGCCTCGTTGAACGTTTCGACCGCACGGCAATTTACGGCCACGGTGGCCAATGATCCTGCAAACCAGGGGGTAACCTGGAGTCTGATCCAGTCCGGCAGCAGCTGCGCGCCTGGTTGTGGAGCGCTCTCTGGACAAACGGCCACGACGGTTACCTACACGGCTCCGGGAACGGTGCCGGCCAACTCCACGCTGACCCTTACGGCAACATCGGTGCGCGATACGAGCAAGAGTGCGAGCGCAACAATCACGGTCACCTCCTCGGGCGGCAGCGTAAGCGTTACCATTTCTCCGAAGCGCGGCGGTCTGGCGGTAACCCAAACGCTCGCGTTTACTGCCACGGTGATGAATGATGTTGGAAGCGCGGGCGTGACATGGTCGGCTTCCGGAAGCGGCTGCACTGGTTCTGCCTGTGGCACGTTCACGAACGGAACCAGCAACTCGGCGACCTATGTGGCGCCATCGATCGCGGGCATCTACATGGTTACGGCAACAAGCGCTGCCGACCTGACCAAGAGCGCCTCTGCACCCATCGCTGTCACCGATTTGGCTGGCGTGCTGACTTACCACAACAACGTTTCACGCGACGGCACAAATAGCCAAGAGTATGCCTTGACCACGGCGCTCGTGACCGCCACTACGTTCGGTAAGCTGTTCTCGTGTCCGACGGACGGAGCCATCTACGCGCAGCCGCTGTGGGTGCCGCGAATAACGATCAATAGTCTGCCGCATAACGTGATCGTAGTGGCCACGCAGCACGACAGTGTGTATGCCTTCGATGCCGACACCAGCCCCTGCACCACGCTCTGGCACGCCAATCTTCTCGATTCCGCCCACGGCGGAACAGCGGGCGAAACCACTGTCCCTTCCAGTGCCACCGGAGGGCTCGTGGGCAACGGATTTGGCGACATCACTCCCGAGGTGGGCGTGACGGGCACTCCAGTCATCGATCCGAGCACGAATACCGTCTACGTCGTCAGCAAGTCCGTCAATGCCAGCACGCAATTCTTCCAGCGGTTGCATGCCTTGGATCTAACGACCGGAAACGAAAAGGTCACTCCACGGGGCATTGACGCCTCTATTTCAGTTGCGGGAACTGGCGATGGATCCGTGAATGGACGGGTGCCATTTGACTCCAGGAACGAAAGTCAGCGCCCCGGCTTGGTGCTATCGGGCGGCGTGGTCTACGTTAGTTGGGCCTCGCATGAAGATCGCGATCCATATCACGGCTGGGTGATGGGGTTCAGTGCTTCGACACTTGTGCCAGGGACGAATGCGGTTTTTAATACCACCCCCAATCACGTCGGGACGTTGTCGTATTCCCGCGGCGGAATCTGGATGGGCGGCGGAGCCCCGGCCGTCGATGCCAGCGGCAATCTCTACTTCATCACCGGCAACGGAACGTTCGACGCGAATACCGTCGGCGGATCGAACTACGGCGACAGCGTGGTGAAATTGAGCACCGCGAGCGGGCTGAGTGTGGCCGACTACTTCACACCGCGCGATCAATCCACACTCGACGCCAATGACACCGACTTTGGCTCGGGCGCCGCAACTATACTGGTCGATCAGCCGAGCGGGCCCGTAACCCACTTGGTGATCGGGGGCGGAAAGCAGGGCAACCTCTTTCTGCTGAACCGCGACAACCTGGGCAAGTTCAGCGGCGCGACAAACAACGTGCTGCAAACCGTCAACGTGGTGAGTGGCATTTTCGCGACGCCGGTGTTCTGGCAGAACAATCTATACGTGGCACCCATCGGGGCGCTCAAGCAATATGCCTTCAATCCGACAACCGGGCAGTTCAGCGGCGCGCCGTCGTCGCAAACTGCTGCCACTTTCGGCTTTCCGGGAGCCACGCCTTCGCTGTCCTCCAACGGCGCGGCCAGCGGCATCGTGTGGGCAGCAGACAACACCCTGTACTGTACGACTCAATCGCCCGGATGCGGCTCCGCCGTGCTGCACGCTTACGACGCCACGAACCTCGGTCATGAATTGTGGAATAGCTCGGAAGCGGCAGGCAATCGCGACCAAGCGGGTCGAGCGGTCAAGTTCACCGTGCCCACCGTTGCGAACGGCAAGGTGTATCTCGGAACCCGAGGCAACGACTCGACGGTGCTGGGAGAACTCGAAGTTTACGGGTTGCTGCCGAACTGACTCGATCCGATGGGGAACTTCCGCCGTAGGGCATAGCGAGAGGACTATGCGGCGATGCCCAACGTGTTCATAGCAGGGGTTACCGGCTACCTGCGGAGCCGGCTCGCCGAAGAATTGATTCGGGGGCGGCACACCGTGTCGGGCCTAGTGCGGGAGGGCTCGGAAAATCGCCTGCCGCAGGGTTGTCGGCCGATCCCCGGAAATGCGCTGGACCGCACCACTTTTAGTGGAAAGATCGCTGGCACAGACGCCTAGGTGCAACTCGTGGGTGCTGCGCATCCCAGTCCCGCCAAAGCCCAGCAGTTCCGCGAGATCGATTTGAAATCATGCCCAGAGTCCCTGGCCGCCGCCCTCGCCAACAACGTCAAACACTTTGTTTATGTGAGCGTGGCACACCCCGCGCCCACGATGAAGGCCTACATCGAGGTGCGCACGCGTTGTGAAGAATTGATTCGCACGAGCGGATTGCACGCCACGATTCTGCGTCCCTGGTACGTGCGTCGCCGCCGATGGAATTCGAATCGTGGAAGTCCCAGAGATACCCTCGCGACGAGCGTGAAATTGATTGGCACTTCGGTTTCTGCCAACAGATCTTTCCCGCAAGCCCTTACCGCGGAATCAAGAACGGATCCGTGCCAGGGCCGGAGTCTGCGTTTCCCGCTTCTCCAGGTCCATGGCCACATGGGCGAGTCGTTCCAACTCACTCCTTAGTGCGATCCAGTACTCGGAGCCCATGGTCGCGACGAATCGTCCGTGAGCCGTCCGCCAGGCGGGCAGGCTGCGCGCTAGGGTGTGCTCTCCTTTGGCCGTAATGGTCAAAAAACGCTGCCGCATGGCGGCGCGATTCGAAATGGTGACCAGTCCCTCTTTCTCTAAGAGCCGCACACTCCTCGTCAGTGTGGTGCTGTCAATGACCAGCACATCTGCGAGAGCCCCGATAGAAACCGGCTGGTTCTTCACGACGCCCACCAATATGGCGAACTGCGTCGAGCGAATACCCGATTCCTGAAGCGCCATGTCGTACAGCCTGGTGACGGCGCGAGCGGTCCTGCGAAAGTTGAACGAAGCGCAGTAGCCCGTTCCGTCCAGGTCCAGTGTTGAGCAATGCTTTTTCATTTTCGGCATCTGAGGCTTGACATGTATATACATTTTAAGATATAACGGATTTCAACAGGATGTCAAGTGACGGCATCCCTGGCCCGGTCGGGCGCCATTCCGCGAGTGGAATAAGACGAATGATGAATCGGTCTACTGTTGTCGCCAAGGGTGATTTCTATGAGTACGCAGGCGGTTCCCAGACACTCGCTGGAAGAGCACCAAGGTTCAAATAACGACAAGTGCGGTCCCGCGCGGTATGTCTGTTTTGGTACCTTTCAGCTGGACTTGGAAAAAGAAGAACTTTTCAAGAACGGGGCCCGGGTTAAGCTGCAGAGTAAGGTCTGTGAGGCGCTCGTTGCGCTCCTTTCTAAGCCGGGCGAAATCGTGACCCGCGAAGAGCTGCGCAGGCAGCTCTGGCCGTCGGACACGCACGTCAACTACGATGCCAACGTAAACACTACCGTGAACAAGCTCCGGCAGGTTCTCGGCGATTCACCGGATAAGCCCACGTTCGTGGATACCATTCCACGCAAGGGCTACTGTTTTGTTGCCAAAGTAGAATACGTCGACCGGCCGGTTGCGCTCCCGGAACGCTCGTCTCGCACCGCGCCTGAGGAGCACGCGCAAGGCAGGGCCTCGTTCTTTCCGACCACCATCCTTTCCAAATGGTTTACCCCTGCCGTGGTTGTTCTGGTGATCGCCAGCATGTTATTCGGCGCGGCACTGGTGTTGTACGCCCACCGCTGATCCCCTCCACCGCTGCTCTAAATTTCAAAGCGAGCCGCGCAGCCCCAGAGCCTCAGCGTGCTCGCGCAAGGCTCTGATGCAGAAGGCGATGTGCTCTTCCAGTGCGACGCCAAGCTCTTCGGCGCCTTTGCGCACATCCTCGCGCGACACGCCCTTGGCGAAGAGTTTGTCTTTCATGCGCCGCTTCACCGAGTCCACTTCCAGATCCAAAATACTTTTCGACGGTCGCACGTACGCACAAGCGGTCAAGAAGCCGGCCAGCTCGTCGCAGGCAAAGAGCGTGTGCTCCAGCGCAGATTGGCGCGGCACGTTCGAATAGTCCGCGTGAGAGAGGATGGCGCGGACGATCTCCTCGGAGTAGCTCATTTCGCGCAAAATTTTTGCGCCTTCCGACGGATGCCCCTGATCAGGCGAGTGTTCGTGATTGGGCCAGCGCTCGTAGTCGAAATCGTGCAGTAACGCGGCGAGGCCCCAAACTTCTTCATCGGCGCCCGTTTTGCGCGCATAAGCGCGAACACACGCTTCGACAGCGAGCATGTGTTTGCGCAGGCTCTCCGAAGCGGTGTATTCGCACAACAGTCTCCAGGCATCCTCGCGTGTCGGCATGCGGCGCTCCCGAAATCGAGCGGATAGTGTAGCTTGGGAGGCCGGAAGTAATGAAGTAGGGAAATGCAGGGAGCCGTGATGCAGTACGTCTTTCGGCGACTCTCCTGAGGGGCGGAGAGTGCTGTCGAGGAAGCCCAGCTTCCCCATCCTCCGGTCGATACGGGACGGGCGGCTCTTTAACATTTCATTCGCGGGGGGGCGGACGAAGTAGCATTCCCAGTGCACGCGGCCAGAAATGGCTGGGTGACATGTGAAAAGCGTGCAGATCACCAGGGCCGTGGAAAACGGCGGCGCGGGAACGCACCACAACGGGTGCGGTGGGAGGCCAAAGACTACACAAGGATTCGTGGAAATTCGTGGAGCGACGGCGCGCCACTGCCCACAAGGACAGGCGAAAACCGGGCGTAGCATGGCGAAACGCGGCTCGCGGAGGTGAAAATAGTTCAAGAATACTCTTGACAGAAAATGGCAGTTCCTAAGATACTCCCAGTGCGCCAGTAACTGCCCTTCCAGCGAACGTTCCAGCGTTCCTTCCCTAATCCGCACGCCGGAAAAACAGTCAGCAAGGAGTACCGGTGTCTGCACAATTGGAAAAAGTGATGAGCTCGTTAGAAATGGATCGGGAAGTCATTCGCTGTAAGACATGTGGTCTCGTTCAATACCGGACGCGCACCGGGAATTGCCGCCGTTGCGTGCGCGCCTTGCCTCAGCGTTTGGAGTTCCTGATTCCTCCACCGGTACCTCCGGAGGAAGAGGCCGCTGAACCAACCCCAGAAAAGTTCGTCAACCAGGAGACGGTCGAGAATATCGGCCAGCGCATTCGCCAGTTGCGCGAATCGCGCAGCATGACGCAGAGCCAACTGCAGTCGCGCTCGAAGGTCTCGCGCTCCTACCTCTCCCGCATCGAAAGCGGCCAGATGACGCCGAGCCTCGGCACGCTGGAGAAGATCTCCGAGGCGCTCAACGTCGGCTTGAACCGGTTTTTCATCCCGGAATCCGACGGCGAAGCGCTGCTGGAAGATCCCTTCATTCAGGGTTTGCGTCCGTTCTTGCGGCAATTGGATTGGGAACAATGGCAGTCCATTCTGAAGAGGCTACAGGCCATCAGCGACCACGTTCGTGCAGTGCCCATCAATCTCCGCCCTATCGGTAATCCGGCGCGGCTTCCGCAGCCCGCGTCGGTGAATGGCAACGGTCCCATCGGTATCGGCCATTCGAATGGGCTTGCGCACTCGCACGCCCATGGTAATCCGCAGGGCTATCCGCTGCGGCGTCCGGACGCGCCCTTCGGGAAGTCCGTTTTTCAACGGCCGCTCGCGCGATAAGTTCTTTCAAGGCAGAGCACAAAGAACCGCGGCGTCCCGGTAATCGCTGGGACGCCGCGGTTCTTCTTTGCGGAAAAAATTTCCGTCGAGAATCAACTACTCGCGAACCACGGACACTTTGGCGTCGGGAACTTCCAACCGCATCAGCCGGTGATGGCCATCGAGCAAAACAAGAATCTGCAGGTCGGAAGTGCTGACTTTGAGGCCTTCGTAGGTTTTGCCGTCGGCACTGGCGGATCCAGTCGATTCGACGGTGATCGAACCCGGCGTCAATTCCTGAGGAATGATCACCGGAAAAGTTTGCACCCCGCGCTTGGACCAGTCGTAGATGCGCGCAAGGACCGCGTACTGATGGTAGAGATTGTTGTCCAGAACGGCGATGAGCGGTGAATTAAACGAGAGGTCCTGCTGGAACGGGCGCGCGCCTTGCATCTCCAGGGTAATGCTTGCCACCCCGTTGGCGAACAGGACGTGCGCTCCGTTGGTTTTTTCCGCCTGGGCGCTCCAGTCATAGCTGACGGGCGCGCCATCGGCCTGCAGCGTCAGTGAGCCGGACACTTTGCTGGAGCCACCCTCGGGCGGCTTGATTTCCGCCGTGCCTTTGGCGAGCCAGCCGCCGCCAGACCGCGCGATTTCAAATTCTTCGTGGCCGACGGTCTGTCCGCCGAGTTTGATGGTCAACTTTCCCTTGTCCTGGGCGAAGACAACCGGGCCGGATGTTTCCGCGGCTTTCTTCTGAGCCGCGAGAGACAACGTCACGATTCCCAGTGTCAATGCCAGCAGCGATGCGGTTCTGAATTTCACGGCGCTTCCTACCCCCCGTGTCCATTCTCTCTCAAGGCAGGGGTTTCTCAACCACCAGATGCGCAGCGTTTCCACCGGATGCAACAATGCCGCGGCGCAGAATTTCCGCGACAACCTGGGTTGGCTCGCCGGAACTGTCCACGCGGTGGTCGGCAAGCTGATAGGAAGGGAGACGCAAGGCGTAGAGCGCGCCAAAGCTGGCTTCGTCACGGAAAAGCGGACGCCCGGTCATGGTCATGCATCGCGCCAGCAAAACTTCGATGGGCGCATCCAGCCACAAAACCACAACGCCGGCAGCACGCAGAAAATCGGGGCAGCCTGGCTGCGCGTAAGTGCCGCCGCCAAGGGCGAGAACCGTGCTCTCTTTCAGCTCCGAAGCGCGGCCAAGAGCGGCACGGAGCTGGTCCGCTTCCATTTGCCGGAAAGCAGGTTCACCGAAGCGTTCGAAGATTTGGGGAATCGGGAGGCCGGCGGAAGCCTCGATGCGGTCATCGAGATCAACAAAGCGCCAGGCGAGCTGGCGGGCAAGGAGCGTGCCGATGGTGGTTTTGCCGGAACCCATAAAGCCAGCTAGGCACAGCAGCGGTACGCGGGGTTGCGGCCCGCGCAAAGGAGGTGTAGTGGACACGCTGATGGCAGCGCGAAAAACTAGTCGCGCTTCCGAATGCGAATTGTACCACTGTAGGAGGAGAGTTCGACTTTGGCGAGGCCCTGTCCGACGGTCCCAAAGAGCCCCTTGGTGAACTTCGATGCCAGGCGTTTGACGCCGTGGGAATCTGGCTTCAGGTACGCGGCCGCTTGATTGTCGACCGTGCCCATAGCGGTTTGCGCTTTGAGGTCAAACGAATCGTTGCCCGAGAAGTGAACTTCGACAAGACCCTTGCCACTCTTCATGGTGTACAGGCCGGTGCGGACAAAATCCCCGTCAAAGAGAATATTCCCCGAAGTGGTGAAGAGACTGACGTTGGTCAGCGCCGGCTGCAGTACCTGGGCACCACCGCTGATGGACTTGAAATCCAGCTTACCGGCACACTGCGTGCAGACCAGCGAACCTTCGGTGGTGCGCACAATGATGTAGCCGGATACTTCCTTCAGGTGCACATCGCCGGCGACGCTTTCGAGCGTCATATCGCCCATGACCTGCTCGACGTATATAAGTCCCGTCTCGGTCTTGAGCTGCAATTCTGTTTCTTCGGGCACGGTGAGCTGCAGGCTGGCTTCCAGCTCCCGAGGCTGCGCCGAGGCATCGAGAATGTTGGCGGTGACGTCGATGCGGTCACCGGCTTGCTCCATCTCAAAGCCAATCTTGTCGGAAGTCTGGCTGGCCACGACGTCTACCGCGGCGTTTTTCGAGGACTTTACTTCGATGCGTCCGTTGGCGACGTTATGGATCACCACCACCGGGCGGGCGTTGACCGCAAAATGTTTTTCCAGATGCTGGCCCGCGGCTACCGCGGGCAGGCCCGAGCAGAGAAAAGCTGCACCGCTAAGTACCGGCAAGATGCTGCGTTCGACATGCGACCGCCAAGCGGCCAAATTTATGTGTGACCTCAAAGCGCTCAACCCCATCCTTGCGGTTCCCATGTTATTGGACACTCCCTCCGCGATCCATCATCGCGGACAGTAATTCGGCCTTTTGCTGGTAGGCGTTGGACAGATATTCACGCGCCAGGTCGTCCTGCGGGGCAGCATTCACACGGCGCTCGCAGTCGGCAATAAAATCATCCACTTGCTGCAGGTTCTGCCGGAAAGAGGTGTCCACCGCAGAAGTGCTGGCAAGCTGCATGTTTCTAAGATCGATTTCCTGCTCATTCAGGACTTTGGCAGTTTGCGCGAAGGGAATCTGCCAAGCGGGACTTGCAACATTCCCGGGAGCTTCCCGGAGGGCATCCGCCGGCTGGCGCAGTTCGAGGACTCCCGCGGCCACGATCAGCAGACCCACAGTGGCAGTCGCCAAAGCGCGGCTACGAAACAGATCATGGAAGCCATGCCACCAGGAAGAACGCTGACCCCGAGCAGGAACTACCGGCGTTTTGATAATTCCTTCGAGTTCAAGTTGAGCCTGGAGGGAAAGCCATAGGCGTGCGGGTGGTGCGACTTCGGCGGGCAATTCATTCGCGACAGAAACAATGGTCGCCAGATCGGCGACAAATTCCCGGCACTGGCCGCAAGCGGCCAAATGTGCTCTTGCTGCTTCCGGCAGCGGCGCCAGACCGTCCTGCTCGACTACGAGTTCCACGTCCTTACACTGCATGGTCCTTCACTCCGCTGAAGCCGGCGCTGGAAGACTGCCCCAGGCGGCTTCTCTCAAATCGTTTGCGCGCAAATCACCGGTGTCCCGCCGCGAAGTCGCTTACCCAACCCTCGAATTGCACACATTGTAGCTCAATCATCATGCGCCGTATGGGTTTTCGCCGCGTGGCGTTCCTGCCGGGCCTGCTGGCGTACCTCTTCTTGCAGCAGGTCCCGCAGTCGTGTGCGCGCTTTATGCAATTGCGACTTCGAATTCCCCACCGAGCATCCCATGATGTCCGCAATCTCGTTGTGCTCGTAGCCCTGTACGTCGTGCAATACAAACACGGTGCGGTAACCCGGCGGCAACTTTTCGACCGAACGTTCCAGATTGACCCGGTCCACGGCGCCGCTCAAGCGCAAATCCGGCGCACCAATGTCTTTCCTGGGGCCGCCCGTTTCATCGTCGGGATCCGTCGTTTCTTCGAGCGAGGCCAATGGGAGCGACTTCTTGCGCAACCGCATCAGCACCACATTGACCGTCATGCGATGCAGCCAGGTCGAAAAGGCCGACTCTCCACGGAAGGTCCCAATCTTGCGAAAGAGCTGCAGGAAAGCTTCCTGCATCAGGTCCTCCGCATCGGAGGGGTTATTCACCATGCGCAAGCACAAGGCGTAGACGCGGCGGCTATGCAAGTGGTACAGAAATTCAAAAGCCGCGGCATCCCCAGCCTGAGCCAGACGGATGGCTTCCACTTCAGTCACCGGTTTGGTGGACTGTAGAGAGGTCGGCGCTTTGGGATCGCTTGGTCGGTTTCGAGCCAACGGTCCAATAGCGGCGCATCCACGAGTTCGGATGCGCCGAATACCCCCTTGAGTTGTCCTGGCACAAACCCGCAGGACTTAAACCGACACCCCTAAGGGTAGTCACTCCCAGGGGTGAGTCTCCCGGGGACCCTGCGGGCCAGCAGGTTTGATCATTCTCCCGCGATCGCGGTCATTCGTCCATGGCGGATCATGCGCTGCCGGGAAGGGAGGTCGGCTTCCTGGGACTCAGATTGTTGGCGAACGGTGTTTTCGAACGCCCCCAGCTGGCTTTCGGGCAGTACAATTAAGAAAGACTTGAGCACCACTATGGCCTCTCGCAAGCACGTATTCAGGTCGTAGTGGTCCGCGTCCACCTCAGCCCACATTTTCTTGGGATTCACCGAGTTTCGTTCGGCGAGGTCATCGGCGGCATGGCGAAATCCCTTCGCAAGATCCTCAACCATTTCCTCCAAAGTGCTTACTTTATGAAGGAACTGCAGTCTTTGGGAAAACAGCACGTGGTTGAGCAAGGCACTCATGCGCGCCGATCGCTGGGCTCTTGCTCCCTGAAAGTTCGCAGCATCGAGTGGCGCGGCGTTGGGGATGGTTCCGTAATGTTTGGCGTGCTCGGCCAGAGCACGCAGCAAGCCAGTGAGCTCCCGGGTCAGCAGCTTGCAGAGGCCCGAAGTTATGCCCACGGCCTGGAGAGACTTGCCGGCGTGTCCCAGTTGTCGCAGTTCGATAGCCTCGTCAAGCGACACGCTCAACATGGCGTAGCTGCATTCGAGTTCGTGGACTTGCTTGTGGAAAACCTGTGATTTTTCTTGGGGTAGCCACGCTCGCCAATCGTCTTTGACAGATATTCCGCGGGGAAGGGAGCGGACAGCGTCTTTCACAGGAGTTCTCCGATGCGCCAGATCTGCGAGTATAGCAAAAACCATCCGGCAAACCATAATATTCTTCGGGCGCAACGTTGGTAGATCAAGACTTTTTGCGGAGGCCAAAGGAAAGACCAGCGGGCTGCGGCGTGCCAGCTATGCTCTTTCCGCAAGAGGGATGCCGGGGGGTGTTCCTTGCTCCCGGATGAGGCGCGCCCTTATACTCGGACTCCATCACTTCTCTCGGAAAGGATTCTCCCTTTGCAATTCGAGCCCCGCGATCAGTTTGAACAGCGCCAAAAGAAACTCGAACAGATCCAGGCTTTGGGGTACGACCCCTATCCACGGGAATTTCGCTGGACGGACACACCCGCCGCATTGGTGGACCAGTACAATCAGATTTCCGGCGCGGAGTTAGAGACGATGAACAAGGAGGTGCGGGTCGCCGGCCGGATGGTGTCGTTCCGGCTGATGGGGAAGGCGGGCTTTGCGCACCTGCAAGGAGCTGGCAAGCGTATTCAGATCTACGTAAAAAAGGATGTCGTCGGCGAACCGGGATTCCAACTATTTCATCTGCTGGACCTGGGCGATTCGATCGGCGTCGAAGGGCACCTGTTTCGAACCAAGACCAATGAGTTGTCCATTTGGGTCGAGAAGATTTTCTTCCTTTCGAAAGCGCTGCTGCCGCTGCCGGAAAAATGGCACGGCCTGTCGGACGTCGAGGTGCGCTATCGCCAGCGGTATCTGGACCTCATCGCCAATGAAGAATCACGACAGGTCTTCGTAACGCGCGCGCGAATCATCCAAGAATTGCGGCGGTTTTTTGATGCGCGAGGGTACATCGAAGTCGAAACGCCGATGATGCATCCCATCCCCGGAGGCGCCGCGGCGCGGCCGTTTATAACCCACCACAACACGCTGGACATTGATTTGTATCTGCGCATCGCGCCGGAGCTCTATCTAAAGAGATTGACGGTCGGGGGATTCGATCGTGTTTACGAGATCAACCGCAATTTCCGCAACGAAGGCATTTCCACGCAGCACAATCCGGAATTCACAATGCTGGAGTTCTACGAGGCCTACAGCAATTATCGCGACTTGATGGACATGAACGAGCAGATGTTTCGGCTGCTGGCCAAGAACATTACCGGCTCAACCACCGTGAAATACGGTGACGCCGAGCTTGATTTTTCGAAGATGCAACGGCTCTCGATGCGCGAAGCGATCGGCAAGTATTGGCCCGCGGGTGCGGGCGAGGCGCCCACAAGGGAAAAATTGGCCGCGCCGGGCGCCGCACAAGAAGCCACAAATCGCTATAACCTGTGGGCCAAGGGAGCCGGTGCGCCCTACGCGGCGGCCAAGGGCCCCCTCCTGGACGGCCAATGGACGGGACTTCTTTTCGAGACCATAGCAGAAGACCAGCTGGTCCAGCCCACCATCCTTTACGACTTTCCAACGGATATCTCGCCGCTTTCAAAACAAACGCCGGAAGATCCCTCGCTGACGGAACGATTCGAAATTTACGTTGCGGGCATGGAAGTGGCGAACGGCTTCTCCGAGTTGAACGACCCCGCCGAGCAAGAGCGGCGCTTTCTTAGGCAGATCGCCCAAGGCGGCGACGAAGCCCCCAAGCAGCTCGACGCGGATTATATTCGCGCACTCTGCCATGGCATGCCACCGACGGCCGGCGAAGGCATCGGCATTGACAGACTAACCATGCTGCTGACGGATTCGCCCTCCATCCGCGACGTCATCTTGTTCCCCCTGTTGCGACCGGAAAGCGGCGAATCATCTTCCGAAGCACACCGCGCCTAACGTATTCTTCCAACCACCATGCGATTCGAATGGTTCGTGGCCCAGCGCTATCTGCGGTCGCCATACCGGCCGGCAGTCCTGCGGCTGGTCACCCTCTTTTCCATGATCGGGGTGGCCGCGGGGGTGGCCGCCCTGGTGATTGCACTCTCCATGAACACCGGTTTCCGCGAGACGCTGCAAGACCGGCTGCTCGGCGTGACCGCCCATGTCTCCTTAACGCGACCGGGCAGCGGCGGAATCAAAAACTACCAGGAACTGGCCATCCAGCTCGCCCGCGGGGCGGGCGTGCGCTCCGTCACGCCGGCAGTCTACCAGCCGGTGTTGCTTTCCTTCGCGGGACAAGCGCGAGGGGTGGTCACGAAAGGCATCGATCCCGAGCGGGAGCGAAAGAGCGACCAAACATTGCAACGCATCGCCGCGGGAAGCTTGGACTTTTCTCGGGACGCGTATGGCATCGAAGCGCTGCTCGTCGGGAAACAGCTTGCCGAGGAGTGGAAGGTTTCTCCGGGTGATTACGTGACGCTCACAAGTCCCCAGGGACGATTGACACCCTACGGATTGATGCCGCGGACACGGCGGTTTCGTGTTGCCGGAGTTTTCGATTCCGGGTTTTACGATTACGACGAGAATTGGTGTTTTATGACGCTGGCCGCCGCGCAGGGACTCTCCGGCGCGGGGGACGCCGTCAACGTCCTCGAGTTCCGACTGCATCAGCCGGAACTCGCGGGCGAAATTGCGGAACAGGTCCGGCAAGCCGCCGGGCCGGGCTTTTCAACGACCACCTGGATGGAAGAGAATCGCGCCCTGTTCCGGGCCTTGAGGCTGGAAAAGCTGGTCACCGCGATTTTCATCGGTCTGATTACTTTCGTCGCCGGTCTCAACATTCTGGTGGTTCTTTCCATGACCGTCACCGACAAAGCGCGCGACATCGCCGTGCTGCGGTCTATGGGCGCGCGCCGCGAGCAGATTCGGACGATTTTTCTTTGGCAGGGAATCAGCATCGGAGCCCTGGGCACGCTGATTGGCCTCGTGGCCGGCTATGGGTTCTCCTGGGTGGCGGGTAGCTACCATCTGATTCCTCTCGATCCGCAGGTGTACGCCATTCCTTATGTGCCTTTTCATCCGAGTGTTTTCGATGGCCTGTGGATCACTACGGTGGCGATGGGAATCTCGATCGCCGCCACGATCTTGCCGGCTCGCGCTGCCGTGCGGCTCCTGCCGGTGGAAGTCCTCCGGTATGAATAAAGGGCGGGAGCGGCCGAGCAATTCGTGAGCAATTTGGCGCGAGATTTGCTCCTAGCAAGGCGGAGAGGCAGGTGGGTGAGACCGGGGCGCGTGCCGTGAGCACCGGCCGCCGCAAAACCCGCCCCAAGCTGTTGAAAACAGAACGATTATAAGTGTTTCAGTTTGACCCAAAATTGCCCTCTTTCGGGTAGGCAAGGGACTGGCGGAAATAGGAAACAGTTTGGGTAAACGGACGCACAGGGAACGCACACTAGAGCACGGCACGGGGATTCGAGCACAAGCATCTAATTAGGATGGCAGGCGCGGCGCCGGATGACGCCCGAAGGCCGGAAGCAGAATGACCCAGCACACACAATTCGCGAGCGGAGTGGCCACCGAGGATCCGCGGAACGCCGCCGTGGTTCTGGAATCGCGCGGCCTTCAGAAAACCTATGGTAGCGGCGAGAAAAGCATCTCCGTTCTGGCGGATGCCAACTTGAGTTTGCGGCGGGGAGAGATGGTCGCGATCGTGGCGCCATCGGGAGCCGGCAAAAGTACTTTGTTGCATTTGCTGGCCGCGCTAGACACGCCAACGAGCGGTACAGTATACTTCGCAACGAAAGCCATTGAATCGATTAACGATGGGGCGCTGGCGGAATTTCGGAATCGTGCCATTGGATTCTTGTGGCAACGCCACCAGTTGTTGCCGGATTTCACGGCTGCTGAGAACGTCGCCATGCCGCTGCTGGTGCGCGGCGAAAATCTTGCTTCCGCGCTGGGGATGGCGCGGAAGTGGCTCGCGGAGGTTGGCTTGGAAAATCGGGCTGATCACCGCGCAGGGGAACTCTCCGGAGGGGAACAGCAGCGCGTCGCGATTGCCCGGGCGCTCGTCACCGGGCCGTCAGTGCTGCTGGCAGATGAACCTACCGGAGATTTGGACGAACAGAATGCTTGGGCCGTGTTCGAGTTGCTGGAACGGCTGCACCGCACGCACCAGTTGACGTCGCTGATCGCGACGCACAACCTGGCGCTCGCCGCGCGGTGTGACCGGATACTGGTGCTGGAGCATGGCGTGCTGCGAACTCCCGAGGCTGCGGCCACGGCGAGCGGGACCCTAGGGGGAGAAGCGAGCTAACGTGTTCGAACGTTATACAGAGAAAGCGCGACGCGTCATATTTTTCGCTAGGTACGAAGCCAGCCAGTATGGCAGCCCGTACATCGAGACCGAGCATCTGCTGCTCGGCTTGATGCGCGAGGACAAAGCCCTGGCCAACCGTTTCCTGCGGCAGCAAGGCTCGATCGAATCGATACGAAAAGAGATTGAAGCCCGCATCACCATCCGCGAGCGCATCTCCACGTCGGTCGAAGTGCCGCTAAGCGCGGAGTGCAAGCGCATCCTCAACATGGCGGCGGAAGAAGCGGAACGTCTCGGTCACAAGCACGTCGGCACCGAGCATCTTCTTCTGGGCATCCTGCGTGAAGAAAAGTGCTTCGGCGCGGAGATTTTGATGGAGCGTGGCCTGCGGCTTTCCACGTTACGGGAAGAGCTGGCGCGCACGTCCGGTGAAAAAACGGCAGCCCGGCCAAAGGAAACATCTTTGCTCGCGGAATTCAGCCGCGACCTTACGCAAGCGGCGTCGGAAGGCTCGCTCGATCCGCTCGTCGGCCGCGAAAACGAAGTCGAACGCGTCATTCAAATTCTGTGCCGCCGCACCAAGAACAATCCGGTTTTGATTGGCGAGCCCGGCGTGGGCAAGACCGCCATCGTCGAAGGCTTGGCGCAGCGCATTTCCGATGGCGATGTTCCCCCGTTCCTAGCGGACAAGCGCATCCTTTCCCTGGATCTTTCTCTGATCGTGGCGGGCACGAAATACCGCGGCCAGTTTGAAGAGCGGCTGAAGACCATCATGAAGGAATTGATGGAGAGCCAGAACTCCATCGTATTTATCGACGAGCTGCATACGCTGGTGGGCGCAGGGTCTGCCGAAGGCTCGCTCGACGCCGCCAATATCTTGAAACCCGCGCTCTCACGCGGGGAGATTCAGTGCATTGGCGCCACCACGCCGGGCGAATACCGCAAGTCAGTGGAGAAAGATCGCTCGCTGGAGCGCCGCTTCCAGTCCGTGAAAGTTCCCGCGCCGGACGAAGAGCAAGCCGTGCAGGTGATCCAGGGTGTTCGCGAGCGCTACGAAAAATTCCATGCCGTCAGCTACACGGACGAAGCGCTACGCTACTCCGTCTATCTTTCCAACCGTTACATCCCCGACCGTTTTCTTCCCGACAAAGCCATCGACCTGATTGACGAAGCCGGCGCGCGCGTGAAGCTGCGCCAGGCCACCGTTCCCGAAGAAGTCGGCGAAGTGCAGAAGCGCGTGAAATTCATCACCCACCGGATGGAAACAGCCATCGCCAATCACGAATTCGAAAAGGCGCGTTTCTATTCCGAGGAAGAGCGCAAGGAAAAAGAAAACCTGCGGGGGTTGCGCGAACGTTTCAAATTGGACGACGCCTCGACGGGCATCGTGACTCGCGAAGACATTGAAGAGGTCGTTTCGCGCTGGACGGGCATCGGCGTGACTTCCATCAAGGAAGACGAACAACAAAAACTTCTGCGCATCGAGCCGGAACTGCACAAACGCGTCATCAGCCAGGACAAGGCCATTACCGCGCTGGCGCGCGCCATTCGCCGCAGCCGTGCGGGTCTCAAGTCGCCTTTGCGGCCGGTGGGCTGCTTCTTTTTCCTGGGGCCGACAGGCGTCGGCAAGACGGAAGTCGCCCGGCGGCTGGCGGAGTTTTTGTTCGGCTCGGAGAAATCGCTGGTTCGCTTCGATATGTCGGAGTTCATGGAGAAACATTCCGTCTCGAAGCTGATCGGCGCGCCTCCAGGGTACGTGGGCTACGAAGAAGGCGGGCAATTAACGGAACGCGTCCGCCGGACGCCTTACTCGGTCATCCTGCTCGACGAAATTGAGAAGGCGCATCCGGACGTCTTTAATATATTGTTGCAGGTGTTCGAAGACGGGCAGCTAACCGACGGGCTCGGCAATACCGTGGATTTCCGGAACACTATCATCATCATGACCTCCAATCTCGGTGCGCGTCATCTGCAAAAGCGCACCACGATGGGCTTCCAGTCCGGCGCTGATGAAGCCGGGCAGAAAAGCATGGAAGATATGGTAATGAACGAAGTTAAGCGGGCGTTCAATCCGGAGTTTTTGAACCGGCTGGACGAGGTGATTATTTTCAATCCGCTCGGCGACGAAGATCTGCTCCGCATCATCGATTTGCTGGTGGGCCAGCTGAACGACACGCTGATTCACCGGCAGGTGCAGATTGTGGTGTCACCGGAAGCACGACAGTGGATCCTCGAGAAAACGTGTGCGGACCGCAGCTATGGGGCACGTCCGCTCCGCCGGGCTTTGCAGAAGTATGTAGAGGATCCGCTCTCCGAGGCGCTGATCCAGGGTGGAATTCAAAGGCCGGCGACTCTCCAGATCTACGTCGCAGGGGAAGGCCTGTCGTTCCGTCCCGTCGGTGAGGCAACCCCGGTCGTCCACTAGCGAATCTGACACAACGCACGGCCGGCCCACACCGGGTCCGGCGGGAGAAAAACAAGTTGAGTTTGGGGGCGCGGCCTTGACTACTTCAGCGGCCGCTCAAAGAAGAGTTTGTTCGCCGTGTGGATTTTTTGCGCCTCGAGTGACGTGGATGATCGCCATGGTGTTTCTTTTTGCGATCGCGTCACCCGCAGCCAGGCGGGAAGATTCCCGCGCGGATGCGTCCTCATCAGCACGCCCCGATCTCTTCTCCGCTTCCTTTGATTACGCTACCGGCAAAGACGTCATTGAGGACCATTCCGCCGCCGATCCGCAGGCTGCCGCGCAACAACAGCAGTTGGTGGTGGAGCGCATCGATTTCATCGGAAATCGCCGCGTGCGCAGCGACACGCTGAAAGCGCGCATCTTCAGCCGCGACGGCGATGTCTACCATGAAGAGACGCTGCGCCGTGATTTTCAAGCGCTGTGGAACACGCAATTCTTCGAGGACGTAAAGCTCCGCGTGGAAGATTCTCCCAATCGCGTGGGCGGCAAAATCATCATCTTTGAGGTGAAGGAACGCCCGCAGATCCGCCGTATCCGCTACGACGGCAGCCACTCCGTTTCCGAATCGGATATTCTCGACCGCTTCAAGGAGCGCAAGGTCGGTCTGAGCGTGGAAAGCCAGTTCGATCCCACGAAAATCAAGAAAGCGGAAGTCGTGCTAAAGGAATTGTTGGGCGAACACGGGCGCCAGTTCGCGAAAGTAACTCCGCAGTACGAGCGCATTGCTTCCAGCAATGCCGTCATTCTGGTTTTCAAGATCGAGGAAGGCCCGAAAGTCAAGGTCGGCAAGATCAAATTCACTGGAAACCACGCTTTCAGCGACCGCAAGTTGATTCGTGCCATGCGTCACGACCGGCCCTACTCGATTCCTCTCTACTTCTGGTATATCCCGGTGCTCACGAAGACTTACGACCGCGAGAAATTGAGCGAGGATCTGGAAGTCGGTGTGCGCGGCCTCTATCGCGACAATGGCTACTTCAAGGTGTCCGTCGGCGAACCTATTCTCGAGAACATGGACACGGAAGGTTATCGCCTCGGCGTTCCCCTGGTCATGGGACGCAACCACGGCAAAGCCGTCAATATCACCATCCCCATCGAAGAAGGCGAGCGCTACCACATGGGCGCGCTGAAGATCGTCAGCGCCGATCCGGACAAGGCGCTGTCCCTCAAGGTCGAGGCCTTGAAAAGCGCTTTCCCCCTCAAACAGGGCGACCTCTTCTCCACCGAAAAGGTTCGCAAGGCCCTGGAGACCTACGGCAAGATCTACGGCGAATACGGATTTATCGATTTCACTCCCGAACCGGACACGGAAATCGACGAGGAAAAGAAAATCATCAACCTGACGCTCAAGTTCGACGAACAGAAGCAGTATTTCGTCAGGCGCATCGACTTCACCGGGAACACCACCACGCGTGACAAAGTAATTCGCCGCGAGCTGATGATCGATGAAGGCCAGCTTTTCAACAAACGTCTCTGGGAGCTCAGCGTCCTGCGCCTCAATCAGCTGGATTACTTCGACAAGATCGAAGCGGACAAAGCCGCGGAGATCAAGCGCAACAACAAAGAAGGCACGGTAGACATCAACCTCAAGCTAAAGGAAAAGGGCAAACAGTCGATCGGCTTGCAGGGCGGTGTCAGCGGACTGGCCGGCAGCTTCATCGGCCTCACCTACCAGACCAACAACTTCCTCGGTCTTGGCGAAACTTTGACCTTTTCGGCGCAGTTTGGCGATCTTTCCCGTAGTTTCCTTTTCGGATTCACCGAGCCCTATCTCTTTGATCGACCCATTTCTTCCGGTTTCACAATTTTCTCCAGCCGTTATAAATTTGACCAAGCCAGGCAGGCCGCACTCCTGACCGGCCAGTCCGTCAGCATTAACCCGCAATTCGTTCAGAACTACAATCAGGACAGCACCGGGTTCACGCTCTTCGCTAGCTATCCCGTCCGAAAGCTCTCGTTCACCCGAATCGGACTGCAATATGGACTGACGCGGACGAACATTACGGCTTTTAACGATGCATCGAAGCTCTTGTTTACCCAGGTGCAGTTCCGCAGCATCGCCGGTCCGAGCGCGCTGAACGGAATCGTTTCGAGCACCATCACTCCCACGATCACCTATAACACCGTCAACAACCCGATCAACCCCACCGGCGGAAAGAGCTACTTCTATTCGCTCGGATTTTCCGGGCTCGGCGGCAACGTCAAGAGCATCACCAATGTGGTCGATTGGAAGTATTACCATCCGGTGAGCAAACGCCGTAATGTTGTGGGTTTTCACGCCTCTGGCGCGTTTACCACCGGTTACGGAGGCGGGGAACCGCCTCCCTACAGCCGTTTCTATATGGGCGGGGAGTCCGACATCCGCGGTTTTGACATCCGCTCCATTACCCCCGTCACCTTTATCCCGGTCGCGACCACCCAGCAGTTTACCTACAGCTGCAACACCTGCCTTAACGGCTTTGGCGGGCCGACCCAGCGAACCGTCAACGTGCCGGTGCTCGGCTATACCATCACTTTTCCGGGGGGCGACACGCAGGGGTATGGCAACGTCGAGTACCGCATTCCGATCGTGGGCAGCACGGTACAAGCGGTGCTGTTTTTTGACGGCGGCACGAACGGCATCCTTCGCAAGAATGCCTTGCAGCTCGACAAGACCGGCTTCGACCACCTGACAACTCAATTTCCAACGGTGCAGCACGACATCAGCCTGACCCGGCAGCTGGGCATTTCACCGGGCACGAATTTTCGCTTGCGCGGTTCAACGGGCATCGAGTTCGTCGTGCAGTTACCGATTATTCAGGCGCCTTTCCGGGTGTACTACGCCTATAACATCCATCGGTTGCATTCCCAGCTCTTGTCGCCTCAGGATTTCATAGAGGCCAGCGAGATTTGTGATCCCGCTCTGGGAGACAAGGGCTGTACACTCGGGCGCCTCCCCGCCACGCTGCCGCCGGACGTGTGGAGGTTCCAGGTCCGGCCGACGATCGAGCAGCTTCTGAAAAACCCGGGGAGTCTCAACTATTTCGAGCCGGCGCGGACGTTCCGCTTCACCGTCAGCCGGACGTTCTAGGGTGTGAGGATGATGGTGCTTTTCGGGAAGGACTTGGGAATACGGCGGCGTAGCACAAGCGAAACACTGCAAATGCGGGGGAGACAGTGGGTATGAAGTGGCATAAGAGTGCGAGAAACATCCTGTTGGCAACGGCGTTCGCCAGCCTGGGGGTCAGCGGGTGCGGCAGCAAGAGCGCTGCCAACCAGGTGGTTGTCAGCGTGACGGGCTCCGTATCTGTCATGGTGCCGACGCAAGCGCAGACCATCACCGCCACGGTCACCGGCGCGACCGATGTATCCGCGACCTTCGACTGTTCCTACACCACCACGCCTAACCCAACCACCACCACACCGAGCCCCAAGCCTTCTACTTCTGCGGAATGCACCACCGCCAATGGCGCCGTCGGGGTTCTCTCCAACATTCAGAATAGCAGCACCACGGTCTCTTCCACTGCGACGTTCACCGCCCCCGCAGTCTTTCCGGATCAGACCAAGTTCCCCAACGTGACCGTCACCATCACGGCCACCTCCAACGCCGACAAGAAGAAGACCGGCAAGTTCAGTCTTACCTTTGATTCCGGGATTCGCGTTCATATCGTTCCCGCCACGGCAACGCTGGCGACCACTTCAACACAGCTGTTTCTCGCTGAAGATGTGAACGGCACGGTCATTGATCCCAGCCAGCTAACCTGGGGAGTGACTTTTGAAGTCACCGCCAAGACCAACAGCGCAGACTGCAGCACGGGGACCAACACTTGCGGCTCCATCGATAAGACCGGACTTTATTCCGCTCCTGTGGCGGTGCCCGCGGCGGCGCCATCTTCTACGACCACCCCGGTGAATCCCGCAGGTATCGTCACGGTCTTCGCTTTCTCCAACGTGGATAATGCGCGTATCGCGCAGGCCGCCGTCACCGTTGTCCAGGCAGGGAACATTACCTTCAGCGGTATTTCGCCATCCGTCGCGGCCCAGGGCGCTCTCCAGCAGGACATTTTCCTCGCCGCCACCAACGGCAACTCGCAGATGGGCGTTAGCCTTGTTGATTCATCTGGCAATAAGACTACCATTAATCCACAAACGCAGATCAAGGTCCCGGGCACTACACTGTCGAAGTGACCAGTAGCAATTCTTCCGTCACCGTAACGGGTGGGCCGTTCCCGCTGGACATTGTCCCCGCGCACCCCACCATCGTGGGCTCCGCTCCTGGCAATTTTCAGGAAGCCGCGTTGGGGCAGACCAGTGGCGTGCCGTTCTCGCTCGACGGAGGTTTCTTTGGCCCCCCGGCTTCCCCTACGGTGGCCACTAATTTCGACGGACAGAAGGTGCTTACTAACCTCTCGCAGACCTCTTCAACTGCGCGTCGCCTCGTGGGTTCCCTCACCGTTCCGAGCGGCACCGGCCACACGGCTGGTTTATACCCATTGGGGGTGCAGTACACGACGTCACCAGGGCCCTTTAACGCTCCCACGCCGACAACTGCCTTTACCAACGTCGCGGTGATCCCGGATTATGGTGGATCGAATTCTTCGAATCCCAATCCACCGACCGACCTCACCGCAGGATTTCCCGCTTTGCCCTTTGCCATGAACCCGCCCAGCGCAAATTCCAAAGTGTACGTGGGGCCCAACCCGCAGATTTCCTTTGGCGCAACTTCCGCGCCCAGTAGCATTGCTATCGACCGGACAGACAGCTTGGCGGTCGTGACCCTCGCCGGGGTGAGCTCGAATAACATCCAATTCATCGCTCTGACCAGCGCCACGCCTACGGTGACGAGTCAGGTTTCCTCCGGAGGCAACGTCGCGACCGGTGTGGCCGTGGACGACCAGCTCATTTTTCAGACTCCCTCCCAGCTTAACGTTGCCGCAGTGGTGAATTACGCCAGTAGGTCGCTTTCCATTGTTTCTGTTCCCGCAGGTACTTCGCTGGGATCCGTGGATCTGAGCTGCGTGATTCCGCAATCCGATCCGGCCTGCCAGGCAGTTACGGAGCCGTTTCCGTACGCTGTGGGCATTGATCCGTTTTCGCATCGCGCGGTCGTGGCGTTTGCTTCCACAAACGTCGGGCTGGTCATCAATTTGGATCAGAAAGCAACCGTCCCATGTCTCCCGAACCCCGCTTGGACTTTGCCCTACTGTCCCATCGCGTATGTCACGCTGAACACCGGCGCAAACCCACAAATCGCTTTCGAGCCCGGCGCGCGCCTCGCTTATGTCACTCCTGGCGGAGCGGGCCTGCTATCTGCCGTGAACCTGGCCAATCCAACTGCCGGATCGGTCGATATTGTCAGTGCCACCCGCGCTTCTAATGTCGTCACCATAGCGACAAAAGAGTCCCACAATCTCCATCCCGGCAGTCCCGGGACCGTGCTCATTAGCGGACTGCCGCCAGGGACCACCAACAAGACTGATTTCAACGGGTCCTTTTCCGTCGGCGCCGTTCTTGATGCCACACATTTTCAATATTTCCAGGCCGACAAAGACGACACCACCAGCTGCGCGGCCTCCTGTCTCGCCAGTTCCGGGACTCCCTTCCTAACCTATACGATCTCGCCTTCGATCGTTGGCATTGCCTTTAATCCAGTGACGCGCCAGGCCGTTCTCGCGGACCCCAACGTTACGTTCAGTCAGATTACGTATATCGATCCACAGAGCCAGTCGGTCAGCTCCATGAGCCTATTCGCGGAAGCCACCGGCCAGGTCGGCACCGGTGCGCCAGAATTGGGGGCAGTGACTGTGGCGTTCCAGCCTTTTTCCAATACTGCGGTCTCTTTCAATCCCAGAACGAACGAGGTCTCGCTGCTTGATCCTTCTCTCTTACAGCGTCCGGCCATCGTCACCACTGGTCAAACCGGGCTGGCCACCGTGTGCGTGGCGAATTGCACCCCCCCCGCCACGCCTACAAATGTCACCATCCCGGGCGCCATCGTTGTGGATTCAGCCAATAATCTGGTTTTGACCTTGAACTCTGGCAGCGGCACAATCACCGGCTTCCAACTTGGCACCATTAGACCCATTCACATTGAAAGCGTCGAGACTCCTGCGATAGACGCTGGCAATGCTAATGTCACCATGCCCGCAAGCCTCAGTCCTGCCGTGAAGATCACCCTGGGCACAGCGCCCACCGCCGTCAGCGGCGTGAAGATTCTCGGCACCGGTTTTGACTCGGGCTCGCAAGTCCTGCTGGACGGCGTTGCCGTAGCTTCGACTGCATTGGGCAATTTTACGTTGGTTAGCGGCCGGGAAATTGATGTAACCATTCCCGTGTCCGTGCTCAATGCCGGCCCCCGCCACTATGCGCTCACCGTCACCAACAGTTCGGGTGTCGGTTCGAATGTAACGGACTTCACCGTCCTTGAAGAAATTCCTCTGGCCCCCTGCAATGTCACCCCCACCGCTCCGAATGGCACTCCTGCCGCTCCAGGCGGCGTGGCCATCGATGAAGTCAATAATCTCGCGGTCGTAACCAACACGGGCACGGGCTGCAACCAGGTTTCTGTCTTCAGCCTGAACCCCGCGAACCTTCTTAATCAGACCGTCAAGACTATCGCCACCGGCGACACCCCCACCGGCGTGGCCGTTCTTCCCAGGCTTGCCTATACCGGGCAGGCCGCCGCCACCTCGGGCATTGCCGTGGTCACCAACAATGGCGCAAACTCGGTCTCCGTTCTTGACCTTGTCAACGGCGTTCCGGTCCTGGACGCTTCCGGGAAAGCCATCACCGTGAATGTCGGCACTGCTCCGAGCGGCGTGGCCATCGATCAGGAAACCAATCTCGCGGTTATCGCCAACACCAGTTCGAACACCGTTTCCACCATTGATCTCACGCCGTTGACCGCCACTCCCATCGGCGCCATCACACCTACCAGCGTGGCTGTCGACCAGAACCCCATTGCCGTCGCCATTGACCCCGATCGCGGCACCAACGGCCGCGGCCTCGCCGTAGTAACTTGCCTGATACTCAACGGCGCTTCATCGCCGTTCGGTGCCCTGGATTCCGTCGACATCGGCGCCACCACGCCCATCCGGTCCACTTCCGGTTCGAGTTCTTTCCTCTCCTCTACGCCGACCGGTGTTGTGTTTGATCCTTCGGTCTCTCCGGCGCTCTTTTATGCGGTTTCCACCCAAGGCAACGTGATCACGGCATTCAATCCGGACAGCGGCGGCACGCAGACCATGAAGGTCGGCATCAATCCGAACGCCATCGCTTACAATTTCCAGGCCGGTACAGTGCTAACGGTTAATTCGCTGAGCAATACGATCTCAGTGGTGGATTCGCAGACCTTCGCGACCAAGGCAACTCTCGGTATTGGTTCGACTTCTAAATTTGCCGCGGCCATACAGACCTTTACAAACCTGGCGGTCATCGCCGATCAGGCCAACAACCGCGTGATGTTGTTCCCGCTGCCCCATTAAACGGCAGCCGGAGGGAACTCTCGATGCTCGCTCCGTCCTTACTGCCTCGGCCAGCTAGCTTTCCGATTGCGGGAAGGAAACCGCGTCGGCTATACTTCGAAGTTTGCAATACGCTCGTAAGGCCCGCTGGGAGCGGAATCAGTTTTAAGCCAAGCTGACTTGGCGTGGGTTCGCCTTGGTCTCTCGGTGGCGGACCACAACAAGGAGAAAAAAGTGAATTCTAGATTGTTGACCGTTTGGGGGTCACGAAGTATGTTGACTCGTACAGCTGCTCTGGCCGCCGCGTGCATTTTTAGCACCGGGGCCGCTTGGGCACAGGCACCCGCCGCGGCTGGTTCGTCCGCATCGGGCAAGGTCGGCGTCATCAACATTCGACAGGCCATCGTTACCACGGCGGAGGGCAAGCTGGCTTCCGCGGAGTTGCAATCGCAGTTCGCTTCCCGTCAGAACGAGATCGAGAATCTGAACAAGCAGATCAGTGATCTGCAGCAGCGTCTTCAGGCCAGCGCGAACAAGCTGAGCCAGGAAGAAGAGGCTCGCCTCCGGCAAGAGGGTCAGCGACGCGCGCAACGCCTCGATCGCATGAACACCGAATACCAAGAAGACGTAAATGCCGCGCAAGCCGACGTCATCGACCGCATCGGCCGCAAGATGGTGGACGTGCTGGACCGTTACGCGCGTGAAAACGGTTATTCCGTCGTTCTGGATTCCTCGGCGCAGAGCACTCCCATTCTCTATGCCTCCACGCAGATCGACGTCACGCAGGACATTATCCGCCTCTATGATCAGGCCTACCCGGTCAAGGCGGCAGCGGCCGCTCCGGCGAAGCCGGCGGCGGCAAAACCCGCGCAAACCACGTCTCAGCCGCCCGCTTCCAAGCCCTAGCGATCAGCTATTTTCTCGCTGCATTCTGAACTTCGCCAAAGCGCCTCCGGCCTCGTCCGGGGCGTTTTTTCCTTTGGGCGGCCACCCGGCGCATTTACCCCGGCTCTGGTCGGGGTGAAGCACCGCTCCGTCTTATTTCGGCGCAGCGGCCATAAGGTCTACGCTGAATTCCCCTCTGACCATCCGGTCAGGTTCTTGACGCGAACGGCCCTGTACTATTTCGGCGTTGCCTTATCTCGCACCGAAGTCCTAATGTGGTGGTGTATTGGTCTTCTCGTAGGGAACATGGAATCAATACTCGGTCTCCGCCCCGGCAGGCCCAGTTCCTCGGCTCTTGAGGGACCTGATACGTTCCGCGCACAACAAGCGGAATCCGGCCTGCGGCAGCTGGTACGGCGTGAGTGGTGGCTTTGGTTCTCGGCCCTCTTCGTCGCCACGCTCTCGGCGCTGGCCTTGGCGCTCTCCTCATTTCCCTCGTTATTCCGACACAGCGAGCATTTTTACCAGATCCGTTCTGATCAGGCTCGTTGGGGAATCCTGTGCCTGCTTCTTCTTTTCAATGGCTGGATGCTCTACCGTCAATGGTCGTTCCGCCGCCAGCGAAAGCAGTTGAGCCGGCAGAACACCGGTGCGGACGCCCGCTCCGCTCAAATTCCGAGCCCCTCCGGCCTCGATCCTGTCACGGGATTGCACACCCGAGCCTTCATTGAGCAGCAGCTTGGAAAAGAGATTGCCCGCGCACGGCGGCAGAATACGGCGCTAAGCCTGGCGACCGTTCATCTGGACGAATTTGCGGATATCAACAAGCACTATGGTCAATCAGCAATGGACGAGGCCTTGAAAGAGCTTGCCCGGCGCTTGAAGAAGGCTTGTCGTGGCTCCGATTTTGCAGCCCGCCTGGCCAGCGACGATTTCCTGCTGGTGCTGCCGGAGTGCAATCTGGGTGAAGTCCAGGCCGTCTTGAGCCGGCTCGGGGCTCTCGAAATGACCTGTTCCGGCCGCCAGATGACCCTTGCCTACACCACCGGATGGGTGGACTATCAACCCGGCGACCTGCCTGCCGATTTGCTCAACCGCGCCGCGCAACTCCTGCACCTTTATGAAAACGCCGCCAAAGAAAGTTTCTCCTCGACGCTGGCACCCCATTGAGCCCGATCCTTCGCGTCTGCGCCGTCCGCCCATGGCTGCGAAGCTTCGCCGCTGGTCACGAGCATAGCTAAGGTTTTTGGCTACCGCCAGGCAGGTCAGCGACCGTGCAGCCCACGGCGGCTCGCAACGCGCGCTTGCTGGTAGCTTTCCCGTCAGCTTCCGGCTGGGGCCTGCAGCCACCTGATCGCTCGGCGCCAAGGGGCAGCGTCTCCGCTGCTCATCGGTGTCTGCAGCCACACCACCAGGCTGTGCCGCGCCATCGTCCAGCGACTCGGATGGCCTTCTGGGAGCTCCAGCGGGCCAACAGGAGGTATTTCCGTCGGGGTAAGCCAATACGGGCTCGCTTTTAGGAATGGTCGCTCGGCGACCGTACTCGGCGCGGGCCGCTCAGAGAGCGCACCGGTAATCGCCAGCTTCACTAGCGCCCCGACCTGCTCCTGGGACGCCCTCATGGTTCTCAGCATTTCGCCCGCAAACCGGACAACTGCGGCTAGGAAGGCAACTTGAAGAAGGAGACCTCCCAGCGCATACCAATTGCTTTGCATCCAAATGGTGAATTCGCTCATGGCCTCACCTTGGACTGGGACATATTTAATTTACAGCTCGGCTCCGGCGGAGAAAACTGGTGGGAAGTCCAGGAAACGGACAGGTGCTTCCCTGGCCCTCGCGGCAGCTTCTTTCGAGGCCAGGCTTCCGCCCGGCTCGACTGTCGTTGTTGACGCGACTTTCTGAGGCCGCCCTCACCTAGCGGCGGACCCGTTCCCGGCACGCCATCCATGCGCGGTGCGAGGGGAGATTTTTTCTTCCCCTTTTCTACTTTCAATTTCTATTGCCCTCACATTGCACGACTCCAGTATTCTTCAGACATCTTCTGCGAGTGAAACTCCGCACTCCGAGAAACAGCGGCTTTGCCGCGTGCCGCTTGGCGGAAAGAACAATACGCTGGAATGCCATGGGGGGATGCTGTAGGCTCCGCACCATGTACAAGCGGATCGTGGCTCTCGGGATCGTGGGGCTCGTATTGGTCTTGGGAACCAGCTATCTCTTGGTTTATACCCTGAACCAGCAAGTGGTGCGAGAGCGCGAGCGGCAGGACCGGGTTTATTGGAGCACCTTTAACGCCATCGAGCAGTACGGTGAACGTCCGGACACCGGCACCGAGCAGAAAGCAAAATCCGCATTGGAAGAGGCCCGCCAAAGAAGCCTGAACAAAGATCGCGTGAGAATTCTTCAAAATTATTTGGAGGACCTTGAACGTTGTTATCAAGGCGAGCGCGAATCCTGCAAGAAAGCAAACAGTGATATGAATGAAGCCATTCGCGTGCCCAAGGTGAGCCTGTAGGTGGGTGGCCCCTCAATCAGAACGATGGGCTTTTGATTTTATGGGCTCTCTCTCAGTGTCCCTTCATGTGTCTCTCGAGCGCTTTCATGATCAGGTGCAGCTTGATGGACCAGATCATCGCCGCGAGAGCAAGGGCGGACAGCAGCGCGCCGACCAGAATGCCTTCCTCTGCATAGTGTCCCGAATTGCGGACGGATTCCTGTATAACGTAGACCCCCGCCAAGAGGAATACGATCGACAAACAGACCACGAAATACTTCCCCGTTCTCATGTACACCGCTTCCCAATGGGGGTGAGAATCCTCATGTTAGATGTCCTTGCGGGTAGGTATGCAAGTGTCCTTTGAAGACCCCCTACATAGCAAGCGAAGTAATAAACGAATGTATGATAAATAATAACTTTGACGCCCTCCTGCTCGTGAACGAGGGGATTGTCTACTGAGGTTGGGCACACCGGGCCGCCTCTTCGGTGGGTTCCTGCTTCCTCATGGAGTCCCATGACCGACCACTCGGCAGGCTAATTAACTGATGCACGATATCCCGACGCCAGAAGGGCTCCACCCTTATCGCTGCTGAGAAACTTCCTGAGTTGGTTCTGTGCTGCCACATCGTCTGCGTTTCCTGAGAAGCCGCAAGACGACGAAACGCACGCAAACATCTCCTGGGTCCTGCGGTTTAACGGCGAAGTGTAGTCGCAAGCGGGACACTGCTGGCTGCTGTACGCTTCCGATTGGTACTCACCAGACCGCCAGCCCAGCTCTGTTTGTACTCCAACGGGCGACCTAGTTCTCCCCAGCCTTGCCGAAGGATGGCACGGTTCAGCCCGGACTTCTGCTTAACTTTCCTTCCGGGCTGCTCCGCTGTTCCTGCGGCTGACGCGGTCATGCTCTTGATGTGCAAGTCCCCCAGCACGATTACGGCGTGGTTTTTGACGTATCCGCTGGTGAACTTGTGGATTTCATCCTTTCTGATATCGGCGATGCGACTGTCCAGTTTCGAAATCTTCCGAGCCACCTTCTGCCAGTTCCGTTCTGGTGTTGCGAAGCGACTGTTTTATCCACGGAAAGCACCCACCGCATGAGGAACGATGTGGTGTTCTTCCACAGCCAGCACCGGCGACTGCGACCAGGGATTCACCCTTTTTGTTTCTGCCCACGGTCGAGTTCCTTATCTATGATTCGCCGCACGGGTTCAGCAACAAAAATCCCTTTTTTCTTGGCAATCTTTTCCAACGCCGCTTTTGGCGGTTTCGAAAGAAAGATGTCTTTTCGTTCGTATCCCATGTTCTATAACAAACATCACTAGGTTTTGAATGGCAGTCACTATTTTTACGGTTTAAGGCTCGCTTACCCCGCCCTGCAGTGCTCGGACAGATGGGTTGGAGTGAACGCGGAAGGCCATAAAAGAGGAATGGCGTCCGGGAAGGACCCTTCCCCCAGCGCGGAGGCGCCGGTATCCCGGTATCCTCCGTATCTTGCTTTTACGGTACGGCGGGAATATACTCTGATTTCGCTCTGAAGCGGGTCGGACGATGAGTGGGCTACAAGCCCACTTTTTTGTTGGCGCCGGTTGGAGTGTACTGCGGACCGGCTATGGTCGGGGAGTCTCTGCGTGGATTTGGAAAAAATCCGCGGCGCTGCCGAGCGGGTGGCGCGGTCGGAAGGCCTGGAAATCGTTGATGTCGAATGGAAAGTCGGCAAGCAGCGGTTCCTGCGAGTGTACATCGACCGGATGCCGAAGCCGGCGACGCTGATGAGCGATGCGGCGGGGGAGAGGGAGGCGGCGGAGGCTGCCCGGGACCCCTATCCTAAGATCAGCCACTCGGATTGCGAGCGCGTCAGCCAGCAATTGAGCGTGATCCTGGACGTCGAGGAGCTGATTCCCGGACCGGGCTATGTCCTGGAGGTCAGTTCGCCGGGGATGGATCGGGCGCTAAAGAGACCGGCGGATTTCGAACGCTTCAAGGGCCGGCTGGCAAAGATTTCTACCAGCGAGCCAGTGGGCGAGGCGAATTTTTTTGAAGGGCGGCTGGCCGGGTTTGCGGACGGAAAAGTCCGCATGGAGCTAAAGGGGAAGGAAGCGCGGACGGTCGAAGTGCCGCTGGAGGCGATCCGCAAGGCGAATCTGGTGGTGGAGTTCTAGAGAGAGTTGGAAGTTGAGAGAAGAAGACGCAAGACTAAAAGATACGCAGAGACGCTCAGGACGCTGAGGGGCGCAGAAAATACGGCAAGGTCCGAGCGGCGCACGAAGAGAGCTTAAGGGATTAGAAAGCGGAGATTTTAGGGACAAGACATGGCGAATCTGCTCTACCAACAGATCGAAATGCTGAGCCGCGAGAAGCACATCGAGCCGGAAGTGGTAGTGTCGGCGATTGAAGACGCGATGGTGGTGGCGGCGCGGAAGTATTACAAGTCGGAAGAGGATCTGCGCGCGAAGTTCAACCAGGAAACAGGCCAGGTGGACGTGTACTCGGTGCATATGGTTGTCGAGGAAGTGACCGATCCGAAAAAAGAGATCAGCCTGGCAGAGGCGAAGAAAAAGAATCCGGCGGCGGAAGTCGGGACAGAGATTGTAGCGGCGAAGCCGACCGACGTGCTGGGTCGGATTGCGGCGCAGACGGCCAAGCAGGTGATTCTGCAGAAAGTGCGCGAAGCCGAGCGCGATACGATTTTCAACGAGTATCACACGCGCGTGGGCGAGCTGGTCACGGTGATCGTGAAGCGCGCCGAGGGGCCGGACCTAATCGTAGATATGGGCCGCACGGAAGCGCGGCTGCCGAAGCGAGAACAATCGAAACTGGAAACCTACAACATCGGCGAACGGTTGCGCGTGGTCATCAAGATGGTGGACCGCGCGGCGAAGGGACCGCAGGTGATCGTTTCGCGCGCGGATGCTAGTCTGGTGCAGCGTTTGTTCGAGATGGAAGTGCCGGAAATTTATGATGGCACAGTGCAAATTCGTTTTGCGGCACGAGAGGCCGGCGAACGCACGAAAGTGGCGGTGATGAGCCGCGATAAAGATGTGGATCCCGTGGGCGCGTGCGTGGGAATGAAAGGCATGCGCGTGCAGTCGATTATTCGCGAGCTGCGAGGGGAGAAGATAGACATCATCCCGTACAGTGAAGAGACGGTGGCGTTCGCACAAAAGGCGCTGAGCCCTGCGAAAGTGACACGCGTGCAGATCACCGATCCAGAGAACAAGAAACTCGAGGTGATCGTCGAGGATTCGCAGCTTTCGCTGGCCATCGGCAAGAAGGGGCAGAACGTGCGGCTGGCCAGCAAGCTGATTGGCTGGGACATCGACATCAAGAGCGAAGAGGAAAAGCGCCAGGAAATCGAAGAGCAGATGACCGCGCTGACCGCTCCGGCGACGCCG
>WNFP01004226.1_pt1 | contig 31592 bp, 26 predicted proteins | sample 5400201 | NCBI WGS metagenome assembly WNFP01 (sample SAMN13153355, study PRJNA577476) | soil metagenome | isolation source: 115 cm saprolite under Madrone tree | place: USA:California | collected 2016-06-14 | reverse complement strand
ACAGCCTCTCCGATCACATCGCAGAGGCTGTCTTAAGTGGTGATTAGACTTGTTTAGTTTTCGAGCTGCGTCTGGAAAACTTCACCAGGGAGCACAAATCTCGCCGGCCGCTGAGCGGATTCCACGCGAGGCAGATTGACCGGCAGCCGTTCTTGTTTGTCGGGAAGCCCAGCCGTTTCATCCGCGCGCAGACGCTCCATCTTGATGCCCAGGGAGCGCTCCAGTTGGAACAATTCGGAGCGCTGCTCTTTCACGAAGAGCGTCGAAGCCACGCCGTGTCCGCCGTTGCGTCCGGTTCGCCCAACGCGGTGGATGAAATTCTCCGCTACTTCAGGCAGGTCGTAGTTGATGACGTGCGCGATGTCTTGCACGTGAATCCCGCGCGAAGCCAGATCCGTCGCCACCAGCACGCGGAAGCGCCCTTGCTGAAATCCAGCCAACGCCGTAGTGCGCTGCGATTGCGAGCGGTCGCCATGAATCATGGCAGTGGAAAAGCCTCTGCGATTCAAGCTCTCGGCAATCCGCTCGGTTCCGCGCTTGGTTCGGGCAAACACGAGGCACTTTCCGGTTTCCTTGGCTAGCAAGCGCTGTAGCATTTCCTGCTTGCGGTCCATGGCAACTTCGAACGCCTGGATGCGGACGTTTTCCGACGGCTTCGAGGTCGAGCCGAACGAAAGACGCACTGCGTTGCGAAGATAATCCTTCACGACCCGCACCATGTCGCCTTCCATCGTTGCGGAGAAGCACATCGTCTGCCGCTCTTTCGGCAGGATCGAGACGATGCGGCGAATCGCAGGGAGGAATCCCATGTCCAGCATGCGGTCCGCTTCGTCGAGGATGAGCATGCGCAACGCGTTAAAATGGAAAAGTCTGCGGTCGAGGTAATCTTCGAGCCGCCCCGGAGTTGCGACCACCAGCCGCGCTCCCTTGCGAATTGCCTGAAGCTGCCCGCCCTCGGACAATCCTCCGACAACGAGCGCCGCGGGAAGAAGCTGATTGCCGCGCAGCTTGTTAAACTGATCCACCACCTGCATTGCAAGTTCGCGCGTAGGAACTAGCACAAGCGCGGCGATTCCCGGCGTTTTATCCTTGAGCAGCTTTTCGATCACGGGAATCAGGAACGCCAGCGTCTTGCCGGTTCCCGTCTGCGCCGTTGCCAGCACATCTTTGCCTTCCAGCGCTTGCGGGATTGCCGCAGCCTGGACCGGCGTCGGCGTGGTAAACCGCGCCGCAGCCAATCGCTCCTTCACATAAGGAGAAATCGGAATTTCGGAAAATCGCGCTGACGCGCCTTCCGGCAGAGCCTCCGAGGAGCGCTCGGCATTCACTTCTGAAACATTCAACATTCAATATTACTTTCTTGCTGGCAGAAGCCGTCGCGGTGCGCACACGAGTTCTCGGGCGGACCGGCGGCTTGCTTGCCAGCCTTGTTTTAGATTACGCGTAAAACGTACGGAGGAAACTGGAGGCGGGGAGTCTCAGATCAAGAACTGCACCAGAGGGACCGCACAACACAACCGAGGTAATAAGCGCAAAAACACTATATCACACTTCTTGGCTCTTCGAAACCGTCAAATTATGGAATCTGATTTCTTCCGGCTTGTGGCAATGATTGTGAATCCTTTCGTCGCCAAGTAAGTTGTTCATTTAGAACGCCTTACGCCGGAACAGTTTACTTGCAAGGTCACTCAGGAAACAAAGTGCAAGATTCCTTCTTGCCCTCGTTCTAACATGGAGACAAAGAAACACGCACTCCCAAGGACGCCCAATGCCCATGGTCGAGCTGCTGGTCTTTTTGATCGCGATCTTCCTGATCGCCACCCCCATCCTTGCGCTCATCCTTCTGGTGAGGTACAGCAAAGTTCGCTCGGAGCTTAATCGGCTTAACGAGGAAAACGCCCGGCAGCACACTTCTTTCCAGCGTGAACTTGCGGATCTAAAGCGGCAACTTTCCGCCGTGGTCCATCCTACTGCGCCAACTGCTGAAAAACCATTGGAGCGCCCTATCGTCGCTCCGTCACCACGCGCGACAACCGTACAAGATACTCGTGTCCCATCCCGGCAGGTTGAGTTGCCCGCGCCAGTCAAGCTGTCCCCGGCCGTATCAGTGTCTACTCCCCCGGTACAACCGCCACTGCCCAGCGTGCCCTCCGAGCCGAAGCCTGTTTTGCCTGCGGCCGCGAAGACGCCAGCAGAAGCAAAACCGTCTGCGCCGGTTGCTCCATCGCAAACGACTACGCCATCTGTTCCTTCGTCCCAGCCTGCTGCGCCACGCATTCCCGCGCCCAAGCCGCAGGCGCCAGTACAGATTCCTCCCTCTGCCGCTCGCGTTTCAGCTCCACCGCCGCTCTCTGCATATCGCGTCCCTGCGTCGCGGCCGACTCTTCAACAACGCATGAAAACCGTATCCGCGATTGAAGAAACTCTCGGCACAAACTGGCTCAATAAACTCGGCATCATCATTCTCGTGGTGGGTGTCGCTCTCTTCGGTATCTACGAACTCGGCGCGCTTGGGCCGCTGGGCAAAGTCGGGATTTCTTACCTGGCCTCCGCGTTTCTTCTTGTGGGCGGCATTTATGTCGAGAAGAACGAACGCTATCGGCTGCTTGGCCGCACAGGCATCGGCGGCGGGTGGGCGCTACTCTTCTTCAGCACCTTTGGGATTTACCACGTGGAAGCCATGCGCGTTCTTTCTCAAGACCCAGGCGCGCTCACGCTCGATTGCGCTCTGATGCTCCTTGTCGCTGTAGCCATGGCGTTCCACACGCTGCGCTATCGCTCACAATTCGTCACCGGTCTGGCGTTCCTGCTTGGTTACACCACCGTCGCTTTGAGCCAAGACACGGTCTACAGTCTCTCAGCAGGCGTGTTTCTCGCCATCGGACTCGTTTCGATCGTCCTGAAAATGGGCTGGTTCGAACTCGAAGTCTTCGGAATTCTCTCCAGCTACCTGAATCATCTTTATTGGCTCTACCGCATCCTTGGCATCGAGGGAGCTCAAGGTCGCCACTTCGAGCAATACCATGCCAGCTTGGCTTTGCTTTTCTTCTACTGGCTGACTTTCCGTATTTCCTACATTGCCCGCACAATTAGAACCGACTTCGAAGAACACGTCTCCACCCTCTCTGCTCTCTTAAACGTCCTCCTGCTCCTCGGCGTCATGAAGTTTCAATCCGTCCAGCCGGAACTCGCCTATCTCGCGCTTCTGGTCGTTGGCGCGTTCGAATTCTTCCTGGCCCAACTGCCCATCACCAAACGCCGACGGCAGGCTTTTGTTGTCCTGAGCGTGGTTGGAGCCACGCTGATGCTTGCCGCTGTTCCTTTCCACTATTCCGGGAACAACGTGGCCATCCTCTGGCTTGTGGGCGCGGAGGCCTTTCTCGCCGCCGGGATCATTGCGAAAGAGGTCGTTTTCCGGCGTCTTGGCCTTTTAACGGGTCTACTCGTCGGCCTCCATCTTATCGGCGTTGACTTTCGCCAGCTCCTCAACCAGCGTCTTGCGAACGAAGATTTGGCACTCGCCGCGGGTGTCCTTTTTTCTCTCTGCGCCGTCGTTTTCTATATCAATGCCCTCGGCGCCGGCTCCCGCTGGAAAGAATTATTTCCCGGCTCGCCGGATCGCCCGCTTCTGACCATCCATTCTTATCTTGGAGGGTTTGCCGCCGCATGCGCTGCCTGGGCTCTTTTTTCGCACGATTGGACCGCGCTTGCCTTCGCCGCCGTCATGCTTATCGTCGCGATTCTTGGACGCGCCCTCAAATTGCAGCAGTTGCAGATTCAATACGCTCTTGTCGGTGCACTTACGCTCTATCGCGGGATCATCGTCAATCTGCACCTCGAATCCCCTGAACACGCTCACATACGCTTGCGGCTGCTCACACTTCCCATTCTCAGCGCCGCGTTCTATCTCACCGCCAAGTTGTCTTTTCTGCGTGACGATCCGGATCAACGCACAGTTCGCGGCCTCTTCGTGGCCGCGGGTAGCGCTTTCATTGCTCTCCTCATCTGGTACGAGGCGCCGGAGCCTTGGCAGCCACTCGCGTTTATCGCTTTCGCAGTGATTCTGTCCGAGGCCGGGCGCGCGCTTCGTTATCGCGCCCTTGCCTGGCACTCGCATCTTCTCACTGGTCTCGCCGTCTTCACGGCATTAACCCCTGATCAGAGCGGTGTTCCTCTCTGGCACACAATTCCGGTGCGGGCGTTCAGCGCATTACCGGTCGTGGTGGGCGGCTATTGGCTCGCCAAGCGGCTCGGTACCACGGACGATCGGCACCTCGGGCTTGCGCGCGTGGCCTACACCTGGATCGCAGCCGGCACGACGGTATGGATCCTCCAAGAGGCGCTCCATGCACCCTGGATTGCCGTCGGCTGGATCGTTTTCGCAGTCGTGCTTGCGCGCTCCATACGCTGGATTCGTTACACCCAGCTTGCGTGGCAGGCGAACGTCGTCGGCCTCTGCGCTCTTCTCCGCGCGTATTTCTATAACTACAATCTGGAGCAAAAATTCTGGGGTCCCATCTCCTTGCGCATTTTTACAATAGCAGTCGTCGCCGCAGGGTTGTATCTCCTCTCGCGCAAAGCCACGCCTGAGGAACGCTACGCACGCGTGATCGCATTCCTTCATTCCTTCGCGGCGACTGGCTTGTTGGCACTTCTCGCCTGGTACGAAGCGCCCAACGGCTGGCTGGCTCCGCTCTGGGCCACGTTTGCATTGGTCCTGGCGATCGTTGATCAGCGCCTCAAGCTCGAAGAATTGCCCTGGCAATCGCACATTCTCGCGGGACTCACGCTAATGCGCAGCGTCAGCGTGAATCTCTACGTCGCCGCCACTTGGCACGGCATTAGCGTCCGCCTCTTGTCCCTGGCCATCGTCGCGGTAATTTTCTACGCGCTCTCTCACCTCATCCGCATGCCCGAAGAGTGGCGCCGGCGGGACATCCATCACATTTATTCCTGGGCGGCATCTACCATCGGTGGGCTGCTCCTCTGGTATGAATTACAAACACAACCCACCAGCGTCGCCGTGGCCTGGGGCGCGTTTGGCCTCGTACTCTTTGAATACGGCTTGTTGCGTAAGATCACGCAGTTCCGTTATCAGGCGTACATTGCGCTCATTACCGCCTTCACCCGGATTTTCTTTTCCAATCTCACTTCAAGCGAACCCGGCGAATTCTGGGGACCGCGCATGTACACCATCCTCCCGCTCGTGATGATTTTCTTTTTCGTCTATGCGCAATTGCCGGAGAAAGAAGAAAACACAGGGCGCGATCGCCGTTTGCACGTTGACGCTCTACTCGCGTACCTGGGCACCGCCACGATCGTGGTGCTTTTCTATTTTCAGTTTCCTATCGAATGGGTAGTCACTTCCTGGGCCGCCGTCGTGTTCGCGCTTCTGGGCGCTGCGCTGCTTCTGAATCGCCCGCTCTTCCTGCATCAGGGCCTGCTGCTGACGGTCCTCGTACTTGGCCGTGGCATGGTGCACAATCTTTTCGGCGCGGGCTATTTCGGTGAAGGCGACTGGCAAGGCCGCTATTTCGTCCTCGGTTCCGCAGCCGCCATCTTGCTGGCGAGCCTGTTCTTCGCTTTTCGTCTCCGGGGTCGAAGGCGTGATGATTTTCTTGCTGGCGCTCGCGGTCAAGGAGCGCAGCTTTCGCCTCACTGGCCTGGGAATTCTTCTGCTTTGCGTCGCTAAAGTGATGGCCCTTGATGTTTGGGGGCTTCAGCCGCGAGATCGCTACGTTACCTTCATTATTGTCGGCGCCGCGCTGGTGCTCGTTTCATTTCTTTACAGCAAGTATCGCGACGCCATTCGCCAATACCTATGAAACACTCCGTTGTGTTCGTCGTTTTCTTTTTCATCCTGGGCTTCGCCCTCGCGGGGCTCTACTGGAGCCAGCGCCGCCCCAAGTCCACTCCCATCTCCGCCAACGCCATCTTGAATATGGCAGCTGACGCCCAGCGCGATCTCTCCCGCGTTCCCATGCACTTCACGCGCCTCTCCGATGAGCAGGAAATCACCATCGGCAGGGAACTGGCCGCCCGTTACGCAACCCAATCCCGCAAGCTCACTCCCGAAGAGGAAGGTCTCGAAAAGTACGTCACGCGCGTGGGCGGAGCAGCGGCGCTGCACGCGCATCGGCATTTGCCTTACACCTTCACCGTTCTTCCCGATCACAACATGATCAACGCCTTCTCTCTTCCCGGGGGGCCGGTCTACATCGGCGAAGGCATGCTCGACCTCATGATGAGCGAAGATGAGCTCGCCAACGTCTTGGCCCATGAGATCGAGCATATCGACCACTATCACTGCGTCGAGCGCGTGCAGCTCGAAGCGAAACTAAAAAATCTGAATCTCGATATACTGGGCGCGTTGCTGCAGATCCCTCTTGATTTCTGGCAAGCCGGCTACCACAAAGACGAAGAATTCGAAGCCGATCGCGAAGGTATGTTTCTTGCCGTCCGGTCCGGTTACTCGCCGTACGGCTCCGTCGATTCGTTCGAGCGCTTCGCCAAATTGTGCGACGAATACGTCATACACGCGCGAAGCCCGGACCAGGAACTTTCCGAACTGGCCATTCAGAGTCTGAATGGTTATTTTCGTTCACACCCGCTCCCCTCCGAGCGTCTTGCGCAAGCCAGGCGCATGATCGCCGAGCAACATTGGGAGGATCGCAAGACGCAGAGGCCCTTCCGCGTCGAGTACGAAGTGCACAACGGGGAATACGTGAAGTAAAACATGGAAGGGAATTCAGTGCGGGGGAGACAGCTAAAACAAGCCGGGAATCTTCATGCCGGCCATTCCGGGAATGCCGCCCGCGAGATTTTTCATCTGGTTGGCGAGTTCTTCATCGACGCGACGCGCCGCCTCATTGACGGCCGCGCGGACTAAATCCTGCAGCATCTCCTGGTCTTTACCGGCGAAGACTTCCGGCTCGATTTTCACGTCGACGATCTGCTTCTGGCCATTCATTTTCACGTTGACCATGCCGCCGCCGGCCGAAGCCTCCACGGTCACGGAATTCACTTGCCTCTGCAGGTCTTCCTGCAGTTGCCGGAATCGCGATAGCATCTGTTGGAGAGCGCTGACTTCCATCAGGATTCCTCTTGTTTTCGTTTCACTTCGGAAATTCTGCCTCCGAAGCGTTGCAACATGGACCGCACCATCGGATCGCGTTCGAATTGCGCACGCAAGTCTTGCGTGCCGGACGCACCACGCGCCGCGGACGCAGCGGCTGCAACTGACTCAAGTTTAGCACAGACGCGTACCGCCCGGCCGAGCACCTTGCTCGAAATGACACGGATCTTTTCCTGCGACTCGCGGCCTTCGAGCAATTCCGCGAACGGACGTTTCTCCGGAGAGAAATAAAGCCGCAGCTCCGCCCCTTCCAGCTCCCACCGGTTGCTCTGCTCCACCAACTCGCCGAGGAATTTCTGCTGCGCCTGAATCGCCGTCTTGATCTCGGCAACATTTGCTTGCGAAATTCCGACCGCCACTGTAGCAGCGCCATTCGTTTTTGCCGCGGCGATCGATTCTTCCTTCGGAACTTTTTCTTCGGCTGCTCCCGGAACCGTTGTCGGTACAACTGCGGGCGCCGTGGTTGCAGAAGCACCTCGCGCTGTCGCAAACGGAGAAGAGGATTGCATCGCCGCCTCAACTTTGCGAGGTTGAGACATCGGCGGTGCAACGCTCGGTATGGCGGTTCTTGTAGCCGGGGCAAAGGCCGTCGTTGCCGCTGTGCCGCGCGCCGCTCCCGAGCTTGCAGAGCCGCTCGATGCTCCGCCTTTCAATTCCACGAGCAGTTCCTCAAGAGACGCCAGCCGCGACGCATTGATCAGCCGCAGCAAGCCCATCTCGAGATGCACACGCGGATCGGGCTTCCGCCGCAAATCATCATCCGTCTGCAGCAGAATCTGAAAGAATCGCGTCAGGTCTTCCTCGCTGAAAAGCGCCGCCGCCTTTTCCAGCGCCGGGCGCTGATCCGGCGTGGCCGCGATCAAATCCGAATCTGCCCCGCAAGTGCGCGCGATCAGCAGGTTGCGCATGTGGCGGATCGCTTCCCGGCAGAAATGCTGCAGGTTGCGCCCTTCTTTCTGGAACGTGTGCACTAGCCCAAGCGCGCGGTCCGCTGATCCTTCGGCGATGGCCTGAACAAGTTCTTCCAGCGCATCATCCGGCACCACGCCCAGCAGTTCGCGCACTTCTTTGTCGGGAATCGTATCGCCGCAATAGGCACGCGCCTGCTCCAACAGCGACAGGGCATCGCGCAAGCTGCCTTCGGCCATGCGCGCAATCACCGCCATCGCGCCCGGCTCGATTTTCAAATCTTCTTTTTTCGCGATCTCTTGCAAACGTCCGGCAATCTCCGCAAAAGTCAGCGCGCGAAAGTGAAAGTGCTGCGACCTTGACCGGATCGTATCCACCAGGTCTTCCGGTTGGGTCGTCGCCATCACAAAAATCACACGGTCGGGGGGTTCTTCGAGCGTCTTCAGCAATGCGTTGGACGCTTCCCCCGTCAACATGTGCGCTTCGTCGAGGATCACGACTTTGCTTCGCGAGGCCGCCGGCGCGTACCGCACCATCTCTCGCAGCTCGCGGATCTGGTCGATGCCGCGGTTCGAGGCCGCGTCGATCTCAATTACGTCCAGCGAAGTCCCTGCCGCAATCTCTTTGCAAGAATCGCACTCCCCGCACGGGTTCGGCGTCGGCCCCTTCACGCAATTCAGCGCCTTCGCCAGAATCCTCGCCGCGGTCGTTTTTCCGACGCCCCGCGCTCCCGAAAAAATGTACGCGTGCGCCACGCGGTCATTCGTGATCGCGTTCTTCAGCGTTTCCGTTACGTGCTGTTGGCCGACGAGATCGTCGAACGTTTGCGGGCGCCACTTGCGGGCTATGACCTGGTAGCTCATGGGAAAGAGAGGAACTTCGGGTGATCTGCGGCACCCGAGGTGATCCCGGTACCGTTGCTCCCTTCCGGGCCTGGCGGGGTTCGCGGGACCTCGTTGCACAGAGCCCGAAGTTCCACGCTCCGGCACTCGCGTCCATTTCCCGCGAGAGCAGAGAAAAGTCTAGCACAGCGTCTCCAGCCCAGCCAGAACGCACGGGTCCGTATTATTGGATTTCTTTGGTCAGGATCTCTAATGCGCTGGCAAATTTTGCAAGCAGATCAGGATTTCGGCTTCGCCGCTGCTGCTGCCGGCGCATCCGGCGGCTGCACCTCGGATGGATTCACCCAATTCACTTTGAACGGGCCCGCACCGTGAACCTGCACGATGGTCTCGCCCTTGCTCATGGCGAAATGCCTCATTTCTTTTGGCATCGTCACAAAATTCCCGACGTTCATCGCCGTCATTTTTGTTTCGTCGAAAGTCTCGCCCATGCCTGCTAGAAACGTTCCCTTTAACACGGTTACGTTTTCATCGGTCGGGTGCCAGTGCGCGGGGATCTTGGCTCCGTCAACGCACCGCAGACGAACCACGAAGGGAGTTCCTTCGGCGCTTGGATCGCCAGCAACGTTTGCAAGATCGCACCCCTTTATGATCGGTGTCCACTTCAAATCGCCGTAATGCATAATTTTGGGCGGCGCGGCGCTCTCTTTTTTCTCCTGACTGTATACCGCGGCCGCAAGCGCGGCCATACCGATCAACGCGACATTCACACTTCCCATCCGAATGTTTTTCATCTAACTCGCCTCCGTCAAAAAATCAGAGTCCCGAACTGGCCAAAAGATACTCTGCCCACCCACGGCAAGCAACTGACGTAAATCTCGCTGTTGCTGATCAAGCACTGTCGCGCGCCACAACACTGCTGTGCCGGGGCTCTAGCTCGAACAATGCCTTGCTCATCGGAAGCTTTTGAACTTCGCCAAAAATATGATGCGCCGCCAGGGGACATTCCATCTCTCCCCGCACGGCGCACGATTCCCCTTCGATCTCTGCGTTAGTTTTTTTCTTCTTACTTCTTCGGAAAGTTCGGATCGGCCTTCACTTCATTGATCTGCTTGGTGTGGCGTTCGCTGTGCGCCGCGATGAGCAGAACAAACTCGTACCCATCCAGCTTTCCCATCGGGCTGTCTGTCACGTGGTCGCGCAGACCCGCCGCGCTTTTGAGAAAGTTTTCCGTCGTTGCGCGGCTCTCCACAAAATGCTTGATCGAGCCTTCCGGCGATCCAAAACGGTTTGTCGGCACCAGCGGTTCCGGCGCCTGCACTTTGTTCGTGCGGTCGGGAACCATCGCCAGCACTCCCTCGTCGGTTTTCTTCACGTCGCGGCCCGGCTCCCCTGCCGGCGCCATCATCACTTTTTCCTTCACTAAATCGCGGATAAAGTCCTCGGCTGCAGCGATGTGCTCCATCACCTGCGCTACCGACCAGCGGTCCGGCGCCGGCTTGAAATTCCACTGCACTTCCGATAGCCCCTTGGTCGCCTCCAATACATTGTTCTTCGTCGTTTCCAGATATTGCAGCGCCTTGTCCTTCTCCGCCTGCGTTACTTCTTGTGCCGATACAGTTGCGGCTCCCGCGATCAACAGCAACGGGATCAGCACGCCTGCCAGGGACTTGGTTCTCATCTTCTTTCTCTCCTTGTCTTATGCAGCCGCTCAGCGGCCGCCTTTACTTTTTTCGATTGGCGAAACGGGGTTTGCAGAATACCACATTCATCTGTCCCCCACGCGTGGCAATGCACGTATTTTCAATAACTTGAAATCGCTGTAATTTGCAGCCTGCACAGGCGGGAAATTGGTTCAGGTTGGAATAGCCTGCGTCCGCAAACGAATCCGCTGGTGCATCTTAGGATGGTTTTTCAACTCGTGCCTGTCTCAAGCTGCGGCTCCCCCGGTTTTTCGCTCTACTTCTTGGTTTTGTCCCTCGAATCGGAATGTGAGTGGATCTGATTGAGCCGGTACCGCTGCAGTCCTTCTCGCGCTCTGCCAGCCAACTTTGGCAAGTAAATGAAAGGAGAGTGGTTAGCCCAGCTCGAACTCTCTGAAACTGTGCGCGGGCGGGACAACTCCCCGCTGAGCGTTTACTACTGGGGAAGCAATCCCGTCACTCCCAGATTCTTCCCGGAGAACTTTAGAAATGGCTTCGCAGCAAGTAATATGTGGCGACTGCCCTGATCGGGCCATAGATATAACGAAACGCGAATATTCCCAGCAGCAGGCCCACCATGGCGTAACTGTTTCCCCGCAGCCAGTCGAGGTAGCGTTGCGAACGGGTCTCCCCCATGAACAGCATGATGGCCGTGCTGCCATCCAGCGGAGGAACCGGCAGCAGATTGAACGTGCCAAGGAGCAGGTTGAGCGAAAAGAAAGCGCTTAGCACACTGCCGGCGAAGTCTGGAGTTCCTGTGAGCGGATCTTCGTGCAGCCAGCCACGGGACCACCCCAGGCGCAGCACCACAGCCGCGATCAGCATCAGTGTGTAGTTCGTTGCCGGTCCGGCTAGGGCCATCCATGCCGCCCGGCGAGGATGCCGCCGCTCCCACAAGGGATCGTACGGCGCGCTCGCCCAGCCAAAAAGATTCCCGGTCATGATCAGCGAGAGGATAGGAATGACCACCATGCCCCACGGTTCTCGCTGGATATGCGGCACGGGATTGAGGGACACCTGTCCGCCCGCGAACGCTGTATCGTCCCCACCGATTTTGGCGGCTAACGCGTGCGCCGCCTCGTGGCAAGTGGTGGAGAAAAGAAATGCGACATACCAGATGAATCCCAGCGCAATTAGTTCCGGTTGGACGTCCGCCATGAAATAACTCTTTGTTTCTCCGCGCCAGTAGCCTAGATGGCCCAGCCCCGCTTTGCAAGCCATCTGGAGCGTTGCCTATGAATACGAGCAAGGCTACCGCCTCCAGACCGGCGGTCCCTCAACATGATTAATCAGCAGTCTTTCGGGGAGAATCACTTCCATCAGGTACCTTCGCCGGGATAATTTACGGCGCGGTTTGTGTTGGAATGGCTTTGGGACCCGACGGCGTGAAATGGAAATGGATGAGCCATTCGCTGGGAACGCTGTGACCGCCGGCTTCGGGCGAAGTAAATTGCCAACGGCGGGCCGCCTTCAGAGCTAGATCAGCGAAATACTTGCTGGGGCCGGGAGAATCGAGCGTTGCCTCAGCGACGTTGCCCGTGGGATCAACCTGAACGCGCACCCCGACGCGGACCACTCCGTGAATCGTAGCGAGCGCTTTCTCAGAAGCGTCGGGCAAGACCTGCTCGAGGACTTCAGCCCGCGCGGAAGATGACCCAGAATGGCTCGGAGAGTTTGCCGATGGGAACGTATCCGTGCGCACAGCAGCAGGGGTTGGAGTGGGGACCACCGAACTCCGAGGCTCTGGCGTAGCCTTTTTCTCGGCCGCCTTGAGCGAGTTTTGCGTTGCGGTCGGTGCGGCTGGCTTCGGAGCTGGCGCGGCTTCCCGGCGCGCGGGCTTCTCGGGGGAATCTGGTCGTGCCGCGGGTTGCACAGCGGCCGTCGCGGCGGACGACGAAGAGTCAGAGCGATGGCCAAGGATTTTCGGGAGCGCCAGGACCGCCACGACAACCAAAAGCGCGGCAGCAACTGGAACGACGTAATTGGGAAGTTCCAGCCCCTGCTTCGGTGGGTTCGTGGCCGGCGGACGCGGTGCCTCTGCTTGCGCTTTTTGCAGTGCTGCTTCGAACTTTGGAACTTGCAACTTCGCTGCCGGTACTGCGGGGACAGTGGAGAGCGGAACCGCCAATGGCGAAACGGATTGTGCGGCGGCCACAGCGACGGCCACTGGATTGAGGCGCGCCGCGATTTCGGGAACGGACCAGCGCCTCCGGGGATCGCGCCGCAGGGCGTGCCGCGCCACGTCGAGAAATGGCTGGGGAAGTATATCGGGAACGATCGGATCCGCCTGGCTTCCCGGTTGCAATGCACACGTTCGCTGCGTGAGCGTTTCGACCAAAGTCATACCGAGAGACCACACGTCCGCGGCGGCGGACAGCGGCGACGTGGCCGTTTCGGGAGCATCGTGAGCGTCGAATTTGCGGGATAACTTGCGGGATTCACCAATGGGGAAGAGAGGGTCGCTGGAAAGTTTGAGCTGATCGGCGGTGGCCAGAATGTTGGAAGGCTTGATCCGTGAATGAACGTAGCCAAAGCTATGGAGATAAACGAGAGCATCCAGAACCGGTTCGAGCATTTCGCGAGCTTCGGAGCCCGTCAGGGCGCGCTGGGGAAGAATCTGCGAGAGGTCTTCTTCGGCATATTCCATCACGACGTAAAGACGATCCCTGTTTTCGATGCGGCAACGGCCGATGTCGTAGATGCGCAGCAGATTAGGATGAACGAGCTGCATGATGCGGCGCCAGAGCGAGATTTGGAGATCCGCGTTGGGACCCGCTGGAATGAATTTGATGGCCGCCTTTTTAGATTGCGGCTCGGCAAGCTGCGTGAGGAAAACGGCGGAGTCGTCCGTGCCGCCTAAGTCGATGACCTGACCTTCGCACTGTCTCCAGAATTCGCTCATGGCGAACCTCCAACTGGGAATTCCCGTGAGCCGGCCGTTGGGAACACACCCAACAGCGTGGCGCGCGACCGCCGAAGGAACACCGCGGCGTCTAGAGCAGGCTGGAACGTCTCGACGTGCGATTCGCAGGCGCCTGGGGCCGGGCGCTCGTCGACCACATTTTGGCATGAAACGGGCCGGAAGGGGAGTCTGGTTCCTATCGGTTATGGAAAAGGCATGGACGGCTGTTCAGCGAGCGGCTTTGGCGGAGGCGGCTTGGATCAAGGCATCGCACGCCGAGATGCAGGCGTGGCGGAAATCGCGCGAGATTCTCTTGTGGATGTCCACGGAATGAAGAAGCGTTGCCGTGCCGTGCAGAAGTGCTACCAGCGCCAGTGCTACAGGAGTGTGCTCATCAGGCTGGCCGCCCAATTGATTGCCTAGACTCTGCTTCAGGAATTCAAACGAAGGCAGGTGTTCCTTGCGCGCGAAAGCCATAGCCCAGTCTTCAGAGATGAGCCGGAAATCGTTAGGATGGGCAGCAAAGAAATCGAGAACGCGGCGGCAAACCTGTTCCGGGCTCCGGGAGGATTTGATCGCCGAGAAGAGATTCAGCCGGGCGCGGCGGCGCAGCAGAGAGAGAAGGTCTTCCTTATTGGAAAAACGCTCATAGAGAGTCGGCGTCGTTGTGCCACAGGCGCTGGCAACGGCGCGCATGGTGAGGGCGTCCTCGCCGCGCTCGCTCAACAGCCCGTACGCGGCGTCGAGGATGCGGCCTTCCAGACAAGCATCGGCCTTGCGCGGCATGCAACAACCCTCCCATTCACTTTTGCGCTGCATTATATCCTTTACACCGTTAAAGATACAATGTATAAAGAATAGGCCCGAACGACCTTCGTTGGGATCCCCAAAACTACGGAAAGACAGGTGCGAAACGGCAAGTCATGTTTCGATTTCAATATTGTGTGACCACTAAGGCCAGCAGGAAGCTCGCCTGGGAGGTTTTCTCGAATTGGCGGCGTTGGAACGAATTTGCAAACATTTATGGCCAGTTGAACTGGCGCGAAGGCCGGCCATGGGAAGCCGGAAGCCGCCTGGATATCGAAGTCCTAGAGCCGGTAAAGACGGTGGTGAGTCACGTCATCACGAATTGCCAGCCGGCGCATAAAGTCGGATGGATCGACCACTCGCTCGGCGTCGTGCTGGCGCAATGGGTTAGCTTCGAAGAGCACGCCAGAAAAGGCACGCGGATTCATACCTGGGGAGACGTCGTCCATTCCGGCGTGAAAATCGCCGGACAAACCGCGGAGCAGGTCATCACCAGCTTCACGGAAAAATGGTACGAGAATTTTCGATGCGCGTGCGACCGGCTTGCGGAAGCCAGCGGCGACTGAAGAGCCAGGCAAGCGCGAAGTTCCCTCTGCACGCTACTGAAAAACCTCGCAAATTGAAACGCTCCCATGGTTTTCAATGTGGCAGCCATCATTTTGAAACAAAAGGCGATTTTTTGTGGGTCGCGCGGGGGAGAAGAAGGCGCTTCGGACCGCTGACGAAGGGACTGTCGCGTTCGTAATAGCGAAGCACCTGATCGGCGGCGCGCGTAATGCCAATGCGGACGGTTTTTCCGATTGGCCCGACGGGATGGCTGGTTTCGCCCAGCCAGAGCGGGCCGGGAGCGCAAAGGTCGAGCCCGTCGTGGCGGCGGTCGATTTGAAAAGCGGCCGCAAGCCGTCCGGGGCCGCGTGTGAGATCGAGAAGTCGAGCGGTCTTGCGATGGCCTTGCATGAGCTCGATGCCATCGAGGGGTTCGAGCGCGCGGATGAGAATCGCCGCGGCGATTCCTGCGAGCTCGCTCACGACATTCAGCATGAAGTGCGCGCCGTAATTGAAAAAAATGTAGGCGTGGCCTGGAGCGAGATACATCGAGCGAATGCGCGGAGTGGGGCCGCGGAAATGATGTCCCGCGGGATCGCCCGGCGGGTAGGCTTCCGTTTCCACGATCCGGCCGCTCAAGCGACCCGCCGGTAGATCATGCACGACGACTTTTCCAATGAGGAAGCGAGCGAGCTTGACGGTGTCGGCCGGAAGTTCGGAACGGCGGAGGCGCCGAATGGGGGATTTCTCCAGAGAGTTTTTCAAAGCAATGGGAGGCGAGGACATGGGCGCCGATTCAATGGGAGAGCAGCTTCTGCAAGTCTTCGGGGGAAACGAGATCCTGATACTCCCTGTGCTTGCGAAGGAAACTGGAGGTGTAGGGACAGAGCGGAACAACCCTCAGATGTTTCTCGCGCGCGAAATCCAGCGCATAGCGCGTAAGCTTTGCCGCCAGTCCTTGGCCTTCAAGCGACTGCGGCACTTCGGTGTGAAGCAAAACCATGCGGCCGGGAGAAAGGCGGTAGGCGAGCACGGAGCGAAGGCCGTTGATGTACAGCTCGAATCGGTGTGCTTCTTCGTTTTGGGTGACCGCGACGTTATTCAGGCTCACGTCCACTGGCTCGCTCCTGAAACCCTCCGGCTGACCGGGAAAGTCTATCAGGGAACATTGAATACTACGGCGTAGGGGAGTCGGAAGGCTCGTTGTTGAAGAGGCGGGCGAGCTCAGCGTGGTCGATGACGACCGCAGGGTCGCGCTGGATGGCGTCGAAGTATTTTTTCTGAAAGGCGTCGCCGGATTCCGTGGGAACAAACATTTTCCGCGCGAGGGCGATGGCACTGCTGGCGTATTCTGGTGTTACAGGCTCCTTGGCGGTCAGCGTTTCGTCGATGCGCACGACGAATTCGGAAATGTTGTGCAGCCAGGCAAACTGCGCGTGGTCGATGACCAGTTGGAAAAGCTCGCCGGTGGTAACGTGGCCGTGCTCGCGCTCGTATTCGCGTCGCTCCATGTTGAGAAGAGTCTTGTGAAGTCGGAGAAGAGCGAGGCGCAGGGTGAGCAGTTTCTCGCGGGCGGGGGAATCGCTGTTCGAGGGAAACAAATTTGAGTTTAGAGAATCCATTTTTCGAATAGCACCTCTATTCTCCGATAGTCGGCGGGCAATTTCAAAATGATTGCGCGACGAAAGAGACTTCGATACAGAGTTCGCCCCGAGCCAGTCGCGGTAAACGCGACACCGAGCACACAGAGAATGTCGAAGATCAGTTGTGATAGCGCTGCTCGCCGACGGGCAGCGGGATGGGAAGCCGGTTGCCCGGCGGAGGGAGCGGGCACGTCGAATAGGGAGTGTAGGCGCACGGAGGATTTTCCAGGCGATTGAAATCGAGTACAAGCTCGCCGGGCTTATCGAGCCCGTGAGTGGGAAAACCGGTGTAGAGAAACCGGCAAGCCCCATAAGTAGTTGTGGCGCTGGTCTTGTCGCGAAGGATGAAGAAGAGTTTTGCGACAGCGGGGTCTTCAAGAACGGGCTCCAGCCGAAAGGTTTTTCCCGCAAGAGTGAATTCGGCGGTGCCAGGAACGGGCTGGTCGTAGCTGGTGCCAACAAGAGTGGCGAGCGTGACGGTCTTGTGCGGAGAATACGGAATCCATCGGGCGATGACGCGAAAAGCGAGATCGGGCCCGTACCACTTGAGTCCGTGGAAACCGGTGATGGCGGGAGAATGAGAATCCTTGATGCGAAGAGCGAAGCGCGCCTCGCGGCGAATTACATACAGGTTGAGAGTGCCGATGGTGAGATGGGGAGAGAGTTTATCTTTGTTCGCTTCGGCTCGCAGAGTCTGCGGTCTTGCGGGAGCCCCCGCGACGAGGAAGTCCGGAGGGAACCCGCCCACGGGGGGATTGAACGTCACGGCTTCGCCATCCAAGCGGAGGATGGCGAGGTGAGCGGGTCCGGACGCGAGATGGATTTTGTTGTCAGGAGCGGAGCCGACGGAATTTTCGCCGGGCTGCAGCCATTCCAGGCCGGCGAGAGATAGCCAGCCATCGGGCTTGAGGAGGTCCGCTTTGTGTGCTTCGCGCCAGTCAGCGTTCTCTTTTTGCCAGGAAGTCTCTTGCGAGGCTGCCGGCGAGGGTAGCAGCCCGGGTAGGAGAGCGATGAAAATCAGGCAGGCCGAACGATTCCTGAAGCGCATAAGAAAGTATACCGCGGAAGAGAAAACGCTGAAAAAACGAAGCTGAGAAGAAAGAGCATGACAGCGCAGCAGATTATTTGACGGCGCGGCTCGATCACTGTTTCCCATAAAGTATACGGCAAGGCATGGAAGGTATGCGTGTTGACTAAATCGATTTGCCAATGCATTCGTGCAATTCTTTGCTTGCTGGAAATGTAACCTCGACGCCCTCTTCCCTATCAAATGATAGTAGTCAAATCATGCTTTCCTCAGCGGGAATGATCGTCTTGATTCGCTTCCGCGAGGCGAGGACAAAAGGAAAATAGACTCTTATGAGAAAGACGAAACTTACCGCGGGACTGCTGACATTTTCTCTGTTGCTTGCCGCCAGCACCATCGCAGGGAATTCCAACAAGGGCACGCTGAAGGTCGACGAAAGCATTACTGTCGGTGGCAAACAGCTCCCGGCCGGGACGTATCAAGTGGAATGGACTGGAAGCGGACCGAGCGTCGAAGTTAGCATCTCGGGCGGCAGGGGGACGGTTGCCAAAGTCCCTGCGCAGGTGCTTCCGCTGGAGAAAGCCGAAGCCGGGAGCGGGTATTCCACCAACACCGACCAGGCTGGTAACAAGGCGCTGACGGGAATTTTCTTCGGTGGCAAGAAGTATCAGTTGTCCATCGGCGAAGCGTCCGCGACAACGGTCACAACTTCCGATAAAACGCAAGGGAGCAACTAACCTCGGCATTTCTTTGCGGAGTTCATAGACGGAAGAAGGAGGGACCGCGCAACGGTCCCTTTTTTTTCGTCTATATGCAATTAGTCCATAACAGAACTAGCTCCCAGGAGTGTATGATTTGGAGCGTTTGGCCCCGTGGAGGGTTGGCCTTTTCTTGAAATGGATTAAGTCTATTGCCTCGACCGAGTGCAATTCCCGACAGCAGTTCTGGTTTTTAGCAGCGGAGGAAGCTTCATGATTGTAGGTGTGCCCCGAGAGAGCTTTCCCGGAGAGCGGCGGGTGGGGCTAGTGCCCGCAACCATCCCGAACTTAACCAAGGCCGGCCTGGAAGTCATGCTGGAGGCCGGTGCAGGTATCGCTGCGGGCTATCCCGACGCGGACTACGCTGCGAAGGGCGCAAAGATTGTCTCCGACCGCGCCGAAGTCTTTCGGGCCGCGGACATCGTTGTGCAGATTCTCTGTTATGGATCGAACGACAAGACCGGCAAAGCCGACGTTCCCCTATTCCGCAACGGCCAGGTACTTATTGGATTCTTGAGGCCGCTCGGCTCTATCGAAACCATTAAAGAAATCGCCGCGAAGGGCGTTATTTCGTTTTCCGTGGAGTTGATGCCGCGGACGACGCGCGCCCAGAGTATGGACGTGCTTTCCTCGATGGCTACGATTTGCGGCTACAAGGCAGTCGTGCTTGCCGCGGATACTTCGCCGCGCATTTTTCCAATGCTCACCACGGCGGCGGGAACGATTACGCCCGCACGCGTTTTCGTGATTGGCGCCGGCGTAGCTGGTTTGCAGGCAATCGCTACGGCGCGGAGACTCGGCGCGGTGGCTTCAGCTTATGACCTGCGGCCTGCGGCGAAGGAGCAGGTGCAGAGCCTCGGCGGACGTTTCGTCGAGCTGCCCATCGAAGCCAAGGATGCCGAAGATGCCCGCGGGTATGCGCGGCCGCAGGACGAAACTTTTTACAAACGCCAGCGCGAACTCTTTGGAAAAGTTGTAGAGGAAAGCGACGTGGTAATCACTGCTGCGGTCATTCCCGGAAAGAAGCCTCCAATTCTGGTGACCAAGGAAATGGTCACAAGCATGGCGCCGGGGTCAGTCATCGTCGATCTGGCCGGCGAGCGCGGCGGCAATTGCGAGCTTACTCGCCCGGGAGAAATCGCCGTGGAGCATGGAGTAACCATCATCGGATGGTTCAATCTGGCCAGCACCGTGCCGTATCACGCGAGCCAGATGTATGCCCGAAACGTGACCGCTTTCCTGCTCCATCTCGTGAAAGACGGAAAACTGCAGCTGGATCTGGAGGATGAAATCGTTCGCGAGACGATGCTGACGCGGAGCGGAGAAGTGGTCAATGCGCGCGTGCGGGAATTTTTTTCGCTCCCGCCTTTGCCGGCGCAAGCGAAGGAGATGGCCAAATCATGAAGCTGGATTTGCTCACGAGCCTCTACGTTTTCATGCTGGCTGCATTTATCGGATTTGAGGTCATCCGGCGCGTTTCACCTCTTCTGCACACTCCCCTGATGTCCTTGACGAACGCGCTCGATGCCATCGCCGTTGTCGGAGCCATCCTTCTTGCCGGTGAATACCATGCGCATGGCGCGATGCTCGCGAGAATTCTGGGTGCCATCGCCATCGTCGCGGCCACCAGCAACATCGTCGGCGGGTTTCTGATTACCGACCGAATGCTGAGGATGTTCAAAGCGAGCGGGCCGAAGAAACCATGACCAACTTGCCGGCCATGGAATATATCATCGAAACCACATACCTCGTCGCAACGGCGCTTTTTCTTTACTGCATCACGGCATCGTGGAATACAAGTGGATCGTTATTGCTCTCGTGCTGGGAACGATCATCGGCGTGCCGCTTGGCGAAGTGGCGATGACGGCTGTGCCGCAGCGAACCGCGCTGAGCCACGCGTTCGGCGCCCTGTGCGTGACGCTGGTTGGCACGGCCGAATTTTATTTGCGTACGCCGGATGTGCCGCGCTTCATGATGGGCGTGCTTTCGCTGGAGGTCATCCTCGGTTCGCTGACGTTTAGCGGCAGCTTGATGGCCGCGGGGAAACTGCAGGAAGTCCTGCCGCAGCGGCCCATCACCTATAAAGGACAGAACATCGTCAACCTCGGACTCCTGGGAGTCGCGATCGTTGTCGCGGGCATGCTGGTGGCGCACCCGGAGAAGACCCACTTTTTTCCGCTGATCGTCGGCATCCCGCTTCTGTTCGGCGTGATGATGATTATTCCCATAGGCGGCGCGGATATGCCGACGGTGATCTCTCTTTTGAATTCGTACGCGGGACTCTCCGCTGCGGCCATGGGCTTCGTGCTCGACAGCAAACTTCTGATCATCGCTGGCGCCTTGGACGGAGCGTCTGGTCTCATTCTTTCCGTGAACATGTCCAAGGCCATGAACCGCTCGTTTTCGAACGTGCTTTTCGGAGCGTTTGGACAGGAGCAGAACGCAACCGTAAGCAAGCAGGAAGCACGACCGGTGCGCAGCGCCACACCCGAAGAAGCTGCAGCGATTCTTGCAGCAGCGAACAAAGTGGTGATCGTGCCTGGTTACGGCATGGCCGTTGCGCAGGCGCAACACAAAGTGCGTGAGCTATACGACGCGCTGACGAAGCGTGGCGTCGACGTGAAATTTGGAATTCATCCCGTCGCCGGCCGCATGCCCGGGCACATGAACGTCCTGCTCGCGGAAGCGGACATTCCTTACGACAAGCTTTTGGACATGGACGAGATCAATGGGGAATTTCCGCAAACCGACGTGGCGCTAGTGATCGGCGCGAACGACGTCACCAATCCTGCCGCGCGCACTGACCCCTCGAGCCCCATCTATGGCATGCCTATTCTCGATGTGGACAAGGCGCGCACCGTGATGGTGATCAAGCGCAGCATGGCCGCCGGTTTCGCGGGTATCGACAACCCGCTCTACTACCTCGACAAGACGCTCATGCTCTTCGGCGATGCAAAATCTTTCGTCGGCGCCATCGTGCGCGAACTCGGCGGTGGCCACGAATAGCTCCGCTAATTCCGGGTCCTCTGGCGCTCTGCCACCCATCATTCGTAGCGCAAAGCCACGATGGGGTCGACGCGCATAGCTCGGCGAGCAGGTATGGCGCACGCCGCCAGAGCCACAACGAGCAACAGGATCGTCACTCCCGAAAACGTCAGCCAGTCGCGCGGCGTGACGCCGTAAAGCAAGCTGCTTAACAGACGCGTCAGCGCGAGTCCGGCGATCACGCCGATGGCCAGGCCAACCAGAGTGGCGCGGATTCCCTTACGCAGCACCATACGCATAATATCGCGCCGCTGCGCCCCGAGAGCCACCCGAATGCCGATTTCCCTGGTGCGCTGCAGCACCATATGCGCAATCAGCCCGTACAATCCGACGACAGCGAGAATCACCGCCAGCGCCGCAAAACAACCGATCAGATAAGAAGGGTATCGCCTAAGAAACACGGAAGGAGATTGCGCAGCAACCTCTTGCAGGGATTGTGGTTGTATCAAAGGGAGCTGAGGATCCGTCTGCTGCAATGCAGCGCGTGCTGCTCCAACGAACGCAGACGGCTGCCCCGCGGTGCGCACAAGGTAACTCAAGAAAGTTGAGGGCCCTTGGTCATTCGGCGTGTAGATGATGGCGGGCGGCGGCGCGGCGATATCAATCGATGCCGTATCCGCTGCAACGCCCACGATTTGAAGATATGGATTCTTCGCGCTGTAAGTAAATCGGATGCGTTTGCCTATCGGATTCTCTCCCTGCACGTAAGCTTTGACGAACGCGCGGCTCACAACAACGACTCCCTCGGTATCCTTGATATCCTTCGCGGTAAAGAATCTCCCATCGACAAGAGGGATCTTTAGCGTGGAGAAATATCCCGTACTGACGGTCATGATTTGGCATTCATCTTCCTGCCCGAGGGCCGTGGGGCGGCCTTCGACCACGAAGCGGATAGTGCCGCCTCCTCCACTGGCGGGGATCGCGGACGCCTGGCCGACCTCAACGACTCCCGGCAAACTGCGGAGCCGCGCCGTGAATTCGTGATCGAAGCGCACCGCCGCCGCGCTGTAGTAGGGAGGCGTCTTGTCGCTCGGATAGGCGGAGTCCGGCAAGTTCGCATAGAAAGTCAGCACGTTGTGGACATTGAAGCCTGGGTCTTGCCCCAGCAGCACGTGCAGACTCTTGAGCAGGAGCCCGGCGCCGACCAGCAGCACCAGCGAAATTGAAATTTCGGCGATGACCAGCGAATTTCGCAGCCGGGCGTGAGCCGTGCTCGTGCCGGCGCGCGATTCATCTTTCAAAATGTCATTCAACGAACTTCTAGAAGCCTGCAAACCGGGCGTCAGCCCGAAAAGTATTCCAGTTAGCACCGTGAGGCCGCAAAGAAATAGAAGGACCGTGGTATTGATGCCCGCGTTCCGCAGAAAAGGCATCGCCTGCAACTGCTGCTCAGGAATCGCGGCCACCAGCAGACTAACGCCCCACTGGGCGCCCAGAAGCCCGACGCCGGCGCCGATACTCGATAGCAACAAGCTTTCCGTGAGCAATTGGGAAAACAAACCGGCACGGCTCGCGCCCAGCGCGGAACGCATGGCAAATTCCTTGCGCCGCCCGATTGAGCGCGTCATCACCAGATTGGCAACGTTGGCGCAGGTGATCAGCAGCACGAATCCCACGGCTCCCAAAAGGATCAGCAAGATGGGCCGGATCTTACCCACGATTTGTTGATTGAGAGGTTCCATCACGAAAAACACCGAAGCGTTTTCCTTGGGGTGTTCCTGGGTGAGCTGCGCGTTTACGCTCTGCATTTCCGCGCGAGCCTGCACGGGAGAAAAGCCCGGAGCGAGCCGCCCTACCACAGTGAGCCAATGCAGGCTGCGGCGCGTGATGAGATCCCCGGTTTGGTGAATCGGCACCCAGACCGGCGCGGAATTAGCGGGCGCAAACTCAAAGTCGCGCGGAAGCACCCCCACGATGTTCGCTGGTTTGCCGTCCAGGCGGATCACGCGCCCGATAATGTTCGCATCCCCTGCAAATTCGGTGTGCCAGAATGCATTAGTGAGAATCGCAACGTGTGGCCCGTCCGACTGCATTTCGCCTTCGAGGAAGTCCCGCCCGAGCGCCGGCTTCACGCCAAGAGTCGCGAAGAAATTCGGAGTAACTTGTTCGGCGAAGATGTTTTTCGGTTCGCCGTTTCCAGCCAGCGTGAAGGCGTCGCCGCTGTAAGCGGCGAAGGATTGCACGCTCTTGGCCGATTTCTTCCAATCCAGATAATCCGGATACGAAACTTGTGCGCCGTTCGCGCTGTTGTCAGCCTGGCTCCGCGCCTCGCCAAGATGAAACAGCTTGCCGGGTTCGCGGTAAGGCAGCGGCCGGAGCAGCGCCGAATCGACGACCGAGAAGATCGCCGTGTTGGCCCCGATGCCGAGAGCTAGCGTCAGCACGACGACTGTCGCGAACCCGGGGCTGTTCCCCAGTGTGCGAACGGCGTAGCGTAGATTTCGCAGGAAGGTGCCCATCGTCTGCCCCCAAATCCAATTGGACTGCATGGGCAAGCTGTCGGCCATCGCACGGTTCAGGTACGTTGCTGAGCAAGAACGACTTATGGGGGAACGTTGGACAAGAAGGAAGTTGCCGGTGCCCGTTAATGGGACGGAGAGTGCGGATTCGGACAGCCAACCGACGCATCAATCTCCGCAAGACGGCTACTTCGCATCGTGAAAGATAATCCCCAGCGTGTAGCGCGTGCCGCGATGGACGCGGCTGACGCCGTGCCGCAAATTCACGCGGTAGTAGCCGCGCGAGCCTTTAACAGGCCGGTATCGCGTCGTGAAAACAATCGCCTGGCCCTGGTCGGCAAGCACCACTTGCGGCTTGGACTGCGCGCGCGGTTGCTGCTCCACGAGGATGAATTCGCCGCCTTCCCAATCGCGGCCTTGCTTGCCAAGCAGGAAAACCATTTGCAAAGGAAAGCTCACCTCGCCGTAAAGATCCTGATGCAGGCAGTTGTAGCCGCCAGCTTCGTAATGAAGCATCAGCGGCGTGGGCTTGGTCTGCCCGGCTTTGTGGCAAATCTTCACGAAGGCCGCATGTTCCTGAGGATAGGGAGACGTTCGCTCACCAAAAGCTTGCGCCCAGTGATTCGCAACTACGGCGAGATGCAGGTAAGCGCTGGTCCTAAGCTCGGCGACCAATTCCGGAAGAGTGGGTTCCCAAAATACTTGTAGTCGCCAATCCCGAAACGATAGCGCTCCATGATGATGTGGCTGCGAAAACGGCTTGCATCGCTATAAAGCGCGGTGAGCTCAGCGCATTCCGCAGGCGAGAGAACCGGAGCCGTAACCGCGTAGCCGCGCTCCGAAAGAGATTGCTCCGCGCCGCTCCAGTCCAGCTCGTCGATTCGTTCGGCGATGGAACGTCTCGCGAGACTATTTCCTGCTGCTTGGGCCATGCAACCTCTAAGTTTCTCTGTGCACGACTGTCAAACTAAGAGCCTAGAGCAAAACGTCCGCGAAAATCTATCCGATCTTCGCCATCAAATTTTTCGTTGCGCGCCATCCAAAAATACAGGGGGGACGCTCGCCGGCCCGTCTGTTGCAACTGGCTCTTAAATCCACACTGGTTTCAGTGCTATAGTGACCCGTAGGGCCGATGAATTAGGCCGGCGTTTTTGCCACTACTAAAAGACGGCAGGACTTATCTCTGAAAAAGACGTGCGCGTTGAGGAGGGCGGGATGAAAACCAACGAGATTCTTTCCAATGGTTCGCGGAGGACGTTTCTCCAGTTGTCGGCTGCGGCCACCGCGGCGGCAGCGTTCCGCATCGCTACGGAGGCATCTCTCGCGGCGGAAGATCGTAAAGTATTTCATCCCGGAGCCGTAGTGATCGACGCAAACGAGAATCCTCTCGGCCCGTGCGACGCCGCGCGCAAGGCCATCGTGGACATGGCCCCGCAAGGCGGGCGCTATTCCTACTGGCTCGCGGAAGAATTCGTGAAGACTTTCACGGGAATGGAAGGCCTTAAACCGGAATACGTGCGCGTGTTTCCAGGTTCGAGCGAGCCGCTGCATTTTTCCGTGCTGGCGTTCACCTCGCCGGCGAAAAGCTACGTCACCGCCGATCCGGGATATGAAGCTGGCATGAAAGCGGCAAAAATTTCCGGAGCGCGCATCATCACAACTCCGCTGACGAAAACCTATGCACACGACGTCAAGGCCATGCTCGCGGCGACTCCGGACGCCGGGCTCTTTTATGTGTGCAGTCCGAATAATCCCACGGGCACGTTGACCTCGCACTCTGACATCGAGCAACTCTTGGCGGCGAAGCCGAAGGGCTCGGTCCTACTCGTCGATGAAGCGTACATCCATTTTTCCGACGGCGTCAGCGCCCTCGATCTCGTCAAGGCTGACCGCGACGTGATCGTGTTGCGCACCTTCTCGAAGATTTACGGCATGGCGGGCATTCGTTGCGGAATGGCTATCGGGCGTCCCGACTTGCTGGCGAAGCTGGAGAATTTCAGCGGCTGGAGCGCCATGCCCATCACCGCGCTAGCTGCAGCAACCGCCAGCCTGAAGCACGAGCATCTTGTTGCCGACCGCAAAAAGTTGAACGCCGAAATCCGCCAAAAAACGTTTGATTGGCTCGGGAGCCACGGCTATTCCTACGTTCCCTCCGAGTCTAACTGTTTCATGCTGGACACCAAGCGTCCCGCAAAAGAAGTCATCGACGCCATGGCCGCGCGCAATGTGTTCATCGGCCGAATCTGGCCCGTGTGGCCGACGTATACGCGTATCACCGTCGGCACCCAGCAAGAGATGGAAGCCTTCCAAGCCGCCTTCGACGCCGTGATGAAAGGCTCGGCCACCACGGGCTATGCCGGTCCTTCGCCGTCATTTAGAACGCGCCGCTCGTATCCCGACGGCCAGAACTGGCCCAGCGTTTGATTTTGACCCAAATTGCCTTTCCACCCGCCTACTGCGCGGCTGCTCCTACCGGAATCGCTTCAAAATATTTTGGCGTAATGATCTTTGTCTTCGGAGAAGCGGCTTTGATTTCCTCCAGGAAGGATTGCAGAGCGTCAATCGAAGGCCGCTGAGATGCGTCAAACGGCGCAGTAAAATTGTCCCAATGCGTCGGCAGTACAAGCGCTGGAAAATGCAGGCCCCGCATAAGCCGGCCGGAATAGTCGTGAATTTCCTTCCGGGAGGCTGCCGCGCCAACCAGAACGACGTCCGGTTCCAATCCCTCGATCTCTCGCTCGATGTAGTTCATCCCGCCAAACGCGAGGATTTGATGCCCGTGGAACCGGATCAAGAAAGCGAGCGTGCCTCCCTCCGGGTGCATTTGCCGCAGCGTCAGCGGCGCTTTCATGCCCTCAGGAGCTTTTTCCGAGCTGAAATAGTGCTTGCGGTCCAGCGGGCTGTGCAGGCTTGGAATCACCTTGAGAGAAAAGACGCCAAACTCGTAGTCCTCTCCGCCGTGCACCGTCAGGAGTTGTTCTTCGGGTACTTTGTAAGCCCGCAACACATTTTCGGTGCTCTCCGTCCCGATGACCGTGGCATGAGTCTTGAGCGCGATTTGAGGAACATCCAGGACGTGGTCGTAATGCGTGTGGGTGACAAGGACAAAGTCTGCTCGTGGGACATGCGCGTCAATGGCCGCTAGGTCTGGCGTTGCTACGGAATCCCACCCATACAGCGGACGCTTGTCTTCTGGTGGTTGCATGTATGGTGTTCTGCCGGGAGGTTGCGGGCCAAAGATTCGCGAAACATAGGGATCAATCAGAACAACGGTTGTCCCGTCGCTGATTTCCCACCCTGCGGTCCCCAGCCACCGGAGAACGAATTGCCCGCCCTTTTCGTTGCTCGGCGGTTTCTGTCCCGCAAAGGCGCAAGTTACGGACGCAGCCAAAGCAAGGGATGCAAGTGTAAGTTTCCGCATCGAAAGACTCCCGCGCGGTCGGATTCGCGCGAAGTCTAGCCGCCCAGAACGACAGGGTCAACGACGTTTTCGGACAAAACCATTCTTCCAAATGAAAAGGGCGGGAATAAGTCCCGCCCCGTGACCAATCATTTATTAAAGTGCGGAAGCTTCAGGCGTGTGCTTCCGGCGCATGCCTGTTCGATGGCGCGAGCGGCACCGCACCATGAAACTGCTCCGCTTCCGTTGAGCCGGCCAACGCGGTAGTGGAAGAGTTGCCGCTCGAAACCACCTGCGCAATTTCATCGAAGTAGCCGGTGCCGACAAACCGCTGGTGCGTCACGGCGCGATAGCCGAGTTCCTGCGAGGCGAATTCTTCCTGTTGAAGCTTGGAGTACGCCGTCATGCCGGCTTGCGCATAGCCGCGTGCCAGGTGGAACATGGACATATTCAGCACGTGGAATCCCGCCAGCGTCACGAACTGGAATTTGTAGCCCATCTTGCCCAGTTCTTGCTGGAAGTTCGCGATGGTCACGTCGTCGAGCTTCTTTTTCCAGTTGAACGATGGCGAACAGTTATACGCCAGCAGTTTGCCCGGGAATTTCGCATGAATGGCTTCGGCGAACTTTTTCGCTTCCGCAAGATCAGGTGTCGAAGTTTCGCACCACAGCATGTCCGCGTAGGGTGCATACGCGAGACCCCGCGCGATGGCCGCATCAATGCCCCCGCGATACTGATAAAACCCTTCGGGCGTGCGTTCCCCATAAATGAATTCGCGATCGCGCGGGTCAGCGTCGGAAAGCAAAAGACCAGCCGAGTTGGCATCCGTCCGCGCGATCAGAATCGTCGACACGCCGCAAACATCCGCGGCCAGCCGCGCCGCCACAAGTTTCTCGATGAATTCCCGCGTGGGCACCACGACTTTGCCGCCCAGATGCCCGCATTTCTTTGCCGAAGAAAGTTGATCTTCGAAGTGCACCCCCGCCGCGCCCGCTTCAATCATCGCTTTCATCAACTCGTAAGCATTCAGCGAGCCGCCAAAGCCGGCTTCCGCATCCGCGACGATTGGCGCGAACCAATATGTGCCGGACTTCTTGCCCTCGGCGGACTCGATTTGGTCCGCGCGCATTAACGCGCGATTGATCCGCTTCACCAGATTCGGCGCGGAGTCACAAGGATAGAGACTCTGGTCCGGATAGACGTCGCCAGCCGTATTGCCGTCGGCGGCCACTTGCCAGCCGCTCCCGTAAATCGCTTTCAGTCCTGCCTGCACCATCTCAATCGCCTGATTGCCAGTGATGGCGCCAAGCGCCGGGACGTACGCGTCCGCACGCATCAAATTCCACAGCCGTTCCGCGCCAAGCCGTGCCAGCGTGTACTCGATCTGGATCGAGCCGCGCAGCCGCAGCACATCCGAGTACGAGTAAGGACGCGTGATGCCGGACCAGCGGGGATCGGTGCTCCAATAATTGAGTGGCTGATGTTTGCGCCCGTTCCCGTTGGCCCCATTCGTTCCGTTTGTCGACATTTTGCTATTCCTTACCTTTCCTGCGGCATCCAACCGAAACCCCCAAAATCTCTTCTTACGCCGGATTGAATTCCTCGCGCCGGATCATTTCTTCACTGATTACGCGCGCTTCGCGAAGCGTCGCCCCTATCCGCGGATCGCTATTCTCGGCAGTTTCGCCTAACAGCCGTTCAAGCTCTTCGTCAAACAGATCGCGGATAAATTCCGGCGTATGACGAACCGGCGCGCCATTCTCATCCAAAACTTCGACTTGGCTCGAATGCCTCATGCGCTGCGCAATCATCAAGCGGTAGATGCGGTCCGTGGCGAGATCCTCCATGTAGCCATCGAGCAAGCTCGCACCCTTGCCGTTGAGAACGCCGTTGCGATAGCGAATTACTGTGCGAACCGCCGCGCGCGTTCCAGCCAGTGTGCGCTTGCCGACTCCCTTCGGCAGCGGCCGAAGATCGGGATGGGTGTTGCCGTCCGCCGGGCGCGCCTGAAGCTGGTTCGGAGCAGGAAACTGGCTAACCGCGATTTGGTTTTGATCGGGATGGCCCGTCCACGCGCCGTCCATCAACGAATCGGCTTCGTTCTTTTTGTCTTCCGCAAGGATCTTCAACGCTCGCGCATTCAGCTCTGCGTCTTCGCGGCTGGGGTAAAGCGCGGTCATTCCACCGATTGCGAGCATCCCGTGTTTATGGCAAACGTCCGGCATGAGATTGCGCAAATTTTGGAAGAACGCCACATTGTGCGGAATCGTGTTGCGGTCGGGAAGAACCCACACCGGATTTTCCAGATTGAAGTGGATCAGGCTGGCCATGTAATCCCAACGCCCGAGGTTCAATCCCAGGATGTGGTCGCGCAGATTCCAGGCAAATTCTTCCATCTGAAATGCCAGCGGATGCGATTCCACCAGCGCCATGCATTTGATGGCATTCGTTGGCCAGCCCTTCAGCCGCGCAATCATCTGGAAAAGATCGCGCCACCACAGCGCCTCGTCGGCGGACTCGGACTTCGGAATGTAAATGCACAGCGGATGCTTCAGCGCGCTGAAGTCCACCTGGTAAGCCACCATCGCGACGTCGAACAGCGATGCCGGAAGCAATTCTCCGGTCAGAATGCCTGCCTGGTGCAAGTGCAATCCGCGGGGACGCGTAAAAATGACCGTGGAGCTGGGAGTGATGCCGACGGTCTTGTCGCGCTTCCGGTCGAAATACGTTAGCTGGCCCGCCAGGGCTTCCAGAATGTTCTTGACGCCGCGCGAATTATGCTCCCAGGTATTGGCGGTCGAGTCTTCCAGGTCGAGCATCACGCCGGGGGCGCCGGAGTTGAGCATTTTCACGACAAGGTCGGCGTCATCGGCAGGCCCGGTCATCTGGTTTCGTTGATCGGCGCACCAGGCGGGAAGCTCAATGCGCCAGGAATTTGTGGTGGCCACGGAGGGCGGCAGGTAATCGGGAAGTTGGCCCGCGTGAGCTTCGGCCAGGGCGAAATCGCGGCGGGCAATCAGCGCGCGTTGCCGCAGAGTAAGCGCGGCGTGTAGTGGCGCAAGGAATTCGAGGAAGCCCTCAGGCAGATCGCGGGCACCATCGAAATCCTGCGGGGCGGAGTTGACCGGAACGATGCGATTCGCAAAAGGCAGCGGTTCCAATGACGGATGCGGTTTTGTCGTTGCAGATGCCATTGATTTACCTTATCCCTTTCCCTCACGAAAGTGAGTGAGGGCCGGCCGCAGAGTGGGTAGGGCAATTGGGAGGCCAATTGCCGCAAGAGCGGTGTCTCTAAAACCAAGCTGTTCAACCACATAAGAGCCGCGCCGCGCGCCCGCCTAGCAGGCGTGGGAAATTGCCGTCAGATTGTCGAGAAATTTGCACACCAGTGGCGAGTATTTTCTCGGTCGCGGCAGGTTGTTCAACATATTGAACATCTGTTCAGGTCTCCCTAACTGTTGATACCGGAGCCCGCCGAATAGTTGCAAGTGCCTGTTCAATATCCTGAACATGTATTCTATACTGTGGACATAACCGGAACTTATAGGAGTCCGCCCTTGCCAGCCTCAGATGCCAGTCCCGCAGTCGCGGTCGAGCGTGCCCTGAATATTCTCGAAGCCGCCGCCAACCGCCGCGACGGAATGACCAATTCGGAAATCAGCCGCAAACTCGCCATTCCCAAAAGTTCCGCCAGCTACATTTTGCGCACCCTCGAAAAGCGCGGCTATTTGCGCCGCGAAGCGGAAACGGGACGCTACCGCCTCGGCCTCAAGATCCTGAGTCTCGGCGGAGACGCGCAGGCCAATCTGGATATCGCCGACGTCGCGCTGCCATTCATGAGGATGCTCGGCGAGAAGATTCGAATGACCGTGCATCTGGCGGTATTGGATCAGGGCGAAGCGGTGTACATCGAAAAAGTAGAAGCCCCCGGATTTTTCAAAGTGAATACGTGGGTGGGGCGGCGCATGTTTTTGCATTCTACGAGCGTCGGAAAATGCTTGCTGGCCTGGCTGCCTAAACAGGAAATCGAAACCATGGTGAAGCCGCAGGGCTTGAAAAAAAGGACACCGAAAACCATCACGTCCATCACGAAGCTTCTTGTCGATCTCGAACACGTGAAGCAGTCGGGTTACGCGGTGGACGACGAAGAAAACAGTTTGGGAGCGCGGTGCCTTGGCGCGCCCATTTTCGACCCCATGGGAAATGTAACGGCGGCGCTCGGCGCCAGCGGAACGCTGACGCAAATGGACGAAGACAGCATGCCGCGCATTATCGATGCGCTCAAGGAAACGGCACGGCGCATTTCGCGGCAGTTGCAGAGAAGCGGGAGCGCGGGAGCCTCGTAGCAAGCGGCTCTCGCGCACGCAAGAAACTACTTGCCTTTAGCCGGCGACGACCAAATTGTTGGTCACAGAA
>WNFP01000525.1_pt1 | contig 31592 bp, 25 predicted proteins | sample 5400201 | NCBI WGS metagenome assembly WNFP01 (sample SAMN13153355, study PRJNA577476) | soil metagenome | isolation source: 115 cm saprolite under Madrone tree | place: USA:California | collected 2016-06-14 | reverse complement strand
CTACGGCGTGATCATCCACAGGATCTCGAGCGGCCAGGTCGATGAGGTCGACCTGCTCAGCGGCACCAATCTACGCGACGCCGCGGTCGAGCAGCTGGCTCAGGTCGAGCCTTCAGAGCTGCTTCGCAACACGCTGGCGGATCACGCCCGTACGGTGAAGCTACTGCGGACGGTCGAGGCCAAATCGCTTCGCCGCGAGGTGAGAGATTCGGGGGGCGAATCGGTGACTGCCGAGTTCCTCGCACGCTATCCCCTGATCAACCACCTCGAAGAGCACGTCGATCAGCTCGAGCGGTCGCTGGCCTAGCCGGTCAGACGCCCCGCGACCTCCGAGAAGCCCAACCGGCGAAGCTCCTCGCGGATCGTCTCGGCCGCCTGGTCCATCATCCCTTCATCGGGGTTTGGGTCCTGGTTGCCGAAATCCAGGTCGTGTAGGCCGCGAATGGGGACGACGTGGAAATGAACATGCGGTACCTCGAGGCCCGCGAGCATGAGCCCGATACGCGCCGGCTTGAATCCAGCCATCTGCGCCCTACCGATCGATTGGGCTACCTCAGTCAGGTGGCAGAGAAGATCAGCATCCAGGTCGACCCAGTGATCGATCTCCTGTCGCGGGACCACCAGCGCGTGACCGGGACGCAGCGGTCGATTGGATAGGAAGACGACACAGTCGTCGTCCTCCCACACGAATCGCGCCGGCAGCTCGCCGGCGATGATGCGGGTGAAAATGCTGGCCATCCATTAAGAGTAAGTGGCTAACGTGTGGGCATGCCGCCCGCCGCAGAGCTCGTCGACGCCACCAAGAAGTACGGCGAGGTCGAGGCCCTTAAAGGGGTCACGATCCGCATCGAGCTCGGCGAGGTGGTGGCGATGCTGGGACCCAACGGCGCAGGCAAGACGACGTCGATCAGCCTACTGCTGGGCTTGCGCAAGCCGACCTCGGGCAAGGCTTTGCTGTTCGGGCTCGACCCGACCAACCTGCAGTCCCGCAGCAGGGTGGGCGTGATGCTGCAGGAGTCGGGCGTTCCGGACATGCTCAAGGTGCGGGAAATCGTCGACCTGTTCCGCTCGTACTACCCAAAGCCTATGGCTCGTGACGCGGCGATCGCGATTGCCGGACTCGAAGAGAAGGCGAACGCCCTCGTCAAAGAGCTGTCCGGCGGGCAGAAGCAGCGACTGTATTTCGCTCTTGCCGTGTGCGGCGATCCGGACGTCCTCTTCCTCGACGAGCCGACCGTAGGCATGGACGTCGAGGGCCGGCGATCGTTCATCGAGCGAATTGCCGGGTTCGCCCGCAGCGGACGCACCATCGTTCTCACCACCCATTACCTGGAGGAAGCGGATCAGCTGGCAGAGCGGGTGATCGTGATCGATCGTGGACTGGTCATCGCCGACGCTCCCCCGGCGGTGATCAAGTCGAGGGTGGCCGGCAAACGTGTGCGCTTCAGTGCACCGGCCGTGAAGGAGAAGGATCTAGAAGGTCTGCCGGTGACCGCGGTCACAATCAACGACCACAGCGTCCAGCTGCTGACGAACCAGCCCGAATCGGTGCTCCGCGAGATCTTCCGGCGTGGGGTGGAGATCTCCGACCTGGAGGTGGCGGGTGCGGACCTCGAGGACGCATTCATCGCCATGACCAGTCATTGAGCGCGGTGCTCACCAAGTCCGCTCGAGCGCCCATCGCGCCGATGCTTTTTCGCCAGACGTCGGCGGAATTTCTGAAGCTCTGGCGTGTGCCGGCCTTCAGCGCGACAAGCCTTCTTCTGCCCGTCGTCTTTTATGCGTTCATCGGCATCGGCCAGGCTTCGCAACGGCTGCAAGGCACTCACATCACGTTCGGGGCGTACTTCCTCGCGTCGATGGCCGTGTACGCAGTGGCGAACGTGATGATCTTCAGCTTCGGGATCTCCGTCGCGAACGAACGCGGCCAGAAGATGGACGTCCTCATGCGGGCAACGCCACTGCCAGCGCTGGTTTACCTGCTCTCGAGGTGCATCACCGCCCTGGTGTTTGCCGGCCTGACCCTCGCTGTGTTGTTTCCATTCGCGTACATAGCCGGCGGAGTCAGGCTAGAGGGTTCCGAATGGTTCACCCTCGCCTATCGAGTCCTGCTTGGTTCCATCCCCTTCATCGCCCTCGGATTTGCGATCGGCTATCTGGCGGGGCCGAACTCGGCAATCGCGGTGATCAACTTGATCTATCTACCCACAGCTTTCGCGTCGGGCTTGTTCTTTCCCAAGCAGCTTCTGCCACAGATCATCCAGAACATCTCGCCGTACCTTCCGCTCTACCGCTTCGGCCAGCTGGGATGGGATGCCGTCGGAGCCCCGACCAGCGACAACGTCACCACCGACTGGTTGTACCTGGCGGGTTACGGCATCGCGTTTTTCGCGATTGCGCTGTGGGCTTATCGGCGAGAAGAGAGCCGGAAGTTCAGCTGACCGCCGGCCAGAGCTCCACCGGGAGCGGCCTGCCGTACGCGCCTTTGAACCGCTCCCCAAATTCCTCGTGGGAATAGCCGTGCTCGATCGTGCCGACCTGCTCGACCGCATAGGTCGCGGCGAGCGACGCCACGGCGCCCGCGGTTGGGACGTCGAGCCCGCGCAGCAGGCCCGCCACCAGGCCTGACCTGTATGCATCGCCCGCGCCGGTGGGATCGACCTCGGCCCGCGCCGGCGCGGGTGCGATCGCATGAGACGCCGTGGCCGTTTCGATGCGCGAGCCCTCCCGCCCTAGCGTGGTCACGACCAGCTCGGACAGCTGCTTCAACTCTTCCATGGTGCATCCCGTGCGGTGCTGGATCATCTCCAGCTCGTAGTCGTTTCCGATCAGCACCCATGCGCCGCGAGAGCCGTCGACAAGGTCGTCACCCGAGAGGTGCGGCAGCTGATGGGCGGGGTCGAACACCCAGGGCACGCCGCGCTCCCGGCATTCCCGGACCAGGCGCCGCATCTCGTCTGGGGCGTTTGGTCCGATGATCACGGCCTCGGGCTCGGACACGGTGTCTTCCAGACCCAGGCTTCCTGCGCGATTCATCGCACCGCCGTAGTAGCCGGTGATCTGGTTGTCGTCCAGGTCGGTGGTGGTGAAGCCCGTGGCAGAAATCTCATCCTCCAGCAGCCGCAGGCCGCGGCAGTCGACCCCGAGCTTCTCGAGCCACGCGCGATACTCGACTGCGTCGGATCCAGCCGTGGCCAGCACTGCGCTGGGATAGCCGAGGAGCGCGAGGTTGTATGCGTAGTTGCCTGCGACACCACCGCGCCGCTTCTTCAGGTTGTCGACAAGAAAGCTCAGGTTGAGCATGTGTGTCTTATCGAGAAGGATGTGGTCCTTGAACCGGCCCTTGAAGGTGAGGATGTAGTCGAATGCGATCGAGCCGGTGCAGACCACGCTCACAGCCGAGAAAGGCTAACCGAAGGTAGCGGTGAAGGGGCGCTCATCTCGAGCGCCCCTGTCGTGAACTTTGCCCTTACGCTGCCGCGCTGCGGCGGGCGGTCGCGCGCCGAACGGACCGGCGAGGCGTGGTGGCCTTCCGCGGGGCCGCGGCCGGCAGCTCGCTGGCCTTCTCGAGCCGTGTGGCCACACGCGCGATGGTCTTGAACGAACCGTTGAACATCTTCAACGCGCGCTTGGCGATGTCGCCCACCTGGTCCTGGCGCTTGGCCTGGAGCTTGACCACGTGCAGGCCGCGAATCGCGATCCGCTCTGGCACCAGGTCGGTCGCGACCTTCTCGGCCGTTTTCGCGAGCTCCTTCACTGCGTCCTTCGCGGGGGCGGTGGCGGCGTTGATCTGTTCGGTCAGCTGCCGGTTGACCTTACGCGCGGTCGGGCTGCCCTTCCGCTTGAGGCCCTTCACCTGCTTGCGCGCCGAACCGATCGGGTCCGAGGCAACCTCAGCCGCGGTCCTGGCGGCGCCGAACGCCACCTCTTCAACTGTCGAAATGTCTGTGCTCATGTTTCCTCCTTGATTTTATTGACGCATTGCATCATAACGCATTGCGTCAAGTTGGGTCAAGGTGGGTCAAGGAGGGCCCCACTTCGCGATCAACGCTTCTGCGTAGGGACCGAACAGGTCGTAGTGGGCGACCTTCCGGCGTTTTTCAGGTTGGATCCATTCCGGCCGCAGTCCGTGCAGCCGGCCCCATGCTTCCAGGTTCTCGCGCAGGCCGATCACGTGGAGAAACGGCCGCTCGCGCCTCATCCCCCGGATCGTCGACCCGTGGTAGTGATCGAAGTTGCGGTGAATGGCGATGCCGCCCCCCTCCGCGAAAGCGATCGCCTCTTTGATCTGCCGGCGCTCGAAGTAGCGAACGTCGAGCCTCACTTCCGGGCGTCGGGGCAGATCGGCCGGTAGGCGCACATCGCGCACGGCCGCTGTGCATTCTCGGGACCCAGCGCGAAATCGCCTCGGGCGATGCGATCCGAGACTGCGGAAACGCGCGCCTCAACGGCAGCGTCGTCAGCCGCGATCTCGATCTCGCGTGAGCGCCGAAGGTCGAAAAGGATCAAGCGTGGGTCGGAGCCGCCCGGCAGCAGGCCGCGACCGGCCGCGAGCGCATAAAGGCGCAGTTGTACGGTGTAGGCCTCGATCAAGGCCGCGTCCATCGCGGCGTTGGTCTTGTAGTCGATCAAGACCGTGCGGCCATCCAGCTCGCTGATCCGATCCACGATGCCTCGAACCCGGGTCCCGCCAACGCGCAGGTTGAACTCGACCTCCACCCCAAGCGTCCGCGCCGCGGACAGTGGATGCGCCAGGTAGCCGCGCAGCATCTCGCGACCAGGCTCCGGTCCCTCGTAGAGCGCGAGCAAGTCGCCACGGCCCGAGTGCCATGCGGCCAGCGCTGCGTGCACCGTTGCGCCGAGCTCGGTCGAGCCGGCCGCGCGCGCGAATCGGGGCAGCAGGTCGTCGGGCGGCGCGGGCACCCGCCACACCTGGCTGAACCGGTACCGAATCGGGCAGACCTCGAAGTCGTGCAGCTGCGAGAAGCTGATCTGCACTTCCGGCGGTACGGCGGCGGCCGCCGGCGAGCGGCGCGGCTGGATCGCCTCCATGCGGTCGAGCACCGCCGCCACCACACCGGAGCCGTTCGCGGACTTGATGCTGGCCGGCCCGGGAAGAAGCTCGAGCTGTTCCGCTTCGACGACGTTCGCCGACTCCGGGTGCGCGAGCGCCCAGCTCAGGATCTCCGCGAAATGGTCCTGGTCGCCCATCTCGACGTCGCGCGCTGACTGCTCCTCTCTCGTCGCTGTAACGAACAGGGAATCCTTCGTGCGCGTCAGGCCCACATAGACGATTCGCCTGCGCTCGCCGATCGCCAGCTTCACGGCAGGTTCTCCTGGCGATGTCGTCTGGTAGCGCGGGTGCTTCTCGCCGCGCCAGTTCTTCATGACGAATCCAAGGCGGTCGGGGTCGAAAAAGAACCGCTCCGTGTCGCGGGCCCGCGCTGGCCGCAGGTTGACGAGAAAGACGACGGGAAACTCCAGGCCTTTGGCCGCGTGAATCGTCAGCAGCGAGACCGCGTCGGCCGCGGCCGACTCTTCAGTTGCTTCGCCGACCGGCAGCTCGGCATCGATGACCTGGTCCAGGTGGCGTACGAAATCGCCAATCCCCGCGAGCGTGAGCTCGCGTTCGAAACGCGATGCGAGCTGAAAAACTTTGCGCAGGTTGAGCAGGGCGCGGGGGCTGCCATCTCGCTGCGCTCGCAGCTCGGCCCAACGCAGATACCCAGTCTCCTCGAGCAGGCGATTGAGGATGTCCGCGACCGTGAGCGCGTCGCGGAGGCGTCCTACGCGATCTGTAAGGTCCACGAGCGCCGCCGCGCGCTCCGCGACCTTCGGCTCCATCTCCGGGAAGCCCTCGGCACGCGCCGCCTCGAAGCAATCACGCAAGCGCATGCCATGACGGCCGAACCGTCTGGCTGCCATCTGGTACAGGCCGCGATCGGGCAAGCGGACGATCGGTCCCTGCAGAACACGCACCAGCGCGCCGTCGTCCATGGGGTTCTCCGTGAGGCGGAGCATCGCCAGCACGTCCTTGATCTCCTGGCGGTCGAAGAAGCCGGAGCCACCGCTGGTCAGGTAAGGAATGCCCTGGCGCCGCAGCTCGTCTTCGAAATCGCGTGGGAGCATGCGGATCGAGTGCGCGAGGATGGCTATGTCGGAGAACGGCCGGCCGCCGCGGTAGAGGCGCCGGATCGTTTCGGCCACCGATCGCGCCTCGGTCCGCGAGTCCGGCGCCATGACCACCGTCACCGGCCACTCCCCAGGACCACGCGTCGCGGTGAGGTCGGGTTCGTCAGCGAAATCAGGGTCGCGGCGGATGAACGCCGTCGCGCAATCCAGGATCTCCTGGTACGACCGGCGGTTATGCGTGAGCGGCAGCCGCTTGCCGCCGAAGCGGCTCCGTATGTTCTCGATCTCCGCGTCGCGCCAGCCGTAGATCGACTGCTTCGCGTCGCCGACGACGGCCACGTTCCCGAAGCCGTCCGCTGACAGGAGCCGGATGAGGTCGAGCTGGATCCGGTTGGTGTCCTGGAACTCGTCGACGAGCAGATATCGGAAACGTTCGCGGCAGCGCCTTCGGAACTCTGGCACGCGCTCGAGTGCATCGATCACGTCGAGGATGAGATCGTCGAAATCGCGCAGGCCATCCGCCGCCAGCGCGTCCTCGTAGGTTTGGTAGACGAGATGGAGAACCTCGATCGCCTCCAGCTCCGCCTGGGCCGCCTGGCGCGCGTTGGCGTCGACGGGAGACTGCCAGTGGTTCGCGTGCAGCTCCAGGGCTCGTTTGTAGAAACGCTCCGGCGTGATGCCGCGACCTTTCAGCTTGAGCAGGAAGCGCAGGCCGGATCGAAGAAGATCGTCGAGATCGTCGACGCTGAGGCCCGTGAACGAGTCGGGGTCGAGGGGGGCTGCTTCGCCGCTGCGCAGGCGCGCCACCAAGCGCTGCTCGAACAGCCGCTGACCGGTCTCGTCCAGCACACGAAGCTCGCGCGGCGCCCCAACCAGGTAGGCGAACTCGTCGAGCAGGCGCGAACAGATGCCGTGGAACGTCCCGATCCAGGCGCCATCGAGGACCTCGGGCCCAAGGTCGGGACGGCGGACCCGGAGCTCGGCCGTTATGCGCTCACGCAGCTCGTCGGCGGCACGATCGCTGAAGGTGACCGCCAGGATCTGTCCGGCCGGCACCCGATGCTCGACGAGCCAGCAGAAGCGCTCGACGGCGGTGGCGGTCTTGCCGGTGCCGGGCCCGGCTGCGATGAGAAACGCGCCCTCGGGACCGGCATGCGCAGCCGCCGCCTGCTCGGGGCTGAGCTTCCGAGCTGATTCCGCGATCACTCAGCGGGAGCTCCACCGTAAGGACAGATGGCGGCATGCGGGCACGATGAGAAGCGGGTGATGCACGTGCCGGCAAGGTCGCGCGGCGCCGGCTCGAAATGGCCGGCCTTGATGCGGCTAATCGCCTGCACAACGATGTCGCGGCTGCGCTCGAGGTCGGCCGGCTCAAGCACCTTCTCCCGATATTCCTTGAGACCCGCAGGGCGGCCGACGGTGAAGATGTCCTGTCGCATCGAGCCCCAGACCCAGTCCTTCGGGTACCAGAGGGACAGGAACCGCGGCTGGAATCCGAGCGGCTTACCCTCGTCGTCGAATCCGTACTTGCACGCGAGGTAGTAGAGCGCGAGCTGCACGTCGTACATGTCGGGGCCGAAGTACATCTCGTACGCCCACCGCATCGCCTTGCCCGCGCCAGTCTTGTAGTCGATGACCTCGACCTCGCCATCGCCGACGTCGTTGACTCGGTCGATCTTGCCGACGATCTCCGCCCCGTCCAGCTGCAGGTGGAAGCGCTGCTCGAGCGCGAGCGTCCCGAGGCGGCGGATGTGCTGCATGCCGGTCACGAAGCGGATGTAGTTGCCGAGGAGCGTCCGCACCTGCTTCTCCTCGCGCTTGCGGTCGAGCACTCCTTCCATTCGTGATAGGTAGCCGTCAAGGTGTTTCTGCAAAACGGACTCGAGCCATTCCTTCTGGCCATCACTTTCCAGCGGCCGCCATCCGGCCTCCTGCATGTGGAAGTCCTCGAGCACCTCGTGGAGAAAACCTCCCCGCTCCATCGCCACCGACCTCGGCTCTTCCGCCAGGCCGGGGTGGTGGTTGTACCAGTAAAGTCGCGGGCACTTCAGGTAGTCGTTGAGCGTCGTGGGACTGAAGTGATCGATCAGGACTTGCTCGGGATTGCGATCGCCGCCATAGGGTTCGAACGGCTCGCCGGCGTCGCGGTCGGCGATGAAGCCGACGTCGAGACCGAGCGCCGCCGCGCGCATTGAAATTTCCGCAGTCAGGGTTTCCCGGTGCGCGGCGATCAACACCTCGGCCTCCCGTGAGAGCAAGACATCCGCGGGTTCGAGCCGAGCGGTGGCCCGCGTCAGCTCCTTCATCTCGGCGTCCGGCTCCGCCATACCGAGGAATACCGACGGCCCCGCCTGGCGGAGATACGCGTCGGCGTAGGTCAGATACACGCGCCGGCCACGGGTCATGGCGACAAAAGCGAGACGTGCTTCCTCCGCGAGGTGGCCGTCCGGGTCGGCCGGCCACGAGGGCATGAAGCCGACCTTGAAGCGTTCGAGCCACGACCTGTCTTCAGTGTCGAGGAGTGGATGCGGCCGCGCCTCCGATGGAAACAGGCCATGCGCGAAGCCGGCGGCGAAGACAAACTGAAACTCCAGGCCCTTGGCCTGGTGAACCGTCATCACCTGCACCGCGTCGCGCCGGGCGGACGCGGGTTCGGTGTCGTCTGCGGCGCCCGAAAGCAGCGTATCGAGCGACGACGTGATGTCCGACAGCAGCGGCTTCGACCCGTGGAGCCTCTCGTAAACATCCTCGAGGGCCTCGAGGCCGTCGATGGTCGCGCGCAGATCGGTCATCGCCTCGGTGCGGTCATCGGCCCCGAGCTCAAGGGCGAGCAGCTTGCCCATCGCGCCGTCTTCGATGAGGATCGAATATGCGAGGCTCGCCAGCGGTAGCTGTTTTGCGCGGTCGAGCAGCCGGTACCTGGCGACCATCGCGGCGTGCAGCGCGCCGAGCTCCGCCTCGGCGAGGTACTCGTAATAGTCGGGCGGGGTCGGCGGGTCGGCCGGTGCCTCGCCGACCCACGGCAGTGGATAGCGCTGCGGATCCTTGGCGGCGAGCACATACATCAGCCGTCGCATCACGCGCGTCAGCGGCCTCGCCTGCTCGAATGCATGCGCGCGAAGGCGACTCAATGTGCGGGAGCCGACGCCGCCGAGGCTCGACGCCAGCGCCCCCTCGAGAGCTTCAGGGTTGTCCGGTCGCCGCAGCGACTCGAGATACCCGACCAGGAACCTGACCACCTCGTTGCGGGCGGCGGCACCGGACCCGCGCACTTCATAAGGAAGGCCGAGCGCGCGCAGCGCCTCCTCGAACGGAGCCCCCATCGCTGTGGTGCTGCGAAGCAGGATCGCGAAATCGTCGTGCCGGAGCTCGGGGAACGCGGTGTGGATGCGCTTGATCTCCCGAGCGCAGAAGAACGCCTCGTCGAGGCCATCGCCTTCGTGGGCGACGACCACGGCCGGCTGCGTGATCTGCGCAACCGAGCGAAGGCTTCGGTGGACGCGCCCGGGCTGGGTCGCGCCAAGTAGCCGCTCACCCGCCTCTAGCACTTCCTGCGAGCATCGCCAGCATTCGTCGAGCCCCACAGTGGCGGCGCCATAGACGGCCGGGAAATCGACGCCGAGGAGCCGCGGAACGGTGCCGCGAAATCCATAGATGGACTGGTCCGGATCCCCGACGACCACGAGCCGCGGACGAGACTCGGGCGGCGCCAGCAGCTGCAGCAGCTGGAATTGAGCCGGATCGACGTCCTGGAACTCGTCGACGAGGATCAGCCGGAATTTGGAGCGCAGCTGCTCGCGCAGCTCCAGCTTCGACTGCAGCAGCTCGATGGCCCCGACGATGAGGTCGCGGAAGTCGAAAAGACCCGCGCCGCGGAGCCGCTCCTGATAAACCTGGTAAGCGGCGGCAAGCGCGCGCAACCGGTCGCTGCCACCCGCCTCTGTCGCCAGCACCAGCGCAGCCGGGTGCACGAGGTTTTGCTTCATCAGGGCGACGAAACCGAGCAGGTCGCGGGCGAATGCGTCGGATCGCCGGACCCCGACGAGGGCGCCCAGCACCTCTGGATCGATCTCGGTGAGGACCTGTCTCATCACGATCGACTCCTGAAAGCTGTTGATCAGCATCCGGCGGGGATCCGGCGAGTGGTCGCGAAGCACGCGCCAGCAGAAGCTGTGGAACGTCGAGATCCAGGCTTCTGCGTAGTCGTCCTTCAGCCGCTCGTCGATGCGCCTGGCGATCTCGTCGGCGGCGCCGGTGGAAAAGGTGAGCGTCAGGATCTGGTCGCGCGTGGCCAGATGCGCGATCACGGCCTGCTCGTACAGGTCGACGAGCGCGCGAGTCTTCCCAGTCCCCGGCCCGGCGAGGACTCGGAGCGGGCCGTGGATGTCGTGTACGTCGAGTGGCAAAACGTTTCCTCCGATGAGGCGGGCTCTTGGATTATGCGGGGGCCCGTGACCTGAGGTCAGCCTTGCCTGTTAAGGCGGGTTCTCTCTCGCGCCCTGGCCGCCAGGCCTCGACCACGAGGGCCGCCAGCAACAAGAGCTCGACGAGAGGCCAGCGGTTCAATCCCAGGCTCAGCGGGCTCGACGCCACAAACGGGCTCGCGACGACCCACCCGGCGGCGATGGGGATTCGCCAGGTGAGCGGCGGCCGTTCCTCCCACACCATCCATGCCGCCACGCCGACCAGGGACAGATCGGAGCCGTGCAGGTACGGTGCGACGAGCAGCGACCCGAGGGTCCCGGCGGCAATGGCCAGCCCAGTGGAATGGCGCAACCGGAAGGCGGCCACGAGGGCGGCGACGACGATGAGCAAACGCAATGCCAGGGCGACTGACCCGCTCACTCCGAGCGCGCCCTCGACAGTAAGCGAATTCGCGCCTGCGGGCAGCGGGCCCGTGAGCTGGCCGATGTAAGCGGAGACGCCGCTCGAGCCCATTGTCAGCCAGGCAATCGACGCGACGGCGACGCCGGCGCCGGCCCAGGCCGCGAACGTCCGGAAGCGACCGGCGACAAGTAGTGCGAACGGGACGAGGATCGCGGTGTTCGGCTTCAGGAAGACCACCGACAACGCGACGCCGGCCGCGATGTCGCGCCGATCGCGCGCGAGGCGCCAGGCGACCACGACACCTGCGGCCACCAGCGGGACGACCTGGCCTAGATGCACCGCGTGAAGCAGCCACCAAGGACCCAATGCCGCGCCGGCCGCCACCCAGCGCATCAGACCGCGATCGGTAGACGCCCAGATCAGCGCGAGCCCGAACGCGATCAAGGTGAACGCGGCCCATATGTAGTAGGACGGCCAGTACGGCAGAGGCGCGAGCAGAGCAGCGAGCCACGCGACCGGCGGCGGGCTCAGGAAGGGTTGGACCGTCTGACTCGGGACCAGGTTCGCCTGCTCGGCCGCGACCAGCGACTCGTCATAAATGTGTGACCATCCCTGGTGTAGACCCACGCGAGCAGCCGCTTCGTAGGTATGGAAGTCGATACCGATCGGCTCGCTTGGATTCCAGAGATCGAGTCCGAGCGCCACCAGCACGACTACCAGCGCGAATGGCGCTCCAAAACGGCTGACGGTGGTCACGCTCCGACCGTACAGCAATATAGGTAGGCCTTATGGCGACCGCCACGATGACGCGCAACGCCGGCAAGCCCGCGCTTTGGGTGGCGGCGGTGGCGGCTCCGGTCCTCATCGTGCACGCTCCTTCTTTCTTCCATCGCCTGCTCGACGGCGACGAAGCGATCTACGGATCGATCGCAGCGCTGATGAACCTCGGCGACCCGCTGTACGCGCAGGGCGGCGTGGACAACAAGCCGCCGGGCATCTTCTGGGTTTACGCCGTCACGTTCCGCCTGTTCGGCACGTACCAGATGACCGCAATCCATGCGATCGCATTGCTGACGATCGGCGCCACATGCGTCCTCATCTTCGTGGCCGGAAGGCAGCCGGCCGGCAACCGAGTGGGGATCCTCGCAGCGATCTTCTACGGCGTCATGACGGCGGCGGGCAATCCGCGACTCCTGGCAGCCAACACCGAAGCGTTCATGATGCTGCCGCTCACTGCATCGCTCTTGTTGATGCTCCGCCGCCATTGGGTCTGGTCGGGATTGCTGCTCGCGGCCGCGGGCGCCTTCCGGCAATCAGCCGCGGTCGACGTGTTGCTGCTGCCGCTGGCAATCGTCTACTTCGAGCCACGCGAAAGTCGCGCGCGCGGGTCAGCTCTGTTCATCGGCGGCCTGGCCGCGGGGCTGCTGGCGGGCGCCGTGATGATCGCGCTAACCGGTTCCTTTTCCGGCTTCTGGCGGTGGACGATCGCGACCCTGACGGGATACGCGAGCGGCAACTGGGCTCCCGGACTGGTTTGGGCTCGGGCGAAGGACAGCGTCGTGCCATTCGTGGTCGACATGGCAGTCCTGTGGGTGGCCGCGATCGCGTGGGCTGTGCGCTGGAGACGACTGGATTCGGGGCAGCGGCTGATCGTCGCCTGGCTGGTCGTGTCGATGCTGGGATCGCTCGCAGGCGGCCATCTCTCGTGGCACTACTTCATTCAGGTGATGGGCCCCCTGGCTCTGCTCTCGGCGCTGGCGGTCGACGCGGCCCTCCGCACGCCGATGAGAAAGCAGGTTGCCTGGATCGTCGCCGTCGGCGTCGCCGTGCCCGCCTTCGGATGGGCTGCGTACAACGTTTTCGCCGACCCGCTGACCTACGACTTCAGCCCGCCCGTCCCGCAACACGAACAGGTCGCGACCTATATCCGGGCCCACGCCGGCCCTGGCGATCGCGTGTTCGTCTGGGGCGACTGGCCGGCGCTATACGTCGAGTCGGACCGGCTGATGGCGAGCCGGTTCCCCGGATTCCTCCGCGGATTTGCGCGGGGTTCGAACCTACCGCCGAACAACTGGGACACGTCCCCTGATGTGTGGCCGGAATTGAAGTCAGACCTCGAGCGCAACCCGCCGGTCCTGATCGTCGATACCGCCGCCGCCGGCTGGAGCGACTTTGCGATGTATCCGATGCGCAACTATCCGGTGCTCCAGGACCTGGTCGCAAGCCGATATCACCTGGTCGCGGTGGTCGACGGTGTCGGGATCTACGCCCTCAATAGCTAAGGCACTCGCCGAATTGGCAACGGCGTGGGGATGGGTGGTGGCGAGGGTATCGTCACGGGCAGTGTCACCGGCAAGTTGACCGCAGGCAGGGTCGGAAGCGCCGGCACAGCGGGTGTTGGGATGGGCACCGAGCCGATCACCGGCGCGACCGGCGACGTCGAGACCTTGAGCGGCACACCGGGCGCCGGAGCGCTGAGCCGGCCCCTGTCGACCTGGGTCAGCTGAGCCGGCGACGGGGAGGAGGTGCTGAGGACCGAAGCGGTCACCACGCCGCAGGCCAGGACGACGGCCGCCTGCGCCACCTGATCGGTCGCCGGAAAGGGTATGCGCCGCAGAAAACCAATCGTCCAGCGAACCGCCGCCAACGCCGCAATCCCGTAGATGACCTTGCGACCCAATGCCGCCCCGGTCTCGACGTGCGCGCTCACAACCGCCAGCGCGTCCCGCAGTCGCTTGCGGACCACGCCTGTTCCGACGCCGAGGTGTTTGGCGATCGCCTCGTTCGTCATGCCGCCGAAGTAGGCGAGCTTGACCGCCTGCTTGTGGCCGGCAGGCAACGAGTTCAACGCCTCGTCTACCGCCTGGCGGACCATCGCGCCCGAGAAGTCGTTCCAGGGTTGAGCCGGATCTTCGGGAGAGCTGGTGCCATCGATCATCATTTTCTTGAGGCCTTTGTGGTCACCGCGAAGCCGGCGACGGTCGAAAGGCGCTCTACGAAGGCCCGTCATCAGCCACGTTCGCCACGAGTCGCTGGCCACGGCGGGCAGCACGATGAAATCGGCGTCCTTCACCGGCTGGACCTGCTCGCCCCCGCCGTTGCCGCCCGCGGGCGACCGATGACCGCCTCCCAACCAACGACTCAACAACGATTCCCCCGCAAGCCCATTACTCCGTAACAGGAAACTCCTGAGGCCATCCTGCTACCCGAGTGGGTAAAACGAAATTAACAGTTCTTAGTTGGGAGTGGGCTTGACGGGGCGCTTGATCTCGAGCACTCGCTGCTCGTCCGCGGCGATCGCGATCAAGCTGTCGAACATCTTCGTCGCGTCGTCCGCAACCGGCACCTCCGCGATCCGAATGTACGCTGAGGCGCCATTGGGAAACACGAACGTCGGCGTCCCGAAAACGCCGTGCACGGTAACCGCGTGAGTGTGGTCGCGCTCAAGCGCCGCGAGAATGGTCGGATCGGCAACGTCGCGACGAAAACGATCAAGCTCGAGGCCCGAATCCTCAGCCACTTGCTCGATCGCCTCGACCTCGTCGATGTTGATACGACCTTCGTGCCGCGCTCGCAGCAGCGTCGCGTGAAACGGCTCGAATCGATCCTGACGGCGGGCAGCCTCGGCCGCCATGAACGCGAGCCGCCCGCGCACTCTCTCGCCGGCGGGGGCGTCCCACACCGTCCAGCCCTCATCCTTGGAGTTCACCTGCGTCAGCGAGAAATAGCGCCACCTAACATCAAGAGCCCGCTCACCGGCCACGCCCGCGAGCAGCAATGAGGCGCGATAGACGAACGGGCATGTGTAGTCGTAGTAGACCTCGAACTCCATGACGACTTCAACGCGAGTCGCGCTCACGCGTATTCCCGACAGCTGGGGCTGGATGGCGCCGGATTTGCTCCGACGGCTCCTTCCCTTCGCGGTCGTCGTCGCGGTAGTCGAGATCGGCTGGCGGCCGGCATGGCTCGGCTTTTCTACCGGCCGACCGTCCGCGCAGATCATCTTTGCGGGCGCCGCCGCGCCGATCCTGTTCATCGCCGCCGCCGCGGTACAGCTCCTGCTCGCGCGGCGTCGCGGCGTGCTCAGCGTCCCGTCGGGTGGCGGCGACGCGTGGTTTCAGGCCGCGTTCTATGTGCTCAACGGTCCGATCGAAGAGGCGTTCTTCAGGGGTCTCGTGCAGGGCGGGCTCGGCCTGGCGTTCGGGGTCCCCGTGGGTTTCATCGCCGGCACCGCGACTTACGTCCTTTACCACCGCCTCGGCTGGCCGTGGGCCGAGACCCTGGCGACGGCGCTCGTGGGCGTCCCGCTGGGTCTCGCCTTCTGGCTACTGCCGGGACCTCCTTCGTTGCTTGGAGTCTCCATCGCGCACATCGCAGCCACCTGCGGCTTCCTTGGACCAGGGCCGTATCTGCTGAGGAGGCTCGGCTTTCTCTAAATGGTTGAGCTGGATGCGCTGCAACGCCGAACCCTGATTTGGGCGGGCCTCGCCGTGGTTCTCACCGCGTTCGACGGTTCAGTGCTCGTCCTCGCGCTGCCCGCGATCGCGGGGGACTTTCACGCCCGCGTTCCCGCGCTCTCGAACCTCGGCTCGGTGCTCGCCCTGGGCAGCATCGGGGCCTTGCCGCTCGCCACGCTTGCCGACCGCTTCGGCCGCCGACGGCTGATCGCGGTCGGGGTGGCCGGATTCTCGGTCGCCAATTTCGCCAGCGCGTTCGCTCCGTCGCTGGAAGCCCTCGCATTGCTTCGATTGGTCGCTGTGTGCTTCGAGGTCCTGGTGGGAGGAGTCGCCACCGCGCTGATCGTCGAGGAGGCTCCGCCCGGCCGCCGTGGCCAGGCCGTGAGCGTGCTCGCAGTGCTCAGCGGTATCGGCACCGGCATCACCGTCCTCGCCTACCCGGTCGTTGCGCCCCACTGGCGATACCTCTTTCTCGCGGGTGGAGTTGGGCTTCTCGCGGCGCCAATGATCTGGACGAGACTGCCTGAGGGACGTGTGTGGCTAGGAGTCCGGCTGTCGGGCTCGGCGCTGCGGCTACTGATCGCGCCTGCATGGCGCCGGCGTCTGATCGTGATCGCCGCCACGACCGCGCTGCTGGCCGTGCTGCTCGAGCCCGCCGGTCTCCTGTTCACACTGTTCGCGAGCCAGGTCCTCCACCTGAGCCCGGCCGCGATAAGCGAGCTGATCATCGCGTCGGGGGTTGCGGGCGCGGCTTCGTACGTGGCCGGCGGGTTCCTCAGCGACCGCTTTGGGCGACGTGTCCCAGGCACCGCCCTGACCGGGGCGACCGCGGTCGCGGCGAGCCTCAGCTTCGCGACCGGCACGCCAGGATTTGTGGCCGGCAACGTGCTCTGGAGCTCGTTCGCCAGCGCGGCCACCCCTGTTCTGGGCGCCTGGTCGGCCGAGCTGTTTCCGACGCGGGCGCGGGCGACCGCCGAAGCACTTTCGTCTCTCGCAGCAGCCGCCGGCAGCGTCGCCGGGCTCCAGGCGGTCGGGTTGCTCTCGCAATCGATGAGCCTGGGCACGACGCTCGGACTTACTGGAGTCGTCGCCTTCCTGGGCGCTCTGCTTCTGCTCCTCTTGCCTGAGACGAGAGGAGCGCCATTGCCGGACTAGCTCCCGATTTGACGGGTTCCCGGACCGGTGCTACCTTTGCCGCCGGTATATCGGTCGCATATTGGTGGATGGCCGATAGGGGAGGGTCGACGGGGGTGGCTTCGCAGGTTCGAGCGCTGCCGGGACGCCGCGCCCAGGGCTCGGCTCCAGAAGCCGGCCGCTCCCAGAGCGAGGAAGCCTACATCCGCATCCGTGATCGCATCGTCTGCCTGAACATGCCGCCGGGCTCCGTAGTCGAGGAGGGGCGGTTGCGTGATGAGCTCGAAATCGGGCGCACGCCGATCCGAGAAGCGCTCCAGCGCCTCGCCTGGGAAAACCTCGTCCGCAGCGTTCCGCATCGCGGGACTTTCGTCACTGACGTCAACATCACCGATCTGGCCCGCATCACCGAGGTCCGGGTGGTTCTCGAGGGCCATGCCGCGCGGCTGGCCGCGGAGCGCATCGGACCTCATGACCGGGACGCGATCAGCGACCTCCTCGAGCGCTTGGACGCGGTCGAGCGCATCAACCAGCGCGAGCTCATGCAGCTCGACCAGGAGGTCCACCGCCAGATTTATCGCTCGGCGCGCAACTCCTTTCTCGAAAACACGCTCGACAGGTACTTCAACCTCAGCCTCCGTCTCTGGTACCTGGTCATCGATCACGGTGTGCGCCTGCGCGAGGCGGTCGAGGAGCACATCGAGATGCTGCGCGCCGTCATCGCCGGCGATGGGCAGCGCGCGGAGGACTGCATGAAGCGTCACGTGGTCGGATTCGAGCGCGAGATTCGCAAAGTCCTGGTGGAGAGGTAAGTGGCCGACTCCAGGGGTCCGCTGCATATTCGCGGCATCGGCGGCCGGTGCCAAGGAGACGACGAGCACGCGAGGGAGCGCATCGCACAGATGCGTGACCGAGCGCGCGCAGGAGACGACGCCGGCATCAGCGGAGCCCGGCCGCCTAGGCCGATGAAGATGCAAGGACATTCTGGAGGCGGCCACTGATGCCAAAGATTTTTTTCGCCACCGACCTGCACGGCTCCGAGATGTGCTGGCGCAAATTCCTGAACGCCGCGAAGTTCTATGAAGCCGACGTTCTGATCTGCGGAGGCGACATGACGGGCAAGGCCATGATCCCGATCGTCGAGGAGAACGGCCACTATACGGTCACCATCGCGGCCGACCGTCAAGTTGTCGGTGCGGAGATGGTGGGCGAAATCGAAAACCAGATCCGGCGGCGGGGCTACTACCCGCTTCACGTGACGCCCGAGCGCCTGCAGGAGCTGGACGAGAACGCCGACGTTCGAAAGGAGACTTTCCAGCAAATCATGCTGGACGGCGTCCGGCGCTGGATGAACATGGCTGCGGACAAGCTGCGCGGGTCCGGCGTGCGCATATTCGTGTGCCCGGGGAACGACGACGAGATGGAGGTTGACGACGTCGTCCGGGAATCCGATGTGGTCGAGCTCGGTGAAGGACGGATGGTTGAGATCGAAGGCTTCACGATGATCTCCACCGGCTGGTCCAACCACACGCCGTGGAACACGCACCGCGAGGAGACCGAAGAGAAGCTCGGCGAGCGGATCGAGGCGATGGCCAAGAACATCCCCGACCCTTCACGCGCGATCTTCAACCTCCACTGCCCGCCGTTTCGCTCGGGCCTCGACGAGGCGCCGGCGATCGACGCGGACCTCAAGCTCATGCACGGCGGCCGCGCGCTGCGCCCCGTCGGTTCGACAGCGGTGCGCCAGGCGATCGACAAGCACCAGCCCATGCTGTCCCTGCACGGTCACATTCACGAGAGCAAGGGCGCGGTCAAGCTCGGGAAGACGCTCTCGATCAACCCCGGCAGCTCCTATGAGGAAGGAATCCTCATGTCGGCGATCATCAGTCTCGACGCGAAGAAGGGGATCAAGAGCTACCAGCTGGTCAACGGATAACGGGATAGGGAGAAGGAGAGAAACACATGGCTGAAACGACGATGGGGTCGGCCGGGGCGCGGCCGACGCTGTTCCTGCGCAACGCCACCGGACTGGTCAAATCCTGGTCGACGTTCGATGCCTTCGTTTATTCGTTCTGGTCAGTTAACCTGATCACGCTCGGCCTGTACGGCATGTCCTACGTCTACACCGTCCCGGATGGACAGCTGCTCGCCGCGATTCTGGTGTTCGGCTTGCTGACAACTTTCCTCGTCATCACGTACTCGATGTTGGTGAGCGTTATGCCGCGTACAGGTGGCGACTACGCCTGGCAGAGCCGCGTGCTAGGCGGCGGGCTTGGCTTCGTACTGTCCATGACCGGCTGGTGGTTCACGCTGTTCCTTTGGGCGCCGATCTACGCGAACATCCTGGTCGTCCAGTTCTTCTCCCCCCTCGCCTATACGCTTGGCTGGACCGGCGTCGCCACGTTCTTCACTAGTCAGACCGGCATCTTCGTGTCGTGCTTGATCGTGCTCGCGTTCGTGAGCATCGTAGTCACGCTGGGCATGGAAACCTACGCGCGAATCCAGAAGGTCTGCTTCTGGATCGGCATCGTAGGTCTGGCGGTTGTCTGCGCCCTGCTCCTGTTCGCGAGTCCCCAGGACTTCCAGAACGCCTTCAACCGCGAGGCGACTAGCCTCTTCGGCGCGCCGGCCAATGCGTACCAGGGGACGATCGACGCAGCAAGCAAAACCTTCGCAGGGTCGAGCTTCAGCACGTTGACGTTCGGTCCGCTGCTTCTTCTGCTCCCCTGGCTGGCTTTCTACCTGCTGTGGCCCAACTGGGGGGCGACCCTTTACGGCGAGGTCCGTGGAGCCAAAGACATCCGCAAGCCCTTCTGGAGTATGTTCGCGGGCCTGTGGGTCACGGTGGCCATGGTTGCGCTCGTCGTGATCCTGATCAACAAGACGATCGGCTGGAACTTCTACCAGTCCGCCAACGCGGCCTACTGGAACAACTTGTTCGCCGTGCAAGGCGCGGTTGCCCCGCCGGTTCCGATCTGGCCATACCCGGTGATGTTCGCGGGATTCTTGGTGGAAAACCATCTCTTCCAGGCCCTGCTGATCATCGTCATGGGCCTGTGGTTCTTCGGCTGGGCGGGAACCCTGTTCCTGTCCTCGACTCGCGTCATCTTCGCCGCCGCCTTCGATCGCGTGTTGCCGGCATGGGCCGCCAACATATCGGCCAAGCGCCGTGTGCCGTACGGCGCTCTCATTCTGATGATCGCGCCGTCGCTCGTGATCAGCGCGATCTATGCCTACAAGCCGGACTTCACCAGCGTGTTCCTGGACGCTACAGCCGTGCTTGCCTTGACCTTCCTCGCGACGGTGGTGGCAGCGATCATCCTGCCCTGGCGCCGCAAGGACCTCTATGAGGCCTCGCCGATCGCCCGATTCAAGATCGCCGGGGTGCCGTTGATCACGGTGGTTGGAGTGATCACGGGCTTGTTCCTGCTCTTCATGCTCTACCAGTGGTCGTTCAACCCTGACAACCTTTACGGGACTTCGTTGCAGAAGACGCCCAACTCGGTCATCTACTTCGTCGCGACATACGTCGTCGCCATAGTCATCTACCTAGTGGCGCGCGTATACAGGAGCCGGCAAGGGATCGACCTCGCCCGCATCCACCACGAAATTCCGGTTGAATAGCAGTTCACTAGCCGCCGGGCTTCGGCCCGGCGGCGCGTTTCTCTAAACATGCTCGAGTACACCCTTCGCACCTACCAGAGCCCGACGCGGCTCGTGCAGCGCCTGGGCGCCATCCGCGAGCTTGGTACCGAAGCCGGCTTGCTGGGCATCCGCCGGCCGTTGCTGGTCACAGACCCCGGAGTCAAGGCCGCGGGCTTGCTCGACACCGCGCTCGAGGTATTGCGCGGCTCTGACTGCGAACCGGTCGTGTTCGACCGCGTACGCGCCAATCCGGGGGTCGAGCTGGTCGATGCGGGGGCCGCCGAGTACCGCTCGCAGGGCTGCGACGGCCTGGTCGCGATCGGCGGCGGGAGCTCGATGGACACCGCCAAAGGGATCGGCGTCGTGGCGGCGCACGACGGCAGCATCCTCGACTTCGAATGGGGTGGGAACCCGATCGCGAAGCGCATCCCGCCGATGATCGCCGTCCCGACCACTGCCGGGACGGGCAGTGAGGTGACGCTCTGGGCCGTGATCACCGACCCAAAGCGAAAGATCAAATTCAACGTCGGCGGCACGCCCAACATCGCATCGTGGGTCGCGGTCATCGACCCCGAGCTCACGGTAAAGCTCCCGGCTGCGGTCACCGCCGGAACGGGCATGGACGCGCTGGCACACGCGGTCGAGTGCTACACGATGATCTATCACCAGCCCTTCACAGACGCGGTTGCGCTGCTCGCGATGGAGTACGTGGCGCGCTACCTTCGGGTCGCTTTCTCTCAGGGCGCCAACGTCGAAGCTCGGTACCACATGAGCGGCGCGGCGATGCTCGCCGGCCTTGCTTACGGAACCGACTCTGCCGGCGCGGCCCATGCGATGAGCCAGACCGCCGGCGGCGTGCACGATGCACCCCATGGCGCGCTGACTGCACGTCTGCTCGGGCCGGTGATGGAGTACAACCACGCCGGCGAGCCGGAGCGCTTTGCGCGTATGGCGGCGGCATTCGGGCTCGACGTGCGCAACGTGACTGCGTGGCGCGCTGCTGAGATGGCGGTCGAGTACGTGCATCAGCTGACGGTCGACGTGGAGATCCCGAGCCTCGAAGAGCTTGGTTTCACGCGAGACGAGATCCCGATGCTCGCGGACAAGGCGGCTGCGGACCCGCAGAGCATCGGCAACCCGCGAGATGTCGACGCCGCTGCGTACCGGCGCATCTACGCGCGCGCGTTCGACCTAGGCAAGGGACGGTCGGCGTGACGAACGGGCCGCTCGAGGACCCGATCGAAGAAGCCGGGCGAATCGCGGTGGCCGCAAAAGCGGCCGGGGTGAAGGCAAAGCTTTTGGGCGGAGCGGGTATTCACCTCAGCTCGCCGAGCGCGCGCAAGCCCCCGTTGAAACGGAAGTACGGCGACCTCGACTATGCCATTCGCAAGAAAGACCGCCAGGGCGTGCAAACTCTGTTCCCAACGCTCGGATATGAGGCCAATGAACGCTTCAACCTCATGCAGGGTGACCGGCGTCTTTATTTCTACGACGTCGACCACAGCCGCCAGATCGACATCTTCATCGACATCATCCAGATGTCCCATGTCATCGACTTGCGCGGCCGCCTCGACGGCGACGGTCCGTGCGCGAGCCCCGCGGACCTGCTGCTGAGCAAGCTGCAGATCTACGAGGTCAATCGAAAAGACCTGGTCGACCTCACCGCTCTGCTGCTCGACCACCAGGTGGTCAAGCGCCAGGACGACGAGTGCATCGACTGCGCGTACGTCGCCAAGGTGGCGGCCGCCGACTGGGGCATGTACCGCACGGTGCAGGTGAACATCGGCAAGCTGCGGGATACGCTCGGCGAGCTCGAAGTCGACCGAGACCTCGTCAGCTCGAGGCTGGACGAGCTGTGGTCGGCCATCGACTCGCAGCCGAAGCCGTTGAAGTGGAAGCTGCGCGCCCAGGTGGGCGACCGGTTGCGTTGGTATGAGCTGCCCGAGGAGGTCCGCTCTCCCTACCAGCCGGACTAAAAGGGGAAACGATTTGATCAACCTGCCAGCCCATGCCCGCGCCGTCGTCATCGGCTGCGGCATCGTCGGCAACAGCGTCGCCTATCACCTTTGCCGGCTGGGCTGGAAAGATGTCGTGCTCATCGACAAGGGTCCGCTGCCCAACCCGGGGGGATCGACCGGGCACGCCTCGAACTTCATCTACCTCGTCGACCACTCCAAGGAGATGACCGCCCTCACGGTCGAGAGCGTCAACCAGTACAGGGAGATGGGCGTCTTCACGCAGTCGGGCGGGATCGAGGTCGCTCGCACCAAGGAGCGGATGCAAGAGCTCAATCGACGCATGTCCTCGGCGGCCTCGTGGGGCATCGAGCCGACATCACTGGTCAGCCCGGCCGAGGTCAAGGAGCTGGTTCCGTTCATCGACGAGTCGATCATCCTCGGCGGCTTTTACACACCTGGCGTGGGTGTGGTCGACTCGCTGCGCGCGGGCACGATCATGCGCGAGCGCGCGCAGGCGACCGGCGCGCTGCATGTGCTGGCGAAGACGGAGGTGGTGGGCATCGATGTCGAGCGCGGCCACGTGAGCTGCGTGCGCACCACCGCTGGGGAGATCGAGGCCGAAACCGTGGTGATCACGTGCGGGGTCTGGAGCCCACGCGTAGCACGCATGGCCGGCGCCCGTATTCCGCTCACGCCGGCCGTGCACCAGATGATCGACGTCGGGCCGGTACCGCGCTTTGCGGGTGCCAAGGGCGACATCGAGGTCCCGATCGTTCGCGACATGGACACCAACATGTACGAGCGCCAGGCGGGCGGCGACCTCGAGATCGGTTCATACGCCCACCGCCCGATCCTCTACGACCCGGAGGACATCCCTCCGATCGAGCGCGCCGCGCTCTCGCCGACCGAGTTCCCATTCACGCAGCCGGACTTCGAGCTGCAGATGCAGCACGCGCTCGAGCTGATGCCCGAGATCGTCGGCGACGAGAAGGTGGGCGTGAAATACGCGATCAACGGCATCCTCTCGCTGACCCCGGACGGAATGCCGGTGCTGGGCGAGTCGCCCGACGTCAAGGGACTGTGGTCGGCGGCGGCGGTCTGGGTCAAGGAGGGCCCTGGCACGGGCAAGGCGCTCGCGGAATGGATGGTGCATGGCGAGTCCGAGATCGACCTCCACTCGTCGGACATCGCCCGTTTCCACGAACATCAAAAGACACGCGCGCACGTGCGCGCGCGAGCCGCCGAGGGTTTCAACAAAACCTACGGCATCGTCCATCCCAGCGAGCAGTGGGCTTCAAACAGGAACGTGCGACTTGCCCCCTTCCACGAGCGGGAGCGTGAGCTCGGAGCGGTATTCTTCGAGACGGCGGGCTGGGAGCGCCCGATGTGGTACGAGTCGAACACTGCGCTGCTCGAGGAGTTCGGCGATCGCGTCACCAGGCGCACATCTGAATGGGAAGCGCGATGGTGGTCGCCTCTCATCAACGCCGAGCACCTCGCGATGCGGGAGCGCGCCGGCCTCTTCGACCTTTCGGCTTTCACGATCTTCGACATCAAGGGCCCGGGTGCGCTGGTGGCCGTGCAGAAGGTCACCCTCCGGCAGATGGACGTCCCCGCCGGGCGCAACGTATACACGCCCGTGCTCAGCTACAACGGCGGCTTCAAGTCCGACCTCACGATCATGCGGCTCGGCGACGACCAATTCCGGGTCGTGACCGGTGGCGCGTCCGGCATGTCCGACAAGAAATGGTTCGCCGACCACCTGCCTGCTGATGGATCGGCGCAGCTGTTCGACCTCACCTCGGCCATGACCACGGTGGGCCTGTGGGGCCCACGCGCGCGCGACATCATCGCCTCGGCGACGAGCGACGACGTCTCCAACGAAGGCTTCAAGTTCGGCGCCTGCCGGACGATCGACGTCGGCACCGTGCGCGTCCTGGCCTCGCGCATCTCTTATGTCGGCGACCTGGGTTGGGAGCTGTATGTGCCGATCGAGCAGGGCCGGCGGCTGTGGGACACGCTGTGGGAAGCCGGCCGGCCGCTCGGCCTGGCTGCGTGCGGCATCGGTGTGTACGGCACCACCGGCCGGCTGGAGAAGTGCTACCGCGCGCACGGGAACGAGCTCGAGACCGAGTACAACGTGGTCGAGGCGGGCATGCAGGCCCCGCGAGTGAAGGCCGAGGACTTCGTTGGCAAGGAGGCGCACCTGCGCCAGCGCGAGGAAGAACCCGCGGCCGTCCTGTGCACGCTGACCGTCGACGACCACACCTCGAAATCTGGCGAGAAGCGTTACATGCTCGGGCGCGAGCCTGTGATCACGAGGGACGGCGGTGCGATCACAGACCGGCGCGGCCGCCGGTCATATGTGACGAGCGCCGGCGCTGGTCCGTCTGTCGGCAAGCACATCCTCATGTCGTACCTGCCGCCGGAGCGTGCAGTGGCGGGCGAGCGGCTCGCGGTGCAGTACATGGGCGAGCGCTACCCGGTGACGGTTGCCGTCGTGGGCTCCACTCCGCTCTTCGATCCGGAGAACACGCGCATCCGCTCGTGAGGATCCTGGTCTGCGTCAAACGCGTGCCATTCACCGGCGGCAAGATGGTGCTCGCTGAAGACTCGATGTCACTCGAGACTCGACACCTCGGATTCACCATCAGCCCGCACGAGGAGTGCGGGGTCGAAGAGGCAGTCCGGCTCATCGAAAAGAATGGCGGTGAGTCGGTGGTGCTCACGCTCGGGCCACCAGAAGCCGCGGAGCAGCTACGCGATTCCATGGCGTTGGGAATCGACCGCGCGATCCACCTGCAGACCGATGGCGCCGAGTGGGACGGCGAGGCCACAGCGTCGGCAATCGTCGATGCTGTGCGCGCCGACGAGACGGCCTCCGGACCGTTCGACCTCATGTTCTTCGGCAACGAATCCGCCGACGCCGCCGGCTTTCAGGTCGGGCTGCGGGTGGCGAGGGCGCTGGGCCGGCCATGCGTGACCGGGCTCAAGGGCGTGATGGTAGAGGGCGTGTCGGTGCGCTGCGAGCAGGAGGTCGATGGCGGTCGCGACGTCTACGTGGTGCCGACGCCTGCCGTGCTGACGGTCAAAGAGGGGTTGAACCTGCCGCGATATCCATCGGTGCCCGGCCGCATGCGCGCCGGCCGCAAACCGATCGCGACTTCGACGCCGACGCGGTCGCCCGCGAACCTGGAGCTGGTCCGCCTCGAGGTGCCGCCGGGCCAGGGCAGGCGCGCCGAGGTGTTGGGAAGCGGTGCGGCGGCCGCACCGGGGGTCGTGGCGATGATGCGCAAGATCGGGGTCGTCTGATGGCGCCGGTCCTGGTTTTGATGGATCAGAGCAAGGCGTCGATGGAGACGCTGACTCTGGCCCGTACGTTCGGAAGTCCGCTGCACTCGGTGCGCATGGACGCCATTCAGCCGTTTGCGCCGGACGCGGTGGCGGCGATCCTGGCTCTCGCCGCGAACGACCTGAACGCGTCGGCTGTTTTCGCCCCCGGAACTGATCGCGGCAATGACGTGATGGCCAGGCTCGCGGCGCGCATGGGTCTCCCGCTGGCCGCGAACTGCGTCGACGCGGCGCCGGGGAACCCCGTTTCCGTGACCCGGCAGCGATGGGGAGGCAGCCTGCTGGAATCGGCTCTGCTGCGCAGCCCCCTCCCGCTGATCACGGTCGCGCCGAACTCACTCCCCGTTGAGGACGAGCCGGCGCCGATCGATGTCGACGTGAAACCGCAGCTCACTCAGATAGAGGATGGCGATCTCACGGTATGTGTCAGCGACCACGTGGCAACGGCCGGGGGCAAGGTCTCGTTGGCGGAGGCGAAGGTCGTCGTCAGCGGTGGGCGCGGGGTCGGCTCGAAGGATGGCTTCGCGATCATCGAGGAGCTGGCCGGTCTTCTTGGCGGCGCTGTGGGCTGCTCGCGTGTGGTCACGAGCGCAGGCTGGCGGCCGCACTCCGACCAGGTCGGCCAGACCGGAACCAAGATCGCTCCCGACCTCTACATCGCCTGCGGGATCTCCGGCGCCACCCAGCACATGGCCGGATGCAAGGGCGCGAAGCGCATCCTCGCCATCAACGCCGATGCCGAGGCGCCGATCATGCAGAACGCCGACTACGCCGTCGTCGGCGACCTGAGGGAGATCGTGCCGGCAATCTCGGCCGAGATCCGCTCCCAACGAGCAGCCCACGCCCCTCTCCCTAGCCCTCTCCCCAGAGGGGAGAGGGAATCGTGAACCCGATCGCCGCGGCGGTCCTGGCCGTGGTCCTGGTCGTCGCGATCGGGCTGTTCGCCCGTCGCGCCGCGCTTGTATACCGACTCATCCGCATGGGCAAGCCCGCGGCCCGATTCGACGACATCCCGGGTCGGGCGCGGGCCGAAGCAGTCGTCGTCATCGGCCAGAGCAAGCTGCTGCAGCGACTGCTGCCCGGTCTGATGCATGCCGCGATCTTTTGGGGCTTCATCGTGCTCCTGCCGACCATCGCCATCGCGATGATCGGCGTGATCGACCAACATTCGACGCTGCCCTGGCTCGGGCACCAGGGCTGGTACGCGTTCCTCGTGGACGTATTCGCGTTCCTCGTGCTCGCCGGCGTGATCACGGCGTTCGTGATCCGCAAAGTGCAGCGGCCGAAGCGTTTTGCGGGCAGTCACCTGCGCGAGGCGGACCTGATCCTGCTGCTGATCGCCGGAATCGTGGTCTCGCTCTTCCTGTGGCACGCAAGCCAGATCGCTCTTGGCGTCAACGAGTACCCAGCCGCATGGGCTCCGATCTCGAGCTTTATCGCTGAAGGGCTCCATCACTCATGGACGCCTTACCTCGAGCGCTCCGCGGTGTGGGCACACGTGCTGCTCATCCTTGGCTTCCTCGTCTACCTGCCGCACTCCAAGCACCTGCATATCTTCCTGGCCGCGGTCAACGTGTTCTTCGGCCGCACGCGCGCGCGCGGGCGGCTGGAACCGATCAACTTCGAAGCCGCCGCTGATGCGGATATCCGATTCGGCGCCGCCACATCAGCCGACCTCACGTGGAAGCAGATGCTCGACACCGTGTCCTGCACCGAGTGCGGCCGCTGCCAGGACGTGTGCCCCGCTTACAACACCGGCAAAGAGCTGTCGCCGAAGCTTTTGATCATGGCCCTGCGCGATGAGCTCTTGAGCGGCGCGTCAAGGCCACTCGTCCCGAACGCAGTCACTGACAACGTCGTCTGGGACTGCGTGACGTGCGGCGCGTGCGTGCGGGAATGCCCGGTAGGCATCGAGCATATCGACCATATCGTCGACCTCCGCCGCAACCTGGTCATGGTCGAGTCGCGTTTTCCCGATGAGGCGGCGACGATGCTGCGCGACGTCGATCGGGCGGGCAACCCGTGGGGCAAGCCGCAGTCGGACCGCGCTCATTGGGCCGACGGCCTCGGCGTCCGCGTGCTCAACGCCGGCGAACCCGCGCCCGACGTCCTCTTCTGGGTCGGCTGCGCGCCTTCGTTCGACGAGCGTGCGAAGCAGGCCGCGATCTCCACCGCGCGGCTGCTCAAGGAGGCCGGCGTCGACTTCGCCATCCTCGGACCACGCGAGTCGTGCACCGGCGATCCGGCGCGACGCATGGGAGATGAGTACACGTTCCAGAAGCAGGCAAAGCAAAACGTCAGCACGTTGAACGAGGTGAAGGTCAAGAAGATCGTCACCACGTGCCCGCACTGCTTCAACACCATCGGCAACGAATACGCCGACTTCGGAGGCCGATACGAGGTCGTGCACCACACAGAGTTCCTGGCGGCCCTCTTGCGCGAAGGCAAGCTGAAGACGCTCGCCGGTGACCGGAAGATCACTTACCACGACTCGTGCTACCTCGCGCGCCACAACGACGTGCGCGAGGCGCCGCGTGAGCTGGCGGCCGCCGCCGGGCACGCGGTGGAAATGCCTCGCAACCGCGAGCGCACCTTCTGCTGCGGCGCCGGCGGCGCGCGCATGTGGATGGAGGAGCGGCGGGGCAAGCCCATCAACGAAGAGCGCGTACGCGAAGCCGCCGGCACTGGCGCGGAGACCCTGGCGGTGGCATGCCCGTTCTGCACGGTGATGCTCGACGACGGGGTGCGCACCACCGGCACGAAGCTGCAGGTCATCGACCTTGCGACCCTTCTTTCGGAGGCGGTCGAGCGGCGACGAGCGCGGGACTCCGCGGTATCGACAGGCGATGGATAAGGTGGAACACGCCGGAGCGGTCGTCATCGGCGGCGGAATCACCGGCGCGAGCGTCGCCTACCACCTCGCCAAGGCCGGGGTGCGCGACGTCCAGCTGATCGAGAAGGGCGAGCTGACGAGCGGCTCCACATGCCACGCGGCCGGTTTGGTCACCCAGTTCAACCCGTCGCCGACGATGATGCGATTCCGCCGCTACAGCATCGAGCTCTACCGCGACCTGGGGGTGTTCGAGACCGTAGGCAGCCTCCGGTTCGCCGCTGTATGGCGCGGTGTGGGTGCCGGACGATGGGCATCTCGACCCGCACACGGCCACGCATGCGCTGGCGCGTGCCACCCGAGCGATGGGTGCGCAGATCACCACCGGCGTCCGCGTCACCGGTATCGAGCTGTCGGACCGGGGCGCCATCCAGACCGTCGTCACGGAGACGGGCCGGATCGAGACTGAGGTCGTGGTGGTGGCGGCCGGGATCTGGGCGCCGCAGATCGCAGCCATGGCCGGCGCGCAGGTGGTCTCGACGCCCGTCGACCATCAACACGCCGCGCTCCGCGCCGTTCCCGGGCATGAGCTTCCGGCCGGCATGCCGTGCTTTCGGGATCCCGACAACCTGGTGTACGGAAAGTCGGAGGCTGAAGGCGTGATCCTGGGCGGATACGAAGCCGACCCGGTCGCCCGCTGGATCGACGGCGTGCCCTGGGACCATTCCGGAACGTCGCTCCCGCCCGACCAGGCCCGTTTCGAGCCGCTGCTCCGCGGCGCCGCACGCCGCTTTCCCTTCCTCGGCGAAGCCGGGATCGTGAAGCTCGTCTGCCACCCGGATGCCATGACGCCCGATGCCAATCCGCTGCTTGGTCCGGTGCCCGGCGTCCGCGGGTTGTACCTCGCTGCTGGGCTATCACTCAACGGATTCGGCGGTGCGGGCGGGATCGGGCGCGCCCTCGCGCAATGGATCACCGGTGGCGAGACAGAGCTCGACCTCCACCCGTATCGATGCTGGCGTTTCGGTCCCGTCCACCGCGACCATCGCTACGCAGCGGACCTCGCGCGCGAGGCGTATCGCTACTACTACTACCTTCGGTATCCGTTCGACGCGGATGAATGGGGCCGGCCTCGCCGCACCAGCGCCCTGCACGAGCGGATGCAAGACCTTGGGGCCGTTTTCGGCACCAAGCAAGGCTGGGAGCGCGTCGACTTTTACCAACCGAGCCAGCCGTGGCGCCGGGCCGGCGCCGACCAGCGCGCATTCGGCTACACGAGACCTCCGTACTTCGACCTGTTGGCCCAGGAGCACGCTGCGTTCCGCGAGCGAGTGGGCGTCATCGACATGAGCTCATTCGGAAAAATCGAGGTGAGAGGACCAGGGGCGCTGCCGCTGCTGGAGCGCGTGGCCGGCAACCTGATCGATCGGCCCGCAGGCAGCGTCGTCTACACCCAGCTTCTGGAAAAGGATGGCGGCATCGCCGCAGACGTCACCATCACGCGGCTCGGCGAAGATCACTTCCGGGTCGTGACCGGCGCCGGGTACGTGAACTCAGACCTCGGCTGGCTGCGCCTACAGATAAACGAAGGAGATCCCGCCGTCGCGCTCCGCGAGTCGACGGAGGATTTCGCGGTCATAGGCATATGGGGACCGTCCGCGCGGGACGTCCTCGAGCGCGTGACCCCCGACGACGTGACAGATGACGGGTTCCCGTTCATGCAGGCGCGGGCCATACGGATCGGCGGCGCAACCGTGCTTGCCCAGCGGGTGACGTACGTGGGCGAGCTGGGTTGGGAGCTGTACCTCGAGCCGGCGTGGGCCGGGCAGGTCTGGGACCGGTTGATGACGGCGGGGCGCCCGTCGGGCATCAGGCCCGGCGGGTACCGCGTCCTGGAGGGGCTCCGGATGGAAAAGGGCTACCGCTACTACGGCACCGACCTGACATTGCTCGACAACCCGCTCGAGGCGGGACTCGGTTTCTGCGTTCGTTTCGACAAGCCGGAGTTCAACGGCCGCGAACGGCTGCTGGCAGCGCGCAGCACCGGAATTTCGCGGCGATTGCGCACGCTGGAGGTGGGCGGCCACGACTACGTTCCCATTTACGGTGGCGAGGCGGTGCTGCATGAAGGCAAGGTGATCAGCAGGCTGCGGAGCTGCGGCTACGGCTTTACGGCGCGGCGCAATCTGGCCTACTCCTACCTGCCCATCGACCTCAAGCCCGGTGGCAATGTCGCGGTCGAGGTGTTCGGGCAGATGGTGGCGGCCGCGGTCACCTCGGACGCTGTGGTTGAGCGCGAACATGTCAAGAGCTGACGACGCGGTAGCGCTCGTCTCGCTCTGGAAGGGCGAGGCGGTAAACGTATCGCCGCTGTCGGGTGGCCTCACCAACGAGAACTACCTCGTCGAGGCGCACGGCATGCGGTATGTGATTCGTGTGCCTGGGCAATCCACCGAGCTCCTGTCCATCGATCGCGTCAACGAGGTCTTCAACACCAAGGCGGCGGCCACGACCGGGATCGGTCCCGGCGTGCTCGAGGTCGTTCCCGACCTCGATGTGATGGTGCTCGAGTTCATCGAGGGGCGAACCATGTCGGCAAAGACGCTGCAATCGAAGGCAATGGCGCAGCGCATGGCGTCGTCGTTCCGCCGCCTGCATGCAGCACAGCGCTTTCTGCTGGACTTCAACATGTTCCGGCTGATCGAGACCTACCTGGAGATCGTCGAGGCGCACAACGTCACGATCCCCGCCGATTACCGCGACCGCCTGTCGGTGATCCGCGAGATCGAGCGGGCGGTGAACGCAAGACCGCTGCCATCCGTTCCGTGTCACAACGACCTGCTGAGCGAGAACTTCATCGACGACGGGTCGGCGCTTCGCATCGTCGACTACGAGCTGAGCGGCAACAACGACCCTTGCTTTGACCTCGGCAATACGGCGCAAGAGGCGGAGTTCGATGACGAGCTGAGGGCGGCGCTTTGCGAGGCGTATTTCGGCCGGCCAGACCCACACCAGCTGGCACGCATGAACCTGTTTGCGCTCATGTCGGACGTTGGCTGGACGCTGTGGGGTGCGATCCAGGCGAAGATCTCGACGATCGACTACGACTTCGTGGGCTATTACACGGCGCGATGGCATCGGGCCGAGGAAACGATGGCGGCCGACGAGCTTCCGCGCTGGCTGGAGCAGGCGCGCGGCTAAGAAAGACCCACGATTTCGCCGTTGGCGTCGATGTCGATCCGCACCGCGTTGGGGTGC
>WNFP01000432.1_pt1 | contig 31628 bp, 24 predicted proteins | sample 5400201 | NCBI WGS metagenome assembly WNFP01 (sample SAMN13153355, study PRJNA577476) | soil metagenome | isolation source: 115 cm saprolite under Madrone tree | place: USA:California | collected 2016-06-14 | reverse complement strand
GGTGGCGAACGCGCTGACGCGGGAAAAAGAAATCAAGGGCTGGCGGAGGGAAAAGAAACTGAATCTGATTCTCGCGGAAAATCATGATTGGAGAGACCTGAGCCTGGAGTGGCAGGAAGATCCAGGCTGGGCGATGGAGCCGGATGCGCGCGCTCGATTGAAAATGAAGCGCGCGGAATAAGGCGATAAAATCATCAACCCAGGAATGCCATTTACTCAAAGAAAAGTGTCATTCCGAAGCGCCGGGGTTGCGCGAGGAATCGGCTCCGCGGATGACGTCGTGCCCCATGGGCCGAGCAGGCTGCACTGTCACGTAAAGAGAACGCAGGCGGGGGGCGGGAGCAGATTCCTCGCGCAAAAAACGCGCTTCGGAATGACGGTGGCGAACGCGCTGACGCGGGAAAAAGAAATCAAGGGCTGGCGGAGGGAAAAGAAACTGAATCTGATTCTCGCGGAAAATCATGATTGGAGAGACCTGAGCCTGGAGTGGCAGGAAGATCCAGGCTGGGCGATGGAGACGGATGCGCGTCCTCGATTGAGACTGAAGCGCGCTGAATAAGGCGATAACATCATCAACCAGGAATGCCATTTACTCAAAGAGAAGTGTCATTCCGAAGCGCCGGTGTTGCGCGAGGAATCGGCTCCGCGGATGATTGGGGCAACGATACTCGCTGCGTCGTGCGCCATGGCCCGAGCAGGCTGGACTGTCACGTAAGAGAACGCAGGCGGCTGCGTGGGCCGATTGCTCGCGCAAAATCGGCGCTCTGAATGACACGGGGTTGGCGGGTTTACCTGGAAATACCGTAGATGAGTAACTTCGCTTTCTTACAAACCGAATGGCCGCGGCTCTTTGCCGATGCGCAAAAGGCCGAAGCCCAGGTCATGCCTGATCCGCGTACCGCCTGCTTCTACGCTCGTCGCGCTCTGGAGTCTGTTGTCGAATGGCTCTATAAAAGCGATCCCGCCCTCAAGCTGCCCTACCAGGACAATCTCAGCGCGCTCATCCACGACCCCACCTTCAAAACCGCTGTGGGGCAAAAGATATTCGTCAAAGCCAAACTGATCAAAGACCTGGGCAATCTGGCCGCGCACAGCCACAAGCCCCTGCAGCAGCGCGACTCCATGGTCGCCGTGGGTGAACTCTTTCACATCTGCTTTTGGCTGGCGCGGACTTATGCCAAGTCGGCCAGGCCGCCGGACGGGCTGGCCTTAGATCCTTTGCTATTGCCCAAGACCTCACCCGTCCCACCGCAAACTCTCGCTCAGCTTCAGCAGCTCGAAACGCAACTCCGGGAAAAAGACACGCGCCTGACCGAACTGCTTTCCGGCAAAGAAGCGCTCGACGCCGAACTCTCGCGGCTAAGGGCCGAGATTGCGGAGATCAGGAAGCAAAACGAGGCCACGCCCGACCAGCACAACTACTCCGAGGCCGAAACCCGCGATTACTTCATCGACCTGCTGTTGAAAGAAGCCGGCTGGCCGCTGGATAAAAAAGAAGACCGCGAATATGCCGTAAGCGGCATGCCCAACAGCAAAGACACGGGCTACGTCGATTACGTCCTCTGGGGTGATGACGGCAAGCCGCTGGGACTGGTGGAAGCCAAGCGCACCAAACGCGACGCTCGCGTGGGCCAACGCCAGGCCGAGCTTTACGCCGATTGCCTGGAAAAGCAGTTCGGCCAGCGCCCGGTCATCTTTTACAGCAATGGCTATGAGCACTGGCTCTGGGACGATATGAACTATCCGCCGCGAGCGGTGCAGGGCTTCTGCAAAAAAGACGAACTGGAGCGCATGATCCAGCGCCGCACCACTCGCACCTCGCTGGCCACGGCTTCCATCAACGAAGAAATCGTAGAACGCTTCTATCAGAAGCGCGCCATCCGCCGCATCGGCGAGGCCTTTGAAAAAGACCACGAGCGCAAAGCCCTTATTGTCATGGCTACCGGAGCAGGCAAAACCCGCACCGTAATCGCCCTGTGCGAGCTGATGATGAAGTGTAACTGGGTGAAGCGTGTCCTGTTTCTCGCCGACCGCATCGCGCTCGTCAATCAGACCAAAGCTGCTTTCACCCGCCATCTGCCTTCCGTTCCAGCGGTGAGCGCCTTGCAGCAGCCCGATCTGATTGCCGATGCAAGAGTGCTGGTCTCGACCTATCCCACCATGCTCCGCCTGATCGATGAGAGCAAAGACGACAAGCGCACCTTCAGCGTCGGCCATTTCGACCTGGTCATCATCGACGAAGCGCATCGCTCGGTCTACCAGAAATACCGCGCCATCTTCGAATACTTCGATTCGTTCCTTGTCGGCCTCACCGCCACGCCCAAAGACGAAGTCGACCGCAACACCTACGATTTGTTTGATCTTGAAGCAGGCGTCCCCACGGATGCTTATGGCCTGGAAGAAGCGGTAAAAGATGGCTTTCTGGTGCCGCCCAGGTCCGTCTCTGTGCCTCTGCGATTTCAGCGTGAGGGCATCAAATATGACCAGCTCAGCGACGAAGAAAAGGAACGCTGGGACGCCATCGAGTGGGACGAGGACGGAACCGTGCCCGGCGTTGTGGAGCCTGAGGCCCTGAATCGCTGGCTCTTCAATAAGGACACCGTAGATAAGGTTTTGCAACACCTGATGGAGCGTGGCCAGAAAGTAGCTGGCGGCGACCGTTTGGGCAAAACCATTATTTTCGCCAAAAACCATAACCACGCCCAGTTCATTGCCGACCGCTTCGATGCCAACTACCCACACTTACGCAGCAAGTTCGCGCGAATTATCGATTTTCAGGTTGGACACTATACGCAATCACTCATTGATGATTTCTCCATTGCGTCCAAAGCACCGCATATCGCCATATCGGTGGACATGCTGGATACGGGCATAGATATACCCGAAGTTGTGAACCTGGTCTTTTTCAAAATCGTTCGCTCCAAAACAAAATTCTGGCAGATGGTGGGGCGAGGAACCCGCCTTTCTCCAGACTTGTTCGGGACTGGGCGCGACAAGAAGTTTTTCTACATCTTTGACTATTGCGGAAACCTCGAATTCTTCAGCCAGAATCCCGAGACCACTTCCGGAGCCATGGGCGAGTCCCTGAGCAAAAAGCTGTTTACCAGCCGCGTGGAGTTGATCGCCGAACTGGACAAACTCGGCCACAAAGAGCCGGAGCTGCGCGGCGAGGTAGCGGAGCGGCTGCGGCAGGAAGTGGAGCAGATGAATGTCGATAACTTCATCGTGCGCACCAAGCGGCGGCTGGTGGAGAAATACCGCGACGCGGCGGCATGGAATGAACTAAGCATGGAACAGCGCGGCGAGTTGACCGAAGAAGTAGCCGGGCTGCCTTCCGAACTCGTGGATGACGATCTGGAAGCCAAACAGTTTGACCTGCTGATGCTGCGCCTGCAGTTGGGCCTGCTGCGGCATGAGCGTCAGTTTCCCAAATGGATGGCCGAAGTCCGCGAGATTGCCGGGGCGCTGGAAGAAAAGGCCAGCATTCCCATGGTAAGGGCGGAGCTGGAACTGATTATCGAAGTGACCACCGACGAATTCTGGCAGGACGTGACCGCCCCAATGCTGGAAAACGTCCGCCGCAGATTGCGTAGCCTGGTGAAGTTCATTGATAAAGCGAAGCGCCCCATGATCTATACCGATTTCCAGGATTTCATGGGTGAAGAAACTGAAATCGAACTCCCCGGCATTGGCAGCAGCCACGATGTGGAACGCTTCCGCGATAAGACCGAGCAATTCCTGAAAGCACATGCCGACGATCCGGTGATTCACAAATTACGCTGGAATGAACCGCTCAATAAGTCCGACCTGGACGCGCTGGAAAAAATGCTGGTAAAGGCAGGCACGGGCACCGAAGAAGACATAAGGCAGGTAAAAACCGATGGCGGCCTTGGCTTATTCGTACGCCGGATCGTTGGCATGGACCGTGAAGCCGCGAAACGCGCTATGGATGTGTTTCTCAGCGGAAAAACTCTCAATGCCACGCAAATCCAGTTCATGAATCGCGTAACCGACTATCTCACGCAGAGCGGCTGGCTCGACCCATCGCAGTTGTACGAATCCCCGTTTACCGACTTTAGTCCCAACGGCGTGGAAGGTGTATTCCCGCCCGAGCATGTGACGCAGCTTATCTCCGTGCTGGGCGAGCTTCGCCAGCGAGCGGCGGTCTGATTTGCTTTGTAGCTCCTCCTTCTCGCTACGACCCAGCCAAACCCAAAAGTTCATTCTTAATGCCTTCATTAACCAGAAGGGGCTGAGGGAAGCAATTTAGTCAATATCTGAGTGTGTAGCACTCAACTATTGACAAACAAATCTGCTCCTGCCATAATTAGCACTCGAAAGGAAAGAGTGCTAGCAGCTTTTTCCTGACTCAGGCAGTCCAGCAGTAATCCCAATTTTTTTAACAGCTTGAAAGGAGTATCGAAAAATGTCACAGAAATTTACACCTCTGCATGACCGTGTTCTGATTCGCCGGGTAGAAGAGGCGGACACCGTTCGCGGCGGCATCATTATCCCCGACAGCGCCAAGGAAAAACCCCAGGAAGGCATTGTCATCGCGGTTGGAACCGGAAAGTTTGAAAAAGGCCAGACCATTCCCCTGGCAGTGAAAGATGGCGACCACGTTCTCTTTGGCAAATATGCCGGAACGGAAATCAAAATCGATGGCGAAGAGCTGCTGATCGTGCGCGAAGAAGAGATTCTTGGAATCCTGAGCGGCGGAAAGCACACGGAAAAGCAGGCGACGAAAGAACTGGCTGGCGCGGGCAAGCGGTAAGACAGGCTTTTAGCTATTGGCTCTTAGCCATTAGCCCCGAAAAGCTGCGTTACTGGTCCGGCCAACAGCGAAAAGCCAAAGGCCAAAAGCCAGCCTGCTGTACGCCACCACAAGATTCAACCAAACGAACATTCGCGAACATCGCGACACATTCGAAGGAGATAAGAAATGGCAAAGCAAATTGTTCACGGGGAAGAGTCGCGGCAGGCCATTCTGCGCGGCGTCAATACCCTGGCCAATGCAGTGAAGGTGACGCTGGGCCCCAAGGGCCGCAACGTCGTCATTGAAAAGAAGTTCGGCTCACCCACCATCACCAAGGACGGCGTGACCGTGGCCAAGGAAATCGAGTTGAAGGACACGCTCGAAAACATGGGCGCACAGATGGTGCGCGAAGTCGCCAGCAAGACCAGCGACGTGGCCGGCGACGGCACCACCACCGCCACCGTTCTGGCCCAGGCCATCTTCCGCGAAGGCGTGAAGACGGTTGCCGCCGGCGCGAACCCCATGGCGCTGAAGCGCGGTATCGAGAAGGCCATCACCGCCATCTGCGGCACCATCGACAAGAACGGCGACCGCACCAAAGGCTATCTGGATTCATTCTCCAAGCCCGTCACCGGCGAGATGATCGCCCAGGTGGGCACCATTTCCGCCAACAATGATGAGACCATTGGCCGCATCATTGCCGAAGCCATGAAGAAGGTCGGCAAAGACGGCGTGATCACCGTGGAAGAGTCCAAGACCATGGAGACCCAGCTGGAAGTGGTCGAGGGCATGCAGTTTGACCGCGGCTACCTCTCGCCTTACTTCGTCACCGATCCGGAGCGCATGGAAGCAGTGCTCGACGATTGCTTCATCCTCATCTACGAAAAGAAGATCAGCACCATGAAAGACCTGCTGCCTCTTCTTGAGCAGATCGCGAAATCCGGCAAGCCGCTGCTGATCATCGCCGAGGACGTGGAAGGCGAAGCGCTGGCCACCCTCGTGGTGAACAAGCTGCGCGGCACGCTGAACGTGGCTGCCGTGAAGGCCCCGGGCTTCGGCGACCGCCGCAAAGCCATGCTGCAGGACATTGCCATTCTGACCGGCGGCAAGGCCATCACCGAAGATCTGGGCATTAAGCTCGAAAACGTACAGGTTGCCGACCTCGGCCGCGCCAAGAAGATCACCATCGACAAGGACAACACCACGATTGTCGAAGGCAAAGGCAAGGGCGCCGAGATCGAAGGCCGCGTGAAGGAAATTCGCAGCCAGGTCGAAAAGACCACCAGCGACTATGACCGCGAAAAACTGCAGGAGCGGCTGGCGAAACTCGTCGGCGGCGTTGCGGTGATCAAGGTTGGAGCCGCGACCGAAACCGAAATGAAGGAAAAGAAAGCCCGCGTGGAAGACGCCATGCATGCCACCCGCGCTGCCGTGGAAGAAGGCATCGTACCCGGCGGTGGTGTGGCCCTGGTCCGCTGCACGGCTGCTCTGGACGAAATGAAGGTCAAGGGCGATGAAGCCACGGGCGCGGAGATTGTTCGCCGCGCACTGGAAGAGCCGCTGCGCCAGATCGTCGCCAACTGCGGCGAAGAGGGCGCGATTGTGGTGGGCAAGATCCGCGAGTCGAAGGACGCGAACTTCGGCTACAACGCCCAGACCGACAAGTTCGAAGACCTGGTCAAGGCCGGCGTCATCGATCCCACGAAGGTCACCCGCACTGCCCTGCAGAACGCCGGTTCCATCGCGGCGCTGATGCTCACCACCGAAGCCCTGGTCTCGGAGATTCCTGAAGATAAAAAGGAACCTGCGGTCCCCGGTGGCGGCGGTCACGGAATGGGCGGCTTCTAAGCCTGGTTCCTCTCTGCAAAATACCTTTCAGCCCCGCAGCAATGCGGGGCTTCTTTGTTAAAAGGCTGTTTCAGGCCGGGCCGCCGGAAGTCTTATGATTGTGACGCTAAAATTTGCCCGCACATTACCCCAAGGTAACGATTTGCCGTGCCTGTGGCATGGTAAGCTCACCTGCGTACCTGGATAAACTCCGGATATTTTTCCGTCATTTTTGCGCAGAATGTGTTGCTTTTTGGGGTTCTTACCAATTGCAATCTGCTGCCGCTTCAGAGTGTAATGAGCAGATCGGGCCGGAACAAGTCTTCCGATCACTGATAAAGGGACCGATGAATACAAATGCGAATAGCGAAAACCGGCCGCACCACGATAACAGCCGCGATCTCCTGCTGTTTCGTGATTGCGAAATCAAGCCTCGCATTAGTAAAGACAGATTTGTAACCAGCGCCGTTCTGCACGGGGCACTTGTGCTCGCGCTGCTGAAGCTCGGCGGGCTGTTTGGCTCGGCCAAAGTTGAGTCCGTTCGAGAGTCGCGCGTAACTCCGCTCTTCGCGCCTGATGTTCCATCTGCTCCCGTACATAAAAAGATCAGGCCGCCATCACCGCAGGTAATGGCCAGGCTGGCGCCAACGCCAGTGCTGGTGCAGCCCAAAATTCCGGTAACGCCGAAGATCAAAGAAGAAATTGTTAAAGACGTTCTTCCGCCTGTGGTTCAGGTAAAGAAAGATCTCCCGGTAGTATCGGAAGTAAAGCCGGTGATTCCCAAACGGATCGTAACCGATAGTTTTGCCGCCGGCAGCTCGGCGCAGGTCACACTCAAGCAGCCGGTGCAAACGGTTCAAACCGGCGGCTTTGGCGATCCTCAGGGCGTAAAGGGCACTTCGGAAAAAGGCCAGCTTCATGCCGCCGCGCTGGGATCTTTTGACCTGCCTGCCGGACAAGGCCAGGGCAACGGCACGGGCGGCACAAAGGGCGCAAAAGGTACGGTGGCCAGCTCCGGATTCGGTGACGGCATCGCCGGACCAGGCCAGGGCGATCACGGCGGACGCAAGGGCCAGCAGGTGGCGCAGGCCGGATTTCAGCAAGTCAGCGTGACCCCGGTTGCCTCCAAAACCAGACAGGATACCAGGGGTGATATCAAGCCGGTGGAAATCCTGTTCAAGCCCCGCCCCGTTTACACCGACGAAGCTCGCAAGCTGCACGTGGAGGGCGAAGTTTTGATGCAGGTCACCTTCTCCGCCGCCGGACGCCTGGAAGACATGCGCGTGGTCCGCGGCCTTGGACATGGACTCGATGAAGCCGCGCAGCGCGCCGCCGCGCAGATCAGATTCAAGCCGGCGCTGCGCGATGGCCAGCCGCTGGATTCCACCGCCATTGTTCATATTGTTTTCGAACTGGCCGAATAAGTAATTGCCTTCCTGGAGGATGTAATGCGTTTTGCACTAAAAAATCTGGCGCTTTTTGCGACGATGACCTTCGCACTCGCGGCCTTTGCCAAAGATTCAGACCGCGCGAGCGCCAAAGTCGCCGCCCCGGCTGCGCCTGTTGATCCGGCATCGGCCCGCATTTTCGCCCAGGAAGCAAAGCTGGTCGAGAGCATGCACAAGTTTGCTCCGCTGGTGGAAACCTACATTCAAACGCTGCAAACCGATCAGGACCTTGGACTGGTGCCGCAGGAAGATAAGTACTTTCTCGGCCGGATGGTCCTCGGCGAAAAGGGAGTAACCAATATCTCCTTTGACGACAAGCAGCAGGCGGAAAAGAAGAAGCGGGGCTTTTTCTCCAAAATGCTTCCGCACTTCGGCAGCTTTTTCACCATAAAGTACCTGCCGCAGGGCTTTATGGAGATGGTCTATCTGGACGACTTCAACGAGCAGAATTATGAGCTCAAGCCGCTTCGCCAGCAGTTTTTGGGAGAAGTCCGCACGCTGGTGTTTGAAGTGGTTCCGCGCCCGCACGTGAAGGGGCCGCACTTTGTGGGCCGTATCTGGGTTGAAGACCAGGACTACAACATTGTCCGGCTCAATGGCACCTTCGAGCCCAGTCACGGTACCCAGTTCTATTTCCATTTCGACAGCTGGCGCATGAACATGCAGCCGGATCTGTGGTTGCCTGCCTACATCTACACGGAAGAGACCAACCAGAATTTGGGGCGCCTCAAAAAACTGACCATGAAAGCCCAGACGCGCCTCTGGGGATATGACATAAAACGCTCGGGCTCCAGCAGCGAATTCACCACCATGCAGGTGGAATCGGCCAGCAAGGACATTGCCGATTCGAGCGGCGCCGGCGCCAACGAAGCTGTTCCGGTACAGAGCCAGCACATGTGGGAGCGCGAAGCCGAAGACAACGTGCTTGACCGCATGGTACGGGCCGGCATTCTGGCTCCGGAAGGCGAAGTCTCCAAAGTGATGCAGACCGTGATCAACAATCTGGAGATCACCAACAATCTGAGTAACGAGCCGGAAGTACGCTGCCGCGTTCTGCTGACGGCGCCCCTTGAGTCGTTCACCATTGGCCATACCATTGTGGTGAGCCGCGGGCTGCTCGACGTTCTGCCGGACGAATCTTCGCTCGCTCTGGTGCTGGCCCATGAACTCGGCAACATCGAACTGGGTCATCGCGTGAACACCCAGTACGCCTTCAGTGACCGCATGATCTTCACCGACGAAGCCATCTTCCGCAAATTCAAGCTGGCCCAGACGGACTCCGACGAACTTGCCGCCGACAAAAAGGGGCTGGAGTATCTGCAGAACTCGCCTTACAAAGACAAGCTCGCACAGGCCGGACTTTTTCTGCGCTCGCTCGAAGAGCACTCCAAAAATCTGCCCTCCCTGCTGAACACGCATTACGGCACCGCGCTGGCCAAAGGCAATCTGGTACAGCGTATGCCACAGGTAGAGCAGACAGCCCCGCAGCTGGAAGTCCGCAATATAAGCCAGATCCCTGCCCTGCCGCTGGGCAGCCGCATCAAGCTTGATCCCTGGGATGACCACATCGAACTGCAAAAGAGCAAGCCCGGACAGATTCTCTCGATCCGCGACAAGATGTCCTTCGAGGTTACGCCCACGTTCCTGAACCTGGTCCGTTACAAGACCGAGAAACCCGAGAATGCGGATTTGGCGACTAAATCGGCCAAATAACTTTTTTTTGCTACTGTCCATAAAAGCGCACCGGGCAGCCTGGTGCGCTTTTTTACTTTGAAAGAAAGTTTGGGCCTCGAGATTTTTTCTTTCCGGCGGCTGTAACCTTTCACCGTTTCACTCTATCCTTTATTCCATGCAAGCTCAGGCCCCCATGTTTCCTGGCTATCAGCCAGGCAAAAAGACGCTGCTGGTCTTCTTCGAAACTGACTGCCCCACCTGCCAGCTCGCGCTGCCGTACCTGAATGCGCTGGCCGGCGATTCCGTACAGATCATCGGCATCTCTCAGGACGACGAGCAGGCCACGCACAACTTCGTCCAGCAGATGGGAATTCGCTATCCTGTGCAGCTCGACCCCAAACTCACGCTCTCGCGGACGTGGGACCCGCAATCCGTACCCACAGCGTATTTGCTGGACACAGCAGGCAAAGTGGAGCGCACGCTGGTTGGCTTCGACAAGCAGGCGCTTAATGAGCTTGCGTCTTCTCTGGGGCAGGCGCCCATTGCGCCATCCGGCGATGGCGCTCCAGCATGGAAACCCGGCTGCGGCTCCCGTCATCTGGAACCGCACGCTGAATCTGGCAACGGCGCTTCCGGCGCTGACACTCAGCAGTCCGCGCCCTTGCTGCGCCGGATCGCCGAACCTGCCAGCCGCATCACGGTGTCCGATACAGAGGACGCCGTGGAGTATTGCTTCCGCCAGTTTGGTGACGGGCTTCCCGTCGTGCCACCCACAGCGGAGCGCGTGGCCGCCATGCTGAAGGCGTGTCCGCTGGCGCCGGAGAGCGTGGTCGGACGCATTCCGCCCTGCTATGGCGAAGCCACCGTGGAAAAGATCGCCGCCAACGCAGTGATGGCTGGCTGTCAGCCGGAGATGATGCGCGTTTTGGCGCCGCTGGTGCGCGCCGCATGTGACGAGCGCTTCAATGCGCACGGCGTCCAGGCCACCACTCATTTTGCCGCGCCGCTCATCATGATCAACGGGCCGGTGCGCCAGGAGCTGGGCTTCTGGTCGAAACAAAATGTCTTCAGCAATGTGGCCCGGGCCAACAGCACGCTGGGCCGCGCGCTGCAACTGCTGCTGCTCAATCTGGGCGGAGCCAGGCCAGACGGCATCGATATGTCGGCGCTCGGCAATTCCGGCAAATTCTCCTTCTGCATCGCCGAGAATGAAGAAGAGAGCCCCTGGGAGCCGCTGCACGTGGAGCGCGGTTTCCGCCGCGACCAGAGCGCGCTCACCTTGTTTTCCGCCGAGCCGCCGCGCGGCGTGAGCGAGCATACCGCGCAAAATGCCGAGACGGTCCTGCGCGCGATTTGCCACGCTTTGGCCACGGTGTGGAGTTATCGCATGTGCGGACGGCATGAAGCCGTCGTGGTCCTGTGTCCGGAGCACGTGAAAACCATCCATCGCGACGGCTTCAGCAAACAGCAGGTCCGCCAGTTCCTCTTCGAGAATACCGGCATTCCCGTACGCCACTATGCCAGCGCCGACAACGGCGAAGGCACGCAGCTCGTTCCGACATACCACGAGATCACAATTCAGGGCGAGCCGTGTTATCAAAAATTCCACTCGCCCGAATCCATACAGATTTTCGTTGCCGGAGGCACTGCGGGAAAATTTTCCGCCGTGCTCGGGAGTTGGTCCACCGGCCCCACCGGCAGCCAGATGGTAACTTATCCCATACCTGATAAATAAAGGAGAGCGATCTTATGTCCGTTACGCTGATTCACCCGGGAAATGAAAGCAATCCGCAGGCAGCGCCACCGCCTGCCCGACTCCATTCGCTCTCCGGAAAAAAGATCGGACTGCTCGATATCAGCAAGCCGGGTGGCAATCTCTTTCTCGACCGCATGGAGCAGATTCTGCGCGAACGCTACGGCGTTGCCGAGGTGGTCCGCGCGCGCAAGCCTACCTTCGCGAAAGTAGCGCCGCCAGCAGTCATCGAGCAGTTGCGCTCCATGGACGCCGTGATTGAAGCTCTGGCCGATTGAGGGTCCTGCACCACGTGCAGTTTGCACGATACGATTCACCTCGAAAATTTGGGCATACCCGCTGTTCCAGTGGCGACCACCGAATTCGTCTCACCTGCCCGCATTCAGGCCGGTGCCCTGGGACGGGCCGGCTTTGACGCTGTGTATGTTCCCCACCCCATCCAGGACCAGACGCCAAAGCAGATCGCGGCGCGAGCGGATGCCGTGGTGGAAGAGATTGTGAAAAGGCTGACTGCGTCCGGGCGATCCTGAGTAAATCTTCGGTGGGGATTTGGAATTAGGCCATCGACCTGTTCGACTCGGTCTGTTCTTCTTTCCACCCTGGCCGTCCGAACACGGAGCGCAGTTTCAGTCTCCAGGTGGACGCATCACGCAGGTCATGCAGTATGTCGATCCATTCGTGAAAGGCAATGCGCACAGGGTTGTAGCTGCCGATGTTTTTGGTCAGGCCGTAAACCACCTTTTCCTGTTCCGGTTCAAAGGTGCCGAACAGGCGGTCCCAGATGATCAGAATGCCGGCGTGGTTGCGGTCCAGGTAGCGCTGGTTGGAGCCATGGTGTACGCGATGATGCGACGGCGTGTTCATCACCATTTCCAGCGGCCCCAGGTTGCGGACCAGTTCGGTATGAATCCAGAACTGGTAGAGCAAGCTCACCGCCTGCATGGTCAGCACCATGAACGGCGGAAAGCCCAGCAGTGGCAGCCACAGCCAGAAGATCCATGACATCACCGTACCTGTCCAGGTCTGGCGCAGCGCCGTTCCCAGATTGTAGTGCTGTGAAGAGTGGTGGACCACATGCGACGCCCAGAAAAACCGGCATTCGTGACTGATGCGATGAAACCAGTAATAAGAGAAATCGTCAGCGAAAAAAAGCAGCACCCACGCCCACCACTGGTAGCCGATCCTGAAGATCGCCCAATGATGGACCACGGTAAAGATGCTCAGCACCATCCCTTTGGCGACCAGGCCAATCAGGACATTGCCCGTGCCCATGGCCAGGCTGGCAGCCGTGTCCGGAAGCTGGTAGAGATCGCGCCGCAGGAACGCATCCACAATTGCCTCGATGACCAGTAGAAGAATAAAGCCCGGAATCGCCCAGTGAATCAGATTGGGTATGTGCGGCATTTTTCACCAGCAGTGTAGCGGAATTTCGATGCCCGGCCAAGCGAAAGCGAGGCATTCATAGTCCTGGCACATCCACGGACACATAAAAATAAGGCCAGACTTGAATCCTTCAGACATCCGTTAAAACTGGTCCTGCATCGAATGTTTGTAAAGGTTCGTCAAAAAGACGCGATTCTGTGTTTTCCAGTACACCTCGCCTCTTCTGGCTTGCCCATCAATCCGGGTCGCGACTTAATGCAGCAAAAAGGTGCTGGCGGACTCGATCCTTAAGGCCGCCTCCAGAATGATATCTTCGCGAACCATATTGCTTTTGGCCGACCGTCGGCAAAATGACACGGCAAAAGCATTAAAGACGGCAGGCTATCAGCTCATCATGAGCTTCACTGCGGACCACGCCGTCGCCCTGACGGTTGGCAGCTCCGTGGATGCGGTAATTCTGGATCGGGCGCACATTGACGTCGCTGAGAGCTGGTCGGTGGCAAAATCGCTCAAACTGGTTCGGGCGAATATCTCCGTGGTGCTGGTGGTCAGCGGAGGCATCACCGCGGAAGAAACTCTTTCCGGCGTGGACGCCATTGTGCCCGAAGGCGACATGCCCGCACTGCTAAAGACCATCAGCGCTTTGCTGAAATAATCTGGCCGGCATGAAAAGTCACGAAATGACCTTGTACTGAATGGTGTCATCAAGCGCGGCCTCGTAGTCGTGGGATGCCCTTCTGTACTCTGCACGAGCACATCGTCAATGCAAATCTTTTCTCCTCATCCACGTCGTGCAATACGCATCGGCATGCGTGTAGGTGTCAATGTAGCTCTCCGGGGCATCGGCTCGATCGGAGCCGTCCATTGCGCCTCGAAGTTCCAGTTGGAAGCAATCTTTGCCAGGGCCAGAGTGATCTCCGTCAATCCGAACTGATCTCCGATACACTTGTGGACGCCTCCCCCAAACGGAACGAAGGCATCGCGGGGAATCAATTTTGCGCGCTCTGGAAGCCACCGGTCCGGATCAAAGACATTCGGATTCTCGAAAACCTCAGGGTTGCGGTGAAGGAGATAAGGGCTGTATGCGACACCCGTTCCCTTCGCCAAATGGTACTCTCCCAGTTCCGTATCCGTCATTACTTCCCGGGTAAAGATCCATCCCGGCGGATACATTCGTAACCCTTCTGTGATGACCCTCCGAGCCTCGTGGAGATTAGCAATGTCTTCCCATTGCGGCGGACGTCCTCCAAGAACGCTGTCGACCTCGGCAGCCAGCCTCTTTGCTATATCCGGATTGGCGCCAAGAAAACAGAGCGCCCATCCCAGCGTACCACCGGTCGTCTCAATTCCCGCCAGGAATAGAGTGATGACCTGGTTGTGGACCTCTTCCAGCGTTAGCTTCTCTCCCTCTTCGTCTTCGGCGAGCAGCATCGACAATAAATCACCGTAATCCACCCCGGACTTTCTGTAACCATCAATGATTTCGTCGACGTTGTGGTGCAGCAACGCCACGGCGCGGTTGTACCGAATGTTTCCTGGAGTGGGCATCTTGCCGAAAACGCCGGTGGGCTCCATCATGCGCAGAAATAAGCCATTCAGATAGATGCTGAGCGCTTCTACAATTTGATCCACCAGCCCGCCGGCTATCCTGGAGGCGAACATTGTTCGTGCCGCCGTCCTCGAAGTAATTTGATAGGCCGCTTCCGCCATGTCGACCACCGAACCCTCAACCCACTCGCCCAATACCTCGTCAATCACCTCATTCATGGTATCGGCATAGACCTTGATGCGCGCCTGCGAAAAAGCCGGCTGCATCAGGCGACGCTGGCGTCGATGCATATCGTATTTGCTCGTCAGCAGGCTCAGTCCGGTAAGAGGCACCACCTTGTCGAACAGCGCGCCTCCTTTATCAAAGATTTTGCTGTCGGTGAGCACCTGCCTGGTCAGGGTTGCGTCCGTCACAACAATCATGGGCAACCTGCCAATATCGACATGGACCAATGGACCGACCCCAGGTAGCGAACGCAGGAATTCCAGAGGGCGATTCAGAAGAGACATGGCATGACCGATGCCGGGAATACGTCCGGGAGCGACTGGGATGGCGCCGTTACGTGCAAAAACACTCTGCATTTATTGCCTCCACCAGGAAAATACGGAACTGATATCGGGAAGATTGCGACTGGGACTGCAAATCGCGCCAGTCAATGTCCACTCGCGAAACTCCCGGTTGCCCACTACCGCATCGCTGGGATTAAGGAAGTCCCGATAGCGCGGAGATCTCCCGCTATAATCGAGATATCCCCGAATCCATTGCCCCAGCCCATCGAGATATCTCCGCAGGGTTTCGTTCCCTTGCGCGGATACTTCATCGCGCAACTCGAGAAAGAGAAACATCGCTCGATCTCTCATCATGCGGGCCACTTCCGCGGCTTCTTTTATGGAGATACCTGATTCGTTCGCAATCACTGCCACAAGATTCTGAATGACGGGATACCCTCTCGAATGAGCACGATGTATCTCTTTGTTGTAGGAGGTCAGATCGTTGTCCCAGCCGATGATTGCGGCCACCATCTCGCGCAGGGCGCGAACGCGCGGATTTGACCAATCCGCCGGCGCTACCTCATAACCACAGACAATGTCTGTGAAGACAATGCATGGATACACACCCGACTGCTTCAGCCACATTGCAACGTAGTCGTTCAGGCTGGGCGCCTGGTTGCTGGAGCGATTTACCGCCTCCCACAAAAGGCCGTCGAAGTAGTCCACATTCGCCTGAACCCAGCGATCTACCTGCACCGGCGTTGCATGCCGTCCAATCTCGAGTCTCAGGTCGCGCAGTGCGCTGGCCCAGCGGTTCTCAGGGAGAAGCCTGCATCCTGGATCTTCAAGGATTCTCGCAAGGGTCCCCAGAAACACGATGTACTCTTTCAGCGGGATCGGAGCCGACGGTTCATCGCTGTGCACATCATCGAACGACTGGAGCCACAGCACTTCTTTGCCGGGCAAGGGCAAAAGATGGCGGCGCGCGTCCGGCAACGAGTATCCGGGGAAAGCCGGAAAATGAGACCTTATAAAGTAGTCGCACTGGGCCTCGTTTTCGTAGATTGCAAACTTTGTCATCCAGCGGACCACTTCGTCGTCCGCTGCCTGCGTGTATGGAGAAATCGCTGATGAAATCGGGCAATAAAACTCCGGGACTTCAATCAGGCTAACCAGGCCATGTGGAACTGTCTCCTCATGCTGGTCCCGCTCGTCGAAACCACCCGAATGTGACACGTTCCCAGTGGACGTATGTGAAAGCCGGTTCGATGGCTGAACTAGCCCGTCCTCCGGTTTGAACTGCATATGTAGATCGCCTCCGTGTCCTGATACAGCAGAGAGCAGCGGTCTCTTTCAGCGTCCCATGATGTTTTCGGCTCATCTGCAATTGCTGTGTTGCATGCCAATTGCTAAATGCCGATCACCAGACCGGTTTGCTCCGGAATGTCTTTCCGTCCCATGCGACTTGTTGGGGGCTGTTTAGCCGCTTTCCAGCGCAAAAATGGTGTTTTTTAAGAGCCGATAATCTACCTGAGGGAAGTGTAGGGTGAAACCTGGATATTGATTTTTGATTTCACCACATGGGATCGAATGCCCCGCACTTTAGCTCGATGGCGTGGGCTGGCCCGCCTGCCTCCATCAGGGCACGCTGCGTATCGTTGAGGGTCTGTCGCTTCAACCAAAGCAACTCGCGGTATTCCCGCTTCCGTTTTTCCTCAGCCCCTGTGTGTCGGAGCGTATGCGCAAATCGCAATCACTCTTCTGGTCACGTTCCGCATGCGATTCCGTACCTTCTTCTCCAAACCGACCACGGCCCTCGATCCTCTTCAGGCCCGCGTCAGCCCCCGTACCCCGTGCAAATAAGCGCTGCCAGTGGAGTAGTGAATGTTTGGATCTCAACCACCGAGCGACGTATTTCAGATATTGTAGCGCGCTTGTCAAGCCCCGCATGAGGGGGGCGGTTCAGATGTTCCAGCGGGTTCTGGCGCACCAAATAAAAAGCGCACCGGAAGCAAATCCGGTGCGCCTGAAAGCAGCAACTGACTAAGACTTAAAACTGCAGCTTGACCGCGAACTGCATCTGACGTGAAGAACCCGAATCTCCCGTGGGGAAGCGGGTACTGGTGATTGTGCCAAAAGTTGTTGAGTTAAGGCTCGTCAGCACGCCATTCGGCTGGCCATAGTTCGGGTGATTCAGGAGATCGAACACATTGGCAACAAACTGCACATTGAGTCTCTCCGTGAGTTTCGTGTTCTTGATGATCGCCAGGTCAGCATTGGCAAAGCCGGGACCGGTGAAACTGTTACGTCCCGAATTTCCCAGAGTGGTTTGCTTGGTTGGATCGGCAAAGCCTGCCGTGGTGATCCATTGCCCGAACGGATTATTGGTTACGTTGACGGAACCCACAAGATTCGCATAAATGTTGCCCACACCCGTAATGCCATTAGAGGTAGCCGTGGCAATGGTTACAGTAAAGGGGTTTCCGCTCTGCAGGCTGACAATGGGCGCAAGCTCCCATCCGCTTTTAAAGCGATTGCCCTTGAAAGGCAGGTCGTAAATCGCGTTGACCACAAACCGGTGGCGGACATCGAAATCCGAGCTGCCCCTGCCGCTGGCCAGATTGGTGCTGTCCTCGATCACGAGTCCATTGTTGCTGCGAGAAACATCGTCAATCGAGTGCGACCACGTATAAGAGGCATTGAACTGCACTCCGTGGGACAATCGCCGGTTGGCGGTAATCCAAAGCGCGTTGTATGTGGAGTTGGAACCGCCTAAGCGTTCGGTAAGTGTATTGCCAAGTGTCTCTCCCGGCAGGATCGGGCTGTTCGCAGATAAAGACTGGAATGGTCTTGAAGCCGACGCTCCCAGGGTCCTGAACTGATTGATATTTTCCTCAATCTCCAGATGCGTGCCTTTGGTCCCGAAATACCCGACCATGAGGGACGTATTGTGATCGATTTCCTGCTGAATGTTCAGGTTATACGACTGGACATCGGCATTTTTGAAATTCGGATCAATCACTGTGGGCGAAATCGACTTGGGGACGCCATTGAATAACGCAGTCAGGCCGGCAAGAGGTGTGGTGGTAGTGATATTAATCGGCAAAGCAAAAGGCGGATTCGCAGTCAGGCCGGTAACAAACCCGGTAATGGGCTGGTCCACCTGAAAGGCATATCCGCCGCGCAGCACTGTTTTGCTGTTGTGAAAGAGGTCCCAGGAGAAGCCCACGCGCGGCTGAAAATTCTTGTCGTTTTGCGCGTAGGGGCCGGATACCGGTGCTAAAACGCTGCCGTTGGCGCCTCCGGGAATGAAGTTAACAAATCGACCATTCGCCTCGCTGGGCGTCATATTCCAGGCATAGCGCAATCCAAGCTCCACGGTCAGGTAAGGCTTGAACTTCCAGCTGTCCTGGGCGAAGAAATCCAGAGCGTTTTCATTGATGCGGTTGGCAACATTGCCTACCGTGTTTACCGCGGAATCAGGGGTGCCCGCAATGAAATGAGCTGTCGAATTAAAAGTGATCTGCCCTGGGTCGGAGTTAAAGTTGTCGTTGCGAAAATCGCGGAATTCACCGCCAAATTTAAAGGAATGGCGACCGCGGATGTAGCTGAGTGTGTCCCCTATAACGCCGGTGGTATCACCACGGCCCTGCGGGAAGGCTCGTTCGGAACCGTACAGAAGCCCGATGTCCTGAATGTTAATGCGCGGCAAAAACTGCAGATTGGGGCCCAAAGCACCAGCTAGCCCAACCGATGTGGGGTTAGTGGCATTCTGGGGCTGAAACGTAATCAGGATCCGGTTTGCTCCGACGCGCACTTCATTGACCACGTTGGGCGAAAAAACGTGGGTTTCATTGATCGTCAGTACCTGCCGGTGTCCCTGACGTGTATCGCCAAACCCGGAGATATTGGTTCCCATACCCGGCTCGCCGCGAAAATCATTCTGATAGACGTAGTAGCCGTGCAAAGTATCGGCATTGCTGAAGTTGTGGCTGATGTCCGCCGTACCTTGATCAATATTCACCGGCGCAGAAGGAGAGCTAAAAAAGGCCGGCGCTCCATTGATAGTACCGTTCGCTCCCGGAACCAGTGCCGCTAGTGCCCGGACTGTTGCATTCGGACTGCCCTGAATTGCCGTCAAATTGGCCGGAGTGAAAACATCGCTTGCCAAACTCAACCCCTGGCGCTGCTTTACCCCTTCATAGCTGAGGAAAAAGAAGGTTTTGTCCTTGTAAATCGGGCCGCCAAAGTCTGCTCCGTACTGATTGCGCTTGAACGGCGCCTGCGGCTGGTTAAGCCGGTTGAAAGCGTTGCGCGCGTCAAAAAAGTTATTGCGGAGATAATCATAAAATTCTCCGTGATACTGGTTGGTGCCGGAGCGAGTGCCAATGTTTACGATGGAACCCGAATTGCGTCCGTATTCCGCACTGTAGGTTGAGTTGTCAATCTTGAATTCGGAGACGGTGTTGATCGTCGGCTGGAAGGTGACCTGGTTTTGCACCATGTCATTCAGGTTGATGCCGTTGATCATGAAGTTCACGGCATCTTCGCGTCCGCCCGCGCTGTTGAAGGCGAAAGAGCCCTGGCCGCGCAACGGGGCCGTAAGGAAGCCATTTTGCGGTGGAGTCACCGTTCCCGGGACAAGCAGGGCCAGATCCACGAAGTGGCGTCCGTTCAGCGGAATGTCCTGCACCGTGCGCTGATCAATCGTCTGCCCCACGGTCATGGTCGTGGTCTCAATCACGGGTGTGGTTGCTTCCACACTCACAACCTCGCTCGCGGTTGCGGGCCTGAGACCGAAATTCTGTACGGCGTTTTGGCTCACAGCGACAACCACATTGGTGGCCTGCTGCGTCTGGAACCCTCCACCCTGGATTTCCACGGTATAAGCGCCAGGCGGAAGCGCCGGAACCTGATAGCTGCCCGTGTCACTGGTTTCGGTGGTCCGTTCAATTCCCTGGGACACACTCTTTACGGTAACTCTGGCGCCTTTGATGGCAGCGCCGGTCGAATCAGTGACCGTACCCTGAATGCTCGCAGTAGTTTGGGCAAATCCTGCTACGGCAAACAAAAATGTGAGCAATACCGCGGAAAACAGTATTTTCCTTGACATCAAATCCTCTCCTGGTTGGAAACAGCTTGTTTTGAGATTTCGCCTACCGCTGAGGCAGTATTATTTACGAGTGCATTCCGGCTGCCATTTTTACTTTACGGAACCTATTGATGGCTAATTACTTAAGTGACGATTCAGAAAACAGGAATATGGTATTCAGTAGAATTCAGCGCTGAGGATATTAAACCTTGTAAAATATGTGATTTTTAATATTACGTAAAAATAGCTGCTGGTTTTCTTATATTGTTCGCTGGATGCAATGGCTAAACAACAACTGGTTCATCTTTAGTCTTTGTTCTCCATTGCCTATTTGGGAATCTGATTGGGAGATGGAACGGGCAGCCGATTACTGCCAGCGGGATGCGGCGACACACCGGCCTCGCCTGTTGCGGCGGTGAAATTCACGTCCATGATCAGCGGACGCTGCAGCACCATGGCCAGAGTGGCTCCGGGTTCAATGCGAACATCCGGCCCGCGCGTCGCCAGAACGGAGGCCAGGCCGATGGCCGCCCCAATTCCCCCGCCCACGCGCAGCCCGGTCAGATTACCGCTGGCAATCACGCCGCCCACCGTACCATAAGTAGCGCCCTTGCCCACGGATTCGGGCAGTTTTTTGAGCTTGTCGTGGCCGTCGCTGCGCACCGTGCCCTCGTCATCGGCAACTTTGGCTCTGCTGGTACCCGCATCGCCGTGGAGGGTGCCCGGAAGCTCCACGGTGTATCCGTTGGGAAAGATGATGGTGGTGAAGTGAAACAGCACCTCGGCGCGCCCGTGGATTCGCCCCGCCCGCTGCAGTCTTGAGATTTCACCCTTCACGTAGGCGCCGGCCGGAATCACCACCGTATTGTCCGCCACTACGGGAAACGTCGTCTGGCAGTAAACGCCATCGCCCACTTTAGAGCTTTTGGTGTCGATCACGCTCTTGAGCTGGAGCAAAACCTCGGTGCCCACCGGAACGGTAATCTGTTTGGCGGCTGACGGGGCAGTCTGGGAAGTGGCCGCCTGAGGAACTGCAGGTGAGGGCTGAACGGCTTGCGGAACCGAAGCCGGTGCGGGAGCGGCTGCCGATGACTGGCCTGTCTGGGCCAACGTGGCAGCCAAAGCCGTGAGCAAAAAGAGCGTGAGGAAACGCATGGCTGAACCTCTGCTGCCAATTTTAGATTGCCCTGGCAACAAGTGTCACGCGCCCAAAGCCCGGATTTTCAAACAGAATCAGGTAAAGACGGCCAGCTACTGCGGCTGGGCGCCCTTGAGATCGGACACCGTCTCCGGTTCAATCAGGTCCAGACGGACCTTCTCCACGTCCCGCATGTTGAGCATGCGCCCGGCGCTGTAGCTCAGGTCGAGGATGCGATCACCCACGTAGGGCCCCCGGTCATTGATCCTGACCACGATCCATTTGCCATTCCTCAGGTTCGTGACCTTCACCCACGTCCCCAGAGGGAGCTGCTTGTGGGCGGCTGTCAGGTCAAACATATCGAAATTCTCGCCGCTGGCCGTGGCCCGGCCATGAAACTGCTTGCCATACCAGGAGGCATGGCCCACCTGATAGGGCCGCTTCACCTGGGATTTTACCTGAGGATTGTGAGCTGGGGCCGCCACCATACCCACGGCCAATACCGTAGTCGCCAGTGAAATGGTTATTGCTCGGTTCATGCAAACTCCTTGTACTACTGCTAAGGATTGGGGTCCCGTTGCCCGCGAACAGCAACCTTGTAATTATATGAAAAAGAAGGAGAAAACCGCAATTATCCGGGGAAATAATTAGCAGAAATTTGTTGCTTTTTTGCCACGGTTATGGTAGAAAAACGGTCTCCTTCAATACCCCTTACCGACGCGAATGAACTGTTTAGATTCCCGGATTCTGACTACGGGTTGTGCCTTAATCTGCTCTCCTCGTCGCCCTAAGAATGGTGCAACTGAGCACACGTTGGTTCATGTACCGGAAGGCTGGCTATACTGCTCCCTGTATGGTCAATCATGAAGTTGAGATTAAAAGCCGCATCGCCAGTCTGCGCGACCTGAATCGCAGGCTTCGGGCCTCTGGCCTGAAGCTGGTCACCCGGCGTACCCAGGAACGAAACACCCTTTACGATTTTCCCGACGAGGCCCTGCGCCGCCGGGGATCCATCCTCCGGCTCCGCCAGTATGGCCCCAAATGGACCATGACCTATAAAGATAAGGGCAAGACCGGCCGGCACAAGAGGCGGCGCGAAATTGAAACCCAGGTCACGGACGGAAAGGCGCTCGAACAGATTCTGGAGTCGGTTGGTTTTCGGCCAGTCTTCAGTTACGAGAAGGTCCGCACCGAATGGAGTGACGGTACCGGCCATGTGGTGGTGGATGAAACGCCGATCGGCAACTTTTGCGAGATCGAAGGGCCGTCCCGCTGGATCGACCGCATGGCCCGGCAGTTGGAAATCGCCCCTCAGGACTACATTACGGAGTCCTATCCCGAGCTTTTCCGCCACTGGAAGCTTCAGACCAAAAGCAAAGCCAGAGACATGCTGTTCGCGGCAGCAAGCCGATCATCTGGAAAAAAAGCAGGTAAACCGTAAACGCCTGCCCCAATGCGTCCGACCTTTAGTAAACTCAGGGACGCCAAAAACGGCGGGGGTAACCGCGACATGTACGACTATGTCATCGTGGGCGCTGGGTCGGCCGGATGCGTACTGGCCAATCGGCTAACCGAAGATCCGTCTATCAAAGTCCTGCTGCTGGAAGCAGGCGGCCCAGACAAGCAGCGTGAAATCCGCATTCCCGCGGCGTTCGGCAAACTGTTTCGCGGCCCCTGCGACTGGGCGTATTACACACAGGAAGAGCCGCATCTCCAAAACCGCCGCCTGTACTGGCCCCGAGGCAAGGTCCTGGGCGGCAGCAGCTCCCTGAACGCCATGATTTACATCCGGGGACACCGCCATGACTACGACCAGTGGCGCGACCTGGGAAATCCAGGCTGGAGCTATGACGATGTTCTACCGTACTTCCGAAAGTCGGAAGACCAGGTACGCGGCGCGTCAGCCTTTCACGGCGCAGGCGGACCGCTGCACGTCAGCGACCTGCGCTGCATCAATCCCCTCTCTCAGGCCATGATCGAAGCGGGCGAGCAATGCGGTTTTGCACAAAACCCGGACTTCAACGGGGAAGCCCAGGAAGGATTTGGCTTTTATCAGGTTACTCAGTGGAACGGCGCCCGCTGGAGCGCTGCCGATGCCTTTCTCCGCCCGGCCATGCGCCGCCCCAATCTCAAAGTGCAGACCGGAGTCCACGCCGCCAGCATACTATTCGAAGGCACGCGCGCCACTGGCGTAAGAGTGTTGCAAGGGACCAGCACGGTCGAGGTACATGCCGAACGAGAAGTGGTTCTGTGCGGAGGAGCCATCGGCTCGCCGCAATTGCTGTTGCTCTCGGGCATCGGCCCAGCGGAGCATCTGCGGCAAATCGGCATTCCCGTCCGGCATGATCTGCCGGGCGTAGGGGCCAACCTGCAGGACCATCTGGCCTTGCCCGTAGCTTACGAATGCACCCAGCCCATCACTCTGGCCAAAGCTGAGGGCCTGCCCAGTCTCCTGCGTTATATCTGGGGAAAGAACGGCCCCCTGACCTCGAATGTGGCCGAAGCCGGGGCTTTTCTCAAGGTAATGTCAGGCTCACCGGCGCCGGACCTGCAATACCACTTTGCTCCGGGATACTTCGTGGAGCACGGCTTTCAAACCTTCGACGGACACGCCTTCACCTTCGGCCCGACGCTTCTGCGTCCGGGAAGCCGCGGCTGGATCCGGCTGCGTTCGCAGAATCCGCTGGACGCACCCTGCATTCAGGCCAACTATCTTTCCGATCCCAAAGATGTGGAAGTCCTGGCGGAAGGCATCAAAATCGCCCGCACCCTGGCCGCTTCGCCGGCCTTTGCCCGGTATCGCGGACGCGAACTATCTCCCGGTTCTGAGGTGAAAGACGACTCTGCCCTGCGCGCGTACGTCGCGCAAATGGCCGAGACCCTCTACCATCCGGTGGGAACCTGCAGGATGGGCAGCGATTCCGAAGCGGTGGTCGATCCGGAACTAAAAGTCCGAGGTCTGGACGGCCTGCGCGTGGTGGATGCCTCCATCATGCCGGTCCTGACTGGCGGGAACACGAATGCTCCCGCCATCATGATCGCGGAGAAGGCAGCGGACATGATCCGCTCCAGGAAGTCCGTGCAACAATCTACTTCTGCCGCCCCTGAAGAAAGTCTTCAAGCGCTTTGAGATAGATGGTGGGCTGGTCCACAAACACCATGTGTCCGGACTGGGGCACGATCACCAGTTTCGATCCCGCGATCTTTTCGTGCATGGTGCGCGAAAGCGAGGGGGCGGACTCGTCATGGTCTCCGCAGATGACCAGCGTAGGCACGTGGATGGTGGAAAGCCGGTCGGTGTACTCCACCGATTTCAGATTGCCATCAATCACGAACTCGCCATGCGATCCCCACATCTCGCGGTACAGCTCCCACGCCGTGCTGGTATTGCCGGACATGGGGTCGTAATTCGCATCCGGGCGGCGCTGATACAGGAAAGGAAAATACCCATCGCCCCAGGCCAGCCGGGCATAGTCATCCGGATAGCGCCCCTTCTCCCAGTCCTTGCCTTTGCCGAACAGGCCAGCCTTTTCAAGCGCCTCTAATTTCTCACGCTCGTCCGCCGGCATGTTCTGTTTGATCTTTGCCAGAATTTCGTTGATGGCGGTGGTGCTGTGAAAGGTGCTGCCCAGAATCAGATGAGTGAGGTTCTTCTGATACTTCAGCGCGTAAGCCTGGGCCAGAACGCCGCCGTAGGAATGCCCCATCAGACTGATCTTGCCCAGTCCCAGCGCCTGCCGGACGTCCTCAACGTCCTCCACCATATTCTCGACAGTGTATTGGCTCGCGTCTTCCAGCCTTTGCGAGCGTCCCGAGCCGCGCTCATCGATAAATATCAGCTTATGGGTGCGCGCCAGAGGAAGCAGATGCGGCAGCAGGTAGTCATGGGAAGCGCCCGGGCCGCCATGAACAATCATCAGCGGCTGGCCGCGTCCGACAATCTTGTAGTAAATCAGCACACCATGGGCATCGACAAAGCCTTCCTGCATGGGAAACACATTGTTGGCAGGAAGAGAATCCGGCTTACTCTGCTTTGCCGGAGCTACGGAAGCCAGCATCAGAAACACGATACACAGAAGTCCAGGTTTTAGTCTCGTCATAGCGCCCGCCATTATAGTGAATTCCTGGTTCCCGCGCAGATGCTTGTAAACGCGGCATTTATATTTGTTTTCCCACGCTTCCCGGCGGCAGTACAATTGTTGTATGCGATGGCTCCTTCCCATGGCGGCGTTCGCGGCTCTGCTGGTTCTTCCTCAGGGTAGTCAGGCACAGGCACGCGGCGGTTCAGGGCATTCTTCGGCCGGATTTTCCGGCGGGCATTCTGGTTTCTCCCGGCCCGCGGTTGCGCATTCCGGGCCAGGAATTTCAAGGCCGGCTTCTCATTCCAGCAGCTTTACCCCACAAAACCGCGGCGGTTTTTCTTCCCGGCGATTTGCCAGTAATGGTTTTGACAGAGGTTTTGATCGCAGGTTTGACCGAGGCTTTGATCGCAGATTTGATCATAGGTTTGACCATGGTTTTGATCGCAGGTTCGATCATTTCCACCACCGCTTCGCCGACCCATTTCTTTTCTCCGGCGGATGCATTCATGGCAACTTCTTTGGCGGATTTCCCTGCAGCAACTTCCTGTTCGGTGACAGCTTCGTATGGGGTTATGCTCCCTTTGGCGCCAGCTATCCTTTTGGTTACGACTATTTAGGCTACAACTCCGGTTACAACAATCCCCCACCGCCACCACAGCAGACGGTTGTGGAACAGAGCGGTAATGACACCCAACTGGCGTATGAAGTCGGGCGGCTTTCCGGGGAAGTCGAGGAACTCAGAAGTGAGCAGGCCCGGCCTCAGGCTGCTGAAGGGCAGATGGCCCAGGGAAGACATCCTCTGCTGCCACGCTCCAGCGAGTCCGCGATAGAGCCCACTACGAATACCACACTGGTATTTCGTGACGGCAAAAAGATGTCTGTGGAAAACTACGCCATTGTAGGCCAGACTTTGTGGGTACTCAGCAGCCGGACTTCGCGCAAAATTCCGCTTTCCGATTTGGATCTGCCCGCCACAAAACAGGTGAATGAAGAGAACGGCACCGAGATTCACCTTCCCAATACCCCTTAGGAACCAGGCCTCTTTTCCTTGCCTTGTTGCTCCTTGTTTCCAAAACCACGGGAATTCTGTGCAGATAGTCGGCGACAATCTGCAGGCTTCCACAAACCTGCTTTCTTCGTCTGCACAAAAACTTTCCGTGAAGTAGCTCTCCACATCGAGTTCGCAGGATAGTTTGCCGCTGGCGAAGATGGGAACCACAATCTCCGACTTAACGATTCCCGACCCGGAAAGGTATCGCGTCTGAAATACGCTGCATCAGTTTTTCGGCATTCGGAGCAATGCGGGTAAGTTCCCGAAATTCCTGCAGCAATTTGGCATGGGCGGACATGCCCCCATGTTATATGCCAGTCCAGGGCAATCGGCAACTGTTAGTTTGTGTGAGTTTCTGTTTGTTTCCGTTGAATCCGCGGGTTTCTGCTTGATCCCCAAAGCAAAACTGCTACCATAAACTACGTTCCCAGGCCCACACATTTTCAGGTACAGGAGTAATTCATGAGCACTTTTCTCCGAGCCGGCTTTATTCACATCGCACTTTCTTTATTTGCACTGGTAATGCCGATTTATGCTCAGCAGACTCCGGATCCAGGCCAGGCTGCTTCCTCATCACAGCCCCCGGCGCAATCCGCTCCCGGCACGTCGGCGGAGGCAAAGCCGAAGACTACTTATGAAACCGCAACCGTGCTGAAGGTCACAACCCGGCTGGTCGTGGTAGACGTAGTGGCTCTGGACCGCAAAGGAGCGCCGGTCACGGACCTGAAACCTGAGGAACTCTCGCTGTTCGAGGACGGTAAAGAGCAGAAGATACGCACGTTTTCCTTCCAGCATCCTGCCGCGAGCGGCCCGGAAACCGCGGCCGTGTCCGCAACCCCGGCCAGGCTTTCGCCGGGCATTGTTACCAACGTTCCCCGCTACAGCACCAGCGGATCGCTGAACATCATCCTGCTCGATGGCCTGAACACCCGGCTGACCAATCAGGCGTATGCACGCGAGGAAATGATCAAATTCCTCGAAAAAATTCCGCAGGGCCAGCCGGTAGCGGTGTATCTGATGGGCACTAAACTGCGCCTGCTCCAGGATTTCACTACCGATCCGTCGCAGCTGAAAGCGGCCATCAAGGCATGGCAGAGCAATTCCTCTCAACTGCTCGATGCATCTGGTACCGAGGCCCCTTTTGTCGGACAAGCCGTATTTGAAACATTGCCAGCGCAGGTAATACAGAACATCGTCCGGTTTCAGCAGGACAATCAGTCTTTCCAGACCGACCTGCGGGTCTCCCTGAGCCTGCAAATACTGAACTCCCTGGCCCGGATGCTCTCCGGGTATCCCGGAAGAAAAAATCTGATTTGGGTATCAGAAAGCTTTCCCCTCCAGATACTGCCTGAAACTACCCCCGGCGGGGGCACCTCCACTGACCCGCGAAGCTCTTCCGCCAACCAGGACTACACTTCGGCGGTAGCCAGAACAGCGAACTTGCTCACCGATGCTCAGATTGCCATCTATCCCGTGGATCCACGCGGCCTTGTGGGCAACAGCATCTATTCCGACCTGAGCAATACTTCCAGCACCGGAGAATCCCTGGGACGCACCTTGTCCGGAGGCGGCTTCAGGGGCCGAGCGGGAGCGACCAGCGAACTAAATCGCACTTCCGATGAGCTGCTGGACTCTCACGCCACCATGGAAGATCTGGCCAGCCGCACCGGCGGCAAGGCGTACTACAACCGAAATGATCTGAACGATGCCTTCCTCAAAAGCATGCAGGATGGCTCCACGTATTACACGCTGGCATACTCTCCGGACAATAAGGAATGGACCAGCAAATTCCGCAAAATCAATTTGAAAACCACTCGTTCCGGCGTCAAACTGCGTTACCGGCTGGGCTATTTTGCGATTGATCCGCAGAACTACGCCAAATTCGATGACAAACGGCGCGCCAGTGATCTGGGCAATGCGCTCGACGTGAACTTTCCAGTCTCCACGGCGCTGCTGTTCCGGGCGCAGGTGCTGCCTCCCTCGGAGAAAACAAAGAACCATGTGCTCATCAACTATGCCATTGATCCGCACGCCATCAGCTTTGAGCATCAGAACGATGGACTGGAGCACGCTTCCGTGGATTGCGCCACCGAAGTTTACACTCCCAAAGGGCAAACGATTAAAACGGACATCAATGGTATTACCGCGGCCCTGAAACCCGATATTTACCAAAAAGTTCTGCAGAGCTGGCTTCCCTGCTCGCAGACCTTCGATCTTCCTCCAGGAGACTACATGTTGAGGATCGGAGTGCGCGACAATCGCACTGGCTTGACCGGCACAACCAACGCCACTCTCAAGGTTCCGGTGGTGGCCGCGGCCTCCAGCGAACCGGCGACCAAAAAACCTGAGTAGGCTGGGGCCGCTTACAGGAACATAATCGGCCCCGCGCATGATATCCTCTGCGTTCGGTTTCCATGGACATCATGAGCAGCCTTTTTTTAGTCAGGCACGGACAAGCCTCGTTTCTCGAACCCGATTATGACAAGCTTTCCCCAAAAGGCGAGGCCCAGGCGCGCATGCTGGGGGAATACTGGGCACGCCACCGCATTGGCTTCGATCATGTGTATGCCGGCACCAGAGTTCGCCAAATAGAAACAGCCAGAATCTCCCGCGAAGCCGCGGGCGCATCCTGGGAAATAAGCACGCTGCCGGAATTCGACGAGTTTCCCGCCGAGGCCGTGATGAAGCAGAGCCTGCCGGGGCTTTTGGAAACCGACTGCCGCATTCGCACGCTTCACCAGAATTTCCTCGACTGCACCACCCGTGAAGAAAAGTTCCGAACATTTCAGCGTTTATTTGAAGTTGTAATCGCGCAGTGGGCAGCCGGCGACCTGCCGGCTCCGGAGATCGAACCCTGGCCCGACTTCTGCCGCAGAGTTTCCCTTGGACTCGACAAGATCACCGCGCACGACGGCAATCAGCGCGTGGCCGTCTTCAGTTCCGGAGGGCCGGTGGGCGTGGCCATGCAACGCGCCCTGAATCTCTCCACCGAAGCAACACTCAAGACTGCCTGGATGGTGCGCAATGGCTCGTGGAGCGAGTTCCTTTTTTCCCGGGACCGCTTTACCCTGAGTTCTTACAATGCTGTGCCGCATTTGACGGACGCGGAATTCATAACTTACCGGTGATGCCATTATGAATTTTCAGGATCAGGATTCTCCGAGCCAAAACTTTCAGGACCACGCCTCTGCCGTGCGCCAGGGCGAAGAACTGGATATTTCGCGGCTCGAATCTTTCCTCAGAATAAACCTCCCGGAAGAGCACGGACTGCTCGTGGTAAGTCAGTTTCCCAGCGGCCACTCGAACCTCACGTACTCGGTAAGCCTCGGCAGCCGTGAAATGGTGCTCCGCCGTCCGCCGTTTGGCAGCAAAGTAAAAAGCGCGCACGACATGGGGCGCGAATATCACGTTCTGTCAAAGCTGCACACGTCTTTTCCCTCGCCCCGTCCATTGCTGCACTGCTCGGACGAGTCCGTTCTGGGCGCGCCGTTCTACCTGATGGAGCGCATGCACGGGGTAATTCTTCGCCGCCAATTGCCGGCGGGCCTGGATATTTCGCCGGCCACGGCGCGGCGCATGAGCGAGAGTTTTATCGATCATCTGGCCGCGCTTCACGGCGTGGATTATGCCGCCGTGGGGCTGAACGAACTGGGAAAACCCCAGGGGTATGTCGAACGCCAGGTAAAAGGCTGGATCGAGCGTTACCATGGCTCAAAAACTCATGACCTTCCCGAGGTGGGCCGCATTTCTTCCTGGCTCAGGGAGCACATGCCGCGGCAGAGCGGCGCTACCCTTGTCCACAATGATTACAAGTACGACAACATGGTGCTCGATCCCGGCGATTTTGCAAAGATCCGGGCTGTCCTCGACTGGGAGATGTGCACTCTTGGCGACCCGCTTACGGATTTGGGGACGGCAATAGCATACTGGGTGGATGCGGATGATCCTCCGTTCCTGCAGGCACTCCGCTGGGGGCCAACAACTCTGCCTGGCAGTTTGAAGCGCGCCGAACTCGCTCAACGCTATGCCGAAAAAACCGGGCGCGACATCTCACAAATCGCCTTCTACTACGCTTTCGCGCTGTTCAAGACAGCGGTCATCATTCAGCAGATTTACTACCGCTATCACCACGGCCTGACCAAAGACCAGCGGTTTGCCTCTATGGGCGAGGCGGCCAGGGCGCTCTTTCATGCTTCATTGATAGCAGCGGAAAACAACACGATCTGATTTCATGAACTGAATGCAGATGCCGTATCGTCCTGCGTAATACGCAGGTGCGACGATTCTGCATATCCTCTTGCCATCCCGTCTGTAACACTATGATTTCTATTGGCAGTTCATCGCGCTAACGAAGCGAAAAACTTCTACGTGTAATACCGCACCACCCATTCCGCCACGCAGCGCGGTTTGGCGGAATTTTCTGCTTCTATGGTGACCACAAAGATCGCCTCCACGCAGTTCGCCGAAACGTCTTTGAGGGACTGTAAAACAAAGCGCGCTCGGATCTTTGAATCGGCGATCACCGGCGACACAAAACGCACATGGTTCAGGCCATAGTTGACCCCCATGCGCACACTGTTGCGCATGGCCAGCACCTGGGGAACAAAATGCGGCACCAGCGAGAGGGTGAGAAAACCATGAGCAATGGTGTCCTGGAAGGGTGACTCGCGTCTGGCGCGTTCGCGGTCCACGTGTATCCACTGGTGGTCGAGCGTAGCGTCAGCAAACTGCTGTATGCGCTCCTGGGAAACCACAAACCATTCGCTTACACCGATTTCCTGCCCAACGTTCTGCCGCAGACTGTCCAGTGAATCAATCATTTTTTTCTGACACCCCGAAACGGAGTTTTTTCTAACTCCCGAATCCCGCGAAGCGGGTACGGAACACTACAGCAATGCTTTACGTGGAGAACGAACTCTGGCGAAGAATGAACGCTCAGGGTTTTACCGAACCCACTGCTTCCGGACGGATACTCCCCTGCCCCGACCAGTACTTTTTGCGCAGTTCTTTCTTCAAAACCTTGCCGGTACCGTTCCTGGGCAGCGTGTCCAGAAATTCGATCGAACGTGGGCACTTGTAGTGGGAAAGGCGCGCGCGGCAGAACTCCAGTAACTCGCTCTCCGTGGCCTGCACGCCCGGTTTGAGCACAACCAGGGCTTTGGGAGTTTCGCCCCATTTGGCGTCCGGCACCGGAATCACCGCGACTTCATAGACGCCCGGATGGGCCAAAATGGCCTTCTCGACTTCCAGCGAAGATATGTTCTCGCCTCCGCTGACGATGATGTCCTTCCTGCGGTCCACAATCAGCACATAGCCATTTTCGTCCATGGTGGCCATGTCACCGGTGTGGAACCATCCGCCGCGCATGACCTCGGCCGTGGACT
>WNFP01001209.1_pt1 | contig 31634 bp, 29 predicted proteins | sample 5400201 | NCBI WGS metagenome assembly WNFP01 (sample SAMN13153355, study PRJNA577476) | soil metagenome | isolation source: 115 cm saprolite under Madrone tree | place: USA:California | collected 2016-06-14 | reverse complement strand
CATACAGGGCCTCCATGGCCGCGAACTTCGCCGGCTGCGCGCCGTAGGTGAAGCGCGCGCTGTTGTCGCCGGTGATCCCCGCCAGCACGATGGCGACAGCCGCCATCGCCATCCCCAATAGAAGCCCGCGGCGATGGAAAGCGTCGCCACGACCACGCAGCATGCCGGCCGCGTATACGGCGGCGACGACAAATCCCGTGACGACGTAAGCGGATACGAGCATGTGGATCGTCTCGGTCGGGGTCGATGGATTGAACGCCGCTGACAGCGGATCGACCGACGCGAGCCGTCCGTCGACCAGCTTGAAGCCGGTTGGCGTGTTCATCCACGAGTTGGCCATGACCACGAAGATCGATGAGGCGGCGCCGCTCGCTGCCACGGGAAGGCCGGTCAGCCAGTGCTGGAAAGGCCGCAGGCGGTCCCATCCATACAGATAAAGGCCGAGAAAGATTGCTTCGAGGAAGAAGGCGAAACCCTCAGCCGAGAAGGGAAGCCCGATGATACTGCCGCTGAACGACATGAATCCCGGCCAGAGCAGCCCCAGCTCGAACGACAGCACGGTCCCGGACACAGCTCCGACCGCGAACAGGATGCCGAACGCGGAAGACCAGCGGCGGGCGAGCAGCATCCAACTCGGGTCGCGCCGAAACAAACCGATACCTTCGGCTGTCGCCATGAGCAGCGGTACGCCGACACCAAGGACGGCGAACACGATGTGGAAACCGAGCGATGTGCCCATCGACGCTCGGGCGAGGGTCGCGTTGTCCAATAGACGAGCGAGAAGCTAGCCGCCCGGCGCTCCGCGGGCCGGGCCGGTGCTTAGCCGATGACTCTTATCGAACTGGCTGGTAGGGAGGGCGCGCGAGCCGCTCGGTCGTCGCGACAAGGACCATAGTCTCCCCCGCGCTCCCCACCCCTGTCTGGGCTCCACGGCTCCTCCCACCAGCCACGAGCGCAAAGTAGTCGCTCGTGCGCAACTTTGATCGTCAAAATTCGGTAACGATCCCGCGAAGGGAGTGTACAGTGGGGCCCAGGAGAGACCGAATTCAATGGAGCCGGCTATGCAAGCGTTCCGACCGCTGCCTGGGGAGGACCACGCCACCCCTGCGCTGCCGGAGGTGGCTAGCTGGATCGCCATATACGAAGAGCTATCTTCCGTCCTGCGCCTGGTGCAATCGAGGCTTGACGGGGACCCGCGGGCAGAGGACTTCCAGCGCAACCTGACCTGGGTCGAAGAACGACTGGCCCTCTGGCGCGATCGTCATCAGTCCCTTGCCGGCGTGACCATCGATCGCAAGGATCACTCGCTGGTTTTTGGCGGCCGCTACCTGAGGCTCACCCGCCGCGAGGCCGACCTGCTCGACTTCCTGATCCGGCACCCGGGCCGGCACTTCACCACGAGGCAGCTGACGATATTGGCGTGGCAGAACTCCCGGCTTTCGGATGCACAGGTGCGGACGTACATGATGCGGCTGCGGCGCCGACTTGGTGAGGTCGGTCTCTCCAGCATGATCACCATCGTCCGCAACCGTGGCTACGGCGCGGAGCTACCCAGTTGAAAGCGCGATGCCGACCGTAGGCGACTCCATCGTGTCCGCGCGCCTGCTCGTGGTGCAGTCGAAGCGTCTGATGCTGTCCTCTCTCCTGAGACGGTTCCGCCTTCGCGGCGAGCGCTCGCTCAGGGAGCGCACCGACCGGTTCCGAGACGAGGCGGACCGTGCGAATCGCAATTACCGGTCCGCGGTCTTGACGTGGGGCCAGGCCACGTCGCCCGAGTTCCGCCTGGTCGCCTATGGCTCGCTCGTAGACCTGGCGGAGTCGCTCGTCCTCGAGCTGCGCGGAACCAAGGGCGGCCTGCAGCCGCGGGACCAATTCGAGCTTGCGACCGAGGTCGAGGTGCTCGAAGACTTCATCGACCAGTGGCGGAGGAACGCTCGGCCGTCCGCCACGATCGCGGTGGCCTGACCGACCCAAGCGCCCGACTCAGGCCGGCTTCAAGTCCTCCATCACGAGCACCACGCCGCCGGCACGCCCGCGAGCTGCCAGCGCGGTTGCGGCGACTCGGCAGCGGATACGCTTGCCCCGCCTCGTGATCGCCGCCACGACCTTCTCATCGTGAGACGGTTTCAAGCGCAGAACGGACCGGATCATCGGCCGCAGCTCTTTGACGGGCAGGCCGATGTCAAGGTCGAAGAGCGACTCGCCGAGCACCTCGTCGGATCGCACCCCCCATAGCTCGGCGGCGCGTTCGTTCCAAACCCGGACGTTCAGGTCGGCATCGAGCACGGCGGCGCCGAGCCTGATGTTGCCGAGGATCGCGTGCATGAATGTGTTCAGACGATCGGCGTCCTCCGTGCGCTGGTGCAGCTCGGTGTTGATGCCCTGCAGCTCGGCGTTGGTCGACTCCAGCTCCTCGTTCATGGTCTCGAGCTCCTCGTTGGTCGACTGCAGCTCTTCGTTCGTGGTCTCGAGCTCCTCGATTGTCGACTGCAGCTCCTCGTTCGTTGTCTCGAGCTCTTCGTTGCTCGACTGCAGCTCCTCGTATGCGGTCTCGACCTCTTGCTTCGAACGATCCAGCTCGGCGCGGAGGGCCGCTTCACTGGTGACGTCGTTGAAGGTCACGCTCGTGCCCACGATCGTGCCGCCGTCGTCGAACAGCGGCGCGACCTGGACCTCGAAACGGCGCACGGAGCCGTCGGGCGAGGGGTGCTCGACGCCGGAGATGGCGATGGACCGGCGGTCCCGGAAGCTCTGATCGATCGGGCCGCGAAGGTCGACCGGCCGGGTCGAGAGCTCGAGGTCCTTGAGGGCGCGGCCGATGTCGCCGGCTCGAATGTCCAGGAGCCTGCGGGCGTGCTGGTTGGCGAGGGCGAGGTTGCCAAGCGCGTCGACCACCATGTGCGCGAGGGGCGATGCTTCGGACGCCAGCTCATTGAGGCGAATCTGCCTGCCGACGTGATCGCGGTCCTCGGAGTTCCCGCCCTGAGACAGGATCATCAAGCGCTCGCGCAGGGGCGTCCGTAGAACCTTTCTAAACACGCGTTGCTTGATGTCGACCGGTTCGAAGATCGAGCCATGCATGAGCAGCATCTCGGCGCGACCGAGAAACAGATAGCCGTCGTCCTCGAGAGCGTAGTGGAAGCGCGCAAGGATGCGGCCCTGGGTTTCAGCGGTGAAGTACATGAGCGTGTTCCGGCAGATCAAGAGGTTGAGACGGGAGATGGGCGCATCCTGCATGAGGTCATGCCGGCCGAAGATCAACGAGCGCCTGAGTGAGGCTTTGAAGGCGAAGCGGCCGCCGAGAGGCTCGAAGTAGCGCGCTCGCAGCACTTCGTTGACCGCTTCCAGGTCCTGTTCCGTGTAGCCCGCCCGCGCCTTTTCGAGAGCCTCCTCGTCGAGGTCGGTCGCGTAGATCTTGACGCGGCGAAGAAACTGTTCCGGGCCAAGCGCTTCGCAGAGGAGGATCGCCGCCGAGTACGCCTCTTCGCCAGATGCGGTGCCGGGGCTCCAGATTCGGATCAGGCCAGGCTTCTCGATGATCCTTGGAACGATGTTCTTCGCCAAGTAGTCCCACGCTTGCGGATCCCGAAAGAAGTCCGTGACGTTGATGAGGATCTTGTCGAACAGGATCGCGAACTCGTCGCCGTGGACTTGCAGGTAGTCCTGGTACGCGGCAAAGCTGGTCAGCCCGAGCTCAGTGCAGCGCTTGGCGATGCGGCGGACGATGGTGTTGCGCTTGTAGCCCGTGTAATCGAAGCCCCGATTGTCGCGAAGGTAGCGGAGCAGAGTCTCGAACTGCTTGCCCGCTTCCAGCGTCAATCCGCCGCCTCGCCCAAGAGGGTCTGCAGGGCTCCGGGAATCTCGTCGAGGGGAAGGATGAAATCGACGACGCCGGTTCGAATCGCAGCCGAGGGCATCGAGAAGAACTCAGACGTGGCTTCGTCTTGGGCGATGACCGTGCCGCCGCGCTGCTTGATCGCGGTCACGCCCATCGCGCCGTCGCGACCGCTGCCGGTGAGGACCACCGCGATCGCGCGCCCGCCGAAAGATGCGGCGACGGATTCGAAAAGGAGGTCGGCAGACGGCCGCACGAAGTTGACGAGCTCGGTATGCGTGAGGGTGACGGTGCCGTCGCGGTTGATCAGGAGGTGGTGGTCGGGAGGCGCCAGGTACACGTGACCCCTCCGCGGCCGATGATCTCGGCCATGAGGCTGCGATGCCGGGGATCCAGGTGTTGGACTGCGACGATGGTCGCCCCAAACGTTCTCGGCAGGCCGCCGAGAACGGTGCTGAGCGCTGTCAGGCCTCCGGCCGATGCGGCGACGGCAACAATTTCGAATGGCCGCCGATCGGCACGCTGCCGCGGCGTCCGCTCACTCGCCGGCAAGGATCCCCTCACCCGATGCCGCCACCTGCCAATGGTACGGTGAGGGCCACCGGTGAACGAAGCCGCCGAACGTCTGACGCGTATGGCCGAGCTAGCGATTCGGGTTGGGGTCGACGTGCAGCCGGGGCAGCTCGTGGTCGTGTTGGGGCAGGTCGAGAACGCGCCCCTCACCCGCGAGATCGCGCGCGCCGCGTACCGGGCCGGCGCTTCGTTCGTCGGGTCTCGCTATACCGACCAGCACCTCACTCGCGCGCTGATCGAGCTTGGTCCCGAGGCTTCGTTGAGCGCGTCCACGCCGTGGGACGTCACGATGCTCAAGACCCTCACCGCCGAACGAGTGCGTACATCCAGGTCAGCGGCGACCCCGAGCCGGACCTGCTGGCTGATCTGGACGGGAATCGCGTCGGCAGAGCACGTCCTCACGACTTCGTGGTCGAGTGGGGCCGAATGGTGAGCGAGCGGCTGGTGAGCTGGACGATCGTCCCAGCCCCAAACGCCGGCTGGGCACGGCAGGTGTTTGGCAAGCCCGACGTCGACGCGCTTTGGAGTGCGGTGGAGAAAGCAGTCCGGTTGGATCGAGCCGACCCCATCGCGGAGTGGCGTACCCGATTGGACCGCCTCGACCGAATTGCAAGCGCGCTCACCGAGCGTAGCTTCGATTCCCTGCGCTACAGGGGCCCCGGGACCGATCTCATCGTGGGCCTCCTCCCCAGCGGCCGGTGGGCCTCCGGCAACTTCCAGACCGTCTTTGGCCACAGGCACGTACCGAACCTGCCGACAGAGGAGGTCTTCACATCCCCGGATCGCCGGCGTGCCGACGGCAAGCTGCGATCGACGCGACCCCTCCAGATCAGCGGCACGCTGGTGCGTGACCTCGAGCTCGAGTTTCGAGAAGGCAGGATCGTCGAAGTCCACGCGAGCAGCGGCGCCGATCTGATCCGCGGCCAGGTCGCCATCGACGATGGCGCGGCTCGCCTCGGCGAGGTCTCGCTTGTCGACGGCTCATCGGAGGTGGGCAAGCTCGGGCTGACGTTCTACAACACGCTGTTCGATGAGAACGCGACGTGCCATATCGCCTACGGAGACGGCTTTGCCTTTTGCGTCGACGACGAGGCGGATCGAGAGGCGGGATTGAACGACTCCAGCGTCCACACGGACTTCATGGTCGGCGGCCTGGAGGTCGAGATCGACGGCCGGGAGCCGGGAGGAGCGTGGATCCCGATCCTGCGTCAGGACGAATTCCAGATCAGCTGATCATTTGGGAGGGCACTGAATGGACCTTGGGTTGAATGGCCGCGTTGTGATCGTCACCGGCGGCGCGTCCAACCTGGGGCGCGCGATCAGTCTTGGTTTCGCAGACGAGGGAGCGCGTGTCCTGATCGCCGACGTTGACCTCGAGCAGGCCAAGAGGGTTGAGGCGGAGGCTCCTGGCGGACGGGTCGTCGCCCGCCAGGCGGACGTAACCGACATGGATTCCATCTCGTCCGCCGTCGAGTTCGCCGTCAGGGCGCTCGGAGGGGCCGACGTGCTGGTGAACTGCGCCGGCTGGACGATCGATCGGCTCTTCATGGAAAAACCACGCAGCGAGTGGGAGCGCGAGATCGCGATCGACACTTGGGGATTCATCAACTCCGTGCGCGCCGTGCTCGATCCGATGATCGAGCGCGGATACGGTCGCATCGTCTCCATCGGATCGGATGCCGGGCGGATCGGCGAGTGGCGTGAGGCCGTGTACAGCGGGACCAAAGCCAGCGTGATCGCCATGTCGAAAGCAATCGCTCGCGAGGTCGGCAAGCACGGCATCACCCTGAACGTCGTGTGCCCGGGCCTCGTGCCTGGCACGCCCGCGACTTCGGGCCGCGAGTCGATGTGGGCGTCGGACCAGGCGAAATTGTTCAGCCCCGAGGCCCTGGAAAAGGCGGCCCGAGGCTATCCACTGCGCCGCCTCGGAACTCCGGAGGACGTCGTGCCGGCGGTACTGCTGCTGGCATCGGACCGAGCGTCATACATCACCGGCCAGACGCTGTCGGTCAGCGGCGGCTACAGCATGATCTGATCGAGGACCTGACTTCGAATCTTGCGCCAGCGATCGACTCGATCGCGGCCGGCAAGAGGAAGGATGAACGCGTCGATCCCGGTGGCCCGAAGGGCACGAAGCCGCTCAGCGCACTCGTCGGGCGTACCAACGATCGCAAGAGCGCGCGTGAGATCGTCTGAGATCGCGGCGCTGTGTCGCGCCTTTGTGGACAGATGCTCCGCATAGTCGTACGAGTCCGCGCTATGCCGGATCTCGTCGTCGAACGGACGGAGGCTTTCCGGAAGCTCTTTGAAATGCGCCAGCAACCGCGACTGCGTGGACGCCCACGACCGTACCTCGTCGAGCGCGGCCGCAAGCGTGCCTGCGGCTGACATGGTGGCCACGAAGGCGACCTCGAAATCCGCTCGGGAGCGATTCGCCGTCTGCAGGCCGTTCTCGATCCAGCCGACCTGGCGCCGAACCATATCCGGCTGTGCCGGCCCCATCACGATGGCGCCGTCGGCAAGCCTGCCCGCCAGGTCGCACATCCTCTCCTGGCTGACCGCGAGATAAATCGGGACCGTTGCGGCCACGTGCGGCAGGCGATATTGCCGGCCGCCGAGCTCCCCTTGCCGGCCGCCAAGCACCGCTCGAAAAAAGTTGATCGCCTCTTCCACCTCCGCCACCTTTTGAGGTTTCAGGCCCACCCCGTAGAGAGCCGAGTCGCCCGCACCTAGGCCCAGAAAAGCGCGGCCGCCAGAGATCTCGCCGATGGCCGCAATCGCGTTGGCCGTCACGGTCGGATGCCGCGTGACCGCGTTCGTCACGCCTGTTCCCAAACCAATTCGCCCTGTACCCAGGGCGGCAACGGTGAGGCCGACGTATGCGTCTTTCATCGCCAGCTGGGAGTCGATGACCCAGATCCGCCGAACACCTTCAGCCTCAAGAGCGGCCACGAACTCAGACCAGCTCTCGAGTGACTGGCGCGGACTGATTCCCGCGCTCACGTCGAAGGCGGTCATATGGCGAGGAAGGCGTTCATCGAGCCTGCCAGCTCACGCGGCTTCTCGACAGGTATTGGGTGTCCGGCCCCCGTTATGACCTCCATCCGGCTGCCTTTGATGCCGGCGGCGATGATCTCAGCCGCCTTCGGCGGGCAATGGCGGTCCAGGTCTGAGGCCACGATCAGTGTGGGAGCTGAAATGCGACCTAGCTCGGGGTCGAGCGGCGCCGCGTTCAGCCCCGCCATCGCCGCACAGGCATTGCCGTAACCCCGCGGATCCGCTGTCGATTGCCGCCGGATGAACAAGCCGGCGTCCAGCTCGGAAGGGGCCTCGGCATAGACATCGGCGGTGTCGCGATCCAGCGTGGCCCGAAGCTCGGGATCCTCCTGCTCGACCATCTCGACGCGCCGGCGGTACCAATCGGCAGCCGTCCTGCCGACCCGGCTCGAGGTCGCCACCAGCACCAGGCGCTTGACCAATTCAGGGTGGTCAATCGCCATACGCATCGCTATCGTGCCGCCCAGCGAGAAACCAGCGACATCGGCACCGCCGACACCGATGGATTTCATGAGCGAGGCAAGGTCCGCAGCAAGCTGCGTCAGCGTCCCGTCGGGCCGGCCGAGGCTGGTTTCGCCGTGGCCCCTCAGGTCATACATGAGCACGCGATGCCGGAGCACGAGAGCGGGAAGTGCCCGCCGCCAGGCCCTGTGATCGTCCGCCAGCCCATGGATCAGGACCAGAGGCTCGCCGCGCCCAACCTCGAACCAGGCCACATCGATGTCGTTACAGCGCGCGCGCATGTTCGCTGAGCACCTTGCGATTCACTTTGCCCGGGCCCGACAGCGGAAGCTCGTCAAGACGATGGATCCTCTCCGGCCACTTGTATCGAGCCAACCCGCGCTCGGTCAGAAATCGGTCGAGCTCGTCTTGCGTCAGGTCACCGACGATGAATGCGACCGGCACTTCGCCGAGCTCCGGGTCTGGGCGCCCGACGACGCAGACGTCCATCACGGCCGGATGTGCGCGCAGCATCGACTCGATCTCGTACGGATTGATGTTCGTTCCGCCCCTGATGATGATGTCCTTGACCCGGCCGACGACGTGCAGATATCCCGCGTCGTCGACAAAGCCGAGGTCGCCCATGTGCGCCCACCCGTCGGCCGCTAGGGGACCGAAGTCCTCGCCCCAGTAGCGATCCTGAACGAGGTCGCCGCGCATGCAGATCTCACCAGTACCGCGGCCGACCGTGTCGGCCGCTGGGCCATCAAGGATCTGCCACTCGGCGCGATCGTGCGGGCGGCCGACGGTCGTCCAGCGAACCGCTTGCGGGTCGGATGGGCTCGCCACGGCCAGCTGGCCGGCGTCCATCGAGCCGTAGAAGCTCGAGATCGGCACACCGGTCGATGTCTCCCAATGCTCCGCGACCTCGGGGGGCAGCGGGGCGCCGGCGACCGCCACAGCGCGCAATGACGATGGCGCGCGAATCGGGTGGTTCAACATCCTGATCACGTTGGTCGGCACTCCAACCATCACCGTAGCCGCTGATTGGGCCGCGACGTCGAGGCAACGCTCCGGCGTCCAGTGCTGGTCACCGAGCATCACCAGCGCCGCCCCCGCGCGAAGACAGTAAAGGCACATGCCGCCGATGCCCTGGGTGAGGGGCGTCATCGGAAGCACGCGATCGTCCTCGGTGATCTCGAGTCTCGACGTGAAGCTCTCGAAAGTGACCTGTTTGAGGCGGGCCGACAGCGACGCGAGCTTCGGCATGCCGGTCGTGCCTGATGTCATCGCTATCTCGACGATCCGATCCGGGTCGGTATCCGGGGTGTGCAGCTCGGACGAGCCGGCCGCAGCGAGGCCATCGAGGTCGGCCGTCGTGAGAGTGAGAACAGGTTGTGTCTTCTCGTTGAGCCAGCGCAGCTCGTGCTCGCCAAGGCCCATCGGCATCGGGAGGATCACCGCGCCGAGGCCGGGGATCGCGAGCTCGAGCGCGACGTACTGCCACACATTGGGCAGCCGGACTCCGACGACATCGCCGCTCCTCACGCCTCGGCCGGCGAGGGCGCGCTGGAATTGCCGCACAAGTATGAGCAGCTCCTCGAACTCGATCTCGCGGTCGTCCCACACGGCGGTAGCGTGCGGACGGCGCAGCGCGTTCCACTCGAGGTAGCTGACCGGGTCGTAAGGCTCCTTCACCGGATCAAGGAGATCAGCCGATCGGGCGTCAGCGGCAGCTTGACGTCCGTGAGGGACAGCGCGTCGGCGATCGCGTTCGCGAGCGCCGCGGTCGCGCCGATGGTTCCGCCTTCGCCCACGCCTTTGGTTCCAAGCTCATGGACGGTAGAAGGAGTGACCAGGTGCGTGACCTCCACACTCGGGACCTCGCTTGCGGTCGGGATCAGGTAATCGAGGAACGTGCCGCTCCGAAGCTCTCCCTCCGGTCCATACGTGATCTCTTCCATGAGCACGGCGCCGGCGCCCTGGGCGACCCCGCCCGCCACCTGGCCTTCGACGATCATCGGGTTGATCAGGACGCCGCAGTCCTCCGCGACGACGTAGCGAAGGATCTGGACGGCACCGGTGCCTGCGTCGACTTCGACGAGACAGACGTGGGTGGCGTACGGATGGGAGGCTTGCACCGCGTCGTAAGTCACTGAGACGTCGAGGACGTGGCCGCCGTTGTCCGGAGGGTCCCCGACGGCCAGCTGCGCCAGAAGGACGGCGGACTCCTGCCCGTCGACCAGGATTCCGGAGGCGCCGATCGACAATCGCTCGACCGGTTGGTCGAGGCGCCATGAGGCGGCGGCGAGGACGGCGTCGCGCAGCAGCGCCGACGCGCGATATGTGCTCGTCGCCGCGGTCACCGAGCCGCGGCTCATGAAGGCCCCGGTTCCATGGCCGACCCTTCCGGTGTCCGTCCGCTCGACGACGATGCCATCCGGTTCGACCTCGAGGGCCGCGGCGGCCACCTGCGCGAACGTCGTTTCAGCGCCCTGTCCGATCGCGGGACAGCTCGTCTGCAGGTGCACAAGGCCGTCGTCGCCGAGCCACACGCGCGCCGTGTCGGTGCCCGGGATGTCCGCCATGCCGCGCCCCACGTACGTCGACGATCCCGCCCCCGTGATCTCCACGTATGAGCCGATGCCGATGCCCGTGAGGCGGCCGGCCGACCTTGCCCTGGCTTGGTCTTCGCGCGCGCGCGCATAGTCGAATGCGGCCAGAGCTGCATCCATTGCGGCGGAATAGTCCCCGGACTCGTAGGGATGACCGGTGGCGGCGACATACGGCATTTGCGCCGGCGTGACGAAATTGATTCGGCGCACCTCGGCCGGATCGAGAGACAAGCGTGCGGCTATCACGTCCATCAGCCGCTCATGGGCAAGCACCGCGGTCACCATACCCACGCCGCGATACGCACCCTCGGGGCATGTATTGGTCGCGACCGCGTACGACTCGTACTCGTAGTCGCGGATGTCGTATGGACCCGGGACGAGGCCCACACACGTTATGGGGTCGAGAAGCGGACCGAATGGTCGGATCCCATAAGCCCCGATGTTGGAGTGCACCGTCGCGCGCAGTCCCAGCACTCGGCCGTCATTGCGCACGGCGGCGCTGAACCGGATGCGCTGGTCGCGGGCGTGGTTGGCCGCCTGAAAGTGTTCAGACCTGGTCTCGATCCATTTCACAGGCCTGGCCGTCGTCCGCGCGATCCAGGCCACCAGGATCTCCTCGGGGTAGACCTGCGCCTTGATGCCAAAGCCTCCGCCGACGTCGGCGGCTACGACCCGGACCCGCCCCGCTTCGAGGCTCAAGGCCTCCCCGATCGCGTCAGCGACGAGATGCGGGATCTGGGTCGAGCTCCACACGATGACGCCGCCCGCGCCGTCCGGCGTCGCCAACACGCCGCGCCCCTCGATCGGAGCCGCGGAGACGCGAGGATGGGTGACCTCGCCATCGACCACGATGTCCGCGCCGGCAAAGGACTTTTCGACGTCGCCGAAGGTGCGGCGGCCGGCGAAGTAGAGATTCCCGGGAACCGCCTCGTGCACGAGAGGCGCTCCGTCGGCCATGGCGCCCTCGAATGTTGTGACGGCCGGGAGTAGATCGATGTCCAGGCGACGGGCGGCTGAGGTGTCCAGGCCGGCGATGCGCCCGCTGGCGATCGGGCTCCGCAGCAAGGCGACGTGAATAAGGCCTTCCGGCGCCAGGTCGTCGATGAACTGGCCGCTGCCGCGGAGGAGGCGCCCATCCTCCAACCGCTTCATGCTTCTTCCGATCGGCCCGCCTTGACTTCGTCCCATATGCGCGGCGGCAGGCGCCGCCGCCTCGAGCGGCGGCGCCTCGTGATTCGGCCTGGTTTCTATGCCGCCCGCGAGCCTGCAGACCGGGCCGCGGCCTGGTTTCGCGTCACCATCTGAAACACGTAGTAGAGAACCCCGGTGAGCACGAAGCCGACGATGAAGGTGATGTCGCCGATCTGCGGGTTGTTGGTCGGCACCGGTCCGATGTAGACCGAGTACACGTTCGAGAAGAAGAACACGGACACGGCAAGGCCGATCGCCATGGCGGCGACCCCCTGCCAGCGCTGGTATTTGGTGTCGTAGAACATCGACTCGTCGCCGTAATCGCCGTGGCGGAGCCAATAGTCGACGAGGACCACCGCCAGCCAGGGCGCGATCCAGTAGCTGATCAAGAGCAGGAAGTATTCGTACTTGCTGCCGGGACCGACGTCGGCCCGGCCGATGACGCCGATCAGATATCCAAGGACGCCCGCAGCCACTGCGAGCGCGGCGCGGCGCTGGCGGAGGGTCAGACCCAATTCGCGGACCCCCAGCGCGACCAGGGACATCGTGCCGCTGTAGATGTTGATCGCGTTGGCGGCGACGGCGCCGACCGCAATGCACAGCAGCGTGAGGTAGTACACGAAGTCCGGCATCGCCTTCTGCAGCTGCACCGTGGGAATGTCGGTCGGGCCCCACTTGGTGCCGGCGACGGTCGCGAGGGCTGCGCCGGCCAGCTCGAGGACGACGCAGGAGACGAAGACACCAAGGCCCGCCCACAAGGCGACCATCCTGCGGTCGGTGGTTGGGGGCAGGTATCGCGTGTAGTCGGCCGCGTACGGGTTCCATCCGGCCGCGTAGCCGAACGTCGCCGTGAACAGGAGCGTGAAGGCGCCGAAATGGCCGACCGGCCCGGGGTTCGCCGCGACACCGTAGTTGGCCTTGCTGAAGATGAACACGACGGCGACGGCGAAGACGATTCCCAGGAGCGGCAGCGCCCACCTTTCGAAAAAGTGGATGAAGTTGTGGCCAAGGGTCGCGATCGCCACCTGGGCGACCACGATGACAAGGAACGTCAGCCAGAACGGGACGTCTAGCTTGATCAGAAGCGCCAGCGCCTGCAGCGCGAACGCACCGCTGACGCTGTTCACGATGAACCAGCCGATGGAACCGGTGAACGCGTTGAGGCCGGCCGGCAGGATGTTGCCGAGAAAGCCGAAGGCGCCGCGGCTTTCCACCATCATCGGAACCCCGAACTTCGGGCCGAACGATGAGAGGGCGGCGTGCGTAAGCGACCCCAGGGCGGTGCCGACGATGATCGCGATCGCCGTCTCCCCGAAGCTCAGCCCGAAGACGGCAATCCCAAGGACGCCGACGAAGATGGTCGCGAACTCGAGGTTCGGCGAAAGCCAGGTCCAGAACAGGTCGATCGGCTTGCCGTGCCTTTCTCGTAAGGCGATGTATTCGACGCCACCCGGTTCGACGGTGGCGACCGCTTCCCCGTACTCGCCTTCCCTGACGGGTACGTGTTTCTCGACTTCCTCGGCTGTTTGCATTGCCCTACCCCCAATGAAACCCAACCGGCTGTCAAACCCCACGAAATCTACGATTTCGCGGGGGCCCCTATATGTTCAGGAAGTTTAGGTCTCTGCTAGCCTCCCGTCGATGCTCGACTTGCTCCTGAAGGGCGCCCGAATCGCCGGGGAGACCGACACCAGGGAGATCGGCGTGCGGGACGGGTTGATAGCCGAGCCGGAAGTCGAGGCCCGGCAGGTCATCGACCTTGGGGGCGCGCTGGTCACGCCGGCGCTGGTCGAGCCCCACATCCACCTGGATGCGGTGCTCACGGTCGGCGAGCCGAGGCAGAACCAGAGCGGCTCCCTGTTCGAGGGCATCGCCATCTGGGTCGAGCGTGTCAAAGAGCTGACCGTCGACGACGTCAAGAGGCGGGTCCGCACCGTCCTCCGCTGGCAGCTCGCCAACGGCGTCCAGCACGTGCGCAGCCACGTCGACGTGTGCGACCCGGAGCTGCGGGCCGTCCGAGCCCTGCTAGAGCTGCGTGAGGAGATCGGTGACCAAATGACGCTCCAGCTGGTCGCATTCCCGCAGCAGGGGATCATGTCTTTCGAAGGCGGCGAGGACCTCATGCGCAAGGCCGTCGACATGGGCGTCGACGTGGTGGGCGCCATACCGCACTTCGAGCTGACGCGTGAATACGGCGAGCGATCGGTGAAATTCGCGATGTCTCTGGCCGCCGACAAGGGCCTGCGGGTCGACATCCACTGCGATGAGACGGATGACGACCACTCGCGCTTCGTCGAGGTGATGGCCGCCGAGACCATCCGGCTCGGGATGGGCGGCCGTGTCACGGCCAGCCACACCACCGCGATGCACTCCTACAACGCGGCCTATGCGTACCGGCTGATCAATAACTTGAAGCGGGCCCGCATGCATATGGTCACGAACCCGCTCGACAACTCGGTGCTGCAGGGCCGTTTCGACGGCTACCCGATCCGGCGAGGTCACACCCGCGTCAAGGAGCTGCTGGCGGCAGGCGTCAACGTGTGCGTGGGTCATGACTCGGTCATGGACCCGTGGTACCCGCTCGGCTACGGCGACCCGCTCCAGGCTGCGTTCGTGCTCGCCCATTACGGCCAGATGTCCGGCCATACCGAGCTGCGCACGCTCATCGACATGATCACCTTCAACCCGGCGAGCGCTCTCGGCCTGGACGGCTATGGGCTTCTGCCTGGTTGCCGTGCCGACCTTTGCGCCTTTGCGGCGCCGACAGCGATGGACGCGATCCGCCTGGTCGCTCCACGCAAGCTGGTTCTGCGCGCGGGAAAGATCGTGGCGCGTACGCAGCCCGCCCACACGACCGTCGTGTGGGACGGGCGCGAGGAGATCGTCGACTACCTCAAACCCGCGAGGACCATGTGATCGAGATCGTCGCCGGCGACCTGCGATTCGTGGCTCGCCTCGAAACCGAGGGCGCACCCAAGAGCTGCGCCGCCTTCCGTAAATTGCTGCCCCTCAAAGGCCAGCTGATCCAGGCCCGTTGGAGCGGCGAGGCAGGCTGGGTTCCTCTCGGCGACCTCCAGCTCGACCTCGGCTACGAGAACCACACAAGCCACCCGGCGCCGGGACACCTGCTGCTCTACCCAGGCGGCGTCAGCGAGACCGAGATCCTGTTTCCCTATGGCTCGACGATGTTCGCGAGCAAGGCCGGCCAGCTGGCCGGCAATCATTTCGCCACGATCTACGAGGGCAACGAGCGGCTGAAGGAGCTCGGCGAGCTCGTGCTGTGGAAGGGCGCGCAGGAGATCACCTTCACCGAATCGTCGTGACGCTGCCGCGAATCGTCATCGAGCGGTGCCACTACCTGGCCGAGTGCACCGAGGAGCCCGGCACGATCACCCGGCCATTCGCCTCGGACGCGATGCAATGCGCGCACGTACTGGTAGGCGACTGGATGCGCGAGGCGGGCATGACCGTTCGGCGCGACAACATCGGCAATCTAAGAGGGCGGTTCGAGGGCACGGAAGGGGCGACGTTGCTGCTGGGTTCGCATCTCGATTCCGTCCGCAACGCCGGCAAGTACGACGGACCGCTTGGAGTCATCGTGGCGATCGCGGCGGTCCAGCGCTTGCACGACTCAGGCAGCCGCCTGCCCTTCGCCATCGAGGTCCTCGCCTTAGCCGATGAAGAGGGATTGCGATTCGGGTCGACCTACCTCGGCAGCCGCGCCGTGGCGGGAACGCTCGACGCCGCAGACCTCGAACGCACCGATCGTGAAGGTTTGACGATGCGCGAGGCGGTGCGTGCGTTCGGGGGCGACCCGGACCGAATCGACGACGACCGGTGGCAAGGAGGACCTCCGCTGGCGTACCTCGAGGTCCATATCGAGCAGGGTCCCGTGCTGGAGGCCCGCGCACTTCCCGTCGGCGTCGTAACGGCGATCTCCGGACAGGATCGATACACGCTCGTCTTCGAAGGCGAGGCGGGCCACGCCGGGACTGTGCCGATGGAACGCCGCCGAGACGCTCTCGTCGCTGCCGCCGTGTTCGTGCAAGCGGTGGAAGGCTACGCTGCAGGCACGCTCGGCCTTGTGGCAACGGTCGGGCAGCTCTCGGTGCGGCCAGGCGCTGCGAACGTGGTCCCGGGCGAGGTGATGGTCAGCCTGGACGTCCGCCACGCGGACGACGCCGAGCGCCTCCTCGCCTCGCAGCACCTTCTCGATATCGCCTCGCAGATCGGCAAGCACCGCAACATTGCGCTCACGACCCGGCGGGACAGCGAGCACCCGACCGTCCCGTGCGCCCCGCGCCTGGTGTCCAGCCTCTCGCAGGCGGTGCACGAGCTCGGCCACCCGGTCCTGGAGCTGGCCAGCGGCGCCGGCCACGATGCGGTTGCCATGTCGGCGCTGACCGAGGTCGGCATGCTATTCGTGCGCTGCAAGGGCGGCGTGAGCCACAACCCGGCCGAATCCGTGACCACCGAAGACGTGGCGGTCGCGATCGACGTGCTCGCGCGCTGCCTCGAGCTGCTGGCCAAAGCATGATCATCCGCGGCGGCACGGTCGTGACCGCACGCGGTGTCGAGAAGGCCGATATCGCCATCGCCGGCGACCAGATCGCGGCGGTCGGACTGAACCTTGCCGATGACGGCGTGGAGATCGACGCGTCGGGTCTGCACGTGTTTCCCGGCGGCATCGACTCGCACGTCCACTTCAACGAGCCGGGGCGGACGAAGTGGGAGGACATCGCACACGGGTCGTCCGCGCTCGCCGCCGGCGGCTATACGACGTTCATCGACATGCCGCTGAACAGCCTCCCGGTGACCACGACTGTCGAGGCCTTCGACCTGAAGCTCGGAGCGATGAACCGCTCGTCAAAGGTCGACTTCAGCCTGTGGGGCGGACTCGTGCCGGGAAACCTGAATCAGCTCGAGGCCCTTGTCGAGCGCGGGGTGATGGGTTTCAAGGCGTTCATGTGTCCGAGTGGGATCGATGAGTTCCCGGCCTGCGACAAACGAACGTTGCGCGAAGGCATGAAGAGAATCGCCGAGCTCGGGTCAATCCTGCTCGTGCACGCCGAGGATCCCTCAGAGCTGCGCGAGCCGATAGGCCACAACGCGCTCGATTTCGTCGCCTCTCGACCGGCGCGGGCTGAGCTCGCCGCGATCACGGTAGCCGTCGAGACCGCGGGCGACACCGGCTGCCCCGTCCACATCGTCCACGTCAGCACCGCCCTGGGTGCTGACGTGATCGCAGCGACGCAACACCTCGGCGCGGACGTGAGCGGCGAGACATGCCCCCACTACTTGCTGTACACCGAGGCTGACATGGAGCGGTTGGGCGGAATCGCAAAATGCGCGCCGCCGTTTCGCACACCCGTCGATCGCGAGCGCCTGTGGCGGATGCCGATGGTCGTTTCGGATCACTCGCCGTGCACGCTCGAGCTCAAGCAAGGGGATGACTTCCGCCAGATCTGGGGCGGCATCTCGGGCTGCCAATCGACGCGGCACCTGTTGTTGGCGGACGGACGGCTCGAACTGCAGACGGTCGGCGCGGTCACGTCCACGAACATCGCCAAACGTTTTGGCGTGACGAACAAGGGAGACATCGCGGCGGGATTCGACGCCGACCTATGGATGGTCGATCTCGACTGGGAGGGCGTGGTCCGAAGCCAGGACCTGCTTTACCGCAACCCCTTCAGCGTCCACGAGGGGCAGAAGATCCGCGGCCGGACGATCAGGACGCTGGTGCGCGGGCAGGAGCCCGGCGCGGGCAGGTTCATCCGGCCAGGCGCGCGCTCGTAGCCGCTATTTCGCGCGCGATCTGATCTTCGTCCCCGGTGAGCAGCCGGCCGTCGCGCACCACGACGCGCCCGTTCACCACCACTGTCTGAGCCCGGGACGGCGGCGCCAGCGCGAGCCCGGCGATGGCGTCCTTCATTCCCGCGTGCGCAAGGTCGTCGATCCGAAAGCAGGCGATGTCGGCGCACTTGCCGGGCTCGAGGCTCCCGCAGTCGTCCCGGCCGAGGCAATCAGCTCCCCCTTCCGTCGCCAGGCGCCACGCTGTACGTGCGTCCAGCGCCGATGGCGAGGCGTTCCGAACACGAGCCAGCAGCAAGGCTTGATGGGCCTCCATCGCGAGGTTCGCATCCTCGTTGCTGGCGGAGCCGTCGACGCCCAGCCCGACCCGAGCGCCTGCGCGAAGAAGGTCCTCCACCCTGCACGCACCCGCGCCCAGCCGCATGTTGCTGGACGGGCAGTGTGCGATGCCGGTCTTGACTTCGGCGATGCGATCGACCTCCGCATCGTTGAGATGAATCCCGTGCGCGTACCAGACGTCGTCGCCGGTCCAGCCGAGGTCCTCCATGAGCTCCACCGGTCGCCGGCCGAACCTCTCGATGCAGAACCGCTCCTCGTCGAGCGTCTCGGCGAGGTGCGTGTGCAGGCGAACGCCGTGCCGGCGCGCCAGCGCCGCCGAATCTCGCATCAGCTCCGGTGTGACAGAGAACGGCGAGCAAGGGGCGACGACGACCCGGCACATCGACCCCGGCTTGGGATCGTGATATCGACCGATCATCGCCTCGGTGTGCGCGAGGATCGCCTCCTCGTCCTCGACCACGCTGTCTGGGGGCAGGCCGCCCTTCGACTCGCCCAGCGACATCGAGCCGCGGCATGGGTGGAAGCGCAGGCCGAGCTCGCTTGCGACACCAACGAGCGCCTCGAAGATGCCTTGGCGGCCGTGCGGAAAGACGTAGTGGTGGTCTGTCGAAAGCGTGCAGCCGCACAACAGCAGTCGCGCCATCGCCGCCCTCGCCGCCACCCGCACTGTTTCCGCGTCCATGCGCGCCCACACCGGGTAGAGCGCGCGCAGCCACTCGAAGAGCGTTCCGTCGGGCACATAGCCGCGTGTCGCCCATTGGTACATGTGGTCATGCGCGTTCACCAGGCCAGGCATCGCGACGCAATTGGGCTCGTCAACGATCTCGTCGGCCGGCGGATGCTGACCCGAGCCGACCTCAGCGATGAATCCGTCGCGCGACAACACCCATCCGTTTTCGATCTCCTGGCTGCCGGTGACCAGCAACCCGGCACGAACTAGGAGTGTCCGATCCCGGAGGTTCCTTGCATCTTCGCGTCCTAGGCGGCCGGGGGCCTTCGGCCCTGAAGCCGGCGTCAGGAGGCCCGGCGCAGCGTCGTCACGGATTTGACAATGCGCTCCTAGCAGCGCCACCCTTTCCTTGGCTCCGGCCGCCGATGCCGCGAAATATGCAGCAGAACCCCGGTACCGAACACTCCAGCGTCAAAGCGTGAGATCGTGCGGGCGGACGGGCACGCGCGAGAGGGCGCGGCCGCTGGCCGACCGGATCGCGGCGACGATCGCCGGGCCTGACGAGATCGCGGGCGGCTCGCCCACCCCCTTCAATCCGTAGGGTGAGTTCGGGTCGCCCAGCTCGAGGATGTCCATGCGCACCGGTGGCATGTCCAACGTCGTCGGCAGCAGGTAGTCGGTGAAAGATGGGTTGCGGATGACTCCGCCCGCCATCTGGATCTCCTCCATCACCGCCAGCCCCAACCCCTGCGCGGCGCCCCCCTCCAGCTGGCCTTCCACCGCTTGCGGGTTGATCGCCTTGCCGACGTCCTGGGCGGTCGCGAGCTCGACCACCTTGACCAGCCCGAGCTCCGTGTCGACGTCAACGACGGCGCGGTGTGCCGCAAACGCGTACTGCATGTGCGCGTTGGCCTGGCCGGTCTCAGGGTCGAGACGAGATGTTCTCCGAGGCCGGAACTCACGTGTTTCTTCGATCGCCTCTTCGCCGAGGAGGGTCGCCAATGTGATCACGACGGTGCCGCCTTTGGAGACGATCGCATCGTTCTCCAGCCGCCATGCGTTCGATCCACCGCCGTCGCCGCGACCGAGCTCCGACAGCTCGGATTCGGCGAGGGCGAGCACTCGCTCGCGCACCGCCTCGCACGCCGCCTTCACGGCTCCCCCAGTGATATACGTCTGCCGAGACGCGGAAGACGATCCCGCGGAGCCGACCTGCGTATCCGCGTTGAGCAGGACCACGTCGTGGACACCGAGCTCCGTGCCGGCGATCTGAGCCTGCACAGTGACCAGGCCCTGGCCCACCTCGGCGCCTGCGGTGTGCACTTCCACCCGCGGCCTGCCGCCGATGACGGATAGCTTCACTCGCGCTGTCGAGTAATCGTTGAAGCCCTCCGAGTAGCCGACGTTCTTGAAGCCCACCGCATAACCGACCCCGCGGCGCACAGCCTCGCCATGAGTCGTGTTGGAAACGCCGCCGGGCATTTGCGTGAGGTCAAGGTGGTCGGTCGTGACGGCATATGGCAGCGGCATCGCCGAGACACGGCGCAGCAGCTCGGCCACAGGGACCGGCCCGTCAACCGCCTGCCCGGTGATGAGATGGCTGCCGGTCTTCATCGCATTGCGGATGCGCAGCTCGACCGGGTCCATCCCGAGGGCCGCGGCCAACTTGTCCATCTGCCCCTCGTGCGCGTAGCAGTTCTGCACCGAGCCGAAACCACGCATGGCGCCGCAAGGCGGGTTGTTCGTGTACACGACCCACCCGTCGATGGTGGCGTTGGGACATTCATACGGCCCCACCGCGAAGCAGCACGCATTCGATATGACGGCGGTCGAGCTGGAGGCGTACGCCCCGCCATCGAGAAGGATGCGCGCCTTGACGTAAACGAGCTTGCCATCTCGAGTGGCGCCGTGCTCGTAACGCATCCGCGCGGGATGCCGGTGCACGTGCCCCACGAACGATTCCGCGCGCGAGTAGGACATCTTCACGGGCCGCCCCGTTCGCAGCGCCAGCATGCACGCGTGTGCCTGCATCGAGAGGTCTTCACGCGCGCCAAACGCGCCGCCGATTCCGGCCATCGTGAGCCGGACCTTCTCCACCGGCAGCCCAAGGCAGCCCGCGAGCTGGTCCCGGTCCACATGCAGCCACTGGGTTGCGATGTAAAGGTCCACCCCACCCTCGCCGTCGGGGATGGCGAGACCGGACTCCGGGCCCAGCGGCGCCTGGTCCTGCATGCCGACCTCGTACTCGCCCGTGACGACGACGTCCGCACGCGGATCCTGGTCGCCTCGCCGGATCTTGACCTGTCGGGTGATGTTCCCGTCTGGGTGCAGCCGCGGTGCGGCGTCTGTGAGCGCAACCTCGGGATCGATGAGTGGCTCGAGCACCTCGTACTCGACGCGGACCGAATGCGCCGCGCGCCGCGCTTGCTCGGGGTGGTCGGCTGCGACCAGGGCGACGGCCTCGCCCCAGTACCGCACCACGTCCGCGGCGAGCACCGGCTGGTCTGGGATCTCAAGGCCATAGGCGTTGCCCCCGGGCACGTCCTCGTGGGTGAGCACGGCCCGCACGCCCGGCATGGATTTCGCCTCGCCAGTGTCGATCGAGACGATGCGGGCGTACGGATGAGGGCTGCGCACGGTCGTGCCCCAGAGCATCCCGTCCACATGGAGGTCGGACGAGTAAGGGAATTCGCCCCTGGTCTTGAGCTCGGCGTCAGGGCGGCGCACCGCCTCGCCCACGCGGCCGCTCACGATCACCGGCGCCGCCAGCTGTGGCCTGGCCGTCACTTCCCCGCCACCATCCTGTCCGCGGCGAGGTGCACCGCGTCGATGATCTTGGCGTAGCCGGTGCACCGGCAGATGTTGCCGGCCAGGGCTTCCCTGATCTGGACCGTCGTCGGCTGAGGCACGCGGCTCAGCAGGTCGTGTGTGGCCACGATCAGGCCGGGCGTGCAGAAGCCGCACTGGACCGCGCCGGCCTCTGCGAAGGCCGCCTGGACCGGATGCGGGGTGGAGCCCGACCCGATCCCCTCGACGGTCACGATGTCGCGACCTTCCGCCTGCCCCGCCAGCACGAGGCACGCGCACACCAGGGAGCCGTCGAGGTAAACCGAGCAGGATCCGCACTCGCCCTGCTCGCACGCGTTCTTCGAGCCGGGCAGGCCCATTCGCTCGCGGAGCACATACAGCAGGCTCTCTCCCGGCCACACATCATCCGCGACGAGGGTGCTTCCATTGATGGAGCAGCTGATCTTCATGTCGCCGCCTTCTTCCGATAGTCGACCCACGACCACTCGAACGTCCGGCGAGCCAGCACCGCGAGGGCGTGCTTGCGGTATGCGGCCGTGCCTCGAACGTCGTCGATGGGTCGGGCCGCCGCTGCGACGAGCTCGCCGAATCGGGCGAGCGCGCTTGGCGCCAAGTCCCCCGGCTTTTCCCACAGACCGCCTTCGTCCAGCACGCCTTCGATGAACGATTCCGCTTCGCCTGCGGTGACCGGCGTAGGCGCGGCCGACCCGATCCCCGTGCCGACCCGGCGGCGCTCCTCGTCGAGCGCGATCGCGAACGAGCACACCGCGATGACCATCGCGTTGCGCGTGCCCACCTTCGAGAACTGCTGTGGGCCTTTGGCCGGTTCGACGAGGAAGGCCGCTATCAGCTCGTCCTTCCGCATGGCGCTGCGCTTCGGTCCGGTGTAGAAATCGCGGGCCGGAATGCGCCTGCTGCCGGTCGTCGACGACAGCTCGACCAGCGCCTCCGAGGCGAGCAGCGGCGGATGCGCGTCCCCGGCCGGCGACGCCGAGCCCAGGTTGCCGCCCACGGTGCCCCGGTTCCGGATCTGGGGCGAGCCGACCGTTCGCGAAGCCATGGCCAGGCCAGGCAGCCTGTCGCTGAGCTCCTCGATGATGCGCGTGTAGGTCACGCCGGCGCCGATGCGAAGATGCGCACCGTCCATCCCCCATTCTTTGAGGTCGGCGATCCGCGTCAGGTCGATGATGGTGAGCGGCCGCTGGCGGTCGAAGTTGATCTCAACCATCACGTCGGTGCCGCCGGCGATGGGGAGCGCCTCCGGATGAGCCGACTTCATAGCCAGGGCTTCAGACCACGTAGCCGGCTGAAGAAACTCCATCGCCGCTACCAGGCGAGACCCGGCTCCGGAGCGTCGTCTCGCATCACCGTCCCTTCGATGAGCCCATAAGGACGATCCGCCGCATAGAAAACCTCGCTGTCGTTCTCCAGGCCGAAGGGCGAAAGGTCGACGACGAAGTGATGCTTGTTGGGCAGCGCGAGCCGGATCTCCGCGATCTCGGGTCGGGTCTTCAGCGCCGCCTCACCCATCGCGTACAGCGTTTGCTGCAGAGCCAGGCTGTGCTTGATCGCGAAGGCCTCGATCAGCGCCGAGCGCGTTTGGGCAAACGCGGCGCCCCAATCGACCTTCTCCTCCGCATACCGCCAGCGCGCGACGACCGCCGTCGCGAGCACACGATCGCGTGTCTCTTCGAGTGTCGTGTATCGATCTCGCGGATAGCCCCAAAACTCGGAGCCGGTCGATTTGAGAAGAACCAGGTCGCTGAGGCCGGACACGACCCACGAATCGTTTTCGGTGCAAGTGACCGTGACCAGCCGCTTTTCCGCGCTTGCGCGTATGAAGGCATGTGGGTGCGGCTCGCCGGCGGCGTTGATCCGCGCCCACGGATATTCCTCGATGGTCACTCGGGCGCGCCGAACCGCGACGAAGTCGTCGACGAAGTGGCGAGCCAGGCGCAGGGCGAAGCCTTCGATCTCGCCGACAGGGGCTTCCTTTGCATACGCGAAGACGGTGTTCTTCTGCGTGTCGGTCGGGACGACGTTGCTGTTGTCGCCGGCCATGTGACTGGCGTCAAAGTCGCCGGCGAGGGCGATGCTGACGTTGATGTCTTTGACGTCGTGGGTGGCGCCAACCCTCGTCACGCGGACGAGATGGGTCTCCGCCTTGCCGTACTGGTTGTCGCCGAGGACGATCGTCATCTAGACACCTTTGTATGTGGAGTAGCCGAACGGGCTCAGGAGCAATGGCACATGGAGGTGCGTGTCGCCTTTCGCCGTCGCGAACACCACCGTCACCTCGGGGTAAAAGCCTTCCGACCCGGACGTCTTGAAGTAAGCGCCTGTCGCGTACTCCAGCCGGTATTGGCCGGCCTCGAGCGCCGTGCTCGACAGCTCTTTCACCCGGCCCTCCCTGTCCGTCACGCCGCGGCCCACGACGGACCACTCGCCACCCGGCGGGCGACGGCTGAGCGTCACCGCCAGGCCGGCGGCCGGCCGCCCACGAGCGGTGTCGAGCACGTGGGTGGACACGCTCACGCGGCAAGCATCCGTTCCAGCCGAAGCCGGGTGATCTTGCGGTGCTCGGCGGCTGCCATCTCGATCTCGGCCGAAGGGTCGTTGCTCATACGCTGCCGAAGCGCTGCCAGGATCTCTCCCGCCGTGCGTCCCGACGCGGAGATGAGGAATACGTGGCCGAAGCGCGCCTCATAGCGCCGGTTCTCCTCAGCAAGCGCATCCAGCGTGCCGCGCGGCGCGGCACGGACACCGGTCTGCTCGCGCTCGGATGAGTCGGGAGCATCACCGCCCCTCTCACCAATCCTGGGGTGCGCCGCAAAAGCCGCCAGCCAGTCCGCCGGCGCGAGGCCAGACCATGCCGCCTCGCATGCAGCCCAAAGGCTCTCAAAATTCGCATACGGCCGACCCGCTGCCACCCTCTCTGCCCACGAATGGGAGGCGAAGCAGGCGTACAGCTCGCGGACGGCCTCTGCATCTGATACCTCATTGAAGCGATCGATCACTCAGTACCCAGTGGCACCAGCTGGAACCTGGTCACATCGACCAATCCACGATCGGTGATCTTGAGCTCGGGGATGACCGAGAGGGCGAGAAAGCTGACGGTCATGAAGGGCGCGGCCATGGAGACGCCCATGCCCGCAAGCCTTCGCTCCATCGATCGCAGGCGCTCGTAAACGTCCGCGAGCGGCTGGTCGCTCATGAGGCCCGCGACCGGCAGCGGCAGCTCCTCGACGACGCGGCCGCCGTCCGTGACGACGATTCCGCCTCCGATCTCCGCGAGCCGGCACGCGCAAGCGGCCATGTCCTCATCGTCCACGCCGAGCACAACCAGGTTGTGAGCGTCGTGCGCGACTGTCGAGGCGAACGCGCCGCTCTTCAGCCCGACGTTGGTGGCGAAGCCAAGGCCGATTCGCCCGCTGGCATGATGTCGCTCCAGGACCGCGATCTTGACCAGGTCGCGCGAAGGGTCCGAGACCATCTCGCCTTTGCGCACAGCCGGCTCCATCACCTTGGTGCCGGTCAGCAGCTGGCCCGGAATCACGCTGATGACCCGGATCCGCTTCGGTCCGCTCGGGATTCGAAATGACGATGCGGCCACAGGAGCGAGATTGATTGTTTGCCTCACCCATTCCGGCACCTGGAGCTTCGCGAACCGAGGCGCGGCGCCACGCTTGAGCACATGCTTCGGCGCAAACGAGACCAGGTCGTCGAGGACCAGGATGTCCGCCTGGTAACCCGGAGCGATGGCGCCGAGGTGCCACAGCCGGTGATAGGTGGCGGGATTGATCGTGGCCATCACGATCGCGTCTTCGGGGCTGACGCCGTCAGCGACCGCGAACCGGACCATTTGATTGATGTGGCCCTCTTCGACGATGAAGCTCGGTTCGCGGTCGTCGGTACAGAATACGCAGCGCTCGGTGCCGTACTGCTTGACGAGCGGGAGCAAGTCGCGGAGATTGCGCGCGATCGAAGCCTCGCGGAGCATCACCCACATGCCAAGGCGTCGCTTCTCCAGCGCTTCCTCGAAGGTCGTGGCCTCATGATCCGAACGGATCCCCGCGGCAATGTACGCATTGAGGGCAGGCCCGCTGACTCCGGGAGCATGCCCGTCGACGTGGTCGGTCAGGCCGGTCGTGAGCTTGGCCACCTCGGCTTCATCACCGGCGATCACCCCCGGGAAGTTCATCATCTCGGCGACGCCGATCGTGCGATGGCGGCGAAGAAGGCTCTCGATGTCGCCGGTGGTGAACGGCCGCCGAGGGGACTCGAAACGCGATGCGGGCACACACGACGACGCCATGACGTAAACGTCGAGAGGCAGATCCGTGCAGCAATCGAGGAGCCAGTGGATGCCATCGGTGCCAAGCACGTTGGCGATCTCGTGGGGGTCGGCCACGACCGCGGTGGTCCCGTGAGGCACGACAGCACGGGCAAACTCGTCGACGGTCAGCTTGGACGACTCGATGTGCATGTGGGCGTCGATGAATCCAGGCACGAGGTACGAACCGCCGACGTCCATGCGCTCGCGGCCCTGGTAGCTTCCGAGCCCGACGACGTGGCCGTCCTTGATGGCGACGTCGACAGTGAGCCACTCTTTGGTGAACACCGAGAGCACCTTTCCGCCGGCCAGCACGAGGTCGGCCGGCTCATCCCCTCGCGCTACTGCCATCCAATGCGCGTCGATGAGGGTCAAGGATAGGCCAGTGCTGGTTCGAGCATCGCCAAAGGTTCAGTAGACGTACTGATGACGGCCGGGCCGTGCCTGGCGACCATTCGGGTATGAAGCGAACGACTCTTGCCATGATGCTGGGAGCGATCCTCGCGTGCGCCTGTGGCACCGCACCGGCCGCTGCACGCCACGCCTCACCGAGCTCTGTTTCTTCTGCGGCAGCTGCGCCGGGCCAGCTGATATGCCGACTGCCGGTGGCGGGATTCGGCATCTCCCCAACGAAGATCCAGAGCGAAAACGGCGCCACGCAGCCAGGCCAGCACGGCACTGGAGGATTCCTCGACTTTCCGAGCGCCAGCTTCACGCCAGTGCCGTCGAGCGACACCTCGTACTTGGCGACTGCGCGGGTCTGGCTGCCCGTCTCGCTGCAGGCCGTTTCTCCGGACCAGTCTTCTTACGCCGAAAGCCGCGCGCCGCAAGTTTCGGCCGCGCCGGCGACGACGACCCTATACCTCGTCCAGGTCGCGACCGGGGCATCGCGACTATTGTTCACTGCCCCAGCAGGCCAGATGGCTGTGGTGCTCGCGTTCACCTCGAAGGGGATTTATGTCGAGACCGTTTCATCGACGGGTCCAAGCACTGTTGCGCAGCTGTTGGTCATCGACGCTGCTACCGGCGACCATCACGCGGTCGCTGGAGCCGATACGCCGCCCAGCGCGATTTACAGCGTCTACACAGCAATATCCGGTGAATATGCATGGGGAACGCGGATCACCGGATCGCAGCAGCAGCCTTCGTATCAGCTGGTCCGGCTCGACCTGACGCGTGGAACGGTCGTCGTCTGGAACCATTCGGCCACCACGCCGTACTTCGCCACCGGCTTTGACGGGGATGGTCATCCGATCGTGAATGGGATGCTGATACCACCCACCGGCGGACAGGCCGACCTGCGGCTGCTCTCCGCTCCCGATCAGAGCACCCCGATATCGATTACTGGCGGCACATTCCTGCAGGGCCGTGGCAACGCGGTGAACGATACCCACGGAACCTGGTTCGGCAGCGCGGACGGCAGCATCTGGCTGTATTCGGCCGCCAAGGGTCTCGAGAAAGTGGCGAACGTTCCGCCTCAGGCCGGTGGAACTGGAGATCCGTACGACCAGCACGCGTGGCGAAGCGTCGCCGGCCCCTGTACTTAGCGCGGCACAGCCGCGATCGATGCGCGCGCTCCGCTCACGCGAGCCCGGCGGGTGGCCAGCGTCGAGCCGATGAGGACCAGGACGAAACCGATGCCCATGCCGGCCGTGAAGCGCTCGTGCAGGACCAGGATGCCGGCCACAGCCGCCACCGCCGGGTTGATGTAAGTGATCACTGTCGCGCGCACGGGGCCGATCTCGGCGATGAGCGCGAAGAACAAGAGGAACGCAAGCGCCGTACAGATCAGCGCGAGCACGCCGACCGAGGCGAGCACGCCGGCGCTCGGCACGGTTCGCGGCCACTGCAGCACCGCGACCGGCGCATAAACGACCGCGCAGATCGCCAGCGACGACGCGATCACGCCGACTGACGGCAGGCCGGACAGGTGGCGGGCCAGGATCGCCGGTCCGACCGCGTAACAGATCGCGACCACGGCCATCTCTGCGAGCGGCAGCCAGCCCGTGGAGCGAAGATCGAAGCCGACGATCGCCGCCACGCCGCCGATGCCGAGAAGCAGCCCCGCCAGGTTGATGGGCCCGATTCGCTCACGGTTGCCGAAGATCGGGGCGATAACAACGCCCACGAGCGGAACGGCCGAGATCAGCAGGCCCGCGAGTGAGCTGGTGATGTGCTGCTGCTCGGCCGTCGAGAGAGCAAGCCAGGGGATGCCGATCTCGATCATGGCGAAGATGATCAGCGGGCGCCACTTGTAGATGAGGCGGCGCAGCCCACCTCGGCGAATCGCGATCGGGAGGAGCACAACGGCCGCGACTCCCGTGCGCAAGAACACGAGCGTGGCCGGCGTCAGCTCGCCCACGGCGATGCGGATGAACAGGTAGGGAATGCCCCAGATCAGGCACATCGCCGCGAAAAGGAGTAGGCCGCGGCGAGTCATCCCGCTCGAACCTTAGCCAAGACGAGCCTAATTCCGCGACGGTCGCGATGTAACGTGAGCAAAGGAGGTATTCATGACCACACCAAAACCCGAAGTCAAGCCCGCATGGGCGCAGTTCGAAGCCGATATGAAGGCTTTGCGCGACGAGCTGCGACGGCACTACGCGCCGGCCCCATCGGGAAATCCCGACCTTCAATCCGCGCTCAACAAGCTGGGGAAGGCTGCCGATGAGGTTTTCGACTCCCTTGGGCGCGCCACGCGCGACCCTGAAGTTCGTGACGGGACGCGCAAGGCTGCGCGCTCGTTCGGCTCGGCGCTAGCCGAGACGTTCCGTGACGTCGCCGACGATGTGGCGGCTGCGATCCGGCGGGGTGATGCCTCACACTCGTGACCCTGGGGTGATCCTTCGGTGCTCGTTTCCCGACCGATTCAGGAGGCTGGTGCTGTGGTGAAGAAGATCTTGCTGGGCGAGTCGGATATTCCGGAGCGCTGGTACAACATCCTGCCCGACCTCCCGGCGCCACCGTACCCGTACCTCAATCCTCAGACGCTGCAGCCGATGGGCCCGGCCGACCTGGCCCCGATCTTCCCCCAGGCCATCATCGCCCAGGAGGTTTCGGCGGAGCCCTGGATCGAGATCCCGGAGGAGGTGCGTGAGGTCTACAAAATGTGGCGGCCGAGCCCGCTCTATCGGGCCGAGCGGCTGGAGAAGGCTCTCGACACGCCTGCGCATATCTACTTCAAGTACGAGGGCGTCTCGCCGGCAGGATCGCACAAGCCGAACACCGCCGTGCCGCAGGCGTACTACAACTCCAAGGAGGGCGTGAAGCGCCTGACCACGGAGACCGGGGCCGGCCAGTGGGGCTCGGCGCTCGCATTCGCCGGGGCGTTGTTCGGCCTCGAGGTGACCGTTTACATGGTCAAGGTCTCGTACGAGCAGAAGCCCTACCGCCGGGCCATGATGGAAACGTGGGGAGCGACGGTCTTCGCGTCCCCCTCCAACCTGACCAATGCCGGGCGCGGAATCCTGGCCGATGATCCGGACTCGCCTGGCAGCCTAGGGATAGCAATTTCAGAAGCCGTCGAGGACGCGGCCACTCACGACGACGCGAAATATTCGCTCGGGTCGGTGGTCAACCATGTGCTCCTGCATCAAACCGTGATCGGGCTCGAGGCCCAGAAGCAGATGGAGATGGCTGGGGAATACCCGGACGTCGTCATCGCATGCGTCGGTGGTGGGTCCAACTTCGCGGGTCTCACTTACCCATTCATCGGGGACAAGCTCAAGGGCCGCCAGCCGAAGACGCGGTTCATCGCCGCCGAGCCGGCTGCTTGTCCGACGCTGACGCGCGGGGTTTACGCGTACGACTTCGGCGACGCGGTCGGTATGGGCCCGGTGGTGAAGATGTTCACGTTGGGCCACAGCTTCGTGCCTGATCGAATCCATTCCGGCGGCCTCCGGTATCACGGCGACGCGCCGTCCCTGTGCCTGCTCGTCGACAAGGGCGTGGTCGAGGCTCGGGCCTACAAGCAAAACGAGTGCTTCGCCGAGGCGGTCCGCTTCGCGCGATCCGAGGGCTTTCTGCCGGCGCCTGAATCCGCACACGCGATTCGTGCGGTGGCCGAAGAGGCTGCCGCGGCTCGGGAGGCGGGAACCCCGCGGACGATTCTGTTCGGGCTTTCCGGGCACGGCCACTTCGACATGTCTGCTTACGACGCTTACTTCGCCGGCAAGCTTGAGGACATCGAGCTGTCGCAGGCCAGGATCGACGCCGCGATCGAGGAGCTGCCCAGAGTTCCGGCGATGCCCTGACGAGACCCCCAACCGTCATGAAAAGACGCGCGGGCGACCCTGGCCTGTGCGAACATTTGTTCAATGGTGGCCCTTGAGCTCGGCCTGAACAAAGCCGACCCCACGACGCTGGTCGTCGACCTCAACTGCGCCTTCGCCTCGATCGAGCAGCAGCACGACCCCGCCCTGCGCGGCCGGCCGCTGGCGATAGCGGCATACGCGACTGATGCGGCCACGATCGTCTCCGCGTCCAGAGAAGCTCGGGACCTTGGCATCAAGACGGGGATGCGCGTCTTCGAGGCGAAGGCGATATTTCCATCGATCGCGATCAAGGAGCCGAACCCGCCCCGCTACCGCGCGGTGTCCGACAAGCTCGTCGAGGTCATGAGGCGGCATAGCCCGGAGGTGCTCCGGATGTCCATCGACGAAGCGTCCCTGAACCTGGTGGGGACGCCTGACCTGGTCCGCCTCGGCCCGGAAGGTGTGGCCCGGGCGATCAAGGTTGGGCTGCGTCGCGAGACAGGCGAGTGCATCACATGCTCGGTCGGCGTCTCCACCTCGATCTGGATGGCCAAGCAAGCGTCCAACCTGAACAAACGCGACGGTCTGGAGCGGATCGACCACACGAATCTGGTGTCGGTTTTCGAGCGCCTCCGGCTCACCGACCTCTCGGGCATCGCCGAGGCGTCCGCTCGCCGGCTCCTGCGGGCGGGAATCCATACGCCGCTCGAATTTCTGACCGCAACCGCCGACCGGCTACGACTCGCGGGCATGCAGCGGGCGGTCGCGGACATGTGGCTGCGCCGGCTGAGAGGGTTCGAGGTCGGCGCCTTCGAGGGGCCGGCGCGCAAGAGCTACAGCCACTCGCACGTGCTCGCGAGATCGACGAGCTCGCAGCGCGATCTCGAGGAGCTGCTGATGCGCCTGTCGGAAATGGTCGGTCGCAGGCTTCGAGCCGCCGGCCGTCGCGGCCGGGTCGTCTCGGTGAGCGTGGTCTACCGCCCCGACACCGATCGCTTCTCGAGACAATCAACAATGGGCACCCCGATCGCCACGGGCGAGGAGATCTACAGGGCGGCGCTCGCGCTGCTTGCCGGCCGCGACACCAGGCAGGCGGTCGGAACTCTGGGGGTGGGCCTGGCGGGATTGACCGATCCGAATGACGACCAGCTCGACCTCTTCACAGCGGTCGCTCGGCCGCGACCCGAACGCCTGGAGGCTGCAATGGACGCGATCCGTGATCGCTTCGGCGAAGACGCCGTGCAGAGGGCGCGGCTGCTCGGAAGAGCTCCCGTGGTGCGAGACCGCATCGCATTCGGGAATACTGGCCACCCGGACGAATCCAAACCGGAGTAACGAACTTACTTCGGTTGGTCGGCGGGCCCCTGCACCTGGCCGTCGGGTTCGGTGACCACAACGCGTACGAGCTGGACCGCGTTGTTCTGGACGCCTTCGCGGCTCCAGTTCTGCTCAGTAGGCTGAACGTTGCCGGCGCCGTCGCTTGCACGCGCGCTCAGCTCGTAGTCTCCGGGCCGGGTCGCATCCCATTCGTAGGTCCACGCGCGCCACGCGAATGGCGAGATCGGATCGCCCAGCTCGGCGGCGGCCCACGACCGGCCCCCATCGGTGCTGACTTCGACCTTGGTGATCGGCGCGCAGCCCGACCATGCCCTGCCAGTAAGAGCCTGGCGTGACGGCGACAGGAAGCGCACGCGCGACATGAAGTCGG
>WNFP01001987.1_pt1 | contig 31711 bp, 27 predicted proteins | sample 5400201 | NCBI WGS metagenome assembly WNFP01 (sample SAMN13153355, study PRJNA577476) | soil metagenome | isolation source: 115 cm saprolite under Madrone tree | place: USA:California | collected 2016-06-14 | reverse complement strand
TTCGCCTATTACTTTTTCGACGAAGAGGCCTATGCTGCACATGCGACCGAGTTATTGCGCACATGGTTTCTGAACCCTGAGACTCGGATGAAACCGAATTTGGAGTTCGCGCAAGGCGTTGGTGGAATCAACACGGGGCGTGGCACCGGGTTGATCGAAACCCGTGACATTTACCGGCTCGTTGATGCCATTGGATTGCTGCGTGGGTCGAAATCGTGGGCCGCAGCGGATCAGAAAGGAATGGAAGAGTGGTGCGCAAAGTTCCTTGACTGGATGATGCATTCGCAGAACGGAAAGGATGAAGCCGCCGCGAAAAACAACCACGGAAGTTACTACGACGTGCAAATCGCATCTCTTGCTCTGTTCGTCCGCAAGCCGGATATCGCGCGAAAGATTCTTCAGTCGGCCGGCGAGAAGCGGATTGCCATACAGATCGAACCCGATGGCCGGCAACCATTGGAACTGCAGAGGACCAAGGCCTTGGGTTACAGCACGATGAATCTTGTGGGTCTTTTCGAATTGGGACTACTTGGAGAAAACGTGGGAGTGGACCTCTGGAATTTTCGAACGACGGATGGCCGTAGCATTCGCAAGGCTCTTGATTATCTCGTTCCGTTTGTGACAGGCGATCAGAAATGGCCTTATCAGCAAATTATAGAATTCAAAGCCGCTGAAATCTCTCCGGCGCTGGCGATCGCGGCGGTGAAATATAAGGATCGCCGTTATCAAGATCTCGCTGTGAAGCTAGACCCTGACGTTCTCCGCCGAATCGACGTCTTCCCTTTTTGCTGGCCAGTCTCGCAATGAGATCGGAACGCAATGGCCTGAGTGAGCTAATTATGGCCAGCCCGGAGATCAGAAGCAGCATCACGCAAACGGCCTCTACTGCGGGCGCGCGGAGAAGGCACCTGGATTGACTGGATTGCGAGGATGGCATCAGGTCCCCAAGTGGGTCGGTTCACCCAAAACCGCATCTTCGCAAAAAGTCTAACTCACGCGATCAAATGTTGCGCTGACGAGAGGCGCGTTGCTCACGCCTCCAACCGCATTGGTAGTGTCGATTCCTGCTCGTGCGCTGGTACAATCTTGGCGTCGTGCATAGGCCGAGACGATTGGCCAGGGTCACACGTCAAACACTAGAGACGGGGGATTGCCAGCCACTGTGCAACGGAGAATAGACCGAAAAAGCTGTTTTCGGCGAGGAGTAGGCTACCTCGTCCCGTCCGTGGTGTTGGCTACGGTATTAACTGGCGGGTGTTCGAAGACCCATACGACTAGCGTTTTGGGGGATGCGGCGCACCCTACTCCCGTTCGCTTCTACACCGTTGCCGAGGAGACGGCGCGGAGGCGCATCCAGGCGGTGGGATCGCTCTACGCGTTTGAAGAGAGCACGCTGAGTTCGCAAGTCGAAGGCCGCGTGGCCGAAGTGCTTGCCGATGTCGGCGACAATGTCAAAGCAGGCCAGGCGCTCATTGCACTCGACCCGCAAGAATTGCAATTTGAAGTGGACCGCCAGCGTGGCTTTGTAACACAGGTCCGCGCGCAACTAGGCATCGGCCCGAACGATCCTCCGCCGAGTGATCCAAAAAAAATTGCCTCCGTGCAACGCGCGGAAGCGGACCTGTTTGACGCCGATCACAAATACAGCCGCGCGCAGCAAATGTACAAAGACAATCTTATCTCGCAGCAGCAGCTCGATGAAGCGGCCAGCCGCTTCCAGAGCACCAAGGCGACTTACACCGTTGCGCTCCAGGAAGTCGACCGGCTGAAGGCGCTGCTGATTTCCAGCGAAGCCAGCGAGAGGCTGTCCGAAAAAAAGCTTGCTGACGCAGCCATTCGCGCGCCATTTCCCGGCGCCATCAAAGCGCGGAACGTGCATCCCGGTGAATATGTGAAGGTGCAGAGTCCGGTGATGGTGCTGGTTCGAACGGACCACTTGCGTGCGCGTCTGGCTGTGCCGGAACGGTGGGCAGGTTGGGTGCGGGACGGTGCCACTGTCGATCTGCACGTGGAAGCGTTTCCCGGCGAAACTTTTCAAGGAAGAATTTCGCGCATCAATCCCGCGGTGGAACAAGATTCGCGCACTTTTGAAGCGGAAGCTCTCCTTGCGAATCTGGATGGGAGGCTGAAACCCGGCTTCTTTCTACAAGCGTCCATTCCCAGCGAGAAAGAAGAGAAAACCATCTTTCTTCCCGAACGAGCCGTGAATTATCGCTATGGCGTCTACAAAGTTTTTCTGCTGAACGGCAATCGCGTCTCGGAGCATCAGATTCGCCCCGCGGGCCAGACTGAAGACGAACATGGACGGCGTTTTGAAGTTGCCGAAGGGCTGAAGCCGGGCGACAAAGTGGCGGTGGCCATTTCCGGTGATTTGCGCGATGGCTCCATCGTTCGAGAACAACCCGAAGGGACTGCACCGGCTGCCAAGTAATCCCAGCGTGAAAAGTAAACGTATCCGTCTTGCATAGATGAACTGATGAACCGATGAAGCTCGCCGAAACCTGCGTAAAGTATCCCGTCTTCACGGTGATGCTGATTGCGTTTCTCGTGACGCTGGGCGTGTTTTCCTACCGGGGTCTGGCCGTCGACCTTTTTCCCAAAGCCGACCCCGCAACAGTAAATGTGGAAGTCCGGCTGCCTGGTGCGACTCCCGAAGAGGTGGTCACAGGTGTGGTCCTGCCTCTCGAAGATGCCATCTCTTCTGTAAGCGGCATTGACGAAATCACCGTCTATTCCTTCGAAGGCTTTGCCGATATTACCTGCACGTTTGTCCTTGAGCGCGACATTGAAGGCGCGGCGCAGGACATCCGTGAAAAGGTTGCCGGAGCCATTGACCGGCTGCCGCGCGACACTCTTCCTCCTATCATCACCAAGCTGGACCCGCAGTCTGATCCCATCATGACGCTTCTCATCAGCGGCCCTATGAGCCGCCGCGAGCTGACCGAAATTGCCGACAAGCAGGTGCGTCGCGCCATTCAAGCCGTGGATGGAGTGGGCAGCGTTGATCTTAATGGAGGGCAGGGCCGCCAAATCCGAGTTTTGCTGGACGCGCAAAAGCTTACCTCCCACAACTTTACAGTCCTTGATGTTCGTTCGGCGCTGCAACGCGAGAACATTGAAGCCCCGGGCGGCCGCATGATCACTGGTCCCCAGGAGCTGGGGCTTCGCACGCTGGGGCGAGTCACGTCCGCGGAACAATTCGGCGAAATCGTGATCGGGACGCGCGGCGGCACGCCGGTGCGCGTCCGCGATGTGGCGCAAGTCGAAGATGGCGCACAGGAACTGCGAACCTGGTCGGCCCTCTTTCGAAAGGGAACTGCGGCACAAGACGTCGTCGCCATTCAGGTCCTGCGCCAATCGGGCGCCAACACTGTGCGCGTAGCAAACGACGTCAGAAGCAAGCTTGAGGAATTGCACACCCAGTTGCCGCCCGGCGTGCAACTTCAAGTGGTCCACGATATCTCCGACTTCATCAAGGCGTCAGTGCATTCGCTAATTGAGCACCTGATTTTTGGCAGCATTCTGGCAAGCATGGTTGTCTGGCTCTTTATTCGAAATTGGCGCGCTGTGCTGATTGCGGCCGTGGCCATTCCCGCTTCCATCATTGCGACTTTTACGTTGATGCGGGGCATGGACTTTTCATTGAACAACATAACGCTCCTGGCGTTGACGCTGGCCGTTGGAATCGTCATCGACGACGCCATCATTGTTCTGGAAAACATTTTTCGATTCATGGAAGAGAAGGGAAGGGATCGCGTTCGCGCGTCGATCGAGGCCACCAAGGAGATTGGGTTGGCGGTGATGGCCACGACTCTCTCGCTGGTGATTATCTTCCTGCCGATCGCGTTCATGACCGGTTATGCGCGCAAGTACGTGAATTCTTTCGGATGGACCATGGCAATGGCTATCCTCGTCTCGCTGCTCGTGGCCTTCACGCTGACGCCGATGATGAGTTCGCGTTTCCTCAAATTGGGCAGTGCAGGAAAGAAAGCGCACTCCGGAGGGTTCCTGCACTCGGTGGAGGTGCTCTACCTGAGGATGTTGCACTGGTCTCTCGCGCACCGGCGCGCCATCCTTCTGATTTGCCTCGCGACTTTCCTCTCCACGTTCGGTTTCTACCACTTGGTGGGACGCGACTGGATTCCCGCCGATGACCAATCCGAACTAATCAGTTCGTACACGCTTCCTGAAGGCACTTCGCTCGAGAAGACCACCAAGCTCGCCCAGGAGATTGCCGTGCACGTGATTGCCCTGCCGGAAGTGGCCCTCGTCCAATCGTTTACGCACGGGCCCACGAATCACGCGCACTTTTTCATCGTGCTGGTGCCGCGCAGCGAGCGAAGCCGCAGCCACACGCAGATGGCCACTGCCGTTCGCGGAATTCTTTCCACTTACCGGAACATGACCTACAACGTGCGCTTGCCTTCGGTACTTGGCGGCGAAATCTATTTTCCTATCGCCGCGGTAATCCGCGGCCCCGAGCTCACGCAACTGGCAGAAATCAGCAAGAAGGCAGCCGGCCGCATGATGAATTATCCGGAACTTGTAGACGTCAATCCCAGTCTGAACCTCAACACCCCAGAACTTCAGGTGAAAGTGGACCGGCAGCGAGCCGCAGATATCGGCGTGCGCATGACCGACGTGAGCGATGCCGTCAGATTGTTTTATTCCGGCGAAGACGAGATTACGCGATTCAAGGAAGGCTCGGAACAGTATCCTGTTACGATGCAGTTGCTGCCGGAGCAGCGGGATAATCCCGATGTCCTCGCGCGCATGATGGTGCCCTCGACGAAACTGGGGCAGGTGCGTCTCGAAAATGTCGCCACCATCGGGCGCGGCGCCGGGCCCGCAAGCCTCCAGCGCTACAACCGTGAATTTCAAGTCAGTGTCTATGCCAACGTTGCTTCAGGCTATCCGCTCGATTTGGCCGCGGCACATACCGTGCAGTCCATCAAGGAAGTCGGACTGCCGGCCGGGTATTCGTATCTCTTTTCCGGACAAGTGAAAGTCTTGGAAGAAACCACGTGGAATCTTTTGCTGGCGATGCTGTTGGCATCTATTTTCATGTACATGGTCCTTGCGGCACAGTTTGAGAGCTTCACTTATCCGTTCATCATCATGCTGACGCTGCCGCTCAGCGTGCCTTTCGCGCTTTTCTCGTTGTGGATTACGGGACGCGCACTCAGCCTGTGGAGCGCTCTGGGAATGTTTCTGCTGCTCGGCATTGTGAAAAAGAACGGCATCCTGCAAGTGGATTACACGAACCGGCTGCGCGCCGAAGGGATGCTTGTGCGCGATGCGATCATTGAAGCGAATCGGGTTCGCCTCCGGCCCATCCTGATGACTACGCTTTCCATCATCGCCGGATTGATTCCCGTAGCGATCGGCATTGGCGCGGGTTCGGAGCAGCGCGCCTCGATAGCGGTAACGATTATTGGAGGGCAGACGCTTTGTTTGTTGCTGACCTTGCTGGTCGTGCCAGTAGCGTATTCCTACCTTGCGGAGTTCGAGTCCGTGCCTTGGACTGATTGGGCCGCGCGACTCCTTGGCCGCACCCGCAGCTCCGTGCCCCCCTCCGACAACGATTAATGAATGCACGCTCGGACGTAAACGTGATTAGAAGACTAGCTCAGAAACCCTGAGAGGCGCCGCGGGCTGCGAGAGAACCTTCAGAGGAGGCTATGGATTGGACAAGCGAAAGCCGTGGGGCGCGCAATAAGAGGAACAGTTCGCCTGCCCAGAGTAAAATATCGAGCAATCGTCCGCGCTGAAGGTTGCTGAGGTTTTCAGACTGGAGGCTGACGTCGAGCGCCTTTCGCGAGCATTCTTCGATGAAGGCGCGCATCGAGACGAGGTCGACCGGTTCAGCGCTGAACTTGCGTCCCCGCGGATCAAAGCCCTCAAGCTTTTCATAACAACGCAGCAAGAAATGGTTCAGGCAGAAAGCCTGGTGATCCAATGTAGTAATCGCGGCGCGGCTACAAGAACCCATCCTGCAGTTTCGTTTCTCAAGCATTGCAACCATTTCCCCCAGGCCCACTGACTTACTTCTACGAACTGTCTCATTCTGTTTCAGGTCCACATATACGATGCGTTATGCGACGCAAACGGTTTCGTCTTCGGATTCAAGGTCCTGCATCACAGTACTCTCAGTGGCGCCAACGGTTTCCGGCTGATTCATCGGCAACACCGGCAAATGCGCGACCATCATTTGCGTGCGCAGGCGGCGATCGAGATAAGGGGCCAGCAGCGCGTTTACCCACCGCACATTTTGGTTGCAGTATTTTGTGCGGTCGTGTCCGGCCCAGAGAGTGACCACGGTGACGAGCCGCGCTTCCTGATCTGAAATCATCACCAGGCATCCAGCGAAACCGGTTACGTCCTTGAGCGCACCGGCGACGGCGGCTGGAATCGCTGCTTCCACGCGGTGCGCTTCCTGGGGCTTGGCCACAAATTCAATGCTAAGAGCGGTCAGAGGAGGGGCCCCCGATTTGCCATGCGAGGGCAATTGCATTTTCAACGTGGCAGCGTGGCCGTAAGGGTAGGCGACACTGTGTGCAGTATTTGGATAGCTTACCGGGCTTGCCATCAATCCTCCATTGAAATGCCCACCCTTTGACAGAAGGGAGGCGCATCCTCGGCCCGTTCAGGGGCAGGCTTGGATGCGCCCATTGGGGCACATGGGGACCGGGGAAGGTTCCCCACGGATAAGGACTCCCGAGCGTTACCGGGGTTCCTACGCACAAGTAGTGCGCGTGCTACAGGTTTCGTTTCAACGCTTGGCAAACGAAACATAAGTCTCATTTGCCCCCAGAGGGGTGCGACGGTATACTCCTCCCCCAAAGTCCGAGGATTGCGTGGAATTCTTCACTTTTGATAAGGCGTATGTGGAACGGCTGCAGGGGGAGGACCCTTCGACCGAGGAGCACTTTGTCGCTTATTTTGAGCAACTTCTACGGATCAAGCTCCGCTCCCGGATGCTTACCTCCGACAAAGTGGAAGACTTGCGGCAGGAGACGTTCATTCGAGTCATTGCCGCAATACGTAAGGACGGTGTGCGCCAGCCGGAACGCTTCGGTGCCTTCGTTAACTCCATATGTAACAACGTTTTACTGGAACATTACCGGTCTTCCGCAAAGAATCAGCCTCTGGAGGACGCGCACATGGATATACCAGACAAAGTATTGGACTTGGACGGTATGCTCGTCACGAAGGAATCGGCGGAGCGAGTGCGCCGTATCCTTGATGGACTGCCAAAGCGTGACCGCGACCTCCTCCGCGCTATCTTCTTGGAAGAAAAGGAGAAAGACACGGTTTGCCGGGAATTTGGCGTTGATCGCGAATACCTGAGGGTGCTGGTCCATCGCGCCAAGGATAAGTTCAAGGCGCTCTATGAGAAAGGCCAGATTGGGATTGCTCGGCGGGCGACTGGGTTGGGAAACCAGTGAAACGTTTTAGCGACCTGCGGCACTACCTTTCGGATGGCACAAATGGACCATAACGAAGCAATACGACTGCAAGTCGCAGTAAAGTATGTGCTTGGCGAACTCTCCCAGGTCCAGCGGGACGAGTATGAAGAGCATTATTTCGATTGCGCGGAATGCGCGGTCGACATCAAGGCGCTCGCCGCTTTTGCGGATACCACGCGCGAAGTGCTGCGGCAAGAAAAGGCGAGCCATGCCGCGAAAGACCCCGTTCCGACGCGTGGCGGCTGGCTGGGCTGGCTCCAGCCGATTGTTGCCGTGCCTGCGTTCGCGGCGCTTTTGGTGGCCTTGGGCTACCAGAGTTTCGTGAGCCTCCCACATTGGAAGTCGATGGCAACGCAGGCCACTAATTCGCAGGTCTTGCCGATGTATTCGCTGATCTCCGCAAACACACGCGGCTCAGATTCCCTTACTTTCAAGGTTCGGCCGGGCGAGAGGTTTGGCGTCTACGTGGATGTGCCTGCGGACCCTGCATACCGCATATATCTACTGCGGTTGGTAAACCCCACGGGACATTCCGCGGTTTTGCGTTCCCTGTCCTATGAAGAAGCGCAAAAAACCCAAGTCGTGGAAGTCAATCCCGGAGAGCGGTCCGGCTCTTATCAAGTGGTGGTGTCTGGGCTCCCGGACCCAGAAAGTGATTCTGGCAAGGCGACGATTCTTGCGACGATGAAGTTTAGTGTTGAATTTCCAAAATAAAATCAGCAGTATTGGCGCCGTCAGCGTCTACATCGATGTGAGGTTCAGCCCATGTCAACCTTCCGTACGTTTCACTATCACGCAAACGCCCACGTTCTGAGCGCCTGCTTCACGCGGCCGCTGCCGCATGTGGTCGAAGTCCAGGGCGCCAGCTCGCTTCCCACCATCGGGGGCCACGGCAAGGGGCGGGTCGAGGACTTCCGCTTCGAGCACTTTCTATCGGTAAAGCGCGGCTATACGCACGTGTCTGGCACTCCGCAGAAGATCGAGGTTGAAGTTAAAGGTGAAGGCAAGACTCGCGTCGAGAAGAAGACGCATTTCACGACGCTGGTGACCGCGGTCGCCGAGGGAGTAAATATTCTTGATGTCGTGACGGCCGATCGCATTGTGGCACGCTTAGCTTCGAACCACACCCTTGACGACAAAGATTACAAAGAGCCACATTTTACGCTTGTCAGCAGCAGATTTGAGAATCTGCAAATCGCGGGGTGTAAGGTGGAAGTCCCGCTTCATATCGACCTTTTCGAGAAGATTCACACGTTCGAAGCGGCAAGAAATGAATTCAAAAACAACCCGGATTTTAGGCAAATGGCGGAAGACCCATTCGAAGGCGGGGATAAGCTGCCGGAACAGCCTGAGCACGGAGCCATTCTTTGCTCGATTGTCGACGTCAAGAAAATGAAGGAGTGCCCAGGCGTGCAGCGCAAAGGGCACAGCTTTATCATTCCGAAGTTCGGGAAGCTGTTTTTGGGCGAAGTCCTTCTGGAGCACAGCCGCCGCACGCTCACCATGGTGCGCTTCGAGCTTGGTTCTCCCGTATCTGGCAGCGGGACTGTCGTGCAGCTCGACGGCAACGGGTCACCGTATCCTCCCCCGCCGGGAGGCTACTGAGCCAGAAAGAGAAACAGACGCGGTTACCGCTCACTTGAAAGATGCGGCGACTTGTGCAGCCCGTTCGCGCTCCTCAGCGAGGCGGTCGTTTACCAGTTTGGCTGCGTTTTCAAACCCTTGCGCCAGCGCTGCATTTCCGAGGTGAGAGTGCGCTTGGCCGAGATTGCGAAGCCACTTTCCAATCGAAAGCTGATCGCCCAACTGCCGCGCCAACTCCAGCGCCCGCTGATAGTACGAGATGGCCATGAGGAATTCCCGACGACAGAGATAGACGTTCCCGATATTTGCCAAACAGACTTGGTAATTTGGTGTAGCGCCGCTCTCAAGAGCTTCCTGCCACCGCCCGAAAGCGCTGAGGCAATGCGACTTCAAGGCACAGAGTTCGCGCCTGTCCCCCGGAGAGAGCTCGCCCGCATTTTCGGCCAAGCCTTTGTCCGACAGTTCCAGTGCACGCCTCAGGTCGGCTCGGCTGTGAGCAAGCCTGGCCTGTTCGAGGATCGAGTCGGTCATTGTTCAGCCGCGAGCGGCGCCGAATTTAGGTTTGGGGAAACGCCTGCCGTATCCCCCCTAATGGCAACTAGGAGGATAAGGCTAGCCGTCTCCGTCCGGGCATGACAGACTGCCCGGCTGTTGGGAGGGTGCTTGTGCCGGATCGTGACCTGAGTTATTTGGTTTGGCAGGCGTACTACTGCCTCGGTTGAGTCCGAGAAACGCAAGCGCGGCAAGAATCCACTTGAGCATTGTTGCCTCCTCGTGGCGAAGAACATAAACTTGCGGCACAGAACATGGACAGGCCACCCCCCATGTCAAGGGGTAATGGTTGGAGAAAATTCTGAGCCAATTTACCAAAACAACCGGGCTGCCGACTTTCACCGGCGTAGGCTGTCTCAGAATATTTTTGGCTTTGTGGTTCGCCCTTGCAAGCTTGGGTTGCTCGCGCGCTTCATCGCCTGACGTTATATTCCTCCAGATTCGTGACGAGGCGCGACGGGGACAGTTGGATGCCGCGCAGCACGACGTGGACGCCGCCATTGCAAGGTACCAAACCAGGAATCCGGAATGGACCGCTCGCTTCCGCGTGCTGAAGGCGCACATCCTCGTGCTTAGAGGTTCCTACGCTGAGGCTCTTAAACTCCTGAACGAGGCGCTTCCACCGTCGTTGGTGAATTCTGAAACGGCCATCCGGCGCAAAATGGTTCAGGGGATTGCCCTGGAATACTCTCAGCGATTTGAAGAAGCTGAAAGAAGTCTCACAGAAGCAGCTAACCTTGCCGCCACCTACCAGCCAGGTCTTCTGGGCGATATTTATCAGGCTCAAGGAAATCTCGAAGCGGCCCAGAAAAAGTATCCGGACGCGTCTGCAGCCTTCCACCATGCCCTCTCATTCTCCCGCGATTACCGTCTCCCATTCCTGGAAGCGAGTTCGACCGGGAGTTTAGGCTATGTTGCTATGTGGCAGGAACACTACGATGAGGCGATTGAATGGTTCAAGATTGCTCTTCGGAAATCACAGGCTCTCCGCGCGGATTCCACAATCGAAAAAACGTTAGGAAACATTGGCTGGAACTATTGGGTCGTTGGGGATTTCGAAAGCGCGGAAGATATACTCAAAGAAGCTGAAAAGGCGTCCGTAAAGGCAGGTCTTCCCGGTGATCGGGTGAAGTGGCTCAACGACCTGTCGTATGTCTATTTCCAGCGGCGCCGCTATGATATCGCAGGTCCTACCTCCGAGGAGGCGCTCCGGCTGGCTCGCAAGGTTGGAGACAATCGAGACATTACGAATTGCCTCAACAGCGCCTCCGAAATCGCGCTGGCGACAGGACACACCGACGCAGCGGGGAAATACAATCGGGAGGCACTGGAAATCGAGCAGGCGGGGCTCGATCAATTTGGCATCGCGTCGTCTACGATTATTGCAGGGCGAATCGCTGCTGGAAAAAGACAATCCGCTGAGGCCGCAGCGACCTTTCAGAAAATCCTTGCCGATCCCTCAGTTGAGACTGCGCTGAAATGGGAGGCCCACGCTCGCCTCGCGGAAGTCTACGCCGCGGAACATAAGGCTGCAAAGGCCGAGCACGAATTCGATGTTGCCATCGGCACGTTTCAGAGTGCCAGCAGGTCCGTTCAGCGCGACGAATTCCGCCTCTCCTTTCTTTCCAGCGCCATCGAGTTCTACGACGCGTATGTGAATTTTTTGATTGTGCAGAAGCGTCCATTGGATGCGCTGAAGATTGCGGACGCGAGCCGGGCGCAGACGCTGGAGCGCGGCCTGGCTTCTTCTGCAAATACCGGTACAAATGGGGGGGTAAGTCTCATCAAAAGCCAGAAACCGCGCGGCCCGGCGAAAACAGTTGCTTTTCGCCCTCAGGAGATTGCGCGGCGGTTGAACGCCACGCTGGTTTTCTACTGGCTTGGCGAGCAGCGCTCTCATCTCTGGGTGATCACGCCCACAAGAATTTCTTTGTTTCCATTGCCCGGAAAAGCAGAAATTGACGCCACGGTGAAGTCCTATCTGGAATCTTTCACAGGTCCGCGCGACCCACTGGAAGCGGGCAACGAGGACGGTAAGAAGCTCTACACGACGCTAATCCAGCCCGCGGAAAAACTAATCCCCAGGAATGGACGAGTCATCGTTCTCCCCGACGGCAACCTCAGTTCATTGAATTTCGAAACGCTGATCGTGCCCGGTCCAAAGCCTCACTATTGGATTGAAGACGTCACGCTACTGACCGGGAACTCGCTTGCATTGCTCGCCAAGACTTTCTCAACTGCTCCTCCAAAAGCTGCAAATCTCTTTCTGATGGGCGACGCGCTCCAGGCGAGCCCGGATTTTCCTCCGCTACCGCAGGCGGGCAAAGAGGTTGGCCTCGTCGAAAATTATTTTCCCCAGAACAACCGCACCGTGCTCACGGGCGCACAAGCCACGCCTTCGAGATTTCTCTCCGGAAAGCCTGAGGAGTTTTCTTACCTGCACTTCGCCACACACGGCACAGCCAGTACAGCCCGACCGCTGGAATCCGCAGTAATTCTTTCGCCCGAAGGCGATTCGTACAAGCTATACGCGCGTGACATTGTTGAGCATCCGCTTCAAGCGCACTTGGTAACGATTTCGGCGTGCAATGGCGCAGGCATGCGCACGTATGCGGGCGAAGGCCTTGTCGGTCTTGCCTGGGCGTTTCTTCGTGCCGGGGCGCACAACGTGATCGCAGGCCTTTGGGAGGTGAGCAACGCCTCGACTCCGCAACTTATGGACGAACTGTACAGAGGACTGAACGCAGGTCAAGACCCTGCTACAGCTCTTCGGAACGCCAAGCTCGCGCTCGTCCACTCCAGCGGCAACTATAGAAGGCCGTTTTATTGGGCGCCTTTCCAGCTCTACGCCGGCTCGTAGCCATTGCACAGATAGCCCTAAGGACACAGTTGGATTGCGCGCTGCCTGCGGTCATTTCTTGATGAAACGCATTTCCGCGTCCTTCTTGGAATACCGGGTGTCTCTGCTCTCGTAGACACTCGACAAAATACGGTGATACGATTTGCGCCCTCCGCCTCACTACTCCCACAAAGCCAAACAAATTCCGCAACGCCATCGGGGTGTCATGCAGCCGGAGGGGAAGTCATGGCTAACAACCATCGCATTGAGTGGAGTAGAACAAGGGCACCAGCCTGTGGTCGAAGCCACTTGTGTTCATTGTCTAGCACGCTGTTTCTTATAGGTTTGCTACAAATCACGAGCGGCTGTGCTGCGGCCCGGCTGACGCAGTTTCACAATTTCGCCCAAGCCGGGACAGCCTACACAAAGGCAAGCCAAGCCGTTCTCGATGAAGCCGGAACAGCCGCGATCGAAGCCGATTCCCTGATTGCTCAGAAGGGCAGGGACGCGTTAAGAACTGCGGATGAGCGCCGCCAATTCATCATTGGAAACAATCAAGAACTGCGCAAGCGATTGGTGCTGCTGGGGGACATCGGACGTCATGGGAGGCTCTTGCAATCGTACTTCGAGACACTCGCGGCGCTTGCCGATCCGAAGGCCCCCGAGACACTGGGAACAGCGGCTCAAGGCGTATTCGATTCCATCGGGGCACTGAGTCCAGCCATCAAGAACGCCAGCTTGGGCGGCGTGAAGATCGGGGATCGCATCCCCCAGGCAACGAATTTCGTGGTCCAAGTTTTCAAGGCGAAGGCGCTCGAAAATGAGCTGAAAGCGCGATCTAAGGACATTGAACGTGAGATTGCCTTGCAGGAGGCGGCCTTTACGGTGATCACCAGCACCCTGGAAACGGATCTCACCGTCCAGCTTCAGCTTGAAGAGACCGAAGAGGTGATCGAGCCTTTCGCCGTCGCGAAGGAACTGCCGAAAAACTGGCCGGCGCGCAGAGAAGAGATACTCCGAGCGCGAGTAGCCGTAGCCTCCTCAAGAGCAGCCCAGGAGGCCGCCGCGAAACTCAGGGAAAGTTTTGTCGCTCTGGTAGAGAACCGCCTCAGTGAACCTTCCATCGCCGGCATCATCGCGGCAATTAATTCGATGTTGAATTCAATCGAGGCAATTAAAAAGGCAACGCCTACGCAATAACTGAGAAAACGAGAGGCTGGTTGTTATGGATTCAGCACAGATTTATTCCTCAACACTGGAGCAGTTGAACAAGACGGTAGTGAGGCTGACTTCACCGGAGTGGGACGCCAAAGTACAGGGAGCCCCGGCCGAACAGCGGCAGGATGCGCTCGCGGAGCTCCTGCGTGTGCAGCATGCCCGGCTAGTTTTAGCAAACGAAGCGCTGCAAGATATCGCGGACAAATTGAAGGCGAATGAACAGAACTTGCTAGACGGCCAAAAGGCCCTCCAGGCCGAGCTCGATAAATTGGCTACGGTCGAAGCGGTGCTCAAAACGATTAGTTCGCTGATCAACGTGGTAGCTCGCATTGTTCCGCTGATTTGACGCCACCGGACTGTAGAGAAATCTGAGGAGGAATCATGGCCCTTGATTTCGACGTAATCGTGATCGGCTCGGGATTTGGAGCGGCAGTGGCGGCCATCGACCAGGCCGGAAAAGGGAAGACTGTTTTTATCCTAGAGCGGGGCGTGTGGTGGCTTACTCCTGAATTGTCCGCCGAGAATCCGATGAACCCATTCCTGAAGACACAACCAGTGCAATACTGGCCGCGGCCGGATCACCGCCGCGGGCTAGTAGACTTTCTGGCGGTTGTCAAAGCGAATGGCGTAGCTGGCGCGCTGCAAGATTTTGCCAACGGCGTGGCTGAGTTTTTCACCGACAAGCCGAGGCCCCGGCCCCTGTATCGCTACAACACTTTCGGCGAGGCAGACGTGATTACGGCGAGCGGCGTCGGCGGCGGCTCACTGATTTACTCCAACGTGACGATCGAGCCGTTCTTCGACACGACGAATAAACAGTATCCAGCGATGGCTAGCTGGCCCGAGAAGGCGAAGCTCCTTCCGGCGGACTATGCCAATGGCTTGGCCTGGATGACGACGAATCGCGGGGCGCCGAATGAGGTAGTCACCAAGTACCCGCAGGCGATCCCCCAGAATCAACTGAATACAGTCAAGAGCAGCGACCCCAGGTTGCTCGGGCGCTCGCGGTTCTTGAGAGATGCCTCCACGAGCCCGAACCTTTCAGCACAATTGGCAGGACAGATCGTTGAGCCCTGGGCGCCCTTGAAGCTGCAGATCAAGGAAGCAGATCCGGGGAATACGGCCACGAACAAGAATTTCTGCGAACGCCAGGGGCGGTGCTTTCTCGGCTGTTTGCCAGCGGCCCGGCACACGCTGAACAAGACATTGCTGAACCAGCTACCTTTGGCCGCACAGAACAAAGTCCTCATAAGGGCGCTCGCTAATGTGGAATCCATCGAGGCCATCCCAGGCGGCGGTTATACGGTGCATTACACCGGGCTCGATGACGACACCGAGTATCATCCCACGGCCAAGACTGTGATCCTGGCGGCCGGATGCCTGGGGAGCACGGAGATCCTGCTGCGCTCGCGGGACAAGAGCAATGGAAAGTTTGTGGTGAGCAAAACACTGGGATCAAAATTCTCTACGAATGGAGACTTCTCCGGCTTCGTGAGTGTTGATACGGGCAAGCTCCAATACCCAATCTATGCGACGCGCGGGCCAATCAACACGTCGCACGTTACGTTCCGCGATGGAAAGCTATTGGTGAACGTGGAAGATGCCGGCATACCGCCCATGTTCGCATCGCTAGTCGAGAAGACATTGAAAATGCTGGAACAAGACAAAGGGCAGGCCGACGTTATCGATATGCTGGGGCTGCTCTGGAACAGCGCACAATTGCCCGACTACAGCGATCCCAATGACATGCAGACGGAAGCTGAGATGCTGATGAACACCTGTTGGTTTAATTGTATGGGAATGGACGACGCCACGGGAGTCCTCAGCCTGGACGGCGACGATCTACAGCTCAATTTCACAGGCGCGATCGCCAAGCACCCTACGTTTCAGAAAGCGGAGAGCGTTCTCCAGGAACTGGCGAAGGCGATGGGTGGAACCTATCGTGCGTTTCCGCTGTGGCACGGTTTGGAACCGTTTGTATCCAAGAAGCTGGTCGTCGTGCATCCTCTCGGTGGCTGTCCCATCGGAGGCAGCTCGACGGACGGCGTCGTCAACAGCAACGGCCAGGTATACAACACGAAGGCCGGCGCGGAGACGGTGTATGACGGGCTTTACGTGCTGGACGCATCGATCATTCCGGGAGCGGTGGCGGTGAATCCAACCCTAAGCATCGTGTCCATGGCGGCGAGAGCGGTAAAATCGATCGCTTGAGGAATGGCTTCTTAGTTCAGAGTCGTGGCACGACGACAAGTTTCTCGGTGAAAGGAGAACCATGGCAACTCCATCGATTATCCCAAAGGACCAGGCCACCATTCTGCTGAACATATTCGATATTCGACGGAACGCGTCAACCGATTGGACCGGGAGTCAAGAATCTCCTCGTGCGTATCATTGACGGAAATCAGAAACAGTTGTTTAGTGACTTTCGCAAGGGCTCCAGTTCTCAATTTGAAGTCCCCTTCTATGACAATTTCGGTGACAGCTATACCGTGATCGGTTCCGCAGACAAATATTCGCAAGCCGGCGCTACGCCCGTAAACGTTCAGCGAACGGTCCCGCAAACTGTCGACCTCATGCTTTTGGATAAGAACGCGACCTTCCAGTTTGGGAATGCCAGGTGGAGCGATCTCCCAGAGAACTACCCCGAAATTCACTCCATTCTTGCGCGAGGAGCTGCGGAAGCCGACGCTCAAGCCCGTTATGACAATTTGATGGAGAAGGATCCAGCCACCCTGGCCTGCCTGTGGAATCTGATGACCGCAATGAGGGACATTGATCTGCCCTCCGGGACACCGCTAACTTATCTGAAACAGCTCGTTTGGGAAGATGTGCCTGAGCGCAACATCTTCGCGCCGAAGCAGGACCGGTTCTACGCTTATGCTGATAAGGCCCTCGTCAAGCAAGTCCAGCTAGCTGCTCAGCAAAACGAATTCGCGCCGGAGATGGACCCGGCCACCTTCCATAAAGGAGCAACGAGCAGCTACAAGCAAATCCAGTTTGGAGAAGCAAACGTCCAGCTGACTTTTCACGAAGGAGACACGCAAATAATTGACGGGACAGAGTGCATCGTGGTCGAGCCGGACATTGATTACTACAAGGATCTCCTGGCCCACGCGCTGTTGGAGGTCATTGCGAACGCGGTGAGCGGCAGTCTCACAGATCCGAAAAATGTCTACGTATTGCGGTGGATTGCTGGACGGCGTGCCGGAGTGCCCGAGTTCAACCCACCATACACAATTGCGTAGGCTGGGCAGAGCAAACTGCTTCGCAAGGCGGACACGAACTCCTTGAGACGGAATCTGAAGAAGTTCACGGCTACGGCTTAATAGCCATAGTACCATCCGGCTGCCGCGGCCTATGGCAGCGTCAAGTTGTAGATCTCCGCACCGATGTATTGCATGCAAAACTTGAATCAGGATAATAAGGGTTTCCACAGGTGCCGCCCTTGTGCTTTCGGACTGTCTCGGCATAAACTTCTTCGCAGCATCATTGTTTCTTGCGAGCCGCCTCAACCTTCTGAGGAATTCCAGGGCTCGCGTGAATGGGGTCGTGATGTCTGGGGGAGACAAAATGAGAAGATTGTTGTGTGCGTTTTTCGTCTTAACACTTGCGCTGGGGCTTGCCTCGTCCGGGTGGGGCCAATCGCAGATCACCGCAGGGGCCGTACAGGGAGACGTGCTCGATGAAAAAGGCGGGAGCGTTGCGGGTGCGACTGTTGAAGCAAAAAACCTGGCGACCAACTTCGTGCAGACGGACACGACAAATGCGGACGGTCACTTTGCCTTCCTGAGTCTTGCGCCCGGACGTTACACCCTCACCATCAGCAAGCCCGGTTTCGCCACGATCGTTCAGGAAAATGTGAACCTCACTGTAGGCCAGAGCATCACGTTGCCTGTAACCATGAAGGTATCTTCGGTCGCACAGCAGATTGTCGTCAGCGACGTGCCCATCGTAGAAGTTACCAAGACGACCTCCTCTTCCACTCTTGACGAGATCTCCGTAGCCACAACCCCGGTGCTCGGCCGCAAATTTGAGGATCTTCTGACACTGACGCCTGGCGTCAGCATCACCCAAGGTCCGGACGGCGACGAAATCAACATCAACGGGCAGCGCGGCATCTTCAACAACATCAGCCTCGATGGCGGCGACTACAACAACGGATTCTTCGGCGAGCAGATGGGCGGTCAGCGCGCCGCGATTGACATCACACTGGAAGCCGTCAAGGAATTCCAAATCACGGCGAGCGGCGCCAACGCGGAGTTCGGCCGGAGCGCCGGAGGTATAATCAACGTGGTCACGAAATCCGGCACCAACGCCATCCACGGTTCTGGCTTTGAATACTTCCGTACTGAATCCTTAACGGCGGCGACCTCGGACGGCAAGCCGCTGCAGGATTTTCGCCGCAATCAATTTGGTGGCAGCTTTGGCGGCCCGCTCATTAAGGACAAGTTATTTTTCTTTGCCGCCGCCGAGGGCATCCGCGAAGATCTCACGCGCACGAACCTTAGTGCGCCCATCGGCACTGCTTGTGCCTCGAGCCCCGTTTTCAACGGAACTGCCGCTACGGATGCGGTGATCAACTCCAGCGCTGATTGCCAGCGCGTTGCCTTGATCAATTTTTTCAAGTCGACACCCTTTCCGGCGCCCTTCAAGAATACTAACGAGGGGCTTCCCGTTATCCACGAGCAGCGCAATGCTTCCATATTTGGCCGCGTGGATTACAACCTAACCTCGAAGAACCAGATTTTTGGGTCGTACAGCTTTGACTGGTCCAAGAATCCCAACCAAACTTTCGACGTTCCGACATATGGCACGAGCGCCAACGGCACCGAAGGTCCTTCGAAAATCCAAGACATCAACGGCAACTGGTTCAGCACACTCTCCAACACGATGTTGAACGAGGCCCACTTCACCTATGCGAGGGAAAACCGCCCGCGCAACACCATCGATCCTTCCAGCGTGCCGGACACGGCCATGGGCTTTGCCACGACATTCCGCTTCGGCCAGCCATTCTTCCTTGAGCCCGCCATCGATGAAGTCTTTTGGCGCACCGACATTCGTGACAATTTCTCGATCATCAAAGGCAAGCACACTTGGAAGGTCGGCGGCGAATGGATTCACAGCGACAATGGCCAGATTTTCCGGGGCTTCTTCACCGGACGCTATATCTTCGACAGTGTCACCGGCTTCATGCACTACGTCTCTCAGGGCCCCACGTACAGGGAGTGCTCAAACGGAACGACCGTAGTGGGGGCGTGCCCTGCGGGAACTAGCGTCGTTGGCCCTCTGCTTCTCTATCTGCAGCATGGCCCCGCGACGAAGGGTGAAACGTTCGACCAATCCGGCGCTTCCGACATCAAGAATGAGGATATCTCGCTGTTCATTCAGGACTCATGGAAGCTGTTCAGGAATGTGACCTTGAACTATGGCCTGCGTTGGGATGCGCAGCATTTTCCCGATCCCACTGTAGCGCCCTCCAAGACTTCCTACGGCCCAGATCTGACTAATCCTAAGTTTCCTTCGACGGGCTTCATCCCTAACCAGAATAAGGAATTTCAGCCGCGCGTTGGCTTCGCATGGGATATTCTCGGCAACGGCAAGTCCGCGCTGCGAGCGAGTTGGGGCATGTTCTATGCCCGGCAGAATATGCTCACTCAGGTCGGCGCCATCACGACGAACGGTGTCCAGCAGCAGTCCTTTGCCGCAGGTTCAGCGTTTGGCGCACCGCCAGCTTACGGAACCAACGCATCTGTGTTTAACAATGCTAATCTTCCTCCGCCGGGAACACCTCCGCCTCCTGGTGCCAGCGTTACGGTCTTCAGCAAGGACTACGAAAATCCGCGGATTTACACTACGAACGTTGGCTATGAACAGCAACTCTACGGTGACTACGCCGCCTATTTGGACTTTACCTGGTCGAAAGGCGTGCACCTTACCCGCTTTATCGATCCCAATAAGGGTGTGAGCACTACCTTCAATTGCGGAGCCGGTTTTACCAATATTAGTCCTGGCGTTTGCCTGCCAAGTAGCGGTTCCACGGTTACTTACCCCAGCGACGTGTTCGGTTCTGGTGTCGCACCGCCCTTCACGGATCTCGGCAGCGTCACTGACACCGTCAGCTCCGCGAAGTCTCTGTACCGCGGGTTCACGATTGGCATGCGCAAGCGCATGAGTCACAAATTCCTGTTTGACGCCAACTACACGTATTCCCGGGACTGGGACGACGACTCCAACGAACGCGATCCGTTCACATTCCGTTATGCCAATCTTTTCAACCTGGCATCGGAATATTCACTGTCCGACCGCAACGAAACGCACAAGTTCAACGCTTATACCGTTGCCAATCTGCCTTGGGGATTCAACGGCAACGTCCGCATGCAGGCGCATTCCGCCCAGCCGATTACACCATCAGCGCGCTTTCAGGGCGGCAAAGATTTAGGCCGCAACTCATTGCTGAAGGACAATGCTTTCTTCACTTTCGACTTCGGTGTCGATCGTCCCATTCATATCGGCGAACGCATGCAGCTCATCCCGCGGATCGAAGTGTTTAATACTTTCAACAATAAGAACAACGTGAATCCATTAAGCACGCCTGGTCTCTTCAATTTCGACGGGTTCCTTCGCGTTGGCGTGGGCGACCCGCGCCAGGCGCAACTCTCTGTGCGCTTCGAGTTCTGACGAAGCGGCTGCAAGTCACACTCTCAATTCACCAGAAGAGGGGCGCTACGGCGCTCCTCTTTGCTTTTGCGAATTACGATCGAGAATCCGAGCGACAAGAATGGACACACGACGTTTCCGCAGTGCTTGCTTGAACGTTGCGAATCCCTGACAATCTAAGGTTTATACATGCGTGATTTTCCACACGGTAGCGGATGCCCGCACCGAACTGAAAAGCGAGTGAAATGGCAAGTCAGCAGAATTCCGTAAGGCGGTTAATCGCCTACTTTTCGATGGAGATTGCTTTGGAGAACGCCATGCCGAGCTACAGCGGCGGGCTGGGCGTTCTTGCGGGCGACACGATTCGCGCCGCTGCGGATTTGCGGCTGCCCATGGTGGCCGTCTCCCTGCTTTACCGCAAAGGGTACTTCACGCAGCGTCTTGCCGAAGACGGCTCACAAACCGAAGAACCGGTCGAGTGGCGCGTGGAAGATTTCTTGACCGAGGAGCCCGCCCGAGCCAGCATCTCTATTGAAAACCGCCGCGTTGAACTTCGGTGCTGGCGGTATTCGGCAAAGGGGGTGCGCGGTTTTGAAGTGCCCATCTATTTTCTCGACGCCGACCTTCCATCCAACACTGAAGCCGACCGCAATCTGACCGGCAGTTTGTATGGCGGCGATTCTTACTACCGTTTGTGCCAGGAAGTCATCTTGGGGATTGGAGGCGTGCGCATTCTCCATGCGCTTGGCTACAACGACCTCACGCGCTACCACATGAACGAAGGCCACGCGGCGCTGCTCACCCTGCAATTGCTCGATGAAGAAGCTACGAAGGCCGGACGCAAATCCATCCGCAGCGAGGACATTGAAAAGGTCCGGAGCAAGTGCGTCTTTACCACCCATACGCCGGTGCCCGCCGGGCACGACCGTTTTCCGATGGAATACTTCACGCGCGTGTTTCCCGGCCAGACCGGGTTTCTCGATCTGAAAGATGCTTCTTCCGCGGATTTGATGAAGCGCGTTTTGCAAGCGGAACAGAACTTCCTGGACTTACAGGAAGCGGCGCGCCGCGGGGCATCGCTCAACATGACGCAGCTGGCGCTGGGCCTGAGCACCTACGTGAACGGCGTTGCCAAGCAGCACGGCGAAACTTCGCGGCAGATGTTCCCGGAAGTGCCGATCGAGGCCATTACCAACGGCGTGCACGCGGGCACGTGGACCTCGGCTCCATTTCAGCAACTGTTTGACCGCTACATTCCCTCGTGGCGCGAGGACAACTACAGTTTGCGGAGCGCGCTGGGCTTGCCCGCGGAGGAAGTGTGGGCGGCGCACCTGATCGCCAAGCACAATTTGCTCGAGACGGTTCGCGAGAAGACCGGCCTCAAGTTTGATCCCGAAGTTTTCACGATTGGTTTCGCGCGACGTGCAACAGGATACAAGCGCGCTGACCTGATCCTCGCCGATCTTGACCGGCTCCGGCAGATTGCCAAGAACGCCGGCCAGTTCCAGATCATTTATGCCGGTAAGGCGCATCCGAATGACGCGGGTGGGAAGGACATTATTCGCCGGATTTTCCATGCGAAAAAAGCGCTTCGCAAAACGGTTCCGGTAGTTTTCCTCGACGATTACAATCTTGAGCTCGGTGGAAAGATAACTTCCGGCGTGGACGTGTGGCTCAATACGCCGCAGTTTCCACTTGAGGCTTCTGGCACCAGCGGGATGAAGGCCGCACTCAATGGCGTGCCGAGCCTGAGCATTCTTGACGGCTGGTGGGTGGAAGGCCACATCGAAGGCGTCACTGGCTGGTGCATCGGCGAATCGCGACGGACCGCTGCAGGCAATACTCCGGCCGACAATACCGCAGAAGCGGAATCACTCTACAACAAGTTGGAGAGCATAATTCTTCCGCTGTACTACAACGACCGCGGAAGATTTCTGGAAGTCATGCAGCACGCCATCGCCATCAACGGATCGTTTTTCAACACCCAGCGCATGGTACAACAGTACATCACCGATGCGTATCTGCACTGAAGCGCCGGAGATTTGTATTCCCGAAAATCCATCGGAGCGGTTTACTTCCTCTTTAGCGCAATCGGTTCTTGTACATGGCCATGCCGACGGCGGCATCCACGCCGATTTTCTCGAGCGCGGCAATCTCGCGCCGCGTTTTGATGCCGCCGGCGCCAATAATTGGATGCGACGTCGCGTTGCGCAGCTTTCGAAACCAGTCGAGGTTTGCGCCCATCATCGTCCCCTCACGGTCTACGTCGGTGCAGAGAAATCCTGCACAGTAGGATTCGAGTTGCGGCATCACCTTTTCGGCCTGCAACGTTAGCTCCTTCCGCCAGCCGTGAATGGTGATCCTTCCGCGGGCCGTGTCGAGTGCGATGACAATTTTCTCGCAAGAGACATTCTCCGTAAGCTCCTGCAGGAAACGCACATTCACTTTTCCGCCATGGAACGCCGCGCTTCCGACAATGATCTGGTTTGCGCCCCAACTGGCAACCTCTTGCGCGCGCGAGATGCTTCGTATACCCCCGCCCACGCGCACCTTCATTCCAAAATCATTTCTTGCTCTCGCGCAAAGGTTTCGAACGAGACCGTCATTTGAGCTTTTACCCATGGCGCCGTCTAGGTCAATCACGTGCAGCCAGGGATACTTTCTGAATTTTTCCAACACGCCAAAGACATCCGCGACGGCAAGCGCGCGCTTCCGCCCGCGCACCAATTGAACAGCTTGTCCCCCTTGCAAGTCGATGCAGGGAATCAGCACGGGAGGCGAACCTCGACCCCGCTTGAGGCGAGAAAGTCCTTCAGCGTTCGAATCGATTGCACTCTATCGTGAAAGATCGAGGCTGCCAAGGCCGCGTCCGCCGCGCCATCCCGGAAGATTTCGACAAAATGTTCTGGCGACTTGGCTCCGCCAGACGCGATCACGGGAACGGTTACGGCGGCGGAGACTGCCACCGTCAGAATCACGTCGAAACCACTCTGCGTGCCATCACGATCCACCGAGGTCAGCAGAATTTCACCGGCGCCTGCCGCGACTCCCACCCGGGCCCACTCGACGGCGTCGCGCGATGTGGATTCGCGTCCGCCGCGCACCATGACGTCCCAGTGATCGCCGGCGCGCTTCGCATCGATAGCCAGGACGACGGCTTGCGCGCCGAACTCGCGCGACAATTCAGAAATCAGCCCGGGCCGCTCGACTGCAGCCGTGTTCACGGTTACCTTGTCCGCCCCGGCGCGCACCACGGCGCGGCCATCTTCAAGCGTTCTAATACCGCCGCCGGCGGTGAGAGGAATCGCCAATTCCGCGGCGACGCGGCGGATTGTTTCAAGGAAAGTAGGCCGGCGGTCACGGGAGGCGGCGATATCCAACACGACCAATTCGTCGGCGCCTTCGGCATTGTAGCGGGCGGCGAGCGCGGCGGGGTCGCCGGCATCGCGCAGACTCACAAAGTTCACGCCTTTCACGACGCGTTCACCGTCGGTATCGAGGCACGGAATAATGCGGTGCGCGAGGCTCATGCCACGAGCCTCAGGAAATTCTGGAGAACGCGAGCGCCAGAATCGCCGCTTTTCTCCGGATGAAATTGCACGGCAAAGATATTGCGTCGTTCGATGACGGCAGCAAATTCCGCGCCGTGGCAACAGGTGGCCGCTGCGTCATTCGAATCGAGCGCGGCGTAGGAGTGCGCAAAATAAAAATACGCTCTAGGGCCTATGCCTGTGAGCAGGGAAGATTCGCGCTTCTTTTCAACCTGGTTCCAACCCATGTGCGGCAGTTTCACGCCCGGCGGTAAAGCGCTAACGGTTCCTGGAAGGAGATTCAATCCTTGGAGTTGCGATGCCTCGTCGCTCGATTTGAACAACACTTGCAGCCCGAGACAGATGCCCAGGAACGGCACGCCGCGGTGGACGGCGTCAAGCAGGGGCGAACGGAGATGTTTTTCGTCGAGGGCGCGGACCAGCGCGGCGTAATGACCAACACCGGGAAGGAGCAGGGCTTCCGCTTTGCAAATGCATTCGGGTGAGGACGTGCGGTGCGATTCCACACCGAGGCGCTGGAGAGTGCGTTCGACAGAGGGCACATTGCCGGCACCATAGTCGAGGATGGTTATTTTCATAGCAGCCCCTTGGTGCTGGGCAAAACCTGGCGAAGGCGCTTGTCGCGAGAGACCGCGAAACGCAGCGCGCGTGCGAACGCCTTGAAGATGGCCTCTACTTGATGATGCGAGGAACGGCCATAGAGGGCGCGGAGGTGGACATTGGCTCTTGCCGATTGCGCGAAGCCCTGGAAAAAATCCTCCATCAGCTCAACCTGGAAATCGCCCACGCGATTTGCGGCAGTTTTTGCATTTACAACGCAGTAGGGCCGTCCGCCCAGATCAATCGCGGCAGCGGCGAGCGTTTCGTCCATCGGCATCAAAAAATATCCAGCGCGCAGAATGCCGCGCTTCGAGCCAAGAGCTTTCTGCACTGCTTCTCCGAGTGTAATGCCGACATCTTCGACCGTGTGATGCTGATCTACGTCGAGATCGCCGCGCGCATCCACGGTCAGGTCAAATGCGCCATGTCGCGCCAACAATTCGAGCATATGGTCGAAGAAGCGGATTCCTGTGGCGATGCGGGCGTTTCCGCGGCCATCCAGATTGAGCTTCAGGCGGATGTCCGTCTCGTTGGTCTTGCGATGAATGGTTGCGGTACGCAGCATTCTGTCTGGCGCCAAATTCAGGCTGGCTCTTTCCATTCCTTTCGAATGGCGTTCAGGAGCTTCTTCATTTCGGTTGACGTTCCAATGGAAATGCGGGCGAATCCCGGGCCCATGTCCTTGGTGCGTTCGCGCACGAGAATTCCTTGCCGCTCAAGCCTTCGAAAGAGCACGGGCCCGTCGCGTCCGAAATCAGCCAGTAGAAAGTTTCCGGCGCTGGGGAAAGAGCGCACGCCGAGCTTCTGCAATTCGATGGCAAGCCAAGGACGCAGGCGCTTCACTTCGCTAACGTACGCTCGCATTGTTGCACGGTCTTTCACGGCAGCCTCGGCAGCCACCAGCGCGGCAAGATTCACGGGAAAGGGTGGCATAGCGCGGCGCACAAGGGTAAGCGATTCCTTGCAGGCGATGACCGCGCCAAGCCGCAGCGACGCCAGTCCGGCCACCTTGGAAAAGGTTCTGGCGACAAACAGTTGGGGAAACTTGCGAATCCACGGCACTGCGGTGAAGCCTGAAAACTCCGCGTAAGCTTCGTCCATCACAACGGCGGTATGCGTGGCGGCATGCAGGGTTTTCTCCAGCTCCTTGAAACCAAAGAGGGTGCCAGTGGGGTTATTGGGGTTCGCAAGAAAGAGAACACGCGGCTTCTTTCGCAGGGCCGCAAGAATTCCTTCCAGCGGGAATTCCATTTCGCTGCCGTAGCGCAGTGCGGAAATTCGAGCTCCGTATATTTCCGCGTAATAGCGATACATCGGAAACGTCGGTTCGCAAATCAGGACGCTGCTTCCGGCCTCGACGAATGTGTCGAAGAAAACTCGCAGCGCGTCGTCTCCGCCGTTGGCGAGCAAAAGTTCTTCCAGGCGAACGTCGAAGTAGCGAGCCAGTCGTGCCGTTGGCGCTTGATACTCGGGGTACATCGCTAGCTGCTTGGAGGTGAGCTTTGCCAGCGCACGCCGCACGGCTGGGGAGCAGCCGGTCGTGTTTTCATTGAAGTCCAGCCGTACCTTGTCCGCACGGCCTTCCGCGGGCGCTTCGTAAGTGCGCCGATTCAGAATCGCCTCTCGTACCGGCAAGTGAACCTTCATCGGCGAACCCTCACGGCGTTGCGGTGAGCCATCAAGCCCTCGGATTCTGCCAGAGTTTCGACGGTATCGGCGAGGCGATAGAATCCGTCGCGCCGAACGGTTTGCACACTGATGCATTTCACAAAGTCCGCCGCCGAAAGCCCGCCGCGTTTGCGCGCCCAGCCTCCAGTCGGGAGGACGTGATTGCTGCCGGTGGCGTAGTCGCCAAGCGCTTGCGCGCCCCACGGGCCGAGGAATACGGTGCCTGCCGATCGGATTTTTAGCAGGAGCCGCTCGCCGCTCTCCGGGAGGCTGAGATGCTCCGGCGCGAAGCGGTTGGTAAATTCACAAGCCTGCTCTAGCGAATCTGCCACGAGAATTGCGCCGGCCGCTTCCGTGGAGACGCCGGCCATTCCGGGAGGAAGTTCGGCGAGTTGCCATTTAATCTCACGTTGAACCTCTTGAGCGAGAGACCGTGAGGTGGTGACGAAAAAGCTTGCAGCGTCTTTTGCGTGCTCGGCCTGGGCAAGTAGGTCGGCGGCGATCCAGCGCGCGTTGCCTTCGGCGGCCAGGACGATCGCTTCAGTAGGACCAGCCGGCAGATCGATAGCGCAATCGCCGCTGACCAATTGTTTGCTAGCGGTGACATATTTGTTGCCGGGTCCAAAGATTTTTTGCACCCGCGGAACCGAGTTTGTTCCATATGCGAGGGCCGCAATCGCTTGCGCTCCACCGACGCGAGCGATCTTTTCGATGCCGAGGAGGCTCGCGGTTGCCAGCAGCTCGGGATTTGGCTTCGGACAGACGGCAATGATATGCGGAACTTCCGCGACTCTTGCCGGGACTGCCGTCATGACGAGCGTGGATACGAGCGAAAAACGGCCGCCGGGGATGTAGCAGCCGATGGATTCAATGGGAGAAACGCGCTGGCTAATTCTAACGCCAGTTTCGGTTTCGATGGTCCAGCGGCGGGGAAGCTGCTGTTCGGCGATCCGGCGGACGTTTTTCGCGGCTCTCCGGATGGCCTTCAAGAAATCAGGGCTCACCTGTGCCTCAGCAGAGCGGATTTCCTTTCCTGAAATCCACGCTCCGCCGCGCGAGAGGTCCAAGTCATCCAGCTTCTTGCTCCAGGCGAAGAGAGCGGAATCGCCGCGCCTTCGCACATCCGCGACGATTTCAGCAGCAACGGATTGGGCTTCGTCATCGCGCTGAGCGCGGCGCGCCAACAGCCACTTTTCCGTTCGCCGAGTGAGTTTAAGGATGCGCATCAGAGCACGATTTTGTTCAAGGGATATTCGACGATGCCTTGGGCTTTGGCGGCTTTGAGCTTGGGCAGGATCTGCCGCACAACAGCTTCTTCTACGATGGTATTGATGGCCACCCACTCTGGGTCGCTGAGAGTCGAAATTGTGGGGTTCTTGAGCGCGGGAAGAACGCCCAGCACACCCTGTAAGTCGTCGCGATGCACGTTGAGAAGCAGGCCGACTTTGCTGGCTGCCGCGATAGCGCCCTGAAGCATTAGGATCAAGTTTTCCGCCTTCTCGCGCTTCCAGGAATCGGCCGCGCTGCCGCGATTCATGATGAAGACGGTTGCTGATTCAAGGACCGTATCTACAATGCGCAGACGATTGGCGCGAAGAGATGAGCCGGTTTCCGTAACCTCGACGATTGCATCCGCGAGCTGAGGAACTTTCACTTCCGTGGCTCCCCAGGAAAACTCCACATGGGCCTTTACGCCGTGCCTGGCGAGGTACTTTTGCGTAATGTGTACGACTTCCGTAGCGATGACTTTGCCTTCCAGGTCACGTGGCTGCCGGATTGCGGAGTCCTCCGGCACGGCAAGGACCCAGCGCACGCGCGAAAGACGCTGCTTGGCATAAACCAATTCCGAGAGTTCTTCTACAGCTGCGCTCGTTTCCACCACCCAATCGTGCCCCGTGATACCAGCGTCCAAGGCGCCGGATTCGACGTAGCGCGCCATTTCCTGCGCTCTCACCATGAGGCATTCGATTTCCGGGTCGTCAATGGCCGGGACGTAGCTGCGCGAACTCAGGGTGATTTTCCAGCCGGCGCGCGAAAAAAGATCAAGCGTGGCGTCCTGCAAGCTGCCCTTCGGGATCCCTAGCTTCAGCCGGCTCATCGGGATTTCTCCTTACCGTAAATCTTCTCCGGCGCGAAAGTACGCTTAGAGATAATTCTTGCGTTTCCATCCGCTTCGATCGACCGGAAGAAGCAGCTTCGATAGCCCTCGTGACAGACGCCCGGGCCAACGGCTTCCACGCGCAAAAGGAGCGCGTCGGCGTCGCAATCCACGCGCATCTCGCGAATACGCAAAACGTGGCCGCTGGATTCCCCCTTTTTCCAGAGCTTGTTCCGCGACCGGCTGAAAAACACGACTTCGCCTGTGCGCTGCGTTTCCGCAAGTGATTCCGCATTCATGAAGCCAAGCATCAGGACGTCGCCATTACGCTCGTCCTGAATGATGGCCGGTACCAACCCGCCGCTTTTCTCAAAGTCGATCTCCACGATCTTGTCTCCTGAAAATAAAAATCCCGCTGGGGCTTGCTGCGCCAGCGGGCCAAAGAGTGCTTTGTTTAGCGAATCGCTATGCACACCTCAGCAGGCGCGGCGTGTGGCCGTGATGATGATGGTGGCGATGCGCCCGAGTTGTATGTGTGCCGTTCATTTCTAGTATCTAAGATAAAAGAACTCGTCGAGCCTGTCAACGAAAGGATTAGGGAGCCCGAGTTGAGGCCCCTCCCCGCAACAAGCGAGTCGACAATCAAGATTCGATTGGCGTCTGAAACGTGAAGCAGGGAGTTGAATCTGATAGTGTGAGGGAAAGCTCAGGATAGCGAGGAAGAAGGAGATACCATGGAAGAGAAGGTCCGTAAGGATGACATAGCCTGGAAGAAGCAACTCACGCAGAATCAATATCTTGTGACGAGGAAGAAGGGCACTGAACCTCCCTTCACCGGCGAATATGATGACACCGAAACCGCCGGTACCTACAAATGTGTCTGCTGCGGCCAACCCCTTTTTCGATCCGAAACCAAATTTCATTCGGGGTCCGGTTGGCCCAGTTTCTACGCTCCGGCCAGCGAAAGGGCAGTCGAGGCCGAAAACGACACCAGCCACGGCATGCGGCGCACGGAAGTGAAGTGCAGCCGGTGCGACGCCCACCTCGGGCACGTCTTCGATGATGGACCACAACCCACCGGGATGCGCTATTGCATCAACTCCGTTTCGCTGGAATTGGAGGAAGACTAAAAGAGCGTCCCGGCATCGCCGGAGCGCTCTTTCAGTTGTGTTTTCAGGGGCGCGGCAAGAAAAGGGGGTTATGCCGCCGGGCAGGAACACGACACCATAGCGGCTACTGGATCGCTTTCGCGGTCCCATACACCGAGAAGCAGCACTTTGGTGCCTGTCGGATACTTAAACACGTAGTATGTGCTCGAGGCGCCTTCCACCTCATAAAAACCAGGCCGGCGCGGATCTGGCCGCGAGGGCGCGCCCATAGCGAGAAGTTGACGCAGTTCAGCGATCTGTTCCTGCGTGTGGTTTCGCAGATCTTCCACGAGGGGCGGTTGTTTTGGGACGTTTATCATCATTACGTTTCTCCGCCACATTCAGCTTATGTTCTCCTCACTGGTAAAGACGTTGAAAATCGAAAAATGTTTCGTGCTGGCAACAAATTTTCCTGACAAATTGGCCTGCCGGTTCCATCATTTTGATGGCCTGAAACACTCCATTAACAAAGGCAGCGGCATGAATACTCGGGACGCCAGGAAACAGCCGTCCAGTTCCGCTGCTTTTCCAACAAGTTCCTGCTATCCGTTTACTCTCTTTTCTGCTGTAATAAAGCGCAGGTTACTATCTTCTCTGGTACTTGTGTGGAGTTTGCCCCCGTGAGATAGTCCAGTGCTGAACTTCCTTCTGATAGGGTGGCCAACGTGACAAAAGCTGAAACGAAAAAAACGGGGATACGAGGCAAGACTTCTTTTGACAAGGATCGCCGCCGCAAGCATCACCATTTCCTCGTCAGCGTGTTCTACGCCGACGGGGAAAAGTTCGGCCGCGTTTACACCGACAAAGATAAGGCTACTCGCTTCGCTGAGCGTCAGCGCCGCTCGCCGGTTGTGAAGTCCGCGCGGATAACTCAGGTTTCCTGATCGATCTGGCCTTTGGAGCGTTGGCTCTAAGCCAGCATGGGTAGGGAAGGCTTGTCGCTCTCGCGCGGGCGTGCTATAAAAAGAAGGTGGTTGGGCGGCCTTAGTATAGTGGTAGTACGGAACCTTGCCAAGGTTCAGGTGTCGGTTCGATTCCGATAGGCCGCTCCAGATTCCAAAGGGCTTACGCCACTGCCCGGTTCTTCCTATTTTCCAAAACACCTTTAAATGATGCCTCTTGGACCCGATCGGCTGGCATTGCTCTTCCAACTCTGTACAACGAGAATTGCCTAAGTCCCGCCAGCCCATCATCTTAGGTTCTATACTGAAAATCGTTCTGAATTGCTACTGAAGCTCGCCAGGGTTCAGATGTTGGTTCGATTCTGATTCTCTTCTCATTGGCTCTCAGTCTCTCAATGGCTTTTCCGCCATGTTTCGCTGCTGCCGCGCACTTGTCCCGGCCTCCATCGGTCGCACATCCCGGGCGAGCAAGTCTGTCGTGAGTTTGTTCATGCGCAAGTCGTGAGGCTTCATGAATTCCTCCGCAGAATTTCGCCCGGATGCACCGGCTTAAGTTAGGGCTTATCACGAGCTAGGGTTGGCAGCTATAGTTATTTGCGCGAAGTACGCATAGATGAATCTCCGTAAGCCGATTTCGATCACCATTGCGTTTCTGACGAACATCGCGCTGATTGCAGCCGGACTTCGACACATAGATTCTGCCGAATCTCCGCCAGGCCAAGTTAAATCTCCGGATTTATGCCCCCGACGTTCTTGCGGCGAGATTTTCTGCAGATTCGGAAACACTGATCGTGGCAACACGAAGTCTCGCGACAACGCGGTGGAATTTGGGCGATAACCGGAAAGTAGATGAAAGAATTCTGAGGACGCAGGATGGCTGCCTCGCTTCCGAGCTCTCGCCCCACGGCGACCTCGCTGCATGCCTTGATCCTTCACTTGCTTTGGAGCTGTATCGGACAGATACGGGCGAGCAGTTTTTTGGCGAGCAGGTTATTGCCGACCGGGACAGGATGGCCGCTGGGTTAGCGTCGGTTGGACTCATTCCCCGCAACGAAGGAACGGCCTACGCCGAGCCATTTGGATACGGCATCTCCGATGCGCTCAGGCCACTCGCCGATCGTGGAATCTTCAGTGCTCGGTTCCTTTTCTCACCTGACGCACATTTTCTTCTTATGCTAGATCGTCGGCATAGAAGTGCTGTCTGCATTGATGTCAACGCGAGACGGAAAATTGACTGCCCTAGGATTATTAAAGGCCATTTGAATGCCACAATATGCTTTGTCGCGCCGAATAAGATCGCTGTTCTTGACCCGGACAATCCTGAGAAGTCCCAAATCGTCGAGTTTCCCGGAGGTCAGTTTATAACCGGCCTTCACCTCACCGCCCGCGCTGCTGCGCCCGCGACAGAATCCAAATACCTTGTGG
>WNFP01000421.1_pt1 | contig 31734 bp, 31 predicted proteins | sample 5400201 | NCBI WGS metagenome assembly WNFP01 (sample SAMN13153355, study PRJNA577476) | soil metagenome | isolation source: 115 cm saprolite under Madrone tree | place: USA:California | collected 2016-06-14 | reverse complement strand
GCGAAGCCCGCCTCGAGGAAATGTTCCGCTCCCATCATCGCGAGCCCGTCAACGCTCTTCTCGCCCGCATCCTCGACGCCGTCCAGAAATTCAGCGGCGCCAGCCAGGCCGATGACCTTACGCTATTCATCGCCAAAGCGCGCTGACCCAGTTTTCGAGATTTCACTTCGGCAACCACTATCTGAAGTTGCACCAGCGTGTGAGCGGTGGAATTCCAGCAGCGTCGCCTCGACTCACAGTAAAATCATCCCATGAGCATCGGACTGATCGCCCAGCCTTGGTGGGTAAACTTCATCATCCTGATTCCGCCGCTTGCCGGGTTCTCCTGGCGACGCGGCGGCGTTCCCGTCACTGCGCGGCAATTGTTCTTCAGTGGCCTCTTCGCAGCGGCGTTCGGATTCCTGGAAGCCGTAGTTGTGGTCTATCTGCGGGCAGCCGTCGGCTTGCTGCCCGGATATCAGGGAACGCTCTCCGACGTTATTCACATGTCAGGACAGTTTTATGTGCAGACACAAGTGATGAGCCAATTTCCGAGGAGCCTTCTCACCCTCGAAGTCCTTCGCGAGGCGGCCACCATCCTAATGCTCCTCAGCGTTGCCTTGCTCACGTCCGCGAACGCCCGAGCTCGCGCCGCCGTTTTCCTTTGGACCTTCGCCATCTGGGACATCGTCTACTACGCCGCCCTTTGGGCCACGGTGCGGTGGCCCCTTTCGCTCAAGGATCCCGATGTGCTCTTCCTCATTCCGGTGCCCTGGCTATCCCCGGTGTGGTTTCCCATCCTGGTGAGCGCTCTCGCCATGGCTGCCGTCCTCGTTTCTCGTGTCACGCCACCAAAGAGCTGATCATCAAAGAAAAGCCATGTTCCGCAAAACGCATTCCTGGGGCGCGCCGCCCTGGGCCGTTGATTTCCTTCCCGTTCCGCGAGCTCTTCCGGATCAAGTGGATTTCGCCATTGTTGGCGGCGGCTTCTCAGGGCTTACCGCCGCGGCTTGGTTGCGCCGACTAGCTCCAGAGCGGTCCGTCCTGGTGCTTGAGTCAGCCACACTCGGTGAAGGTGCGAGCGGCCGCACCGGGGGCATGGCGTTGGTGGAAACCGCGGCCGGCAAGCTCCCGGGACTCGGCGACGTGCTCGCTGGGTATAAGAAAACTCTCCGCGCTCTCCGCATAGACTCGCGGCTAACGCTTCCTGGTGTCTGGGAACTTGGCCGTTCTGCTCAAGCGAAAAATTCGCCGATCTGCTGGAGCGATTCCGGTGAGCTGAAAGTCGTCCGCCTCGTTCCTGGCGGCACGGTGGACCCGGGCAAAGTGGTCGCTGGTCTGGCGCGGGCGGCAGAAAACGCTGGCGCTCAAATCGCGGAGCACGCCGAAGTTCGCGCTCTGGACTTCTCGAATCCGCCGCGCCTGCGTGTCCGCCACAAACTCCGCGGCCGCTTCCACCACAAGGAAATTCGCGCGGAGCAAGTCTTGCTCGCCACCAATGCCTACTCGCTGGAATTGTCCGGCCTGCGCGACGCTGCTGTGCCGAAACTTACCTTTGCGCTGGCCACCGCTCCGTTGTCCGCTGCACAGCTCAAAGCCATCGGGCTCTCTTCGCGCCGCCCGTTTTACACCATCGATTTGCCCTATTTGTGGGGACGCTTGCTCGAATCGAATGGCGTCATTTTCGGCGCCGGCCTGGTCCCCGCTTACGTGGGCCCGCCTTCTCGTTTTCCTCTCGGCGGCCGCTCCACCAAAAACGCCGTGCGCAATTTGCACCGCTACGACGTTCGCAGGGGCGAAGCCGCCGAGCGTCTTCGCTGGCTGGAAAGCCGAGTTCGTGATTTGCACCCCGCACTTGCCGATGTTCGTATTACGCACCGTTGGGGTGGTCCGATTCTCTTGACGGAAAAAATGCGCCCCATCTTCCGTCGCCATCCTCGCAGCAAACACGTTCTAGTCCTCGCCGGCTACAACGGCCACGGCGTCGCCCTCTCTGTCTACCTCGGCAAATGGGCCGCCGAAGCACTCCTCAATCGCCGACCACTTCCGCCCTGGCACTGACGCGAATCACGCGTCTCTGTTTCTCGCAGCCCGAATCAGCATTCATGCCTTCTTCGCGCTGGCATACGAATCCGCGCCCATCAAATGAATCGACACGTACGGTTCGTTTCCCACCACCCAACTGTCATGGCCTGGCGCGATGTAAAACACATCCCCGGCTTTCATCTCGATCACGCGGCCGTCATCCATCGCCGCCGTGGCGCGGCCAGAGAGTACCATTCCGACGTGTTCAACCGCGCAGCTCTTGGCTCCCGTCGCGCGTCCCACGTGCTCCGACCATTTCCACCCCGGCTCATACGTCGCGCGCCCGATGGTCATTCCGCCGAGCCGCACCAGTTCGAACCTACCCTTCTCAAACGTACGAATTTCATCCGGGTGCTCAAATCGCTTCAGGATCACTTCGAGCATGGGTTTCTCCTTTCTTCGCTTCTTATTAGAAGGGAATCGGCCCGGCTTCGTGACATCCAAATTGGGAGGCCGTCTTTGTTTACAAAATCGCCGCGCTTCACGAATCGCTGCGCCGGCCCAGCGCCCATTTTCCGGGCCCGCAGTAGGCCAGCATCAGCAATCCGCCCATGATGGCCAGATTCTTGCGAAAGTGAGTCTCTTGCATTGCCGCCATCATTTCGCTTGACGCCCAATAGTTGTGGAACAGCACCGTCACCGCCGTCGTGTACCAGAACATCGCAAACGCGGCGATGCGCGTCTGGTATCCCGTCACAAGGCACGCTGAACCCGCCACTTCAATCACCATCGCCACAGCCAGCAGCACCGGAATCAACGGCAAGTGCCTTGTGTTCATGTACGCTACGTTCCCGGACCATCCAAAGATCTTGCCAATCCCGCTGGTCGCGAAAATGTAGGCCATCATCAGCCGTCCAACCAGCGGGATTACGGGGTGATCGAGAATCATCGTGTCTCCTTTTTCTCTCCAACTCGGGTCAACTATGTCGCATGGCGACATAGGCCCGCGATGGCATAGACGAACGTCACCAACGCACGTTAGCAGGGCCTTTGCGATGTGCAGCAGAGAACGCCTGGAGTGATAGAATTTCCCGCGGTTTGCCGAGGAGGAGGAGCGAGATGGGCAATAGGATACGGAGTCGCATTGTTTATTCACTGGTGGTTGCGGCATTGGTTTGCGGGACGACTGGAGCGGCGCAGCAGCAGCCAGACTTTTCCAAGGTGCAAATCAAGGTGACCAAGGTTTCCGGCAACATCTACATGCTGGAAGGCCAGGGCGGAAATATCGCTGCTTCCGTGGGCGACGACGGCATCGTCATTGTGGACGATCAATTCGCTCCCCTGGCGGACAAAATCCAGGCAGCATTGAAAGATTTAAAGATTACGGACAAGCCCGTGCGTTTCGTCATCAACACGCACTACCACGGTGACCACACCGGCGGAAACGTGCCCTTCAGCAACGCGGGCTCCATGCTCATCGCGCAGGACAATGTCCGCAAGCGGCTAGAATCCGGCGGCACGGCCGGCAATGGCGGCTCGATCAAAATGGACGTGAAGCCTGCGGAGAAAGCGGCCCTGCCAATCATCACCTTCGAGCATGACGTCACCGTTCACTTGAACGGAGAGGACATCCGCGCGCTGCATTTTCCCTCCGGCCATACGGATGGCGACTCCATCATCTTCTTTCCGAAGAACAATGTCGTGCACATGGGCGATGACTTCGTGCGCTACGGTTTCCCTTTCATTGACGTGGCCAGCGGCGGCAGCGTGCAGGGTATGATCGATGCGATGGAGAAAGCCACCGCGCAATTGCCGGCCGATGTGAAAGTTATCCCCGGCCACGGCGCGCTCTCGAATCTTGACGATGTCCGTGCGTTCACCAAGATGCTGAAGGAAACTTCAGGGGCAGTCCAGAAAGCGATCGACGGCCACAAAACACTGGACCAAATGAAGCAGGAGAAAACCCTCGCGCCGTGGGAAAAGTTTTCAGGTCAGTTCGTCAATACGGATGCTTTTGTCGAAACGCTATACAACTCGTTGACCGGCCATAAAGGCGAGTTCATGAAACACAACTAAACCCAATTGCACAGGTGATTTGAGCGAAATAGACATCCCCTCAAGCGCCAATTACTTGGTGGAGTCGAGACAAGAAAGAGCAGAAATTTTCGCGTCGGGGGTCTCGTACGCCGCGACTCCCGCCGAATCTTTCATGGAGAGCAGCACCCAGTTCTGAGGTTCGTCGGCGGTCCTTGTGAAGGTGAAGACAGCACTTTGTTGGCCGCTGGTTTTATAGCGCATGGTGCGCCTAACGACTGGATACACGTCCGTGGTCGTGTCCTCGACCGGTGTGCCGCATCGCGCGATCAAACGATCCGGGGTAACGCTATCGGTGGCTCTTGTGATGCGGTGTTCGCGTGTTTCTTTGAACCACTGCGCCGTCTTCACGATGACGAACTGTGCCAAAAGGAGACCGACAACGACGAGGACAACGCTTCCGGCCATGATCCAAGATTGCTTGATGCCTGTGAGTTTCATAGCGCCTGCCCCTCTGCGCCTGCCCACATCATCGCTCCGCTGGTCCCTTGTGGAGGAGAAATTTTGCAGGCTGCTGCGAGACGGTAACTTGGCTGTGGGAAGCGGTGGAGACAGCGAGCGATCCGTGCCGTTATGGCCGGGCGTTTGGTGAGAAGAAGCCTATCGGCAAGTCGCGCGCAGTCCGCAGACCTGCCGGAGCGTCAAGAATCACGGGAATCGAATTCACAACCACAGAGGCTGTCGCGATGTCGCCGTGTGAGCCGCCGGGAATTACCAAACTGATGTTGGGATGTCCCGTGAGCAAAATCGTATCGGCAGGATCTTTCGCGCCGACATACATTTGCAACTCGAGATAGACGAGTTCTTTGCCGTCTTTCGAGAGGCCGCGCCCAATTTGGTGCACGCCGGCCGCCTGGCCCGCTTCCACCGTCAGGTATTCGGTCTGCACGCGCTCGGTAGCAACTTTCGGCTCGATCGTTTCAATGATTTGTTCCACCGGCAAATTCAAGCTGTCCGCCACCATGGCTACCGATTCCGGCAAGCCGACGTGCTTGATGACGCCGGCTTTCACTTGCGTGCGAAATTCTTCAACTGTCATTCCCGCGCCGATTTTTTTCTGCAGCGGCAGCCGCCGCTTCGACGCGTCCACCACGCGCAGCGCCTTGGCATGTTCGATGCGTTGCGAAACGGCCGCCAGCGTGACGACCAGCTTGTCCATCACGAAGCCAGGATTCACGCCCGTGCCCACCAGCGCAACGCCCCATTCTTTTGCCGCCGTATCCAGTTTCGCGGCGAGTTCCGGATGCGTCCTAAAGGGATACGACAATTCCTCGCAAGTCGAAACGATGCACGACTCCGCCTCCAGGCACATCAGCAACTGGTCCATCACTCTCGCGAGCGACGATGACGTTGAATGGATCACCACGTCCGCGGCTTGCTCCAGCACTTCCTTTGCTTCGGCAGAAACTTTTACGCCCCACGGCGCGTCCTTCGCGGCGACGACTTCGCCCAGGTCGCGCCCGACCTTCGCCGGATCGGTATCGATAGCGCCGATAATTTCAATGGCCTGTTTTTCGCGCATCAGAAGTGCAATGGACGCGCCGATCGGGCCCACACCATATTGGATGGCGCGAATTTTCTTTTTCACATCGTTCTCCGCCGCCGGTTTTATGCGCGCACAAGGCGCATTTTGGCTTCAAAGGAAACCCCTACGATAATGGAATTCAGGCGCGCATTCAACGAAGAACCATTCCAAGCGTTCGAACGGCGCGGTTCGCACGAGTAGAACTGAAATTGTTGCTGGGGCGGGGCTTGCGCCGCATAATGGCTTGGAAAGACGCCAGCCGATTCCGGAGGGATGCAAGATGCCTGCAAAAAAACTTTCCGATCCAGAGATTACAGCACTGCTCCCCAAAGCGACAGGATGGAGCATGGTGAACGGCAAGCTGCACCGGGAGTTTGCGTGCAAGGATTTTGTCACGGCCTTTGGCAACATGACGCGCGTCGCGCTCGTGGCGGAAGCCATGAACCATCATCCGGAATGGTTCAACGTGTGGAACAAAGTAGTGATCGACCTGAATACGCACAGCGTGAAGGGCATCAGCGACTACGATTTCAAACTGGCGGAAAAAATTAACGAAATCTTCGGCGCGTGATGGCTTCCCTCTGGAAATCAATGCCCCGATAATGACCGCAGACTCCCAGCCGAAAAAGTCCGGCTGGAAATGGATTTTTCTTGCTGCTCGTTGGGCGCTGGCGTTGCTGATTCTTGGAATTCTGCCTTATCTGCTGCCGCCGGCTAGCTGTGCAGCGCATTGTCGCGCGTTCCACTCGCGAGGTTCATCGCAGTGCTGCTGATTTATCTCGTGGCTGTGACGGGTGGTGTCACCAAGTGGCATACGATGGTGAATGCTGGGGACGCACAGCTTAGCTTCGCGACGAGCCAGTGCAACACCAGCGGGCGCCGCAAGTACTGTCCACGGACATCGTTTAGGAGGGCGTAGTCATCACCGCACGTCTAGCGGGGTTTCTGCTGCGCGTACTCACAAACTCCTCCCCAGGCCTCTTAGCGTTTCCGACACTCAAAGGGAAGTCTGCTTGACACTTGTCACTACTAAGGCAGAATGAATAAACCCCTTCCTATACAGTAGTTTACCTAGAAGACTGCCTTCTCCAGTCTCGTGAGTCGGCCGGCCTGCGATGAAGTGTCGTCTCACGCGGATTGTTACCGGATTCGAATTGATCGCGTTCTTGGAGAACGCGGTCGTCTTTCTCCGCGGTCCGCCGTGGAAGCGATGGAGCGAGAATGAACGAAAAGAAACTGCACGTCTTGCTTGCAGAGGCTCACCCGGATGAGACCGCTTTCGCCCTGCGCGCTCTCTACCCGGAGGGACACGACGGTCTGGAACTGACCAACGTTTCCTCGGTCTCGACGCTTATCGCCACGCTCGAAATCGTAAAACCGGAGGTCATCTTCCTCGATCTGTCGCTCGCGCATTCCGATCCGTTGGCGGCCGTCCGCCGCGTGCACTGCTCGGCACCAGAGGTGCCCCTCATCGTGCTCGCCGACGGCAGTGATAAAAATTGCGCCGTACGAAGCCTGAGCCAAGGGGCGCTGAATTATCTCATCAAAGGATTTATCGATAGCCGGACACTCGAACTGAATCTCCTGTACCGCTCGCTGCCTGTTGCGCTGGCGGTTTTCGGCTGCGACATGCGCTTCTTGCGCGTCAACGACGAAGTCGCGAAATTCGATGGGCTTCCCGCCGTCGCACACATCGGACTTACGCTTCGCGAGGTTGCACCCGATTTCGCGAACGCAGTGGAAGGCTATTTGCGGAAGGTCTTCCAGACGGGGGAGTCCGTCTCGAACATCGAACTACAAGGCGGCACGCTTCGGAAGCCCGACGCCTTGCGGAAATGGCTGTGCAACTTCTATCCCCTGCGTGGCGAGGACGGAGCGGTATCATCGGCCACAATGATGGCCATAGACATTACCGATCGCAAGAGTGCGGGGGAAGCCTTGGACCGATCCGAAGCGCGGAACCGTGATCTGGTGGAACATTCGATCTACGGGATATCGCGCGTGGCGGCGGATGGCACCTTCCTGGACGCAAACCCAGCGTTTCTCTCCATTCTTGGCTGCACTACCACCGAGGATGTGGACGCGCTCAATCTGATGAATGATGTCTTTCGCTTCCCCGAACAGCATGCAAAGCTCATGGCTTCCTGCCGTGAACAGAGAGAGGTTCACGGTGCCGAGAGCGAATGGCGGCGGTGCGATGGAGGCCTGGTGGCAGTGCGCCTCCATGTGCGCCTTCTCTCCATCTCCGATCATGCCGGGGCCATCGAAATTATCGCCGAAGACGTGACCGATCTACGCGCGATGGAGCGCCAGTTGCGGCAGGCCCAAAAATTCGAAGCCATCGGACAGCTTGCGGGAGGCATCGCCCACGATTTCAACAATGTGGTAGGGGCGATTCTGGGTTGGGCGGAACTCGGTTTCGAGCAGAATCGCGCCAACCATCAGGTTTCCGAACGATTCTCGAGGATCCGCGAACAAGCCGAACGAGCCGCCGCGCTTACGCGCGAACTGCTGGCCTTCGCGCGGCTTCAGGTGCTGCAGCCGCAGCCCGTGGACATCAATGCCATCACCAGCGGGCTAGTCAGCTTCCTGGACAAAGTGATCGCAAGAGACATCGAGCTCAAAGTCATCACCGCTGCCGTCGATCACGTCAAAGCGGATCCGACGCAACTCGAGCAGGTGCTCATGAATCTGTGCCTGAACGCGCGGGACGCCATGCCCAGCGGAGGGCGATTACTGATCGAGACCGAGATGGTGGACCTGGACGACTCTTACTGCCGGTTTTATCCCTACGTCAAGCCTGGCCGTTATGCGGTGCTGTCGGTTTCCGACACGGGCATAGGCATGGACTCCGAAACCCGCGAGCGCATCTTCGAACCGTTCTTCACCACCAAGGAGCGTGGGAAGGGCACGGGCATGGGACTGGCCACCACTTACGGTATCGTCAAACAACATGGGGGCTTCATCCACGTTTACAGCGAACCTGGCCAGGGGAGTCTCTTTCGCGTCTATCTGCCGGCACTCGAAGGCTTCGTTGCGAATGGAGCATCAGTTAATGCACCCACTCCTTCTATTGTCGAAGTGCGCGGTTGGGAAACCATACTCATCGCCGTGGATCATGAATCCAGCCGCGAGATGGCGCGCCAGGCTCTTATGAATCTCGGTTACCGTGTTCTCTCCGCCTGTAATGGCGAGGAGGCGCTGAGACTTTGTAAGAGAGAAGTGCCCTCCCTTGCGATTCTGGACATGATTATGCCCAAACTAGGCGGCGCGGCCGTGGCGTCGAAGCTCACGACGTTGTCCAATGACCTGCCCATTCTCTTTACCAGTGGATATTCGCAGGATTCGGAAAACGTTTCGCCTGCCATGGCCGAGGCGCGCTATTTGCAAAAACCATACAGCCCCACGACACTCGGCCGCGTAGTGCTGGAAATACTAGACCAGGCGAAAAAGCGAAAGGGATCGAACTGATGCAGGTGCTCGAGACGGTATTGAGCGAAAGACGCGGCCATTCAAGAACCGGCAAAAAATGAAGAGAGTCGCATTTTTCCAATGGATCCGTTTATTTTTTTTACCGTTGACACCTGCGTTTTGCGGTGCTACAAACCGCAGAAAGACAAGCTCTTTGGTGGTGAGTCTCCTAACGAATTGCAAAAACAATCGCGAGTGAGGCCGCAGACCTGCCTGGCAGGGCAGGCTGCTGAGCCGCAAAGAGTGTTGTCATGCAACACCCCACCCACCCCGGGAGGTGAAAACGAAGCTGTTTTCACCTCCTTTTTATTTCTGGCTCCTGCCTCAGCCCTGCCGCTGTTTCAAAATGAAACGTGGACCTTTGGCGGGCCCGATCCCGGCTACCTCCCCGCTTCCACCCATTGGATTTGGAGGTCCCCTTGCGTCACGCCTGCGCTCGGTTAAGATGACGGTGTGACCCCACCGCCCCTGCTCTCCCTTTCTCATGTGACGGTGATGCGTGGTGACCGTGAGGCCCTGCGCGACATTAATCTGGAAATCGCCTGCGGGGAGCACGTCTGCATCCTGGGACCGAATGGCTGCGGCAAGTCGACATTGATCAAGACCATTACGCGGGAGTGCTATCCACTCGCGCGGGAGGGGTCCCGGATTTCCATCCTCGGGCGCGAGCGATGGGATATTTTCGAGCTGCGTACGCGGCTTGGAATCGTCTCGCCGGACCTCCTGGCGTCCTGCACCACGGATTCTACCGGTCGTGATGTGGTGCTTTCCGGTTTTTTCAGCAGCACGCGCATTTTTCCTCACCATCATCCCGATGCGCAACATCTCGCGCGGGCCGAGGAAACTTTAGAACGGCTTGGCATTGCGCATCTTGCTGGTCGCGCTGTTGCGGAGATGTCTTCCGGCGAAGCCAAGCGGACGCTGATTGCGCGAGCGCTGGTGCATCAGCCGCAGACGCTGCTTTTTGATGAGCCCAGCAACGCTCTGGATATCGGCGCACAATTCCAGCTTCGGGACACGATGTGCCAGCTTGCGCAATCCGGGATGGGAATTTTGCTTGTGACGCACCATGTATCCGAGATTATTCCGGAGATTGAGCGCGTGATTCTTTTGCGAGACGGACGCATCCTCCGCGATGGGTCGAAATCCTCCGTCCTTAACGAGGAACAGCTTTCCGATTTGTTCGGTGTTGCGACGCGACTGGGCCAAAGCGACGGCTATTTCCATCTCTATTGAACGTAAACGAGCCAGCCTTTGTAATGGGAAGCCGCTTCAGCTTGACTGTGCCAGTCCGTAAAGAACCTCGACGAACGAACGGACGGCGCCGTCCATGCCGTGGACCCTGGGACTTTTCGATTCGATGACATAGTATTCGTCGGGCGCGTGCGCGCCGCTTCCATGCCCGAGGCCAAAGGGGCCAGCCGCCATGTGCAGCGGCTCGCCGGTAAATACGTAACCGGGCCACGACCCTGCGCTGCGCGGAAGAATGACCGGATCAGTCCCGCCTTTGCGATACACCTCGGTCTCAACACGAATCAGCGCCGCGTCAGCGGCCGTGCTGTTGGGATCGTAGCCGCCGGTCATGCGGACTTCGATGTCGCCGAAACCTTTTTTCGCCAGATGCGCCTTGAGCGCGGCGAGCGTATCGGCAGCGGTCATGTCCGGAACGAGGCGCAGGTCGAGCTTCGCGGCTGCTTTTCCGGGGAGAATGGTTTTTCCGCCGGGACCGGTGTAGCCGCCGACGAGGCCTTCAATGTTCACGGTGGGCCGCGACATTAGCAGCTCCAGCGCTTCGCGCCAGCTCACGTCGTGAACCCAGTGTTCCACACCCAAAAGCTTTTTCGCTTCGGTCTCGCTCAAGCGGCGCGCCGCTTCCGCGATCATTTTCCTCTCGGCTTCCGAAATCGGCCGGGCCTTGTCGGCGAAGCCCTCGATGGCGGGGTCGTTGCCGTCGGCCGAGACGAGAGTTGTAAGCGCTTCGACGAGATGCCACGCCGGGCTGTCCAGGCGCGCCTTGTTGCTGGAGTGCACGTCCTTGCGCGGCCCGCGGCCCCAGCGTTCACCGCTGGAAATCAGCTCGCACTCGATGACTCCCTTCGCGCCCAGCGTCATGGTGACTTCGCCGTCGAGCCCTTGCGAGGCGCTCGGCATGAAAATTCCGAGGCAATTCTTCAGGGCCCTCATCACCTCCGGCCGGCGCACAATCTGCGGAAAGTGCGGCGAGCCGATTTCCTCTTCTCCCTCGGCAACGAATACCAAATTCACGGGCAGCTTGTTACCGGCGCCCCGAATCGCGTGTAGCGCCGCGAGAAACGATGCTTCCGGACCTTTCTGGTTTACGGCCCCGCGGCCCATGACGACTTTTCCCAGTCCGGGCTTGTCCACCAGGGCCGCCTCGAATGGCGGCGAAGACCACTCGGCGGGATCGGCCTGCTTCACGTCATACATGTAGTAAAGACCCAGCGTGCGCGGAGCGCCGGCATCCAGAGTAGCGAAGACGCCCGGCTGGCCATCCGTAGAAACTTTTGTCGCTTGCTGGAATCCCGCTTCGCGCAGCATGCGCATCATCATGTCGCAGCCCTCGTTCATGCCGCGGTTTTCGGCGGCGATGGAGGGCTGGCGGATCCAATCCTGCAGGCGCTTGACCGATTCGTCGTGGCGCTTTTCGATTTCGCCGCGAATAGCGTCGAGATCGCCGGCAGCCGTTTCGCTGCGCGCCCAGGCGGGCCATGCGACCGTCGCTGCGCTGGCTGCAGCGGTGGCGGCAGCGCCTTGAAGGAAAGTGCGCCGGTCCGAACAAGAGGAAAGAGGAGTGGTATTCGAATGGTCTTGCTCGCGCCCGTCTTCGAGACGGTCACGATTGGAGTTTGAAGGATTTGGCATGGCGACCTCCGCAAAGGATTTTCGTGCCGAGACAGAAGCTGGGGATCTTCGTCTCGTTCTCAACGCGGGAGATTATACCTTCTCCAAATTAGTCGGCAATGGCTGAAGCCGAAAACGAAACAATTGTTTCTTGACCTCCTCTGGCTTAGACTTCCGCGGGCTTCCTGCCAGGGAGGAACGAAAATGCGCGAGAAGAGACCAAAACGGCTGAACGGTACGTCGCTTTTGTTTTTGGCCGGCCTCCTTTGCTGGCCCGCGGCCGTGTCCGCTCAGTTTCATCCAAAGGACACGGATTGGCCTTCCTACGCCGCCGATCTTGCAGGGACTCGATACCGGCCGCTGGACCAAATCAACGCCGGCAACTTCAACGATCTCGAAATCGCCTGGCGCATTAAGACCGACAATTTCGGCGACCGGCCGGAGTACAAGCTCGAAGGAACGCCGCTGATGGTGAACGGCGTTTTGTACGCCACGGCGGGATCGCGGCGCGCGGTGATTGCGCTGGATCCGGCCACTGGCGAATTGCTTTGGATTCATGGCGAGCATGAAGGAAAGCGTGGTGGCGCCGCCCCCAGGCAACTCTCCGGCCGCGGACTTGCCTATTGGTCCGACGGCAAAGAAGAGCGAATTTTTTATGTGACCCCGGGCTTTCGTCTCATCTGTCTGGATGCGAAGACCGGCGTTCGAATTCCTTCCTTCGGAGATAACGGTGAAGTGGATCTGAAGCTGAACGATGACCAGGATATTTTGCCGGATTTGATTACCGGAGAAATCGGCATCCAATCCGCTCCCGTCGTGGCGAAGGACACCGTGATTATCGGCGCGGCCTTCCGCGAAGGCATGACGCCGAAGAGCATGCGCAACAACAAGGGCTACGTGCGGGGATTCGACGTGCGAACCGGCAAACGGCTCTGGATTTTCCATACCATCCCGAAGAAGGGCGAGTTTGGCTACGACACTTGGGAGAAAGGCTCGGCCGAATATACCGGCAACACCGGCGTGTGGACACAGATCACCGTCGATGAGCAGCTCGGATTGGTCTACCTTCCTGTGGAGTCGCCCACCAGCGATTTTTACGGCGGGCACCGCCCTGGAAACAATTTATTTGGCGAGAGCCTGGTGTGCGCCGATTTGAAAACCGGAGAGCGCAAGTGGCACTTCCAATTGGTGCATCATCCGCTCTGGGACATGGATATTTCTTCTGCGCCCATTCTTGCGGACATTATCGTCGACGGGAAGCCGGTCAAAGCTGTGGCTCAGCCGACGAAACAGGGCTTTCTATACGTTTTTGATCGTGTGACGGGCAAGCCCATCTGGCCGATTCCCGAGCGCCCCGTGGAAGTCGGCAACGTGCCGGGCGAGTGGTACTCGCACACGCAACCGATTCCCGCAAAACCACCTGCTTACAGCCGCAACGGCGTTTCCATCGACGACTTGATCGACTTCACGCCCGCACTTCGCGAACGCGCAAAAGAAATTGCTTCGAAGTATCATTTAGGCCCGGTCTACACACCTCCGACCGTGAGCAAATTGGAGGGCCCGTTCGGCACGCTCACGATGGGGACGGCCTCCGGCGGCACAAACTGGCCCGGCGGGTCCTACGATCCCGAAACGCACAACGTTTATGTCTATGCGTGCAACTCCTGCATCGAGCCGATCGGGCTCGTCGCCGCTCCCAAGGAAGTCTCCGACATCGCGTATATCGCGGGAACGGCCGGGAGGGAAGTGGAGATTCTCCACGGTCCCGGCGAAAACGCCGGAGCCGATTCTCCCAAGCCGCCGAAGAAACCTGCCGGCGGCGGTTTTACTCGCCTGGACGTTGATGGATTGCCGCTGATCAAGCCGCCTTATGGAACGATTACGGCCATCAATCTCGATAAAGGCGAATTTGTCTGGCAGCTCGCGCACGGCGAGACTCCAGACGTGGTGAGGAATTCCGCGATTCTCAAGGGCATGAACATTCCTCGCACAGGCCAGACAACGTACAACGTCGGGACGCTGGTCACCAAGACGCTGGTCATCGCGGGCGAAGGAAATGTCACCACAACGGCGGATCATCCGCGCGGCGCGATGCTCCGTGCCTACGACAAAATGACCGGCAAAGAAGTCGGCGCGGTGTACATGCCCGCCCCACAGACTGGATCTCCGATGACCTACATGGTGGGTGGGAAACAATATATTGTTGTAGCCGTCAGTGGCGGCCCCTACTCCGGCGAGTACATTGCTTACACATTGCCATCGGCAGGGGAATGAACGCGCGCGCGGTCACGCGCAACTCCATCCGGCGCGAAGACGATGACGACGTGAACGTAAAAACTCCAGCTGCAATCATCATTCTGGCGGTGATCGCTTCGCCGCTTTGCTTGCTTCGCGCGCAGGCGCCGGCTGCGGAGTCGCGTTCCGTGTGGGACGGCGTCTACACCGAGGAGCAAGCCAAACGGGGCGAGTCCCTTTACCGCAGGGAATGCGCGGCTTGCCACGGGGACATGCTCACCGGGGGAGAGTCCGCGCCGCCGCTGACGGGCGGCGCGTTCCTCGCAAATTGGAACGGCCTCACCATGGGTGACTTGTTCGACAGAATTCGCAAGACCATGCCGCAGAGCGCTCCGGGCCGCCTCACCCGGCAACAAGACGCCGACATTCTGGCTTTCATGCTGAGCGTCAACAAGTTTCCAGCTGGGAAAACGGAACTCTACCGGCAGTCGGAGATGCTCAAAGAGATTCGCTTCGAAGCCGCGAGGCCGGCTCCCAAGAAATAGCGATAGTCAAAGTTTGATTTCGTCCGTATCGCAAACAAGTCTTTCGAGACTGACTGCTTAGGACCACACCGCGGGGTATTTATCTCAGCTGGCTGGATTCGACCCCTTTCTTGCGAGCTTCATCCAGGAGCACATCGATTTTGGATTCGAGGTCTCTCTTCTTGTTCCGCAACGCGCGCATTTGGACCTCAATAGGTTCACTGCTGTAGTTCTTGTGGAGTTTCATGCCGCTCGCGGACGTCGATGGTTCGCCTTCACTGAAGTTCTTCAGATCCACAAGCTGTTTGTCGATGTCCGCGACCTGCCCCTGCAGCTTGTCCAACTGCTTGCGAACTGATGCGACAGGAGATTTTCGTTGGTCCAAACTTTCTTCGGTTTCTTCGTTTCGACAGGTGTTGCGGAATCCTGGGATGGAGCGGGCGGCGCAGGGGCGTTGCTGTCCTGAGATTGTGCGACGGCGGAAAAGGCCGCGAAAACGGCCATGATCGTTGCAAATGTCAGCGAACGAGGCATAAGGCCTCCAGTCTCGCAAAGTCGAGGACGCTACCGTCTTAAACCCATTCTAGGGGGAAAAGTCTCACGGATCGGCGGGGCCCGCGCGCTGCTTGTCTAACTCGGCATTCCCGAGTTCTTCGCGAATGGCCGCGAGAGCTTCCTTGGGCGGGCCGATGTAGCGGTAATTCGAATAAAAGGTGCGTTCATGGATGGAGAACCCGGAAAACAATTTACGGCCGTCGAAATCGTACTGCGTAAAGCTAGCGAGCCATAGTCCGGGCTGAACTTCGTAGCGCTCCTGCATGAAGTGGCTTCCCTTGTAGATTTTTCCTAGGAACAGACCGACGGAGATGTCTTCGGTGACGTCGCCCTCGATGCGGGCAAGTTCACCGGAGCCTTCGTCGATCCACACGAAGCCGCGCACCTTGGGAAAGATGGTAGTGAAGCGCGTTGTGGGTCTGAACGCGGGGTTGGGATCCATCCTGTACTTGGAGAGCGCGCGGTCGCCGCGCTGTTCCGTGGCGACAAGGGTGAAAAGGAACGCATTGTGCGTGGCATCAATGAGGTCGTTGCGGTCTTTCTTCCTCTTTGCGTACTTCTCCAGGGCGTCGCGCTGTGATCGGCTGTCGTTGACAAGCTGCGCCAGCGCTCGCGCCAGGCCCTCAAGACTTGCGCGATAAGCAGCCGCATCCCTGGGTTTGCCATCGTCACCGACGGCAATCTTGTACATCCCGGTTCCCGAAGGAATCACTCGCGAAACTTTTATCACCGGGGGATTCAGGTCGCTGGAATTCTTGCGCGTCTCTACGCGTTCGACGCGTTCGTAGAGGTCCATGGCGGCCTCGTCTTTTTTTTGGTTGGCGATGATGCGCTTGAAGAGATCCGGTTTCGACGGTCCAATCGCCGGCGGGATGTCGGGTACGACGGATTGCGCGGAAGCGTCACCGGCCAGAGCCAGCGACAGCAGCGCCATAGGAAAGAAAGCACGTTTGCGCATGATGTAAAGGGGCTGGAAGTCCGTCAACGCCAACTCTAATTGGATTCGTCCAAGCACACAATTGTTGTACACCGCCCAGGTGCCGGAATGCTCCGGTGGATGTCAAAAGGTCAATGGCAGTTTGTTCGCTCGAGTTGCCTACGGTTTCGGTTTGTCGACGGGCTTCTGTTGTTGCTGTTGGGCCTCTTCCGTCCAAGGCGGCACGACGCCATTTACGCGCGCGTAGGCGATGGATTGGCCGAGGTGCTCGCCAAAGTGCCCTATAATCATGGTGAAAGAGCCGCGCAGTGTTGATTGCCGCCCAAACATTTTCTGTGGCTTATCTTCGTCGCCGTCATTCAGCGCCAGGGTAGCGCTGCGCAGGTGGGCAAACGATTCCTTCAATGCTTGCAAGACCTTCGGCTTGTCGGCGGAAAGCGCCTGAATTGCCTTAGGATCGACGCCGTTGGGAAGCGCCGTGCCCAGTGCTCGCGCCACCCCGTAGTTCGCCCCCGTGATATGCGTGAAAACTTCGCCAACCGAACGTACCCCCTCGCCGGGACGCCAGGTGTACTTTTCCGCAGGCATCGCTTCCGCCAGGCGAGTGTATCTCTGCTCGTAATACGCGATTCCATCGAGGAACTCCGCCCGGAAGCCTGACGTAGGCGCGGCAGAAGCCACGGTCGGGGCCTTGTGGTCGGGGCTGTCCTGGGCCCGACTGGACGGCATAAGGTTCAGGCCGAGTGCTGTAAGTATAAGAAAATAAAGACCAACACGACGCATGGCGTTCACCTTGGATGCTGACTCTTGCGATCGGGCGAGCCGTCTTATCCTTTGATTGACACGAATTGACCGCCCAACACGGTACAATAGAGGTCTCGGCCGTAGCTCCCCTTGGGATTGGGCCGGACGTAAGGCTACTCCAGGAAAGGCCGAAAGCAAAGTGCCTGCTCGCACGTCTATATAGCATAGCAAGGAACGATTCGACGAACGGACTCGTATTAGACATAGAAGGTTGGAGGTTTGTTTGGGCGTAACTCCCATGGGCCGAATGACGGAAATTGCTCCCCTAGCGGCGACCAGCAGCCCGTCCAGGGCTGCCGGCATCCGGACGGCTTGGGTCACGATTGTCGAAACGTTGAAGTTGGCAATGGACGCCCTTCGCGCGCACAAACTGCGCAGCTTCCTCACCTTGCTGGGCGTCATCCTGGCGGTGACCACGCTTGTTTTTGTAATGAGTGTCATCACGGGGCTAAACATGTATGTTGCCGACCGTGTCGCCAATCTGGGTGCAAACGTCTACCTCGTCCACCGCTTCGGAATCATCACCAGCGAAGACGCGTGGATTAAGGCGCAGAAGCGCCCGCTTGTGACCATGGAAGAATACGAACGGCTCCGTGACAACATGAAAATCGCGAGCGCTGTGGCCGCCGAAGAAGACCACAACGTCCAGGTCCGCAGCGGCAACCTCACCATGGAAAGCACTAGAATGATGGGAGCCACCGCGAACTTTGCCCAGGTGCGGAACCTTTCTGTGGCCCAAGGGCGATTTATCACCCAGGCGGACGAGGATCATCGCTCCGAGGTGGTTTTCATCGGACCGGATCTGGTGCACAAGTTTTTTCCCACCGTGGATCCGGTTGGAAAACAAATTCGCGTGCAGACGCACACCTACGAGGTGATCGGCGTGGCGGAGCCGCTGGGAAGCGCTTTCGGAGAGTCCCAGGACAACTACATGGTGATGCCGATTTCCGCGTGGCGCAAAGGCTGGCACACCAACAATGATTGGGTCGCCATCTTCGTCCAAGCGCCGAACGCCGAATTGATGCAGGCAAGCCAGGACGAAGCGCGCATGCTGTTCCGCGCCTGGCGCCACTTGCCTTACAGCGCCCCCGACAATTTCGCCATTCTGGGCTCCGACTCCATCATGCAGTTGTGGCATGACCTGACAGGAAATTTGGCCTTCGTCGCGATGACCCTGGTAAGCGTCTTTCTGGTCGTCGGCGGGATCGTGATTATGAACATCATGTTGGCCAGCGTGACGGAGCGGACGCGTGAGATTGGGCTGCGGCGCTCGCTGGGAGCCAGAAAAAAACACATCATGCTGCAGTTCCTCACCGAGTCCGCCGTGCTTGCTGCTACGGGCGGGTTGATCGGAATTCTGGCGGCCTACTCGCTAGTGTTCCTGGTGAAGGCGCTGTTTTCGTTTCCCATGGAGACTCCGCTGAGTGCGGTGATTCTGTCGTTGTGCGTCGCGACCGGAGTTGGTCTCTTTTTTGGAATCTTTCCGGCCATGCGGGCGGCCAAACTGGATCCCATCGAAGCCTTGCGCGCGGACGGATAAAGAAGAATATGGCTCAAGCATACGGCGAAAACCTGAAACAGGCGTTGGACACCTTGCGGACCCACAAGCTCCGCAGCGCGCTGACGGTCTTCGGCGTTGTGCTGGGTGTAAGTGTCATCATGCTGGTGGCGGCTCTCATCTCCGGCTTTGACCAGAAAATTCAGGAAAATATTAAACAGTTCGGCGCGGATACCGCGTTCATCACCAAATGGGACCAGGGACGGCACGGCGGCCCACCGCCATTGGAGGAACGCCAGCGCAAAACGCTTACCGTCGAGGACGCCAGGGCTATCCAGGAAAGGTGCCCGGCGGTCAAGACGGTAACTACTTTTCTGATGACGAACTGGGACCATGCTCATACGGTGCGCACGAAAGCCGGTCAAGTGACGGCTATCGATTTCCGCGGCGTCCAGCCGAATTTCGGCGAGGTTTACGCTAACGCCGCGACCCTCGACGGCCGCTTCATCAGTGAAGGAGACGATCTCCACAAGGAAAAAGTGGTCATGCTCGGGGAGAACGTAGCCCCAGTCCTGTTTCCGGAGGGGCATCCCGTCGGGAAAGACGTGATGATCGACGGCTCGGACTTTCAGGTCGTCGGCGTCGTGGAAAAACCCAAGGGCGGATTCGGCATGGGGGACGAAGACCGGCGCGTACTGATTCCTATCAGTACGTTTCGCAAGGTCTATCCAGCAGCGGACGAAGTCAACATGCGCGCACAAGCCTACCCCAAAATGCTGGACCAGGCTGTGGATCAAATCCGCGAAGTGCTGGAACGTCGGCGGAACGTGCCATTCGGCGGCAAGGACAATTTTTCAATTGCTACCGCTGAGCAACAAGTCGAGGAATTTCACAATATCGTTGGCAAAGTGGCCCTGGCGACGGTGGTGCTGAGTTCCATCGGTTTGCTGGTGGGCGGTATTGGCGTTATGAATATCATGCTGGTGAGCGTGACCGAGCGGACACGCGAAATTGGAATCCGCAAAGCGATCGGCGCCAAGAGCGGGGACATTACCTGGCAGTTTCTGCTGGAGGCAATGACCCTCACGGGAGCCGGAGGTGTCATTGCGCTCCTATTGGTCAATGCTCTCGTTTTGCTGATCCGTGTCACCCTCCAGTGGCCCGGATCGGTTCCGGTGTGGGCGGCTGGGACGGGGGTCGCCGTCAGCGTGAGTATTGGATTGATCTTCGGGGTGTGGCCGGCGATGAAAGCAGCGAAGCTCGATCCCGTCGAAGCGCTGCGCTACGAATAACGCGATCGATCCTCTTCTTTTTTCTTAACCTATAAGCAGTCTGAAGCGCAGGCTACTACTGTACGAGTCCAGCAGTTCTTAGGGCCCCAGCTCCGGAGGCACGTTCAGCATGCGGAGCCGCCCCGCCGGGCCAGGTAACTTCGAGTGCAAGCTCGCGGCGAACCAGCAACTTGGCATGACGAGCGATATGTACAGCCAGCGTGTTTGCGCCGCCGCTCCGAGTTTCCGCGAAACCCTCTTTTTCCACCTGCAGGCTCCTGTCCGCCTTGTACAGCGCTACTCGGAATTGGTGCGGTCCCGCGGGAAGCGCATTCTCAAAATGCAGTGGCTGGCCCTTCTTCTCCGTCGCCAAGTCCACTGAGAAGAGTAGTTGGCGATCCGCGAAAACGGTCAAGGTGCCTTCTGTGACCGCCGAAGTAACTTCAATTTGCAGGCCGGAAGCCGCCGGAGCGGCAGGTTCTTTGAGGGCCGGCGAAGCAGGAAGAGCCGCAACAACCGCTTTAGCCGGAGCCCTCCGCAAACTCAAAGCCGGCTTTTGATGAGATTGGGGATGCTTTGCGGAACGACTCGGCTTGGTCGAGGATTCTTTTCCATCAATCCCAGGGGATGCCCCGTCAGCAATCTCCGACGATGGCGCCTCCGTCACTGTTTGCGTTGTGTGAATCAAGGCATCAAGCGGCACTGCCGCCGCAAATCGAACAGCCTCCGGAGGCGGAGGAACGACAAGCCCGGCGCGGACGGAACGGATTACCTGAAAGCTTAGCGCCAGCAACAGGCAAGCTGCCGCCATGAGCACGACGTCTTGCGGGCGCGTTGGTCGTGACCACCAGGATCGTCTTTTGATTTTCGGCGCCGCCGCTTGTGCGCTTGCGCGCGCGAGCGGATAAAGCGCAGAGGCCAGTTCATCGCAGGAAGCAAAGCGGTCCGCGGGATTCTTGGCCAGGCAGCGGGCCACGACGCGATCCAGCGCTGGCGAAACCGCGGGGTTGCGCCGCGACGGCGGGTCGGGGGCGGCATTCAGAATCTGCGCGCAAACGGCCCCAAGGGAGCTTCCATCAAAAGGTCGGGCTCCGGTCAGCATCTGATGAAGAACAATTCCCAGAGCGAACTGATCCGAGCGCGCATCCTGAGGCTGCCCCTGGATCTGTTCCGGTGCGAGATATGCCGGCGTGCCCATCAGGCGGCCGGAGCCGGAAACCTGCGACGCGTAGCGTGCGATGCCAAAATCGCCCAGTTTTACTTTGCCTTCCGGCGTGACCAGAACATTTCCGGGCTTCACGTCGCCGTGAAGAATTCCCGCGCGGTGCGCCACTGCCAGTGCTCCGGCCAAATCGGCGGCCCACGCGCAGGCGCGCTGGCATGTCAGTACGGACGGATCGAGGTGGTGCTCCAGAGTTTTGCCGGCGATGTACTCCATCACCAGGAACGGAGTTCCCCGCTCGTCGATTCCCACGTCGTAGAGTTGCACGATGGAAGGATGCGAGAGCTGGCCGATAATCTGCGCCTCGCGCAGGAATTGCTGCTCCTGGCCTTCCCCGAAGCCGTTCACGAAAGTCTTGAGGGCCACCGTGCGGCCGATCACGTTGTCGCGAGCCATTTCAACACGGCTGGTGGCGCCCGAGCCGAGCGGCTCGAGAGCTTCATAGCGGCCTTTTTGCAGGGTAATCATCAGGCAGACCGCAGCAGGCGCGCGGCGCGATCGCGCAGGCCATTGCCATTGGTTTGCAGCACAGGAACCGGGGTCTCTTTGCGGCGAGCGAGCGGATAGAGCTCCTCCGCGAGAGCTTCGGCCGGCGCATAACGAGCCACCGGATCTTTCGCCAGGCAACGCGCAACGATGCCGTCAAAATTCGCCGGCACGGACGGATTAGCGTGAGACGGCGGCAGAGGCGTCGAAGAGAGAACGCGCCCGCATATGGCCTGAAGTGATTCCGCGTCAAACGGACGCTTGCCGGTCACCATTTCGTAGAGGACCACGCCCAGGGAGAAAAGATCGGAGCGCGCGTCCTGGGGCTTGCCCATGATTTGCTCGGGGCACCAGTAAGCGGGTGTGCCGACGAGCGGGGTCGCTTTGGAATCGTGGCTGGCAAGCCGCGCCATGCCGAAATCCATCAGCTTTACGCGGCCGTCATCGGTGATGAGCATGTTCGCGGGCTTGACGTCACCGTGAATCACGCCCTTGCGATGCGCGGCGCCAAGGGCGCAGGCCACTTCCGCGGCCCAAGCGCAGGCTTTTGGAAAAGGAATGCTGCCTTTCTCCAGAATGCGATCGAGTGGCTGGCCTTCCAGAAACTCCATGACCAGATAGGGCGTTTGCGTGGCTTCGTCGATGCCCATATCGTGGAGCGTGATGATGGAAGGGTGGGAGAGCTGGCCGACGACGCGCGCTTCCTGAAGAAAACGCTGTCGAGCTTCGCCGCTGGCCAATTCCTTGGGGAACAGCTTGATGGCGACCAGGCGGCCGATCATTGGATCGTGGGCACGCGCCACACGGCCATGAGCGCCGCTGCCGATAATTTCGAGAATCTCGTAGCGTCCGACTTGCACGGGGACCTCTTCCTCAGACCTGCTGTCTCGGTTTGCTGATAATGGCGGAAGGATATGTTCTATTGAATGAAGCAAGCGTCCCGTTGAGAAGGGTACGTTGGTACTAGGAAGGAGACTGACTTAAGGAAGCTCTAACCTTCAGATTCTGATGAGGTTATGCCTAAACTTGCTTCCGCTGGCGGAGTGCCCGTGCGAGGCGCAACGGCAGGACTACGGTTGAGCAGGCCAACTGCGGAGCGGTGCGAAGGCTGCCGAAGAGTTCAACCTCGCGGGGAAATCGCGAATGTAAGATTTCATCGAGGGATGCCAAAAGCCGTTGAAGCCGAAGAAATACATTTCCTTGATGGCTTGTTCGGCAGACCATTTCTGAATGGCCATGCGATAAAGGGCGGTGAAAACGCCGGTCCGATCATCGCCGAAGCGGCAGTGCATGAAGATTTTTTGCCCCGGATTGTCTCGGAAAAGCGAGAGAAATTGGACGACTTGTTCTTCGGTTGGGGGAGACCAGCCATCGACGGGGATGTGGACAAAGCGCAAGCCCAGGGATTCAGCGTGCTTGCGTTCCCACGCGATTTTGTCGCGATCCTCGCCGCGGAGGTCGACGATGGTGGTGATGCCCAAGATTTTCAGTTCCGAGAGGCCCACTTCCCTGGGTTGCGCGCCGCGATAGAGTGTCTCGGTGATTTTTCCGGCGTTGGGAATTCCAGTGATGTGAAGTTTTTCCCCGTGAGCAAGCGGCGGGAAGGCGGGAGCGGCGGCAGGCGCGGAGGTTGGCGACGGCGTTTGCGCAAGAAGGGGAAAAGGAAGAAGGAAAAAGAAGGCCAGCGTGGTGAAAGAGCGATTCATTTTGATTTAGATGCATGCAGTGTAGCGTGAGAGGTACGAGCGCGAAAAGCGTTGAAGCGAAAGCGGTTGAGAAGAATAAGCACCACTACAAATAGACGTAGTACGGAAACGTCAACCACATTTTGCGTTTTTCCCTTGACAGAAAATTTTCTTCCGTTGATACTGCGAATCCAGATTCGGGGGACGTGGAAGCGCCAGGCGGACCGAGTCGGGGATGGATCAAGGTTCGCGCGCGGCCACGAAGCGGCCCAGTTTCTAAGCGAAAAAATCGAGCGCGAGGTACCTGCTCCGCGCCCGTATTTGAGGCGGAGCACCTGCTGTTTGGCTGAGTGGGAACCACCGGCCGGCGGCAGCGCATTGGCATTTTGCGCTGGAACTTGAGTACGACCAGAGAGTGGTCGGCTTTTTTTTCGTTGCCCGCTTTCGCGAACCGATCGATCGAATCAAGAGCCACAGCAACTTCAGCCCAGACCCTGAAGTGGCGCGGGATAACTCTGCGGGACGCAGAGGAGTAAAATAAAGGGGTTCCCCCGCGCGAGTGGGGACCCAGGAGCGCGGAGGGACGGATGGCGACTGTGAAACATGCATTGAGCGGAAAATCGCCGGTAACAGACACGGCTGTCGAGAAGACAGCGGCCGTAGCAGGAAAAGGTCTGACCTTCGAGCGGTACTTTACCGATGGGAAGAAGTCTCCTTTCGAGGCGGTCGAATGGGAAAAGCGCACGGCGCTGATCGGCAACGAGAAGGGCGTCACGATCTTCCGTCAGGAAGACGTGGAAGTGCCCAAGAGTTGGTCGCAGACGGCCACGAACATCGTCACCAGCAAGTATTTCCACGGAAAGCCCGGGACCCCCCAGCGCGAAGGATCGGTGCGGCAACTGATCAACCGCGTGGTGAATACCATCGTGCGATGGGGCGAAGCGGGCGGGTATTTTGCCGATGCGGCGTCGCGCGACGCCTTCCGCGACGAGCTGACGCACCTGCTGGTCGAGCAGAAGATGGCCTTCAATTCGCCGGTGTGGTTCAACGTGGGCGTGCAGCCGAAGCCGCAGTGCTCGGCGTGCTTCATCAATTCGGTCAGCGACGACATGGAATCGATCATGGGACTGACGCGCACCGAGGGAATGCTCTTCAAGTGGGGCTCCGGCACAGGAACGAATTTCTCGACGCTGCGCGGAAGCAGGGAGACGCTGAGCGGCGGCGGAATTGCGTCGGGCCCGGTGAGTTTTATGAAGGGCTTCGATGCCTTCGCGGGCGTGATCAAGAGTGGTGGAAAAACGCGCCGCGCGGCGAAAATGGTGATCCTGAACATCGATCATCCGGACATCGTCGAGTTCATCGAATGCAAGATGAAGGAAGAGCGCAAGGCGCATGTGCTGATCGAACAAGGCTATGACAGCTCGATTGACGGCGACGCGTATGCTTCGATCTTCTTCCAGAACGCGAACCACTCCGTGCGTGTGACGGACGACTTCATGCGCGCGGTGGTCGAGGACAAGGATTGGTGGACGAAGAACGTGCTCGACGGGCAGCCGAATGAGAAGCTGCGGGCGCGCGATTTGATGATGAAGATTTCGGATTCGACCTGGCATTGCGGCGATCCGGGGATGCAATACGACACGACGGTGAACCGCTGGCACACTTGCAAGACCACGGCGCGAATCAACGCGAGCAATCCCTGCTCGGAATACATGTTCCTGGATGACACGGCGTGCAACCTGGCTTCGTTGAACTTGATGAAGTTCGTGAACGCCAGCGGACAATTTGATGTGCTGGCGTTCAAACACGCCGTGGACGTGACCATCACCGCGCAGGAAATCCTGGTGGACAACGCCAGCTATCCGACGCCGAAGATCGCGGAGAATTCGCATAACTTCCGGCCGCTGGGGCTGGGCTACGCGAATTTGGGCGCGCTGCTGATGTCCATGGCGCTTCCATATGATTCCGACGAAGGACGCGACATGGCCGGAGCAATCAGCGCGCTGATGTGCGGCGAGGCGTACGCGCAGTCTTCGAGAATCGCGGAGCGCATGGGCCCCTTCCCAGGCTACGAAGTGAACAGTGAACCCATGCTGGACGTGATTCGCATGCACCGCGAAGCACTGCGCGGGATCAAGCCGGAACACGTGCAGACGGAATTGTTCATGGCCGCCCAAGAATCGTGGGACGCGGCACTGTCACACGGCGAAAAGCATGGCTTCAAGAATTCGCAGGTGACCGTGCTGGCGCCGACGGGCACGATCGGCTTCATGATGGACTGCGACACCACGGGAATCGAGCCGGACCTGGCGCTGGTGAAATACAAGAAACTGGTGGGCGGCGGGCTGATCAAAATCGTGAACAACACCGTGCCGCAGGCGTTGATGAAGTTGGGCTATACGCCGGAACAGACCAGCGATGTGGTTTCCTACATCGACAAGAACGGAAAAATCGAAGGCGCGCCGCATCTGAAGATGGAAGATTATCCGGTGTTCGATTGCTCGCTGGCGCCGCAGGGCGGCGGGCGTTCGATTACTTGGACCGGTCATGTGAAGATGATGGCGGCGGCGCAGCCGTTCCTCTCCGGCGCGATCTCGAAGACCATTAACATGCCCGAGGAATCAACCGTCGAGGACATCTCGAACGCGTATATTGAGTCGTGGAAGCTGGGGCTTAAGGCCGTGGCCGTCTACCGCGACAATTCCAAGCGTTCGCAGCCGCTCAATGCCGGCGGGAAGAAAGAAGAAAAGAAAGCCGAGCCTGCGGCGACAACGACAAATCTCGAGCCAACGCAGCGCGAATTGTTTGCGCGGGCGGTGCGCGAGAAGATGCCGGTGGAACGCGCATCGGTGACTCACAAGTTCAGCGTGGGCGGGCACGAAGGCTACATCACCGTAGGCATGTACGAGGACAATCGTCCCGGCGAAATCTTCATCAAGATGGCGAAGGAAGGCTCGACCCTTTCCGGTGTGATGGATGGACTGGCTCTGACGATTTCGCTGGGTTTGCAGTATGGTGTACCGCTGAAAGTGTTCGTGGACAAGCTGCTGAACACGCGGTTTGAGCCTTCTGGCATCACCGCGAACCCGAATATCCGGTTTGTGTCGTCGGTGCTGGACTACATCGCCCGGTGGCTAGGCGGACGATTTATCTCCACGAACTACTTGAAGTTGAATGGTGAGCAGACCGCAGCGGCGCATACACACGCTCCTTCGACAGTCGTCTCCGAGGCCGTGCACTCGTCCACTCCGGGGCCGGCACGCGGGGTACTGGCATCCATGTCCGCAGACGTCGGAAAGGGGTGGCCGCTTGGGGACCTGAAACCGACTAACGCGCATGAGGGCGCACCCGCGTGCAGCGAGTGCGGCATGCTGATGGTGCCGAACGGGGCATGCTACAAGTGCGAAAATTGCGGCAGCACGAGTGGATGCAGTTGAGACACAAAGGAGAGACGAGACCACAAACGCGATGAGTGCCCTCTCCGGCTCAGGAGTAGCAGCACGGCTGGCCCCGGTAAAACCAAAGACCCGCGGATTTCTCCACATCGTGAGGCATGGCGGGGGACCCCATGCCATTTACATCGTGACCTACCACCGGCTGGACCATGACGGACCGTCGGCTACGGAAAACCGTTCGGAGCACAAAGAACACGGTTCGGTACATTCCACTTCGTTCGGGGCGGGCGGAACAAGTGCTCCAGCGAAGCCGGTGCTTGCGGAAGGGGCGCACGCCCTGATCGAATTACTGGAGCGCATTGGCGTGGACTTTCGGCTCAGCGAAGTGCGCGGAGCACTCGAAGATATTCTTCGGCTTGGCTCAGCCAACATCCCCGATCTGTGGCTCAGCGACGAGGAGATCCTCGAGAAGGGCCTCGTTGAGTCGTGATTGGTGGTTTGTAATCCGTGTTCAGTGACCCCGTGGGCCGTTACTTTCCAGACCCTGCTTCTGGGCCAGCCAGCACTACGGACGAAAAATCTTCCGATTTTTCTGCCGGGCTACTTCCAGGTCGTCCGTTTGCTTTTTCTGGCGATCGGCTTCTCTTTGCGGACCCTCTTGCTGTTCGAGTTTCACGGCTTCCGCGGTGGCAAGCTCAGCTTGTGCATTGACAAGCTTGGAGTAAATGACGAGCCCAAGATGATCCGTGAAGGAAGAACGCACAAGATTGAAGGAATATTGTTTATCCTCCCAAGACGCGACGGCCGTTTTCTTCACGTCATACCGGTCGATCTTTGCGTAATCGAGTTCCAGCACAACATTTGTCGGCGGGCCGTATTTGGCTGAAATGGACTTCACCATGTCGCCGGGGGTGAGCCCTTCCGTGGAGGTTTGATCGTAAATCACGGAAATCTTGTAGAGCTCGCCGTTGTAGAAAGAGAAGAGAATCTGTTCGACGGTATCCGATTTGAAAGAAGTCCCGGGGAGGTTCGGTGGCCACCAATTCAGTTCCTGAATCAGCACTGGACGGCCATGAACCAATTTTACATCGGCCCTCTTTTGCTGAGTATGCTCCAGCACTTTGGGCAAACTCGTTCCAAGGGTAAATTGCCGGTACTTGGAAAGATCCTGCGCAGCAAGCAAGGGCGTCGAAAGGAGCAGGATAACAAGGCAGAGGACTGAATTGCGAATCACTTTCATTTTTATCTCCTACAAAATCTTAAGAACTGGAAATCCGATCAGCGGATTGCCGTGCGGCAGCTTCTCCGCTCGGGGCACTAGGCATTTGCAAGACAAAATCCTTGGCAGGTACAAGTCCACAACCGTGCTGAATATGGCGGGAATGGTCGGTTATGCTGACGAAGGAATACCGAGAAACCGTTTCGAAACGACTCCCGTTACTTCCAGGCAAACTTCTGCAGTCTCCGCTTGGCGAGGACAGATTTTACTGCTCTGCGGAAGGTGCCAGGCCGGTTAAGACCAAAGACGGTGGCTCTGATTTCACCTGCGAGGTAGAAAGAGTGCCAATCCGCGTCCTCGATGGTTCTGGCGAGGGCATCGCTATCGAGGTTTTTGACGACTCTCCAGCCCGGCAGGAATTTTTCGCTCTTGATGGAATGCGTCGCCGGCAACAGTATGGCTTCCTGGATGAAAATGGCCTCGGTTCCGTTGCTGTCTGACATTTTAAGTCTCCAAATCCATGATGCTTACGAGTTGCTTGGCGTACAGCCTTCTGCCGTTGACCAACCCGGCGAGTCGTTTCCTCACATCGGCCCTTTATCGAGCAGAACCCGAAGGCAGCCGCGCCAAGCAGGGTCTCAATCGCATGGTGCCACCCATCGAGGGGCCGTACTTCTTGCGTTCCGGGCTCATCCCAGCGAGCCAACCGACAACATACCCAACGAAAATCCAAAGCAGCAGATGCATACATTCTCCTTTGCCCCACTCGGCGATAACACGTTTGCCGTCGTGACGAAGAACTGTCTGGTTCTATGCGGAAGCTGCAGCGAGGGACCTCTGGATCGTTGAATTGAGGACCTCGTACGTTTGCACTCGAGCTGTGCCTTCAACTACGGACGCCAGGATCTTGGTCACTTCTGGAAACGTTCCACGGTTGTAGGCCTCCGCGTGTTGCGCGGTCTCCCACAGACTGAAGGCATGAACTTCTTTTCCGCTGGGGTATAGGAAGGTGATTTCGTCGAGGAACCCGGCCTGCTTGCGCAGAATGGGAATCACCTCGCCCTCCATTTTCTTCTTGAATTCCGCCGCGCCGTCGAGCTTCAAGTGCATCGATACTTTGCGTGCAAACATGGCAACCTCCTCGGTTGGCTGACCGGGGGATTCAGCTAACCTCCACTGGTTTAGGCAGGATGAAGGCTCCCTCTGTCAGTTAACCATATTAAGTTAATTCACTTGACGTGTCAAGTACAATCTGAGAGTGTTGCACATACTTAATCGGATGCAGTTAATCGAGCGGGAGAATCCCATGGATGTCTGCTTAGTGATCAAGCAGCGGCTGGAAGAATTGGGCCTGGAGCAAAGAGATCTGGCGGCCGCCGCCAAGGTTACGGAGTCCTACATTTCGCAGTTACTGACCGGGAAGAAATTGCCCCCGGAACCCAGTCGGACAGACATCTACGAGAAGATAGGGAAATTCCTAAAGATTCCGAGCGGCAAACTTGCGAAGCTGGCGGACCACCAGCGCAAGGAAGACTTGAAGCGCAACCTCAACGAAACGCCCAAGCCTTTGTTTAAAGAAGTTCGAGAGTTGATTCTCCGCAAGTGCGCACCCACGAAAGAAAAACAGATACGCGTGATTTTTGAGAAGCAGCCCTTCGGCGAACTCGAGCGGCTCGTCACTCAAAAGCTCCTGGATGTGGTCAAGAGAGTCGCAAAGGACGAATTGGAAAGTGAAACCTGGCTCCGCTCGGTGGCGCGGCTCAGCGGCCGAAGTTATGAAGCGTCGCGAGTCGGCATCCTCGAGTTCCTGGACGCGGATGCTTTCAACGTTTCTGCCGAGAGCTGCGTTTCCTTCCTGGAACCGCTGATCGAATCCTGGGATATCGATCTCGCGACGTTCGGGATGGAAATCGTATTGAATCGCAGACTCATTCCGGGTTACGCAAAGAGATTTGAGTTTGTCGAAAGGGAACTTCCGCAAACTGAGGAAGAGCCCGGGCTCAAAGAATTCCTTCGGCGCCAATCTGTCGGCGGTGATGTGACGGAGGAAGAAATAGAGTTTCTAAAGAGGCTGAAGTTCAACGGCAAACACCCGACGCCGCTCTATTATTACCGGGAATTGCAGAACCTCCGGGACCCGCTCCATTTTCGGGCACTCACGGCCCAGACCCTGCGAAAGAAAACACTGGGCCAGTCCCAGCCGGAAGGGTCTGTCGCCCCGATGCATAAATACCTTGACGCTGATGGGATTGAGAAACAGTTGCAGCTTAACGGAAGGAAAAAGGCAATCCAGCGTTGGGCAGGGAGCAGAGGCAATACGGCCAAGAAGCAAAAAGGGAAGCAAAGAAGGGTTTCGCCGGCTGGAACGAAGAGGCTCTTATGAGCGATAGCGTTATCGTCCAGTTCGTCGGTTTCGAAGCGCAAGCGCTCGTGCGTGAGTATAAATTTATCGTGCGGCGAGCCTTAGACGAGACCAGCGAATTTACCCTAACAATTGGGAACGAGGCATTTGGCGCCCGGCGTGTGCGCTTTCAAGACGCTCCCGAGATCTGCTCGCGCAGGCTCCATCGCGAGCTGGCTGCTTTCGGAAACCATCCTCCGCAGGCACATTACTGTATCAGCGAGACAGACCTGGACGACTACCGCAGTTCTCACGCACCAAAGGCTTGGGGCTACCCTTATAAGCCAAAGGTTCCGCGGGACCTGTAGAGTGGCTGCAGATCTGAGGTTGAGAGAAAAGTTCCCGAGAGGGAATGGGTTTGAAGGACCTCGCTGGCGCTTAGCGGGGTCGGGGACGGAGCGGCGGGCGAGCGGTGAGCGAACGAGGGCGCATGCGGAAGCGCGGGCTGAGCGGCGGGGGAACGTTGCGCAGGAAGTCGCCGCAGCAGGGGCAGCGGCCTTCGCTGCCAAGAGGAGTGGTGGCGTCGGCGCGAAGCCAGTGACCGCGGGCTTCGCATAGCGGATTGATACACTGCACCGTGAAGCCGGGCAAAAATTGCATTTTCTCTCCCCCAGAAGCCGCAAAGCCCAAATTCATTTGGAGCGCGACCGTTGCGTGGTCGCGGCCAAAAAATTCTGAGCTCCCCTTGATAATCAAACACCCTGCGAAAAAGGCCCGGAAACACCCCGCGCAAAAATGTGAGCGCAGGCCAACGTGATGGCCGGGATTGTGCCGCGAGCGGCCTGTGGTGTCAAGAGAAAAGGCTACAAGATATTGTGGTAAGGTTTCCGAGGAGAGGCGTCCGGTAAATCCCAAACTGCTGGCTTGAGGAAGACCGGCCAAGCGAAGCGGGCGGCAGGCGCAGGCCGGCAGGGAAATCGAGAGTACACTTCCAACGTATTAGGGGTAGTGATAGTTGCGGACTCTTTCGTGGATGAGCCGCAGACGGAGAAAAAATGCCAACGACAACAAGATTCGATCTGGGCGGCGGCGGATTGCCGTCGATGCCAAACCTGAGCGGTGCCGGGAAAAGAATATTGCAGCTCGGGATATTGGTGGCAGTGATCATCGTGGTGATGGCTAGCACCACTTCCATTCCGACCGGGAACGTCGGCGTCCTGACGCTGTTTGGGCGCGTGACGGGCGAAACACTTCCGGAAGGAATTCACCTGGTCAATCCATTGAAATCGGTGCAGAAACTTTCCGTGCAAACCCAATCGTTAAAAGAGAGCGCCAATGTGCCTTCAAATGAGGGGCTAATCCTGGCGCTGGACACGTCACTGCTGTTCCGGCTGGACAAAACGATGGCGGCGCAAGTGTACCAGACCGTTGGCGCGGATTATGTGGAAAAGATCGTAGAGCCCACGCTGCGGGCGGCGATTCGCGCGTCTACGTCCGCGCATACGGCGAATGCGTTATACACAAACGCGCGCGAGTTGGTGCAGCAACAGATTCAGGATGAGCTGACGAAGCAGCTCGCGCCCCGCGGCGTGATTGTGGAAAACGT
>WNFP01001748.1_pt1 | contig 31774 bp, 28 predicted proteins | sample 5400201 | NCBI WGS metagenome assembly WNFP01 (sample SAMN13153355, study PRJNA577476) | soil metagenome | isolation source: 115 cm saprolite under Madrone tree | place: USA:California | collected 2016-06-14 | reverse complement strand
AATCCACCCAAGGCTGCAAATCCTGCGGATGATGCTCCAGCTTCAGCGAGCGCAATATCTGCGCGTCCAGACCCTCGCGCGCCAGCTCCACCGGCACAGCGTAAATGGTGTCCACGTCTTCCATGGATATAACGCAGGATTCCGCCACGTTGCAGAACAGCGCGATTTTCTTCTTTAAGTCGGTGGGAATGTGGCGGTCGCTGCGGCAGAGCAAGATATCCGGCTGGATGCCGATGCCCAGCATTTCTTTCACGCTGTGTTGGGTCGGCTTGGTTTTCAGTTCGCCAGCCGCGGCGATGAAGGGCACCAGCGTGACGTGGACAAACAGCGTGTTCTCCGCGCCTAGCTCCAGCCGCATCTGCCGGATGGCCTCCAAAAACGGCAGGGACTCGATGTCTCCGACCGTGCCGCCGATTTCGACGATCACCACGTCCACGCCTTCGGAAACTTTTTTGATGATGGCTTTAATCTCGTCAGTGACGTGCGGAATCACCTGCACCGTTTTGCCGAGAAAATCGCCGCGGCGTTCTTTGGTCAAAATGGTTTCGTAGATGCGCCCGGTGGTCCAGTTGTTGTCGCGGGAAAGCTTGGCGTGCGTGAAGCGCTCGTAGTGGCCGAGGTCGAGATCGGTCTCCGCGCCGTCTTCCGTGACAAAGACTTCGCCGTGCTGAAACGGGCTCATCGTGCCGGGATCGACGTTAAGGTACGGATCGCACTTTTGCAGGGTGACTTTGAAACCGCGACTTTCGAGGAGACAACCGATTGAGGAGGCCGCTACGCCCTTTCCGAGTGAGGAAACAACACCGCCAGTTACAAAAATATATTTTGGCGCCATCCTTAGAAGCCCGCACTTCACAATTTCGCGGGCTTGTTAGCCCTCCACAGGAGTGACGTACAATCAATTATCGTCGCATCTCCCCCCAGTGTCAAATCGCATTCCTGACTGCGGCAAACGCGAGAATTGCTTCCATCGCCGTTGCCGGGAAACTTTTTTGCCGCATTCGTGTTCTTACTCCTTGGGTGGGGTGTTGTTGCCCCTAAGAGTGTTTACGCATAGGAACGCTTGCAAGCGTCGCGTATAAACGCCGGGGCCACTTCATCCATCCAACTAGGTAGCGGAAAAATCTAAGTCGCGGCGCGGCAGCACATTTGTCCGCGCACGCGCTAAAAAACATACTCAGGGCAAAACTGGGGCTCTTTTGCCTGAGGAAGGGAACTAATGACACGACTGCATCCATGGCGGGTAGGCATCGTTTGGCTCGCCAGTGTTGTTCTGCTCTCGACAATCGCCGGTGCGCAACAGAAGGCCCAGGCTGTTCCGCAGAGAAATCTTAATTACGACGTCGGCCGCGAAATTTCGGTGCAGGGTTCCGTGATCAGCTATTCAGAACCTTCGTCGGCTGCCCCATTTGGCCCGCATGTGACATTGCAGACCAGTTCTGGCGTGCTTGACATTCATTTGGGCAATGCCCGGCTGCTGGAGAGCAATCACTTCACGTTGGCTTCCGGCGACACGATTCGCGTCATCGGCGAAAACGTGCCCCTCGGATCAGGCGCGCAGTTCTTGGCGCGGGTGATTCAAAAAGGCAATCAGGTGCTTGTGCTGCGCAGCCCGCAGGGTTTTCCGCTGCGACCCGCCACTAAATCCGCCGATCAATGGGGGACGCTATGAACCGGTTGATTTTTCCCGCAGTTGCGGTGCTCGCATTGCTGACTGTCTCCTGCGGAGGCAGCGGCTCGTCCTTTCCCACGCCTCCTCCCCCAACCGGAAACTTCTCGAATGCCAGCCTCAAAGGAACCTACGCCTTTTCGATGAGCGGTACCGACGCTAATGCGAATCCCGGGGCATTCATCGCCAGGGTGGGCAGTTTCGTAGCAGACGGCAGCGGCAACATTTCCATGGGCATGGAAGATGTCTTTGATGGGGGCATCCTAAACAGCGCCCTGCAATTTACAGGCGGCACCTACTCCATCCAAGCCAACGGCAAAGGCACGCTCACACTGAACACTCTCAGTAGTGGCCTTGGACTGACTATCGCCCTGAACTCCTCCACCAAGGGCGTGATGATTCAAACGGACCTGAACGCCACCTCCAGTGGATCCTTTATCCTGCAATCTTCCAGCGCTTTTACGGTGACAGCGATTACCGGCCCGTACGTTTTTGACGTTTCCGGAACGGACGTAAATGGCGCCCCGATTTCCGTCGTGGGGCAGATGGCGGCGAACGCCAGCGGAGCCATTAGTGGCGGAATCTACGATTCAGATGACGCGGGCACTCTACTCAGTGCGCAGACTTTCGGAGCCGGCGGCAGCTACTCGTTCGATCCTACTAACGGCGCAACCTTCGGCCGCGGCACGATGAGTTTCGCCAGCCGGAATTTCGTCTTCTACATCGTGGATAGCACGCGCATCCGCTTGCTCGAGACGGACTTACAACTCTTCACCGTCGGCGACGCTTTGCAGCAAAGCGGTGCTCCAACGCAGACCGCCGCTGGCAGCTTTTCCTTCCTGATTGGAGGCTCCGCGGTGCTTGGCACGGCCGGCCCGATTGCTCGCGGCGGGCGCTTCACCACTGACGCCAGCGGAAACGTGACCAACGTCCAGCTCGACGACAATAACAACGGAAGCATTACGTCGGTTGCGAGCGCAACGACAATCATGAACCCCAAATTCGCCATCGACACGGTCAATGCGGGAACGGGTCGTGGCACATTGACTTTCACAGCATCCGCCAGTCCCAATGCCGGCATATTCACTTTCGTTCTCTACTTTTCGTCCGCGACGCAGGCATTCATCCAACCCACCAGTAACGGGGTAGTTGGCGATGGGACTATGCTCGCGCAAACCGGTACGTTCACAGCCGCAAACTTGGCGGGCAATTACGTCTTTGATTGGAGCGGAATTAACCTGACGTTAGGCTTCGAGGAAGACTTCGCCGGCCAATACGCGCTTTCCGGCTCCGGCGCGATTACCGGCGTCGTCGATTTCGTCGAACTGGCCTCGCCGAGCAAACGCAATCCGGCGTTCCTGAACATACCTATCACCGGAACGCTTACAATCAATGGTGACGGGACCGGCGCTAACAATTACACCATTACCACCGGCAATTCGCCGTCGACGACCCTGAACTACCACGCATATCTCACCAGCTCGAACACGATCCTGCTGGTAGGCGTTGACACGAATCGCACCATCGCCGGAAGTGCTTCGGTCCAACCGTAAAAACCTGCTGCGGTTCTGGGGGCGAGCTTTTCGGCGTGCGTGCGCTCGCAGGCGTGCCCAACAGCAGCCTACAGCGCCGCCAATAACTTCTCTACGCGCGCTACATCTTCGGGCACGTCCACGCTGACCGCGTCGTGCTGTACCTCCGCCACGCGAATCTTCCAGCCGTTCTCCAGCCAGCGAAGCTGCTCGAGCTGCTCCACGCGTTCCAAGTCTCCTTGCGGCAGCGTCGGGTATTCCAGCAGGGCGTCGCGCTGAAAAACGTAGAGGCCCAGATGTTTCAGATGCCGGGCTTGCACCTTGTTACCGGTGTCCCGCACCCACGGGACGGGCGCCCGCGAGAAGTAAAGCGCGTTCTCGTCAAAATCCAGCACCACCTTGCAAACGTTGGGATCCATGATGTCCGCGGGAATCTTGATCGGCGTCGCGACCGTCGCGATTGCCGCCGGCGGCTCCTCGAGCAATGCCGCGACCGCAACGTCGACCGCCTCTGGATCTAGCAGCGGCTCATCGCCTTGCACGTTCACAAAGACGTCGCCGCTTTCATGCGCCGCCACTTCCGCCACCCGCTCTGTGCCGGTGCGATGATCCACGCGCGTCATACGCGCCTCGCCTCCGAAGCCCTCCACCGCCTTGACGATGCGCTCATCGTCCGTGGCGACGATGACCCGGTTCACCCGTTGTGAGAGCTTTGCACGCTCGTATACCCGCTGGATCATCGGCTTGCCGCCCAGCGACACCAGCGGCTTCCCGGGGAGCCGCGTCGAGCCGTACCGCGCCGGAATTACAACGACGACTTGCGGCGAACTCATGATGTGCCTTTCTTACATAGTTGCTGGAGCAACTTCTACTGTAAGTACCGGATGCTGGCAAGCCCTCGCCGCCTGGTCGAACCAAGTTGAGCCTTGTTGACAAAAGATTGACAAAATTGCTTGGAAGCATCTAGCGATTGTTCTTGTCTTGTATAATGCCGGTGATAGAATTCAATCAGTCCTAACGCGCGGCCGTTCCGGCAGGTCCGGGTCGAAGTGAGGGAGCCGTGAAGCGCGACGCATATCAGGTCCGGTTTCTAAGTGGGCTCGTTATCCTCCTGTCCGTCTGTCTGACCTTGCTTCTCGCCTCCGTCCCCGCTGCCGCGCAGGACTCTTCCGCATCCAGCGATAATCTCAGGGCAAAAGGTGATGGCAAGCCCAACGACGAAGCCAAATCCAAAGATGCCGCAAAGCCCAAAGAGGACGTAAGGAAAGACACTCCAGGATTCGCCGTCAAGCCTTCCAACGGGTTGCACATGGATGTTGACCTTGCATTGATCAATGTCACCGTCACTGATCCTTACAATCGCCTGGTGACCGGGCTCGATCCCGACAACTTCCGCGTCTACGAAGACAACATCGAGCAGGAAGTTGTTACGTTCTCCTCCGAAGACGTGCCTATTTCCATCGGCGTGATCTTCGATTTCAGCGGCAGTATGGCCAACAAGATCGGCAAGGCCCGCGAAGCGGCGCTGCAATTCTTCAAGACCGCCAATCCGCAGGACGAATTTTTCCTGGTCAGTTTCAACGAGCGCGCCGAACTCACCAGCGCTTTCACGAACAGCATCGAGGATTTGCAAAGCCGGATGATGCTCACCGCGCCCAAAGGCCGCACCGCTCTGCTCGACGCGATCTACCTAGGCCTTAGTCAGATGAGGGGTGCACACAACGGCAAACGCGCCTTGCTCATCCTATCCGACGGGGGAGATAATCATAGTCGGTACAATGAAAGCGACATCAAGCGTCTCGTAAAGGAAGCCGACACCCAGCTCTATGCCATCGGCATCTTTGACCCGCTTGGTTACCGCAATCGTACTCCGGAAGAACTCAACGGTCCGTCGCTGTTGGGCGAAGTTACGGAGATGACGGGCGGCCGCGTTTTCGCGGTCGAGAATTTGAACGAACTTCCGGACATTGCATCGAAAATCGGCATGGAGCTGCGAAACCAATATGTCCTGGGATATCGTCCAAGCAATAAGGCGCATGACGCGCGCTGGAGAAAGATCAAGATCAAGCTCCGCGCGCCCAAGGGGCTTCCTCCCCTTAACGTGTACTCGAAAACGGGCTACTACGCTCCCAGCCACTGATCTGGCATCTCTCTTGTCCCGCCATGCCTTCCTGACTCTGGTGGTTTCCTTCACTCTTCTTTTCGGCGTCGGGGTTGCGCTAGCGCAAATTCCGGCCGTTCCAAGCGCGCCTCCGCCGCCTCCCGGTCAACCCAGCGTAGGTCAGGATTCCAGGATTCGCGTGGACGTCAATCTGGTGGTGCTGCACACGACGGTGATCGACGATCGTGGGCGCTTCGCGGATGGCTTAAAGCAGGATAATTTCCGCGTGCTGGAAGATAAAGTCGAGCAAAAGCTTTCGGTCTTTAGGCGCGAAGACATCCCGGTCAGCATGGGCTTGGTGATCGACAACAGCGGAAGCATGCGCGACAAGCGTCCGCGGGTGAACCAGGCGGCCATTACCCTGGTGGAAGCCAGCAATCCGCAAGACGAAGCATTCGTCGTGAATTTCAACGACGATTTTTATCTGGACCTCGACAAGGATTTCACCAGCAGCATCCCTGAATTAAAGGAAGCTCTGGAGCGCATCGATTCTCGCGGCAGCACCGCGCTGTACGACGCCATCATTGGCTCGCTTGACCATGTGAAGAAGGGAAGCCGGGACAAGAAGGTGCTCCTGATCGTCACGGATGGCGAAGACAATACCAGCCATAATTCGCTTGAGAAAACGGTTCGCGAAATCCAGAAGACCGATACGGTCATCTACACCATCGGTCTGCTAAGCGAAGAAAGCAAAAAAAGCGCCAAGCGCGCACGACGCGCGCTCGAAGAAATCGCCAAAGCCTCTGGTGGTCTCGCGTATTTTCCGGAGAATGTCGAAGACGTGCACAACATCTGCGAGCAAGTCGCGCACGACATTCGCAATCAGTACACGCTGGCCTACTATCCGACCAACACCAGGCGCGATGGCACGTTCCGCGCCGTGCAGGTGGAAGTCATTCCGCCACGCGGCCGCGGCAGACTCGTCGCGCGAACCCGCAACGGCTACTACGCCCCCGGCAGCGCCAGCGGTGCTACGGCCGGCAACTAAACACTTGTAAGATTGGACGCCCCGGATTGGATCGCGCATAGCAAGGCACGACTACCTGGCAAATTAGGGATGGATCGCGGCAACCACCGAGGCGGCGGTGTCCTGCGCGATTTCCTGCTGAATCTTGTCGGCCAGGCGGCGCGCGAACTCTTTGTGTGTGTCAAGCTTGAGGTACATTTCCAAATCCCTCGCGACGGCTGGTGCATTCCGCTGTCGCTGGTGAATTCGCGCCAGCAACAAATAGGCTTCGGCCAGGTTTGCGTTACGCACTACGGCCTGCTCGGCGCTGCGCTCCGCCTCCACCAGGCGGTTTAGCCCGAATTGCGCCCAGGCCAAATAATACTTGCCGACCGCCGAGCCGGAGTCAAGTTCGACTCCACGCTGCAGAATTCTTTCGGCCTCCAGGAATTCTCGCTTTTCACATAAAATCGCGCCCAGGCCAAACTGCGGCGGGGCGAAACCTCCTCCAGTCAGATCAATTGCTTTTTGAAAGGCCTGCTCTGCTTCGGCCAGATGGGCCAGGCGGAAGTGCGCGACGCCGAGGTCGTAGTAAGCCTTGTAGTGTTCAGGAGCCTCGGAGATTGCGCGCTCCAGGTAAGCGACGCTGCCTGCGGTGTCTCCTTTGTCGAGCAAGCGGCTGCCTTTGTCGAAGGCTGCGTGTCCCTTGCCGGCCAATTTCAGGTCCTGCACGGAAACAACGTAGCTGCTCTTCAGTCTGGAATCGGACTGCGCCAGGGAAGTGATCGGTGAAATCAGAACGGCGGAGAAAAATAATGTGCTGCATAGGCTTCGGGAACTGGAAGCGCGCATTCGATGTACCTTCGGGCGGGAAAGTCATCCCCCGTCAACGCTTCCATTGTGAAAACAAACGAGGCGCGCAAGATGAGTGAATCAATTTCTGTGCGGGCGGAGATAACTGCTCGGACGACCAGAGGGGTTAACTGCCCACTCGGACAGGGGCTGTTTCGGAGCGATAAAATTTGGAAATGTCCAGCGTTTCGGGGCCTAATTCAGCTGTTGGTTCCTCGTTTTGCAACCGCATCGGCTCGCCGCTCCGCGGATTCGCGGAGGAAACTGGTTCCGTGCGGAACGGTGGCGCCGAAATTTTCCGCGATGGTCTGACCCATGTCGGCCAGCGTTTCGCGGATGCCCAGGCTCACACCTGCCCTTCCTGAAGGTGAGTACGCCAAGATTGGCACGTACTCGCGTGAATGATCTGTTGTTGCCCAGCGCGGATCGGGATCGCAGCCGTGGTCCGCGGTAATCATCAGGAGGTCTGTGGGGCCGAGTTTCCGCAAGAAGTCTGCCAGCAAACGGTCGAACTCTTCCAGGGATTTGGCAAAGCCCTCCACATCTTTGCGATGCCCGTACAACATGTCAAAGTCCACGAGGTTGCAAAAGATAAGGCCACTCTTTCGCGCTTGAATCGCCGCGCCCAATTTTTCCATGCCATCGACGTTGTTCTTGGTGGTGACGTAATCCTGCACGCCCCGCCCGTTATAAATGTCGTGAATCTTTCCGATGCCGAACACCGGCACGCGGCGCTCCCCGAGAACGTCCAGCAGCATCGGCTTCGGGGGATCAACGGCATAATCGTGGCGGTGCGAAGTGCGGGCGAAATTGCCCGCGGGGCCCGCGAAGGGCCGGGCGATGACGCGCCCCACGCGATGCGGCCCATCCAGCAACTTCCGTGCAATTTCGCAGATGCGATACAGCTCCGCGATCGGGATCACATCTTCATGCGCGGCAATCTGAAAAACGCTGTCGCCCGACGTATACACAATGGGCCTGCCTGTGCGCACATGTTCTTCGCCCAGCTCTTTTATGATTTCCGTTCCCGAGGCGGGCTTGTTACCGATCGTCTTGCGTCCGATCAAGCGCTCAAATTCGGCCATCACGTCCGGCGGGAATCCTTTTTTGTAGACAGGAAACGCTTGGTCCAGCCATACTCCCGCCATTTCCCAGTGTCCCGTGGTCGTATCTTTTCCCGGCGAATGCGTCGCGCCTTTGCCGTATGCGCCGAGCGGCGCGGCTGCAGGTTGCAAGTGTTTCAGTGGCGCGATATTCGCCAATCCCAATCGAACCAAATTCGGAATGTTCAGCGCGCGCGATTCCGCGACGTGTCCCAGGGTGTTGCGTCCCACATCACCGTATTCCGCGGCGTCCGGCAATTCGCCGATGCCCACGCTGTCCAACACCACCCAAATGACTCTTTCCCACGCGACCATCGCGCACTCCTGTACGTCCTCAGCGCCCCCGCGACTCTAGCACAGGTAGCGAGCTGCCGGCATTGCGACGCCAACAGCTTCGGCGGTATGCTCTCCTCGAGATTCCTGTCGAAATGCTGAACTTTCTTGTCCGCCGCTGCGTAGTAAAGAACGGAGAGGTGTCTCATGGCTGACGGTCAACCTGCCCGCCGAACCTCGCTGGTGCTGCCGATTGTGCTCATCACCATCGGTGCGATGTTCCTATATGCGAACTGGCGTCCGGCGTTCGATCCCTGGCCCATCCTGCGCACGTATTGGCCGCTCATCTTGATATTTGTCGGCCTCGGGAAGATGTGGGATGTCACTCGCGCGCGGCGGAATCCGGACGGCACCACACGTTCCAGCGTTTCTCTGGGGCCGACTTTCGGCGCCCTGGCCTTTGTGCTGGTGCTTGTCGTTCTGTTCTGGCACGGCCGTGCTTTCACGCGCGACCGCCATTATTCCAGCGATTTACAGCACCAGTCGCGGACGGTAGAACGGCAGGGCGCCAAGTCCGTCCATGTGTCTCTCGAAACCAGCTCCGGCGAATTCAATATCAGCGGCGCCTCCAGCCATCTGCTCGATGCTGACTTCAACTACAGCGGCTCATATGAGACACCTCGCGTTGATTACAATGTCGCCGACGGCGTCGGCCACCTGAGTATTTCTCAGGACGATGGAAGTACTCACTTCGGCGCCGCGCACAATCAATGGAATTTGCGCTTCAGCAACGATGTGCCGTTGGAGTTAAAAGTCGAAATGGGCGCGGGCCGCGGCCAGTTGCGCCTTCGCGATATGCCGGTGACGCGCCTGGAGATGTCCATGGGCGCTGGTCAGGCTGACCTGGACCTCACTGGCGACCGTAAGAGTGATCTAGTCGCCGATCTGGAAGGCGGCGTGGGCCAAGTAACCGTCCGGCTGCCCCGAAAAGTTGGCGTCGTGGTCCGCGCTTCCGGCGGCATCGGCGCGGTCGACGCGCACGGCTTGCGCCATCAAGACGGCGAATACACCAACGAGGCCTACGGCAAGACTCCTGCCACTATTCGCCTTACCGTCCAAGGCGGCGTGGGGCAAATCAGCCTGATCGAAGAGCCGTAAACACTCGGTTTGCCCTGTCCTCCTGCTGGCCGTATAATTTGAAGTTTGGGCAGCGCCCGCGCAACGCGCTGTCTGAGCTTCCCCTTGTGGCGACCAACGAACTCATCCCGGTAAAGACCAGCCAGGACGCAATCTCCATCCGCGGCGCGCGCGTCCACAACCTGAAAAATATCAGCGTGGAAGTCCCGCACAACGCCATCACCGTGGTCACTGGCGTGAGCGGTTCCGGCAAATCATCGCTCGCTTTTGACACCATTTACGCGGAGGGGCAGCGCCGCTACGTGGAATCGCTTTCCGCGTATGCGCGACAGTTTCTGGAGCGCATGGAAAAGCCCGACGTGGACGAGATTTCCGGGATCGCGCCGGCGGTGGCCATCCGGCAGAAAAATTCCACGCGCAATCCGCGCTCTACCGTGGCGACTGCGACGGAAATCTACGATTACTTGCGACTTCTGTTCGCGCGTTGCGGGCAAACGTTTTGCACTAAGTGCGGCGCCGAGGTGCGGCGCGACAATCCGGAGGCAATCGCGGACAAGGTCCTGTCGCTTGCTCCCGGGCGGCGTTTTTATGTGCTGTACGAGCTTCGTATCGCGCAGGAGCAGCCGGCCGCAGGACGCCGCGGCGGGAAGAAAAAGCCCGCGCCGCCTTCGCAAGAGGCGCTGCGCAACGCGCTCAGCGCCATTCAGAAACGCGGATTCAACCGGCTGTATCAGGACGGCCGGCTGCACGAATTTTCCTCTCCGGAAACGCTGCTGGACGTGGACTTCGCGCGCCCGGTGTATGTGGTGGTGGACCGGTTGGCGGTCAGCCCGGAGTCGCGGGTGCGGCTCGTGGACTCGATTGAGATTTGTTACCGCGAGGCGGGCGGGGAAGCCATTCTGGAATTTGTGCCCGATGCGGCGGGCAATCCGGCGGAACGCCTGGTGTTTAACGAGCGATTCGAATGCAAGAACGACGGCACGCTGTATCAGGAGCCGGAGCCGCGGCTTTTTTCCTTCAACAATCCTTACGGGGCGTGCCCGCGCTGCCAGGGTTTCGGCAATACGATCGATTTCGATTTGAACCTGGTCGTGCCCGACCCGAGCAAGTCTCTGGACCAGGGCGCGATCGAACCCTGGACCAAGCCGCGCTACAAAGCTCTGTTTCAAGAGCTGAAGAAATGGGCACGCACGCAGGACATTCCCACTAACATCGCCTGGCGGCACCTGACCGCGGACCAGCGGAAGCTGATCCTCGAGGGTGACCCGGAACATGACTTCGACGGCGTGAAGGTTTTTTTCACCTGGCTGGAGCGCAAGAAGTACAAGCTGCACGTGCGCGTGTTTCTAAGCCGCTACCGCGGATACGCGACCTGCCCGGAGTGCGGCGGGGCGCGGTTGCGTGCCGAAGCGCGCGCGGTGCGCGTCGCGGGGAAGTCCATTACGGAGATTTGTGCCCTCACCGTGAAAGAAGCGCGCGTGTTCTTTGCCGGCTTACAGCTTACCGAAGCGCAAACAAAAATTGCTGACAAGATTTTCGAGGAAGTTCGCTCGCGGCTGCAATTTCTGGATGAAGTGGGCCTGGACTATCTTTCGCTGGACCGTTTAACGTCCACACTTTCCGGCGGCGAGTCGCAGCGAATTCAACTGGCCACGTCTCTGGGCTCGCATCTTGTGGGAGCGCTGTACGTCCTCGACGAGCCTTCCATCGGCCTGCATCCGCGCGACACGCAGCGATTGATCGACATTTTGAAATCGTTGCGCGACCTGGGCAATACAGTTCTGGTCGTAGAACACGATCCGGACACAATTCAGGCCGCCGACCACGTGATTGACCTTGGCCCTGGCGCCGGGGAACTTGGCGGAAAGCTGCTATTCGCCGGTTCGTTCGACGCGATGCTGGCCGAGCCCAAGTCGCTCACCGGCCGCTATCTAATTGGCGAGCTGCGCATTCCTGTGCCGAACAACCGGCACCGGCCGAGCGGCAAGTTTCTACGCCTCTTTGGCGCGACGCTGCACAATTTGCAGAACGTTGACCTGATGATTCCTCTGGGGACTCTCACCGTCGTGACCGGCGTGAGCGGCTCCGGAAAATCCACGCTCGTTCACGACGTGCTATACCGCGCATTGGCCGCCAAACGCAATGGCGGCAGCGTGAAGGAATTCTGCGACCGGCTGGAAGGCGACAGCCAGGTCACCGAAGTGGTCATCGTCGATCAATCGCCGATTGGCCGCACGCCGCGCTCCAATCCGGCTACTTACTTGAAGGCGTTCGACGCGATTCGCGAAGTGTTTGCCGACACTCCGGACGCCAAGCGCCGCGGCTTCACGGCTGGACATTTCTCGTTCAACGTGCCGGGCGGGCGCTGCGAAACCTGCCAGGGCGACGGAACGGTAACCGTGGAGATGCAGTTTCTCGCGGATGTCGAGCTGATTTGCGAAGAGTGCCGCGGCACACGTTTCAAAAGCAGTGTGCTGGACGTCCGCTATCACGGCAAGAACATTCACGAGGTTCTGGGACTCACCGTGCGGGAAGCGCTGGCGTTTTTCGGTAGCGTCCCCAGGATCGTCTCGAAGCTGAGAGTGCTGAATGAAATTGGCCTCGGCTATTTGCGCCTGGGGCAATCGGCCACGACGCTTTCCGGCGGCGAGGCGCAGCGCCTGAAGCTCGCGTCACATCTGACGCGCGCGGAGAACCGCGGCATTCTTTACATTCTCGACGAGCCTACGACCGGCCTGCATTTCGACGACATCGCGAAGCTGCTGGCTGCCTTTCGCAAGCTGCTGGAATCGGGCGCGTCGCTGCTGGTCATCGAGCACAATCTCGAGGTGATCAAATCCGCGGACTGGCTGATCGACATGGGGCCCGAGGGTGGCGACATGGGCGGTAACGTGATCGCTGCAGGCACGCCGGAGCAGGTGGCGCGCAACCAGCAGTCGCACACCGGGCGATTTCTGTCGCGCGCTCTCAACGCAAACGGCCAGGCAAAACGCGGCGGGAACGGAGCATCCAAATCAGCAGGTCGCCCGGCTACAATGACAAATGGAGCTGGCGTTTCTAGCATCGAACCATGAAGGATTTTGAATCGTTGGCCGGTGCATTACTGTGGCGAGCCGCGCCTCTTTTCGTGGGCATTGTGTTCGCGGCGCAAGCCAGGCCCTGTTTCTGCGGTCAACCCGCTCAGTCTGCACAGTCTGCTTCCGCGGCCAAACAGCAAGCGCAATCTCGGCAGCAAAAGGTATCGAATCCTCTCAACGACTTGCTCGATGAAGCGCAGCGAAATATCGATGCCAACAACTTCGAAGCCGCCGTTGCGCCGCTGCGGAAATTCATTGCAGAAAAACCGGAAGTGGCTTTCGCCCATTTCCAATTGGGTTACGCATACACCGCGCTGAAGCGTGGCGACGAAGCGCGCGCCGAATATGAGCGCGTGATCGCACTCGATCCGAAAATGCCCGAGGCCTATTTAAATCTCGGCATTCTTCTTCTGGACAAGCAGGAATACGCCGCCGCTGTTGCGCCGCTCAGCAAAGCGGTGGAGTTGATTCCTGCGCAGAGCCGACCGCGCTCGCTCTTGGCCGTGGCGCAGGACCGCTCTGGCGATCAGGAAGGGGCGGCGCGGTCGTTCGAGGGCGTCTTGCACCTTGATCCCAACGATCCGGCGGCCAATGGTTACCTCGGAGAGCTTGACCTGCGCAGAAATAAACCCGCGGACGCGGAGTCGAGATTTCGCCACGCGTTGGAGATTCGGCCGGACGCCCCCGAAGCCCTGCAGGGGCTGGCGCGGAGCCTGGAGGCGCAGAATAAGCCCGAGGCGGCGGACGCGTATCGCAAGTACCTGGCCGTTATGCCTGGCGATGCCGGCGCGCAAGCCCACCTGGTCCATTTGCTGGTGAACGCGCAGGAGTACGAGGCCGCCCTTGCGGAACTCGACCGCACGGAAGGTGGGAAGCCGCCGTCGCTGGATTCGCTGCGCCTGCGCGCGGACATTCAGATTGCCCAGAAGAAGTGGGCCGATGCCATCGTGACGCTGCAGCAGGCCATCGCGCTCGCGCCCCGTGACGCTCAGCTGATGGGCGGGCTGGGCCGCGTCTACCTGCAGAAGCGCGATTTCACATCGGCGGAAAAAGAGCTGAAAGCCGCCTTGCAAATCGATCCCAATAATCTCGCGTACTGGAAAGATCTCAGCTCGACGTATTATCTCTCCGGAAATTATGCGGCGACCCTCGCGACCCTGGACGTGATTGCCAAAGCAGAACCGCCTGCATCGGGAGCGTGGTTTATCCGCGCGCTCTGCTACGATAAGTTGCACCAGTTCAAGCCGGCGCTGGAGTCCTACGAGAAGTTTTTGGCGCTGGAACAGGGAAAAACCTCGGACCAGGTCTGGCAAGCGAAGGAGCGCAGCAAGGTCTTGAAACACATGCTGGAGGGGAACAGATAAGCATGAGCCGCTGGGGGGCGAGCCTGCTGATGATGCTGGGTGCGATGGTTCCCCTGGGGGCCACGCATAGCGCTACCGAGGATGTGAACGCGCTGCAGGCGCGCTTCGACCATGAGACGAATTCGGTGCACAAAGCCAGGCTGCTGGAGAGGTTGGGTGATGCGCAACTGGACCTGACCCGCCGCGCCTCGCAGAACAACGATTACAAGACAATTGGGCTCGTCATGGAAAAGTACCGAGACAATGCACGGGCGGCGGTCGATGCGCTAAAGAAAGACCATCGTGACGCCGAACACCATACCAACGGATTCAAGCAGCTGCAGATTCATGTGCACAAGTCGCTTCGCGAAGTCGACGAGGTCCTGGTTGTCGCTCCGGACGAGTATCGTCCGCCCTTGGAGATCGTGCGGCGCGATCTTGCGGCCATCGACGACGAGCTGCTGGACTTGTTGTTTCCCCGCCACCCAAATGAGAAAAAACCCGCTGCCAAGAGCCCCGCAACCGGGCAGGGAGTATCGCCATGAATAGACTTGCTTCGTTCGGTTTGTGCCTGTTCTCGATTTCCGCGACTTTCCTTGCCGTTCCATCGCAAGCGGAGCAGAAGGATTATCTGTCCGCGGAAATGCTGAACGCGCTGATGAACGCGTACGTCGGCTGTGTGGACGATGCCGCGGACCTGGTTCAGCTCGGCATTCAAAAGCAGGAGAATATCCGGCCGGCGATCGACTTAATGGCCAGCCGCGCGAAGGAATTTCTGCAAATCCTTGAGAAACTTTCGGCGGATGGGACCGAGATCGACATCTACAAGGACAATCTCGACGACGCCATCGAGGGCACACGAGATGCCATGAACGACGCGGAAAAGGCCAAAAAGGCCGTTGCGCCGCCTCCGGTGCGGAGGAAGAATTAACTCCAGTTCGCAACTGAACGAAGAGCGTCAGGAGAACGCGCGAGGATTGAAGAATAAAATCGCTAAACGAGTGGCTGGCCGCAGCGCTATTGTCCCCGGAGGCGCGGCGCTGTTCCAGCGGGTCTACACGCGCCTGGGATGTGAAGGGCGCCCGCCGCGCTTTCGCGTGGAATTTTATCCTTACAGCAGTTTGGTGTTGACGATCCGTCGCCGCGAAGAAGCGGTGTGGGTGCGGTTCTCAGATCTATTGCGGCGCGCGCCCCTTGGCGTGCTGGAGGGAGCGGCAGCGCTGCTACTGTCGCGCGTGTACCGGCGCAAAGCTTCGGCATCGTTAACGCGGTCTTACCTGGAATATGCGCGCTCGCATCGCACGCGAGAGCGCATCAATCACATGCGCCGGCGTCGCATCCGTCCGGGCGCGGCGGGTCCGCAGGGGCGCCATTTCGATCTGGAAAAACTTTTCGAGGATCTGAACGCCAGATATTTTGACGGCGCGCTGCAGTGCCCGCACATTGGCTGGAGCAATCGAACCTGGCGACGGCAGTTCGGCTGCTACGATCCCGGGCCAAATCACATTTTGCTAAATCGCCGGATGGACCGGCCGGGCGTGCCACAATTTGCGGTGGAGTACGTCTTGTTTCACGAAATGCTGCACGTGAAGCACCCCACGCGGCGCTCGGGCTGCAGTCTCGTGTCGCACTCGCGGGAATTCCGCGAAGAAGAGAAGCGCTTCACGGAATTCGAGCGCGCGCGGCGCGTGCTCGACCGCTTGGCGCGCTGAAGGGGAAAAAATAGATAACGCAGAGACGCGGAGGCGTAGAGTTTTGCTGAGAATGAACCGTTACTTCTTCTTCCGTTCGACTGCACTCCGCAACTTGTCGATTTTCTTCCGGATTTTGTCGCCATCCTCGGCGTGGGGATAAAGGTCGAGATACCGCGAATACGACTTGATGGCTTCCTTCTTCAGCCCCTTTTTCTCTTGTGCCTCGCCCAGATAGCGGAAGGGAACTGCGTAGCCCGGCTTCGCGGTGGTGGCATCCTGAAAGCGATCGATGGCCGCGTCCACATCACCTTTCCTCATGTAATATTGGCCGACCTCAAGGTCTTTTTCGGCGCGCAACGGATCCCAGGAAGGTTGGTCCGGGGCATTCTGCGTCGCGGCGTCTGACTTTTGCTTCTTATCCGACTTCTTCGGTGCCGGCGTATCGGCGGGCTTCGATGACGATTCCGGAGCCGGGTCCTGAGCTCGGAGCGGCGGCCCTGAAAAAAGCAGGATGATTCCTGCGCCCGCCAGCATCCAATGACGTAACTGCGTTCCTTGCATCTTTTCCTCAACTCTTGCGTTTCTCCACTATCGGATTCGCTCTAGTATGATGGAAGTTGTATCGAAATCGGAACTCTGACCTTCGACATCTGACTACTGCTTTATGGATCCTCGCGAAAAAGCTGCGGCGCTGCCGGAAAGCGCCGGAGTGTACCTGTTCAAGGACGCCGCGGGCGCGGTCTTGTACGTCGGTAAAGCGGGCTCGCTACGCAGCCGGGTGCGGTCGTATTTTCTCGAGTCCCGGTGGATAGATGCCAAGACGGGTTCCCTGGTTCGCGAGATCGCCGACCTGGAAACCATCGTGGTCGACAACGAGCGCGAGGCCCTGGCGCTCGAAAACAACCTCATCAAGCGCTATCACCCGAAATTCAATGTCCTGCTGCGCGACGACAAGACCTATCCCTACATCAAGTTCACCGCTGCCGACAAATATCCGCGCGTGTATTTCACTCGCCGCATCAAGAAGGATGGTTCCCTATATTTCGGACCTTATTTCCCGGCCGGCCTGGCGCGTCGTATTCTGCACTTTATTCACAAGCGCTTCATGGTGCCGAGTTGCACCGTGGATTTGACACGTAATCACCCGCGGCCTTGCCTGCAGTATTACATCAAACGCTGCCAGGGTCCGTGCGTCAATGGCCTCACTACTGATGAGCGCTACTCCGAGGCAGCGCGCGATGCACGGCTTTTCCTCGAGGGCCGCCGGCACGATCTGATGAAGAGCCTCGAAGAGCGCATGGCCGCCGCCGCCGAGCAGGAACTTTTCGAGCAGGCCGCCGCCTATCGCGATCTGTTGCGCACGCTGGAGGACATCGAGGAGCGCCAGCGCATCGCCGCCGCGCAGGGCGACGATACCGACGTGTTCGCATACTATGCGGAGCCGCCGCTCGTCGCCGCCAACCTGTTTCACTTGCGCGGCGGCCGCGTGGTGGACCGCCGCGAATTTTACTGGGAAGACCTGGAGGAATTCGACCCGCATGAGTTTGTGCCCTCTTTGCTGAAGCAATTTTATTTGGAAGCGGAATATCTGCCGAAGGCGATTCATGTGCCGATTGATTTCGAGGACCGCGCGCTGTTGGAGGAGACGCTGACCGAACGCGCCGGCCACAAAGTCGAAATCTTTACTCCGCAACGCGGCAGCAAGCGCGCCTTCCTGGACCTTGTGGAAAGCAACGCCAAGCATTCTTTCGAGCAGCGCTTCCGCGTATTGAAGCCCAGCTCAAAGGCCATCGGTGAAGCGGTGCAGAACGCGCTGAATTTGCTGGAGGAGCCGCGCCGCATCGAAAGCTTCGACGTCTCGCACATTCAAGGAACCGACACGGTAGCTTCTATGGTTGTGTGGGAAGACGGCCGGATGAAGAAATCGGACTACCGCAAGTTCATTATTCGCGGCGATGGGGGAAATGGCGCAGCGGTCGGCGCTCTCCCGGTGGTCGGGCAGAACGACGATTTCGCCAGTATGCGCGAGGCGGTGGCTCGCCGCTATCGCCGCGTCCTGGAAGAAAAGCGGCCGATGCCCAGCTTGATTCTAATCGACGGCGGCATCGGGCAGTTGCACGCCGCGGCGCAAGCTTTGGATTCGCTGCAAATCATCAATCAGCCGATGGCTAGCATCGCGAAGAAGGAAGAAATCCTGTATATCCTCGGCCAGGAAGACGAGCCATGCATCCTGGACCGCCACTCCCCGGTGCTGCATCTGATCCAGCAAATTCGCGACGAGACGCATCGCTTCGCAGTTGGCTTCCATCGCCAGCGTCGCGGCAAGCGGCAGACGAACAGCACGCTGAGTGATATTCCAGGCGTCGGGCCGCGGACGATTCAGAAGCTGCTGCGCGAGTTCGGCAGCGTTGCGAACTTGCGGCGAGCAGGCAAAGAGAAGCTAAGCCGCGTCGTTTCATCTAAAGTGGCGGAGGCGATTCAGGCACATCTGGAAGCGGAAGTTGCGGCGGATAACCTGAAATAGTGGGCGACAGGGGTTAGCCCGTATTGCGCGGTGCGCACTGCTGTGCTACGTTTTGTGCGGAGGTTTGCTATGGCGGACAATGTGGGATCCAAGGTGACTTACTTCCTCGTAGGCCTCGGTATTGGCGCGCTGGTCGGCGTTCTCTTTGCGCCCAAGTCCGGCGAAGAGACACGCGATCTGCTCTCCAAGAAAGCCGATGAAGGGCGCGACTACGCGCAGCGCAAGGCGCGGGAGCTCCGCGAGCGGGCGGATGAATTGATCGAGCGGAGCAAGGACGTCGCGGTGCGCAAGAAGGATTCGATTGCGGCGGCCGTTGATGCTGGACGCGAAGCGTATCTGCGCGAATCCAAGTCTTAAGTATTTAGCGGCGCTCCCTGGATTTCGCGCCGCAGGCACTGTCGGTGATTAACAGCCGTAAGTGAGCCCATGCGGAAGGGCTTGGGGTGCGTATGGAAACGTGGATCGCAGTTTTCATTTGCGTTGCGGCGGTAGCGATTGTGCTGCAGGCGGCGATTCTGGTGGCCATGTTTTTGCAGATGCGGCGCACCATGGACCGCATGGACCGATTCACCTCAGACCTCGAGTCGCGGCTTAGCCCGATTCTAAGCCGCGTCCAAATCCTGCTGGAAGATACACAGCCGAAAATTTCCGAAATGGTTGCCGATGCCGCGCATGTGGTGTACCTGGCGCGCGCGCAGGCCCAGAAGGTCGACCGCGTTTTCACCGAGGCTTCGGACCGCCTGCGCGGCCAACTCGTGCGCGCTGATCGCATTGTCACCGGAGCCCTGGAAGCAGTCGAAGACGCCGGATCGAAGTTCAGCCATAACGTTTGGCGTCCGGTGCAGAAAGTATCGGCTCTGATGCAGGGGATCAAAGTTGGCATCGATTTGCTTCGTGCGCGGCGCGGCGGAAGACGGCGGACCGAAGAGCCGTCGGAGCACGAAGAAGAGCTGTTTATTTAGCGGGTTTCGCGAAACTACAGACTTTTTGGGCAGGCGTGTCATGCGCCTGCTTTTTTATTGATCTAGCGAATCCAGCCGCCACCCAGGACGCGCTCGCCGTCATAGAAAACAGCACCCTGCCCGGAAGTGATGGCGCGCTGCGGAGCGTCAAAAACGATCCGCGCGTGAGACGCATCCAGCGGCGTGACCGTAGCTTCTGCAGGAACGTGCTTGTGACGGATCTTCACGTTCGCGCGCACTGGTCCACTCGAAACTTGGTGCGCGATCCAGTTGACGTCTTGCACTTCGCATGTGCTGGTGCGCAGCGACTCGTCATCTCCCACGACAACGCGATTGTTCTTGCGGTCAATGGCGACCACGTAGAAAGGCTTGCCGGCTGCAAATCCCAGGCCCTTGCGCTGCCCAATGGTGAAGTTGTGTACGCCGCGGTGGCGCCCGACAACGACGCCGTCTTCGGAGACAATCTCGCCCTCGCTGTTCGACAAAGCCGCGCCGCGCTCCTGCGAATACGCCTCGATGAACTGAACATAGTCTCCGTTGGGAACGAAACACAGCTCCATGCTTTCCGGCTTGTCCGCCACCGGCAAGTTCGCGAGCCGCGCAACAGCGCGCACCTCATCTTTACTCAACTCGCCCAGAGGAAATTCGCTGCGCGCAAGCTGCTCCTGCGTCAATCCCCAGAGAAAGTAAGACTGATCCTTGCTGTCGTCGCGAGCGCGCCACAATTCCCAGCGGCTGGTCCGCTCATTCCGGTGGATGCGTGCGTAATGGCCAGTGGCCAGCCGTTCCGCACCAATCTGGCGCGCCATGCGCAGCAGCGGCTCGAACTTCACATCCGTGTTGCAATTGGTGCACGCGATGGGCGTGCGCCCCGCAAGATACTGATCGACGAAAGGGCGCACCACGCGCTCTTCAAATTGCTGCTCGAAATTCACCACGTAGTGCGGAAAATTCAGGTGCTGTGCTACGCGCTTGGCATCGTAGACGTCATCGAGCGAGCAGCAGCGGTGCTGCGCCGGTCCGTCGCGCTGCAACTCGGGCAGCCGGCGCTGGTTCCAGAGCTGCATGGTCAGCCCTATGACGGGATGCCCTTGCTGCTGGAGCAGCGCGGCAACGGTAGAAGAGTCAACGCCGCCGCTCATGGCCACGGCTATCAAGCCGTTCTGAATCGCGTCGCTCGCGGGCAAAGTCTCGAATTGGGTTGCGCTGCTCATGCTCTATTCATTTTACGGGAAAACCAGAGTTCGTTGCGCAGCAACTGTTTGGCCGACTCTTCCCATAGCTCGCACGCGCGCTCAGGGACGCGACCGCCGGCTTACGACCGCGTTACGATTTCTTTGCGGTAGCTGGGTGCTAGTTCGCGAAGTTGCTTGACGGCTGCCGGTACAATTTGCAGCGCGAGATCAATCTCCGCGGCTGTGGTGTGCCGGCCCAAGCTAAACCGCAAACTGGCCCGCGCCTCCTCGGGCGATAGACCTATGGCGGTCAGCACGTGCGACGGCTCGACAGTCCCCGACGAGCAAGCCGCCCCTGTCGAGCAGGCCAGGCCCTTCAGATCGAGCGCAATGACCAGCGCTTCGCCTTCTATCCCGGGAAACATGATGTTGGTGGTATTGGGCGTGCGCGGGGCGCTCGCTCCGTTCGCACGTGTATGCGGCACGCGCGAAAGCAGGCCTCGCTCCAGCCGGTCGCGCAGAGCAGAAATGCGCGCCGCATCCTCCGCCTTCCCGGCAAGCTCCGCAGCTTTTCCCATGCCGACAATTCCCGCAACGTTTTCCGTGCCGGGGCGGAATCCTCGCTGGTGATGCCCGCCATAGAGAAGCTGCTGCAAGCGCGTGCCTCCGCGGATGTACAGTGCTCCGATGCCCTTTGGCGCATAAAACTTGTGTCCGGAGAGGGAAAGCAAATCCAAGCGCAGCGCGTTCACTTCAATCGGAAGCTTTCCTGCGGATTGCACGGCGTCAGTGTGAAAGTAAACGTCAGCTTCTTCCGCAATGCGACCAATTTCTGCGAGAGCTTGCACTGTGCCCAACTCATTGTTGGCATGCATCACCGTGATTAGCACGGTTTCCTTGCGAATAGCCCGCCGCACCGCGGTTGGGGAAATGAGACCGTTACGGTCAACCAGCAAATAGGTCACAGCTACGCCTTGCTTCTCAAGCGCCTGACAGGTATTTAGCACTGCTTCATGTTCTATGCTGCTGGTGATGATGTGCTTGAGGTGAGCGATGGCGACGGGATTTGCGCTCCTAATCACGGGCCAGCTCACAAGTGCGGCAACGACGCCGAAGATCGCATGGTTGTCCGCTTCCGTGCCGCCGCTGGTAAAGACGATTTCCTGCGGACGCGCGCCAATCAGCGCGGCGACTTGTTCGCGCGCCGTTTCAACCGCAGCCCGCGCCTTCTGCCCAAAGGTGTGAATCGAGGCGGCATTGCCGAACTCCCCAGACAGATACGGGAGCATGGCGTCGAGCACTTCCGGCTCGACGGCTGTGGTGGCATTGTGATCCAGATAGACGCGATTCATGGCCGTGCTATCAGGATAGACTCGACCTCTCCCAACGGCAAGCCGGCCATTTGCTGCCCCTCATCGTCGCTAGCGACAGCACAACGGCAGATGGAGCTGGTTAACGCCTGAGGTGCCTTGCAAGGAGTGGGTGCGGGAGCTGCGAGAAAGCAGATTAGCGGGCCAGGGTTAGGAGCACGCTGTTGAGTTCCATCAAGTCGGCGTCGACGCGATAGAAGCCGGGTCGCCATTTCGTGTCCGCTTCTTCGGCGTCCACTTTCAGCACCGCAAAATCACGCTCTTCTCGGTGGCCATTACCGAGGCTCGGGAATTCCTTACCAAGATAGGTGATAGCGCCAGGCGCCGCCAGGTGCTGACAATCCTCCCGATTTAAGATAGCGCGCAGCATGCCCTGGTTCTGCGTGTGGGGCTGGCAAAAGTAGAGGCTTGCCATACCCGGTCATCATCGGGGAAACCCGGGAAAGCGCGAATGGTACGCTAGTCCTCATTTGCGAAGGACAGTGAACTAAAAGGGCACAAGAGCGCCATCACCAGAAAAGGACGGTTTCCATTACAAGAGCCTCGGTCGCGACTGCGAGCCGATTTTGGAATGTTTCTATCTTATTGCCTGTCTATAACTTACGGGCATATCTCGCTGTAGTTGCGAACTCCATCTCAAACCGGGTCAAACTCGCCGCGGCGAATCATCTCTTCGCTCAGGCGGCGCGCTTTCGTTAGCCTGGCTGCTTGTGCGGCAGCTTGCTCCGAATCGCCGGGCTGTTTGGCATTTTCCAGCAACAGTCGATCCAGCTCTTGGTCAAAAAGCTCGTGTACCAGTTCTGGCGAGTGGCGAATTGCCTGCCCACTCTCGTCCAGAACTTCAACCGTCTGCGCATGCTTCATGCGTTGAGCAATCATCAGCCGGTAGATGCGATCGGTGGCCAGGTCTTCCATGTAGCCGTCCAGCAGGCTCGCGCCGCGGCCGTTCAATACGCCATTGCGGTAGCGAATCACGGTGCGAATCGCCGCGCGCGTTCCCGCCAGCGTGCGTCTGCCGACACTCGTTGGCAGGGGGCGCAGGTCCGGATGCGGGTCGGCATTGTTCGGGCGGGCGTTGAGCTGGTTCGGAGCAGGGAACTGCGCGACTGCGATTTCGTTCTGGTCCGGATGGCCGGTCCACGCGCCGTCCATCAAACAGGAAGCTTCATTTTTTTTGTCTTCGGCGAGAACCGCAAGCGCACGCGCGTTTAGCTCCGGATTGTCGCGGCTGGGATAAAGCGCGGTCATGCCGCCGATCGCCAGCATGGCGTGCTTGTGACAAATCTCTGGCATCAGCGTGCGCAAATTCTGGAAGAACGCGACGTTGTGTGGAATGGTGTTGCGGTCCGGCAAAACCCATTCCGGATTTTCAAGGTTGAAATGAATCAGGCTGGCCATGTAATCCCAGCGGCCAAGGTTCAACCCCAATATGTGTTCGCGCAGATTCCAGGCGAACTCTTCCATCTGGAAGGCCAGCGGGTGCGCCTCCACCAGCGCCATGCATTTGATGGCATCGCCGGACACGCCCTTGGCGCGCGCAATCATCTGGAAGAGGTCGCGCCACCATAGCGCTTCATCCGCGGATTCTGACTTAGGGATATAGAAGCAAACCGGATGCTTCAGCGCGCCGAAATCTACCTGGTACGTAATCATTGCGACATCGAACAGTGAAGCCGGCAGCAGTTCGCCCGGAAGAATGCCGGCTTGATGCAGGTGCAGGCCGCGCGGGCGCGTGAATAGGACCGTCTTGCTCGGCTGAATACTCACCGAACGATTCCGCTTTTTGTCGAAATAATTGAGCCGGCCCGCAAGCGCGTCCAGAATGTTGTGAATGCCGCCGGTGAGATGCTCCCAGGTGTTCGCGTTGGAATCCTCGAGATCGAGCATCACGCCCGGCGCGCCGGAATTCAGCATTTTTACGACCAGCTCGGCGTCGTCTGCGGGACCGGTCATCTGGTTGCGCTGGTCGGAGCACCATTCCGGCAGCTCGATTTCCCATGCTTGCGTGGTCGATGCGGAAGGCTGCAAAAAGTCGGGTAGCTTGCCCGCATGTGCGTCCTGGAGCGCCGTTTCGCGGCGACCGATTAGCGCGCGCTGGCGAAGCGTGAGCGCGGCGTGCAGCGGCGCCAGGAACTCCAGAAAGCCGTCGGGCAGCTCGCGAGCGGCATCGAAGTCGGTTGGCGCCGCATTTACGGGCATCAGCCTGTCGGCGAGCGCGCCGAGCGTGATGGAGGGACGTTTCGTGCTGGTTGTGGCCATCAGTCACCTCGCGGCCGCCTCAGGCGAAGTGGCGGTTGCCAGACCAGCGCCGCCGACTCGCCCAATGCCGATGGTCGATGATAATAGCCCATAAGTGTCGCAGCAGTGCAGCGCAGATTGCTGCCGACAATGCGGCCCGCGATCAGCCCTTGCCGTTGACTATCAGATTGTTTTTCACCTCAAAGACGTTGGGTACGCCATTGGCGCGCAAGCCGGCGAGATTCTTGTCCGCCTCGCTGTCGACCACGCCCTCCAGACTGACATGCCCACTTTTCACGATGATGTGAATCGAAGGCATGGAAGACCAGCCGTATTTGGAGAGCACCGTGTCTCCATAGATGGCGCGATAGAGCGCGTGGCGCAACTGGTCATCCATCGGGGATAGGGGCAGCACTTCAATGTCATTGGTCACGCCGGAAACGCTCTCAATGCTCTTGACCGCGGCTGCGGCGTCCGACTTGAGTGTGGGGCGAGTCACCTGGCCCTCGAGTGTGACGTGATCGCCGTCCACCTTGAACAACAAGTTGTCGAAAACAGAGTAGTAGGGAAGTAGAAGAAGCTGATGGCGAACCTCGCGCACCAGGTTTTGATTCGACTTGGTTTCGCGCTGGCCCTTCGCGCTTGGTCCCACCCTTGACTGCATTGGAACCGAGATGGTAAGCGAAATGACGGAAAGGATGATACCGAATCGAGTTCGGCTCTTCAGCATGGGATGACTCCTTGTGTGAATTCCTGGTGGTGCGATTATTAGTTTCAGGACCCCGGGGAGAAGGCTGCAACTCGAATGCCTTGCAGCGGGTGCTAGGATACTCATAAGGGGCCATCAACTCAACTCTCTAAACGAATCGGCGGGTGACGACATCGTGCTGGTGATTGCGCATCGCGGGGCCTCGGGACACGCGCCGGAGAACACGCTGGCTGCGTTTCGCAAGGCCGTTTCCCTGGGTGCGGCGTTCATCGAGACGGACCTGCAGCTTTCCCGCGACGCCCATTTCGTGGCCATCCACGACGCGACGGTGGACAGAACTACGGGCGGGCACGGTGCCGTGCACGACCTCACCCTCGCGGAATTACACCGCCTCGACGCTGGCTCCTGGTTCGGCAGCGAATTTGCCGGTGAGCGCATTCCCACACTGGAAGAGATCCTCGACTTCTCGAAGAAGCACGATGTCGTGTTCTACCTGGAACTAAAACCCAGCGGCTCGTGGGGCGGCGAGCACGCCTTGATCGGTGCGCTGCGCGAGTCGGGAGAAATCCCCCGCGCGGTGGTCATTTCGTTTGACATTGCAATTCTCGAGTCGCTGCGCAAGATCGAGCCGACGCTAATGACTGGCGTGCTGTACGATGGACAAATCGAGAAGCCAGTCGATCGCGCCTTGGAAATTGGAGCACGCCAGGTAGCTGTCCGCGGTGATCTCGTTACTCCGGCCTTGCTGGCCGAAGCGCGAAAGAAAGACCTGCAAGTAGTGTGCTGGACGGTGAATCACCCCGCGCACATGCGCTTGCTGATCGATGCCGGCGTCGACGGCATCATGAGCGACTATCCCGATCGATTAGTCGCTGCGCAGAAGAAAGAGAAAAACCCGGATTAAACCGAGAAACCGGAATCAATTGCGCGGGCGGCCCTCTAACTCTTGCAGGAGGGCCGCGAGATTGGCCACGGAAAGCTGCTCCGCGCGCACATCGGCTCGCAGTTTCAAGTTGGTCAGAGCCTCGCGAACTAGTTGGGGCTTAACGCGCGACTTCAGATTGTTCACCAGCGTTTTGCGCTTCTGCGAAAAACACAATTTCACGAAATCCAGGAACCCAGTTTCGTCAATCTGCGGAAGCTTCGCGCGCTCGCCCGGCAAACGCAGGGTCACCAGCGCAGAGCCCACTTCCGGCGGCGGCCGGAACGCTCCCCGCGGAATTTCCAGCACCAGTTCGGGCCGCGAAAAGTATTGGGTGAGCACGGATAAATAGCCGCAATCGCGCGTTCCCGGCCGGGCCGCGAGCCGCAACGCCACCTCGTGTTGGATGACGATGTGAATTTCATCGATGACGTCGGCGCTGGCGAAAAGGTGATGAAGAATCGGAGAAGTAATGTAGTACGGCAGGTTGCCGTAAATGCGCACGCGCTTCCCCGCGGCGATCTTGCCGATATCCGACTCCAGGATGTCCGCCGAAACAATCTCCACATTCGGAAAGCGTTCTGTGAGCCGCTTCAGCGTCGCCGCAAGCTGAGCATCAAGTTCGATGGCATGAACCGGCGCCCCCGTGGAGGCAAGTTGCTCCGTCATTTCGCCGTGCCCAGCGCCAATTTCAATCCAGCAAAACTCACCACGATTCCCACCTGGAGAGGGCGCGATGGATTGCGCCGAAACGCGAATGGCGCGCGCGATCTCCTCGCGCCAGCCTGCATCAGCAAGGAAATGCTGGCCCAACCGTTGGCGAGCCATTCTTCTCTGTGACCTCCGCGCCCTCGGTGGTGAAAATCCTTTGTCGTCCGTGCCCAGCCCGAATTCTGTGGAGGCACATTATACGTGCAAGGCCGCTTGACGACAGTAGTAGCGTCGGATAGCGTTAAATTCTCAACTCTTTCTTGGGAGCACAGTGCGAATCCTCTTCGTGGCATCGGAAGGCCTGCCCTTTTCCAAAACCGGCGGCCTCGCGGACGTGGTCGAGGCCCTGCCGAAGGCTTTAGTCGGCCTCGGGCACGAAGTCGCGGTGGTGTTGCCCCGCTATCGCGGAACGAAGATTAACTCCGTGGTTGTGCCCAGCGTCACGATTCCGATGGGTGGGACGCGCCTCCGTTTTCCGTCCGTCGCGGACGGTTCCGTGATTAGCGGTGTGCACTATTTGTTTGTTGACGACCCGGCCTATTTTGATCGCGACGGCATCTACGGTGGCGCCGCCGGCGATTATCCCGACAACGCCGAACGCTACAGCGAGTTCTGCCGTACGGCCATCGAAATCGCCAAACATGTTTGGCGTCCCGACGTGATTCATTGCCACGACTGGCAGTCCGCTCTCGTGCCCGTGCTGCTACGAACCTCCTACAGCGACGACCCATCGGTCCAAGACGTTCCCGTTGTTTTTACTATTCACAACATGGGCTATCACGGCCTGTTCGGCAAGGAGGTGCTCGACCGCGCCGGCATTCCCGTGGGCGTCTTTCATCCCACCGGCATCGAATTTTTTGGCAGCGTGAATTTTCTTAAGGGCGGTCTGGTCTTCTCGGATTACCTCACTACCGTCAGCCGCAAATACGCGCAAGAAGTTCAGACGCGAGAATACGGTTATGGCCTCGACGGCGTTGTGCGCGGGCGCGCCGACCGGCTGGTCGGCATCTTGAACGGCGTCGACTATACGCTCTGGAGCCCGGAAAGAGACAAATTTATCGCCGCAAAATATTCCACCAAGGACCTCAGCGGCAAGCAAATCTGTAAGCAGGCGCTGCTGGATCTTTTCGAGCTCCCTGCCGAGCATTTGGCGAAACCGGTAATCGGCATTGTGTCGCGCTTCGCCGACCAAAAAGGCTTCGACCTCATCGCCGAAAGAGCACACGAACTCATGCACGAAGACCTGCTGCTGGTTGTGCTCGGCACCGGCGACCGCAAATATGAAGAACTTTTCCGCGCGCTGGCCGCGGCGTATCCCGGGCGCGTCGGCGTAAAAATCGCCTACGACAATGCCATCGCGCACAAGATCGAAGCCGGTGCCGACATGTTTCTGATGCCCTCGCGGTACGAGCCCTCCGGCTTGAACCAGATGTATAGCCTCAAGTATGGTACCGTGCCGATTGTGAGGGCCACCGGCGGGCTTGATGATACGATTGAAGCGTTCGACATCGAACACGGCACCGGAACCGGCTTCAAGTTTGTGGAGTATATCGGCGCCGCGATGATTCGCAGTGTGCGCCAGGCGCTTCATCTCTTCATGGACGAGCGCATTTGGCGGCGCATCCAGTTGAACGGCATGGCCAAGGATTTTTCTTGGAAGGGCTCCGCGGTAGAATACGTCAAGGTTTACGCCGCGGCGCGCACGGCGCGGGGCTTGCCGGCTGTACCCGAGCCAGTTCCGCCGGTGCCGGCGCCGAGAAACCAAAAGCCTGTTGCAACATCTAATTGAGCTGGGTTGAGGAGAGGAAAAGGCGCTTGCTTCGGTAAGCCCTTGAGGACAAAGAACATGGCCGACAATAGCATCCTGGCGGTAAACGATGGCAATTTTGAAGCGGAGGTCTTGACGGCAAGCAATGCGCAGCCCGTCATGGTCGATTTTTGGGCGGAATGGTGCCGCCCGTGTCACATGCTGGCGCCCACGGTCGCGGAAATTGCGCACGACTACGCGGGCAAGCTCAAAGTGACCAAGCTCAACGTCGATGAAGCGATGAACTCCGCGGGCCGCTACAACATTCGCGGCATTCCCACGCTGCTCGTTTTCAAGAATGGGCAAGTGGTTGAGCAGATTGTCGGCGCGGTGCCCAAAGAGCAGATCACCAAGGCGCTCGAGCGCCATTTTGCGCCAACCACTCCACAAGGTACTCCATAAAACACTCGTCGTCGAGCGTTCGTAAAAGGATTGAAGAATTCACAGAAGGCGTGTCGCGACGCGGCACGCTTTCTGTTCTGCAGACGCGTCGTCGGTTTCGCCGATGCCGACCTATTGAGTTTCTGGTATAAACCGCCTATGCCTTCCGCTTCAGAAAATCTTGTTCGGTGCCATTGGGCCAGCAATGAGTGGAACATTCCCTATCACGATGAGGAATGGGGCGTGCCGCTGCATGACGACCGGAAGTGGTTCGAGTTGCTCATTCTGGAAGGTGCGCAGGCGGGACTGAGCTGGGACACGGTGCTGAAGAAACGCCAGCGGTACCGGGAAGTCTTCGACGGCTTCGATCCCGAGAAGGTCGCGCGCTACGATGCGAAGAAAGTGCGGCAGTTGCTCTCCGATCCCGGCATCATCCGCAATAAACTGAAAATCGCAGCCACCATCAGCAACGCCCAGGCCTTCCTGAAAGTGCAGGAAGAATTCGGCAGCTTCGATTCCTACGTCTGGCGTTTTGTGGACGGCAAAGCCAAGCAAAATGCCTGGAAACGCAAGATACCCGCGCGAACCAGGGAATCTGACGCGTTAAGCAAAGACCTGACGCGGCGCGGCTTCCGCTTCGTTGGCTCCACAATTTGCTACGCGCTAATGCAGGCCACCGGCATGGTGAACGACCATGCCGTGACCTGTTTCCGCTACCGGGAGCTTCGAGGCGTCCCGGGCTAAAGAGGCCCATTTTCTCTGCGAGCTCTGTGCTGCGGCCTCTGTGTTAAAGCTTTTTCCTTCCTCGGCCCGCCGCTTGCGCGGAAGCCGAGCGCAGCGTACGATGCTGAATCTGCTGTTTCTGTGCCATTCCCACCTGAAATTTCCCTCTGAGAAGCTCTGAGGGAAGTGTGCGGGTGGCAGACGTATGCAAGGGAGGGCGCTGCATGAAATCAGTCGTGGTGGTCGGCGCGCAATGGGGTGACGAAGGCAAAGGCAAGGTCGTCGACTATCTCGCCGGCGCTTTCGACTTCATTGCGCGCGTGGCCGGTGGCCACAACGCCGGGCACACCGTCATCATCGGCAAGGATCGTTTCGTCCTGCAACTCATCCCCTGCGGGATTTTGCGTCCCCAGCAGCAAGCGGTCATCGGCACCGGCGTGGTGGTCGATCCTGCCGCGCTTGTTGCTGAGATTGAGACGCTCTCAAAAGCGGGCGTGGACGTGAAGGGCCGCCTGCACCTCAGCAACCGCGCGCATCTGATTTTCCCGTATCACCGCGAACTGGACCGTGCCGCCGAAAGCGCCCGCGGCGCGAACAAAATTGGCACCACGTCGCGCGGCATCGGCCCCGCCTACGAAGACAAGATGGCACGCCGCGGCCTCCGCGTTTGCGATCTGCTCGACCCCGCGCTTTTCCGCGAGAAAGCTGCGCGCGTGGTCGCCGAAAAGAATCGCCTGGCCAAAGGAGCCTACGGCGCGGACATAGATTTTTCCCATGAAGTGGAAGAAACGTTGCGCCTCGGCGAAAAGATCCGCGCCTACATTTGCGACACCGCCGAACTCGTGAACCGCACGCTCGACGAAGGCAAGTCTGTGCTCTTCGAGGGCGCGCAAGGCACGATGCTGGACATCGATCACGGCACCTATCCGTACGTTACGTCGTCGAGCGCCATCTCCGGCGGCGCCACCACCGGTGTCGGCGTGCCGCCAACAAAAATCACCAATGTCCTCGGCGTTTCCAAGGCCTACACCACGCGCGTCGGCGGTGGGCCCTTTCCTACCGAGATGCCCGACCTCGAAGCGCGCGAAGTCCGTGAGCGCGGCAAGGAATTTGGCGCGGTCACCGGGCGCCCGCGGCGCTGCGGCTGGCTCGATCTCGAGGTGCTGCGCTATGCGAAAATGATCAATGGCATCGATTCTCTGGTGGTCACTAAGCTGGATGTTTTCGACACGCAGCGCGAGATTCAAGTCTGCGTCGGCTACAAATACAAAGGATCACCGCTGCGCGAAATGCCCGCGCTCGCCGAAGAATACGAACACGTGGTGCCCGAATATAAAACGCTGCCTGGCTGGTGCCAATCCACATACGGCGTGAAGGACAACGCGAAATTGCCCAAAGCCGCGGTGGAGTACCTGCGCTTCATCGGCGATTTCCTGCAAGTGGAAATCGGCATGATCTCCACCGGCCCCGAGCGCGAGGCCACCATCGTGCCGCAAGGCACGCAACTCGCGCACTGGCTCGAAGGGTAAGCGCCGTCGTAGGGGCGCAATATATTGCGCCCCTTGTCCGCACGATTTCTTGAGTTAGAGACAAGCTCCTTCCCATCCACAATGCTCACCTACCAGCAAGCTCGCCGCACGGTCATCGAACAACTGGAAAAGGCCAAGGGTCCGCGCGCAACCGCAAACATCAGCATTTGGGACGCGCTCGGCTTCGTGCTCGCCGAAGAAGTAAAGACCGATCGCGACTATCCGCCTTTTCATCGTTCGACGCGCGACGGCTACGCAGTGCGCGCAACGGAAGCGTCGGCCGGCGCAACCTTGCGATGCGTGGGGGAAATCAAAGCGGGCGACACCGTCGCGCAGCCGCTGGCTCCCCGCGCTTGCGTCCAGATCATGACCGGCGCGGCAGTGCCGGACGGTGCCGACGCGGTGGTCATGATCGAGCACACGAGCCGGGACGGCGATTCGGTGCGATTTGAGCGCGCAGCGCAACCGGGTCAGAATATCGTGCCGCGCGGCAGCGAAGCCCAGCGCGGCAAGACCATGCTGTCTCCGGGCATGCGCTTGGGCTACGCAGAGCTCTCGCTCGCCGCGCAGGTCGGCAGGCCGCAACTGCGCTGTGCCAACAAGCCTCGTGTCGCACTCCTATCGACCGGCGACGAAGTGGTTTCGGTCGATCAGCAGCCCGGCGCGTTTCAGATTCGCAACAGCAACAGCGTTTCGCTCGCCGCGCAAGTGCGCCTCGCGGGCGGCGAGCCCGTTCTGCTGGGCAACGCCGCCGATCGCGTCGAAGATTTACACGCCAAAATCGAGCGAGGCCTGAAGGAACATGCGCTCGTTCTTTCCGGCGGCGTATCGATGGGTAAGTACGACCTCGTGGAAACGGTACTCAAGGACCTGGGCGCGCAGTTCCACTTCGACGCCGTCGCTATCCGTCCGGGAAAACCGGCGGTGTTCGGAAAA
>WNFP01001774.1_pt1 | contig 31795 bp, 30 predicted proteins | sample 5400201 | NCBI WGS metagenome assembly WNFP01 (sample SAMN13153355, study PRJNA577476) | soil metagenome | isolation source: 115 cm saprolite under Madrone tree | place: USA:California | collected 2016-06-14 | reverse complement strand
CTCACAGCCATTCAAAAACGATAAAGCCGGGAAGAACGCGGGCTAAAGCCAATACGGTTCACTTAAGGATGTTCCTTACTGTAGCGGCGGTCTATGACCGCCGACAGTCCAGCACGGTGCAACATCGTCGGCGGTCATAGACCGCCGCTACAGTAAGGAACATCCTTAAGTGAACCGTATTGGCTTTAGCCCGCGTTCTTCCCGGCTTTATCGTTTTTGAATGGCTGTGAGGGCTTTGGTGATCTTCGAGACGTTCGCGCCACGCGGGTGGACCAGATATCGGGTTTCCCACCGCGGGCGGAACACCTCGATCTGATCCCGGTCGATTGTCGCCGCGGTCAAACTCGCCTCTTTGAATCCCGATTCTTTCAGCAGGTACAGTGCATGCGCGAGAAACGACTGCACCAGTTCCGGCGGTGTCCGCCGGCGCTGACGGACCAGGTCCAGCACAGCAGCGCTCCCGTTGTTGTAAGGAAGCCACGCAGAAAATGCTTCGACGCGATGGCGTGTACCGAGGAAAAACACGGGACCCTCTGAAAGCTGTTCCAGGGAAAAGTGTCCTACCGTGAAACCCATCTCGCGCATATGGCGCGTCTCCAACCAGTCTTCAGTCACTTCCTCGAGTTGTTCGTCAACAAATGGGTCCACGCGCCGGGACCGATCGTAACGATGCACACTCATCGCTACAGGATTGTTCCCGTTCGGAGGAAAGGATTGCAGATCGATGATCGCTTCCTCCGCGACGCGCAGCGACTGGAAGCGGAATTGTTGATATGCCGCCAATCGGTCCTCCGCAGCAAGGTACGCGCACGGCATCCAGCCATGGCGCTGGCAGTGATCCACGTAATCGCTGACGGCTTCGCGGAATACCTCATCAGGCGCTATAGGATCACCGCAAGCCAGCGCGATAGAGCCCTTCCACGCATAGGCGACCAGACCCTGGGCTTTTGCGACCAGCAGATGATGTTTGTCCTGTTGAACCGCGAAGGCCGCAACGGATTGCCTGCCGTACTGGCGGAAGATTCTCTCGATATCGGCTTTTGGAGCTTCCAGCCGGTCTCGCAAAATGACGGGACGCAGAATGAGAACAAGAATGTAAATTCGAGCCATCCAACCTGCAATTTGCAGCGAACTCAGGAACAGGGAAGCGTACCGCGTGGCGGGAACGACCTGGGGTCTCACGATGAGAATTCCGTCGCGGAGGCTCTCCATCGTGGGCGTCCCATCGGCATCCCACACGAACTGCGGATAGGTCGCCTCGAATCCCGTCAGCCCGTAGAAGAAGACGATTAACAAGAGCAATGGAGTTGCCATCAGGCCTCTTCGCAACGACGCCGGATCGCTGCGGGTGTAGAAGCGACGGCGGAAATAAATGAGGTAGGCCAGCAGCATGGCTGCAACGAGTGAGTTCTGAACGTCGTAACCACTTGTCAAATGCAGCAGCAGGGAAGCCGACAAAGCAATGACGGCCACGTACCAGGCCAGTTGCTTTCGGCGCTTTAGACTCCGGGTTACCTGCAAAAGCGCGACGCCGGTGAAGAGCATCAAAGTGCGGCTGCCCTGGGAGACTTCAAGGGGAAGCCAGTCGCGGACGGATCGAAGGAGGCTTTCGGAGCTGGGCCAGATCGCAGACATGATATTCAGAACGCCCATCGACCCCATTATGAAAGGAATAAGGTTGTGCAGGTCGGACCATTCCAGATTTTGGAAGATAGATCGGAACTGCCGGATGTTCCGAACGGCAAAGAAGGCAGAGACCGCTATCGCCGCCACGAGGATCAAACCCGTCGTGTACTGGCGCGCGTTCTGGAGCATCTGGTTGGCATTCTCTCCGAAGTAGTAGCCAATCAATGCTGTCGGAATTACCCACATGATCCCCGCGATGAGGTTCAAGACCGCGAAACGGGCCAGGGGCATCCCGACGGCCCCGCACGCTGCGGGGATGATCATTCGAAAACCGAACAGGAAACGGCTTAGCAGGAGCAATATGTTGTTGTGCCGGCTTACCCAGTCGATAATTTTGCGATAAGTGGATTTTTCCGGGAAGCGGCTGGTAAACCAGCTGGGGCCGCGAACGCGTGCTGCGCTGTAATAGAACTGCGCGCTCAGCGTATTGGCCGCGAGGGCAACGAGGGCTACGGTGGCAAGGTTGAAATAACCCCTGCTCGCAAGGAAGGCCCCTGCAAAAAGGAACGCTTCGCCTTCGATCAGTACACCGGCGAATACCAGTAGATAACCGTATTTGAGGAGAAGAAGCTCCAAGGCTGCGCCTACACTCCCATTACTGTAAGACTGCTATCTTTCACCTTACTGTAGCGGCACTCTATGAGTGCCGGCGCTGTCGTGGACTGCGAAATCGTCGGCGGTCATAGACCGCCGCTACAGTGCGAGCAGTCCCAGTTTGGCTGTTCATAGGAATAAGTCGCTTTCCGGCGCCCGCAAGAGAGCCGCCATGCTGCTATTAGTTTCGTCCCACGGAAAACCGCGTATCAAAGCGGCCGGTGTCCTCGCCGTCTTGCCCATGACGAGTCCGGCGGCTGCTGCCAATGCATCGGCCGACGCAAGAATCGTTGCCTGGAGCGGGGGGCAGAAGCGTGACGCTGTCCGATCCGTCCACGTTGGACTGATCGACGCCGGCATTGGCGCAAATGAAACCGTGGTGCGTTTCGCAGATCAATATCGGGCCGCGGATTCGTACGATTCGTCGCGACTCTCGAAGAATCACTTCGATCAACCGCGGATCCTTTCCTGTCTGCCTCCCCATCGAAACGCTGCGGGCCGAGGGCTCGATGCCTGCGAGTCTCACGATTCGGCCTTCGGCCTTCGAAATGACCTTCTGTGTAACAGCAAGTATATCTCGATCTGCCAGTTCCAGGCCCGATGCTTTCACACCATCCCGCAGGCATTCGGCGAGATTCATGCCCGCGGCGATCTCCGGAACGTGATGAACAGGCACGATCTGCAGATTCATCGACGGCTCATGAGATACCGCCAGGTCGCACTATCCTTGCGTGGGTCATCCAGAAAAGCCTGGAGGTCCGCAGGCGTATCGATATCGAATGCGATCCCTGGAATGTTCAGCACATCCGCAGTATGACCGGCCGCCGCGGCTTTGGACACGTGCCGACGGAAGCTGCCTTCACCGTACTCCATATTTATCCGTGCCGGCGGGATGAAGACAACCCCGTTCGTGCCGGTCCAGTCGCGGGAAGGCAGGATCGTGATTGGATCCGACACGGAAGTCAGCACGAAGTCGATTTCATGCGGCTCAAGCTTCGGCAAGTCGCCGGCAATGGACAAAATCCGGGACGCAGTGGATGACAATTCGGTGACCATCTGATTGACGGCAGCGCTGTGGCCGTCCACGGATCTCTCGACGGCTACGCCGAATCCGAACGCCGACGCCATCTTGATAACTTCGTCACTTGCCGTAAAGACGACGATCCGATCCGGTACACGGGAGTGTGCCAGGACACTCAAAACATCGCACAGCATGGCTCGAGCGAGTCCTGCGCGCGTTTCCGCATCCAGGGAAGGTGCAAGACGCTGCTTTGCGTTCGAGAAATCCTTAACCGGCAGCAATACTGTTTTCATGAATTACAAATTCAGCCAACTCTCTCGCGGCTTTTTCGTTCGTCATGAGGATATTGGTCACCTGAACGCCGATCGTTTCGTATCGAATTGAAGCCGCAAAGCCGGCATCGCTCACATCGATCACAATGTTGTCCAGAATGTCATGGTAACAGCGGGCGACACCTTCCGGCGACACATCGTAGCCGCAGGCTTCCATCAGCTTGGCGGCCGGTCCGCTGACCGCCGAGTCGCCGATCAATGGGCTGATGGCCACCACCTCCGCCCGTGCACATCGCAGAGCTTCGCGAATATCATGTATCGCGAGGATTGGTCCGACGCTCGTTATGGGATTGCTAGGCGCAATGATCACAATCTGCGCCTCTCGAATCGAATCCAATACCGCGGCAGGCGCGCGGGCCTCCGCCGCGCCGGCATATGCCACGGACCGGACCTCCGGTTTCGATTGCCCAGACGGAACCACGAGGGCATGCCGTAGGCTTCGATCGCTTCCAGGCATCGGAAGGTTTCGTCGCGCACACCCCAGCCGCGATCCGTATCGAGTCTTCCGGAAAGCGCGTAGGTGATGGAGTCGATATCGGGGCTGACGTGCAGGCCCCAGATATCCGTATCGTCACCTACATTTACGACAACATGAATCCGGTCTTCAGGAACGATCTGTACCAGGCCGCGCAAAAACTTGGCGGCACCGGTTCCGCCTGCAAGGACAGTGTAGTGGGTGGTTCTCACCCGATCATTTTACGCGGCTCGCAAGGTGGACGGCCACAGGTCCCTGAGACCTTTAGGCAGGAGGTGCTGAACGTCGTCGATTTCGCCGTCGGTTGCCTTCCTCTCGAGAAGTCGGAAAACCGCCCGAGTGGCGATTTCGGCATTCGACGTGTGCTCGTCATTCCGGGCAAGATCGGATGCTATGGAGGAAAAAAAGTCTTCTGTTGATCTCAGCGGAACGGGCTTGCCGGCGGGATTCCAGTGCTCAAAGTAGAATCCACGGATCAGCATCGGAAGCTGTTCGCCTATTTGAACGGCATCCGCAACCGGGATATGGTCGCGCAAAGCGTGCAATACGCACCGAAAAGCGATGTACGTTTTACGCCGATCAGACCAATTCAGTTCCTGCATCAAGTCTTTGAGCCAACTGTTGGTCCGTTGAATTGTGGAATCGAATACTTCGAGGCCAGTGACTTTCATGCAAAGTGGCCTGCACGTTACGTACCACCTCCAACCTTTGCCGAAGAGACCGGAGTATATCGGAGCTTCCCCATGAACCGGTAAACCGAATTCAAATAGGTCTCACGATCCGTCGAAAATGCCTCGCCATGTCGCGCGCCAGGTACCAGCAACAATTCCTTGAGAGGGTTGCGCGCCGCCTTCCACAACCTTTCCGCCAGCGCCGGTGGCATACGCCGGTCTTCACCGCCGGCGACGAACAGAATGGGAGCGTCAATCTCACGAACGGCGGCCTCAACATCGCCATCGTCGGGATCGAAGCCCATGCGCATTGCCGTGATCCCGACAATGAGATTCGCGATTGGAAAGGCAGGCAATCGGAAAAACAATTTAAGATGGTGCGCGACCGTCTCCCGGAATGAGAGGAAGGAACTGTCCGAAACTATGGCTTTGAATCCCGGGCACTGCTTTGCTCCCAGAATAGCGGTGGAAGCACCCAGCGACACGCCCCATAGAACCTGTGGACGATCGCCGGCCTTTTCCCTGACGATCTTTTGGGCCGCACAGACATCGCGGCTCTCGTAAATTCCGAGCGTCGTGTAGGCTTTGCCGCTCTCGCCATGGTTTCGCAGGTCGAACAGCAGAACGCCGTATCCACGACGATTGGATTCCGCTCCTCTGGTGAGCAATTCCAATCGAGACCGGTTTAATCCGTGAACGAAAATAATGACCGGCTTTGCCGGATCCCCTGGATTCCACCAGCCCCGCAGCGGGATTCCGTCACTGCTCGTGAATTCCACAGGGGTAACGGACAGGCCAACTTCTTCGGCGGTTTTGGGACCACGCTCCGGAAACCGGAACCGGCTGTTCGTTATCAGAAAGGAACCTCCGACGGGTAACACGACAAAGAGAATGAGAAAGACGAAGATCGCGATTGCGAACGCGAGCCGCCGGAGCCAGCGAAGGATGGTGACGCGATTCATTGTTCTACCACGTAGCTTGCGAGGAGAGGTTTCTGATTTTCTTCCCGGACTTCATAAGTCACCTTGAACGGCCGCATCGCTTCAATGCTGCCTTCGAGAAAATAACGCTTCTTGGCGCCGGGCGGAATCGGATCGATGAGATCCATGGTCAGAGGAAGCTCAATGCCTCGCTGCAACAGGTACAATCGCTGCCCTTGAAAACCGGCAAGCACATCGGCCGGCTTTTGTGGCTCGATTCTGGCAGTGAGATCCACACGAACACCCTGCACGGCGGAGGTGCCCATATTTTCAACCACCAGCGAGAAAGCCTGCTGGTAGAGATTTTCGTCGCGGATCTCATTCTTCTTATCCAACTCGATGCTCCATTTCAGATGAGAATAGTCGGCGCGGCTCTGCCGCGGCCCGATCGCCCAAACTATAAAGAAGAACACAAGAAGCGCGAAATACGGATAAGGCGTCTTCAAATACAACGTCTGCGCAATCTTTGCGAGCCGGGGATTTTCGCGCCGGCCCAACCGCTTTCCGCATTTCGCGCAGAAAATACTGTCATCAGGAATATATGCGCCGCAATATCTACAGAACATAAGTTGTGCAAGGCGGATTCCCCCTCCTTGCAGAGGGTGTTGCAAAACCATTAAATCGCGGCTCTTACTGTAGCGGCGCTCTATGAGCGCCGGTTTTTCCTGGAATCAACGAAATACCGGCGGTCATAGACCGCCGCTACAGTAAACGGAACCGCTCTTCAACCAGTTTTGCAACACCCTCCTTTGCAAGGAGGGACTCAATCACACCCAGTCCCGGGGCTGAAAGAATTCCAGAGCCTTCGCTTCCACCGATCCTGGCTCCGGCCTGAAGTCGTAAACCCACCGCACAAGCGGCGGCAGGCTCATGAGAATCGACTCTGTTCGTCCGCGCGTTTCCAATCCAAAGATCGTCCCACGATCATAGAGGAGGTTAAATTCGACGTACCTTCCGCGCCGGTAGAGCTGATATTCACGTTCTCGGTCTCCGTAAGGCACGTTCCTCCGGCGTTTTGCGACAGGCAGGTACGCTTCGAGGAAAGAGTCGCCCACGTCACGAACAAACGCGAAGTTCTTCTCGGCATCGCCCTGGACATAATCAAAGAAAATGCCGCCAATGCCTCGCATTTCGCCCCGGTGCTTCAGCATGAAGTATTCATCGCACGCTTTCTTGAAGCGCGGATAGAACTCCGGGTTGTGACGATCGCACGCCTGCTTGATGGTCCGATGGAAGTGGGCCGCATCCTCGGCAAACGGATAGCACGGCGTGAGATCCGTTCCCCCGCCGAACCATGCCGCATCGCCTTTCTCCAGATATCGAAAGTTGGCATGGACTGCAGGCACCATCGGGCTGCGGGGATGAAATACCAGCGAGACTCCGGTCGCAAAAAATGCAGTTCCGCTGCCCAGCGGGATCTTTGACGCGAATTGTTCCGGCAGGTCTCCATGTACTGAGGAAAAATTAACACCGGCTTTCTCAAAAACCTTTCCCTGCTCGATAATTCGCGTGCGGCCACCTCCGCCGCCTTCGCGCGACCAGGCGTCTTCACGAAAGGAATCGCCATCGAACTCTTCAATCGCGTGCGAGATCCGGTCCTGCAGTTCCTTGAAATAGGACTCGGGCTTTTCACGCCAACTCATGCCGGGGATTATATAATGCAGAGATGATCACTATGATTATGGTTTCGGACATGGATCGGTCTGTTCGTTTCTATCGCGACACTCTCGGCCTCAAATTGCGCTTCCAATCGCCGGATTGGACCGAGTTCGACCTCGGATCGGCGACACTGGCTCTGCACGGCGGCGGCAAGCCAGGGCCGCCACAGAGAGGGGAACAATTCGCGGGAAGCGCCAGCATCGGTTTCAATGTCGACGACCTTGATAAGGTTTGCAATGACCTGAAAGCCAAGGGTGCGAGTATGGTCATGCCTCCGACCGAGCGCGCAGGAGAGGGCATTCGGCTTGCGGTTTTCACCGACCCGGACGGACTGTCGGTTTCTTTTGCGCAAACTGTTGAACAATCCAGGTGAAGGGGTGGGAATGTGGCTTTTCTATCAGGGAACGATCAAAACGAGATCAAGCGCCTCTTTGAGCAACTCAGCGGCAACGTCCAATTGATCTATTTCACTCAGAAGGAATCTCCTCTGATTATCCCGGGCCAGGAATGCGGATCGTGCAAGGATACGAGGCTCCTTCTGGAGGAAGTCGCGGCGCTTTCGGACAAAATCCAGCTCGAAGTTCACGACTTCGTCGCCGAGAGTGAGATTGCGCGTGAGCACGGAATTGATCGGATTCCCGCGCTGGTCATGACCGCAGAAGGCGTTAAAGGCAAGCTTCGATATTTCGGCATGCCTTCCGGCTACGAATTTTCGGTCCTGATCGGCAGTCTCCTGGATGTATCGCAGGGAAAAAGCGATTTGTCCGAAGAAACGGTAGGAATTCTGCGCGACCTGGACAAGGATCTTCATATCCAGGTTTTCGTCACGCCGACGTGACCATACTGCTCGTCGGTGGCCAGGTTGGCACACAAGATGGCGCTTGAAAGTTCACATGTCGTGGCGGATGTTGTCGAGGTCACCGAATTCCCGCATCTGGCCCAGCGGTACGCGATACGAGGTGTGCCGAAAACCGTCATCAATGAGACCGTGGAATTTATCGGCGCGGTTCCGGAATCCCAGTTCGCCGAGCATGTCCAGCGCGCCTCGTCACCTGCAGCAAGCTGATCATGAAACCTGAGATCGAACGATACGTCGAATCAGCCCGGCCCGAATTCGAAGCAAAGCTTCAGGAGTGGGTCGAAATTCCGACCATCAGCGCCGAGCCGGACCACAAACCCGATATCGACCGTGGGGCGGATGCCGCGATTCAGTATCTGCGCTCTCTGGGCGCGGACGCCGAGAAAGTGGACACGCCGGGTAATCCCGTCGTTGTCGGGAGGTTTGTTACAGGTAAGGATCGGCCTGTGGTGTCGATCTACAACCATCTCGACGTCCAACCTGCCAATGAGCCCCAATGGCGGCGGGCGCCGTTCGTTTTTCACAAAGAAGGCGACAAGTACATCGGCCGGGGTTCGACGGACGACAAGGGTCCTGCCCTGACGGCGCTCTTCGGCGCACGCTATGCCGTGGAGCAGGGGATACCCATCAACATCCAGTTCATCTGGGAATTGGAAGAAGAGATTGGGAGTCCCAACTTCGAGCATTTCATGAAGAACAAGGTCAAGGACCTGGCGACCGATTCTGTGGTGGTTTCGGACACGATCTGGATTTCGCGCGGACGGCCCGCCGTAGCCTATGGCCTTCGGGGTCTCGCACCGATGCGGCTGATTCTGGAAACAGGCACGAAGGACGTTCACTCCGGTGTTACGGGTGGCGCGGCCCGAAACCCGATCACGGAGTTGTGCCAGTTGATCTCGGATTGCTATGACGTCAGCACCGGGAAAATTCGAATTCCGGGTTTTTACGACGACGTGGCCAAACTCTCCAAAACCGAGATGAATAATTTTCTCGCCTCCGGTTTCAGTGTGAAGCGATTCAAGGCAGCGCACGAGCTTCGAAAGATGCGCGAAGGGGATGCTGCCGATATCGCCAGCCGGATATGGGCGCGTCCGACATTCGAAGTGCACGGGATCGTTGGAGGTTACACCGGACCTGGCGTCAAGACCGCGATTCCTTACCGGGCAGAAGCGAAAGTCAGCATGCGTCTGGTTCCAAATCAAAATGCGGACAAAGTTTTCCGGCTCGTCCGAAAATTCATCAGGGAACATAACCCCGACGTGGAAGTGCACCCGGAGTCTTTCCTCGGTCCATATCTGGGTCCGCACACCGGACCGTATGCGGATGCCGCGCGCGATGCCATGCGCAAGGCGTTCGGAAAGGATCCGGCTTTTGTGCGCGAAGGCGGTTCCATCGGCGCCATCGTCACAATGGAGAAATACCTGAAGGCCCCTATTGTTTTCCTGGGGTTAAGCTTGCCCGAGCACGGCTATCACGCGCCAAATGAGAACTTCGATTGGGAACAGGCGTCGGGCGGAATGCGAATGTTTGCGAGGTATTTCGACACCATCTCAAAAATGTGAAAAGGGGCTGGGCGCGGGCTAAAGCCCGCGACTACATTGCGAGCAAAGCATTCCCCAATGTAGCCGCCGGCTTTAGCCCGCGCCCGTTTTCCCCTTTTCTATGATGCCATTCGCTCGAGCCGCTTCGTAGTCAGCTTCTCAATCAGACTCGCCAGATCGTCGAGTTCGACGGGTTTGATTAAGTGCGCGGTGAACCCAAGAGCGAGAGCTTGCTCTACATGTCTCGGCTCGCTGAATCCGGTCAGTGCGATGGCCGGCACCGTGGCCAGTTCCTTCGTCTTGCGGATCCGCTTGATGAACTCGAAGCCATCCTCTTCAGGCAACCCAAGGTCGGAGATGATCAGATCGGGATGGCTAAGTCGGGCGATCTCTATGCCAGTCCTGGCGTTCGCAGCCACATCGACGGTGTATCCCAGCCCTTGCAGTTCCAACTGCAGGACATACAGAACATCGGTCGAGTCTTCAACCAGCAGTAATCGTGTCATGGGAGAGATCTTTGCAATTCCTATTCCGGTGGTACTTCAGTAGCCTTGTTGCACTTCGATTCTCGGGAATTTTTACCGCGACCCGCCTTGAATTCCGCTTGGCCGAATGCGCGAATATTAGTAAATCCTTGATTCTGCGATGCAGTTTGATTGGTAGACCTCGTGCAGTGGAAGGGCGAGCATACGGGGTGTGGAATGGAAGGATCACCGGTTCGAGGCGAGTACAGGAAACGCAATACCCATCCAAATCTGGAAGGGCACATACAAATTTTCCGCTCAGAGCTCACTCAACTGCTTTCCGCCCGGTTGCCGAACAGTGAAGGGTTCTTCGCTCTGACCGACAGGTCGAAAGGATTTCACCTGCCGGCCTGGGTAAGAGCCCATCTCGAACGCCATCCGGCGCTTTACCAAAAGCTGGAGCAGGGGGAATTGGTCAGCATCAGCCACACGGAAGAGAAGCCGGTACCAAGGCCCGCTGCATCTACACAGTGCAACGTCCTTCTGATTCCGGTGGTGGACGACGCCATACTTTTTGGCGTCATCGGCCTGGTCTACCCGATGGATGGCCCGCCTCTTTCCAATGAGGGCCTCGAGACCGTCCGCCAGTTCGCACGGTATGCGGCTCCGGTGCTGGCACGCGAGGAGGCGATCGACGGATTACGCGAAGAGCTGAAATCGCTGAAGTCGCTCATCCAGATGCGTTCGCATTCGCAGGCCAACCTTGCGCACGAACTGCGCACGCCGCTGGCTGCAGTGCGTGGATATGCGCGAATGATTCTCGACGGGCGCGCCGGCGAAATCAGCAACACCCAGCGGGATTACCTGACAGTGATCACGGAAAATGCCAACCGGCTGATCCACCTCGTGAGCTGGATGAGCCATGTGGCCCAGCAGAGCGCCCAGAATTTCAAGTTAAGCACGTTCGATCTTCGGAACGTGTGGGCGGAGTGCGTGGCATCGCAGGAAGCGGCCCTCCGCCAGAAATCCATCAATCTTTCGCAGACTATTCCGGACGAGTCCTTTGCGATCATCGGCGATCAGGAGAAGATGTCGTATGTCTTCAGTTACCTCGTCGCCATAGCTCTGAAGCTCAACCACCAAGAAGGCCGCCTCACCGCGGAGTTTTCACACGGCAGGGAACAGGAAGTAACCATCAAGATCACCAGTAACGGTGATGACATCCCTTCCGATATGCTCGGGAAGATCTTCGAACGTTCGGTGAATGCCATTCCTGCAGTGCCCCCTCAGAATGCGGATGTCGGCGAATTCAGTCTCTCGGGAATTTACGATGTCATTGCAATGCATGGAGGACGTGTTTTTGTGAGCAGCAAGCCCGGTGCGGGTGCCACATTCCTGTTCACATTGCCGGCCATTCTAATTGACGAAGAGGAGAAATCTGGCCATGAACAAGCGGTCAATTCTGGTCGTAGACGACGATAGGAGTACCCGGGAATATCTTGCGACATTCCTTATTGCACGCGGCCATAGCGTGGAATGCCTCGAATCAGGCGATCAAGCCATCGAACGTCTGGCATCCGGCCAGTCTCCTTCGATGATTCTGCTGGACGTGATGCTGCCGGGGAAGGACGGTATTGAGGTCCTGTCCAGCCTCAAGACGATCTACCCAGCACTTCCGATCATCATCCTTTCCGGTATCGGTCAGATCAAAACCGTAGTCGAAGCCATGAAGATGGGCGCTTCCGATTACCTGACGAAGCCGTTTGAAGAAGAAGCGCTCGAGCTGGCAATCGAGAACGTGCTCGAGAAGCAACGGCTCAAGGAAGAAGTCAAAACGCTGAAGCAGCAGCTCGCTTACGTCGAGCAGGGCAACATTCTCACTTCGAATCCGCAGATGCTCCGGATCATCGACATCGCCCGGCATGTCGCATCAACGGACGTACCGGTTTTGATTCTGGGCGAGTCCGGAGTCGGTAAGGAAGTCGTGGCCAGCTTTATTCACGAGCAATCCAATCGCTCCGATGGGCCATTCGTGAAGGTGAACTGTGCCGCCCTGCCTCACGAACTGCTGGAATCCGAGCTTTTTGGTTACGAGCGAGGCGCCTTCACCGGTGCAATTCGTGACAAGATGGGCAAGTTCGAACAGGCCGACAAGGGAACGCTGCTCCTGGATGAAATCGGCGAAATGAGTCCGCATCTCCAGGCAAAGCTTCTCCACGTACTGCAGGACGCCGAATTCAGCAGGCTTGGCGGAAAGAAGCCTGTGAGGGTGAATGTGCGTGTGCTCGCGGCCACGAACAAGAAACTCAAAGAAGCCGTGCTCAAAGGCGAGTTCCGCAACGACCTTTATTTCCGGCTCAATGTCATCAAGTTCGAGGTTCCCCCCTTACGGGATCGGCGGGAAGATATTCCCCTGCTGTGCACTCACTTCGTCGAGAAGTATCGCGAGCGATACCAGAGCCCGGTGCAGCAGTTCCCGAAGGATCTAATCGAGGCCTTCCTCCGATACGACTGGCCGGGTAACGTGCGGCAGCTTGAAAATGTCGTTAAGCGCTACCTTATTCTTCCGGACGCCGACATCGCTTCCGAGCTGAGAGGTAACAACCAGGAACAGGTTGTGCCTGTTCATACCGGCAACGTGTCGTTGAAGGAAGTGGCCGGCCACGCCGCAGAAATGGCTGAGAAGGAAGTCGTCCTGCGGGTTCTCGAAGAAACCGGCTGGAATCGCAAGGAATCCGCAAGACGCTTGAAGATTTCGTATAAAGCTCTGCGCAACAAACTGAAGAAGTGGCAGCTTGTGCGTGAAAGACCAGCGGAAATGGTTCGAACCCTGGTCAGGAGCGCCTGACAGCCCGTGGTAATTCGGGGACAGACGCATAAATCACCTAAATTCGTTTTGAGAGCATTAGAAGAATTCAGGTGATTTATGCGTCTGTCCCCGAATTACCACGGGCTGCCAGGGCTCACTCGCCGATTGGCGGCTTCTGGGAAGCGAGCACGTGACGCGTCAGCAGCTTGCCATCCGGCGTGGTGATGCGGACGACTGCACTAATTTCCAGCTCAGCGGAGCTCTGGATTGTCGCCCACCCGGTCTTCACAGCAACGTCGTCCCCGGCATCATCCGGTGCCAGTGCCAATTTGATTTGCACAGGCCGGTCGGCCACGAGGTAGCACTCGAACGAGCTGCCCGTTCCCGCAGGCCGGCCTTGTGCGTCCACGAAACTCGCATTCATGGGCTCGCCTTTGTCGGTGAATACGCCGAGAGTCGCGCGTGTTTCCCTGGCCGCCACAAGAGTGAAAACCGTTTCGTATCGTGAAGTGCCCGCTCCAATGAGAATTTGCCCGTAAACAATATTCGGAAAATAACGGGCTTCCCTGGCCGGCGAAAGAACTAATAACAACAGGCAGAGGAACTTCACGGCCGGACGACATCCCAATACGAAGAAAATGTGCCGGACTGCTCGAGAAACTTCGGCAGCGGTTGGACCAGCGAAGTAGAACGATGGCCGGGAAGATTCATCGGATGCTGCCGGCCATAGGTTGGGAAATAGGCACGAATGAATACCGAGTCGTCGGCGACGGGAAACGCGCGCAAGTTCGCCACGTAGCGCGTCCAGGTGGATCGGCCGTAAAGATAAAACTCGACATTGGATGTATAAAAGGTCGAGAGGCGTAATCCGTTCGTTTTCAGGAAAGCGGCCACAGCTCTCAACGCGTGCGGTCCGGCAAAATCACCGACGATCGGAATCAGCCGATTCGCGGCCTGAAACTTCTTCAACCACTGAAAGAGCTCCTCCGAGGCGAGGAAGTTCTGTTGGCGGCCCTGGCGGTCGGTTTCCACCAGCATCTCCTCAAACGTCGGATAATTCAATGCGTTCCCGCGACCCAGGGACGAAAAGCGCAGGTCCAGGCTCTCCTGCCAGAACGTCCGGTAAACGTACTGGATCCTGGTGAGATCGTCGTAGTCCAGCTTCAGCTTGTACTTTTCGAGGAGGATCTCCTTAACCGTCGCGAGGTTCTTTTGGAACAGTTTTTCGGACGATGGCGAGCGGCGAACGGCTGCAAGGAGGTCTTCGAAGGAAGCGCCCGGCTTGACAGACGGAACCTCCCTGGAGAGAAGCAGCGAGACGTACTCCACTCGATTCGAGGCCATCGCAAACAGGGCTTTAAATAGCAGATGCTCGAGCATGTTCTGCCGCCGGATGTCGGTGATAACCGCCACGGACGGCTGAGTATGAGCGATGTAGGAAAGGTTCTGGTCCGGCCCCACCCCGAGATAGAAGCCGCCGGGCTTGACCCGCTGGCGCAACTGGTCGATCACATGCAAATAGGAGGTTTCGTTTGAAATGAAGTTGTCGGAATCGAAGTAACCTTCCGGCTCCGACCACTCATCGATGTATTTACCGAACTGTTCGATCGAAACCTGGACGTCCGTGGCAGCCCGCGGCTGTTGCTGCGGCCACGGCAGGACGATGGCACCCAGGAGAAGGACGAAAGCCATCCCCAGGCCGGATACGGATTTTCTGCTCAGGGTCAAAATGCGCCGCATGGGTGTCGGTAAACAATATAACTCGGAAATCGGATTTCAGAGGACATGGAACAGCTTTTGGAACTGGCTTCCCAGCTTCTGACCCAGATTCACGCCGAAGGAACCGTGAAAGACGCCCGGCGTGTTTTCGAACGGACAATGAAGTCCAATGACCTGGGAGTCGTGCTGGTGGCTGAACACAAGACAGGCCTTTGTGGTTATGCCTACGCGGCGTATGAATGGCGCGCGGAGTTTGGCGGCGAGACGATGGACATCGTCGCCCTCTGGGTCGAGCAGCAATGGAGAAGCAAAGGCGTCGGCGGAAGTTTGCTGTCGGCACTCCTTGATATTGCCCGGCAGCGTGGTATACGCCGGATCAGCACCGAAGTGCACCCCAATAATGCCGCTATCGAGCGAACGCTCGAATCCAACGGCTTCGACCCCGAACGCCGTACTCTCTGGAGCCTGCAGATCTAACCTAGCGCACTCCCCTCCTTGCAAAGGAGGGGTGGCCGCGCCATCAAGAAGAAGTCCCCGTTCCGAAAAGGCGCGGACGGGGTGGTCGCTCAGAGATTACATTGCGGAATGCGTTTTGAAAAATCGCGTGTGAGTGACCACCCCGTCTGCGCCGCTTTGGTGGCTTCGCAGCATTTTATTACAGGCGCAGCCACCCCTCCTTTGCAAGGAGGGGAATGCGCCTTGCCCGTCAAATACGTCACAGTAATTACGAAAATCTGTCTCAGTATCCCAACGTTTCGAGGTAGTCGTCATCCAGGCCGAAGAAGTGCGCCACCTCGTGAACGATCGTGGTTTTTATCTCTTCTTTGATCTCGTCCTCGTTCTCACATTCTTCTTCGATCGGGTCCTGAAAAATGCGAATTCGATCGGGGTATAGAGGCGATTCAAATCCGCGTTCGGTTAGTGGAGTGCCTTCATACAAACCGAAGAGCGTGTCGCCGGGCGGGACCTCGAGCTCATCGAGCAGTTCGTCTGAGGGGCTAGCTTCGACCATGACCACGACATTCGAGAGTTTCTTCCGGAACTCCGGCGGTAACTCCCGGATGGCCTGGTCCACCATCTTTTCAAAACTTGCCCGATCCATTTTCCAAGCGCCCGTTCCCCCACGCTCCTTTTGCCTTAAGATGTAGCACGTGAACTGGATTGCAGCGAAGCCTGATTCCTGGGACGGCGACACCGCGATCATTCTTGCCCATGGCGCAGGCCAGGGAATGAACTCCCCGTTTATGTCGTACTTTCATGAACAACTCGCAGAGCGCGGGTTTCTGACGATCAAGTTCAACTTCGAGTATATCGACCAGAAGCGCAAAATGCCCGATCCTCAGCCGAAGCTCCAGGCACGTTACCGCACCGTGGTGAGCGAAGTGATAGCCGGGCACGAGCCGCAGCGCGTGATTATCGGCGGAAAATCAATGGGCGGCCGCGTGGCTTCGTACATCGCGGGGGACACGCCCGGAGTGCAGGGGCTCGTCTTTCTCGGCTACCCGCTTCATCCCCCCGGCAAGAAGGATCAGCTTCGCGACCAGCATCTTTATGACCTGAAGCTCCCTATGCTGTTCATCAGTGGTACGAAAGACACGTTTGCCGAGCGGTCGTTGCTGGAAAAAGTCGCCGGCAAAATCGGAGATCGCGCGACCCTGATCTGGATCGAAGGCGGCGATCACTCGCTAAAGACGGGGAGAGGGGACAAGGAGTCGCTCCCACGGGCCGTGGAATATGTTGTCTCATGGGCTTCCAGAATCACTAATCACTAATGTCCACTGCCCAATGACTAATGAACTTGAGGATTGAGAAATGAAATTGAGGATTGAGAAAAGAGAAATCCGTTCATTTCTCAATCCTCAAGTTCATTAGTCATTGGGCAGTGGCCATTAGTGATTTAAGAACCGGGGGTTAAGAGCGGACCTTGACGGCTTGTTTCGAGGCCGGCACGTACATGCGCGACGCGTATTCCTTCAGCATCCGGCTGGCGGAAAACCGCGGAACGATGGAACGGATCGATTCCTTGACCATTTGAATCCAGCCGTGCGGAAGCCCGTTCTGGTCGCGGTCGAAGAAGAGTGGAACGATCTGCTCCTCCAGCAGCCGATACAGGGATTCGGCATCGCGGGCATCATCGTAATGCACGTCGAGATCTTCCGGCGGATCGCCGATCGCCCAGCCGTTATTGCCGTTATAGCCCTCGTACCACCATCCATCGAGAACGCTGAAGTTCAGAATACCGTTCATCGCGGCCTTCTGTCCGCTGGTTCCGCAGGCTTCCAGCGGCGGTCGAGGATTGTTCAGCCAGACGTCCACGCCTTGCGTGAAGAAGTGGGCCGCATGCATTTCGTAGTTTTCGACAAAGGCCACGTGACCGGCCATGCCGTTATCAGCAGCCAGCGAATAAATCTGATGGATGAGATGTTTTCCGTGTTCGTCCGCCGGATGCGCCTTGCCGGCGAAAACGATCTGTACAGGCCGCCAGCGGTCGAGCATTGTGGCCTTAATGCGGTTCAGATCATGGAAGATCAGCGAGGCGCGCTTGTATCCCGTAAACCGCCGCGCAAAACCGATCGTCAAAGCGTCCGGATCCAGCAGCGTGCCCATGGCGATCACCTGCCGCGGATCGACGCGGTCTTCCGTCCAGCGCGCCCGTGCACGTTCCCGGGCGAATGCCAGGAACTTCCGCTTGAGAAACACTTTAACGTTCCAAAGCTCTTCATCTGGAATTTCCATGACGCGATTCCAGAACGCGATGTCGTCGTGTCTGTCGACCCATTCCGGACCCAGATACCGATCCAACAGCAGCCCCAGTTCGGGCGCGATCCAGGTCGGCGCATGAGCGCCATTAGTGACCGAAGTGATCGGGATCTGGTCCTCCGGAGTGTCCGGCCATACGACCTGCCACATCCGGCGGGTCACCCGGCCATGAAGATGACTCACGCCGTTTCGCCATCCGGACATGCGCAAGGCAAGGACGGTCATGTTGAACGCGTCACCGAACTTGCCCAGGTCCATGAACTCCTGCTTGGTGATGCCGAGGTCGTCCCAGTAGCCGGCGAAATGTTTCTCCATCATGTGGAGCGGAAACGCATCGTGACCTGCCGGCACCGGGGTGTGTGTCGTGAAAATGCTCGTCGCGCGAATCTGCTCGGCGGCTTCCTCGAAGCCAAGACCCGTTTGCACCAGTTCGCGCGTCCGTTCGAGCAACATGAATGCCGTGTGGCCTTCGTTGGCATGGAAGACATTCGGATGAATTCCGAGCGCCCTCAGCACTCGCACTCCGCCGATTCCCAGCACAATTTCCTGGCGAACGCGGTGTTCCTTGTCGCCTCCATACAAACGAGCTGAAAGCTCCCGGTCCATGGGCTGGTTCTCTTCGACATCGGTATCCATCAGGTAGAGTGGCACCGAGCCCAGGTTCACCCGCCACACAACGACGAAAACATTGAGACTTCCAACCTTCAACTCGACCAGAAACCGCTCGTCGTATTTCGGACTGGCCGATTCAATCGGCGCTTCACTGCGTTCGAGCAACTCGTAAATGTCTTCCTGCCAGCCGTCAGCCTGAATGCGCTGATGGAAGTATCCCTGGGGGTAAACGAAACCGACGCCGAGCAGGGGAATCCCGAGGTCGCTCGACTCCTTGCAGTGATCGCCCGCAAGAATGCCCAGACCGCCGGAATAGATTGGAAGCGATGTATGAAGCCCGAATTCGGCAGAGAAATATGCTATCGGTGTTTTCGCGAGGTCAGGAAATTCACGCGGGAACCATTTTTCAGCGCCCTTGCTCGTACGATCGAGACCCTTCATGGTCTGTTCGTATTCGCGCAGGAAATCGGGATCGCGGGCCGCGTGAAGAAGCCGCTGGGGATCGATCTCGTGAAGGAGCTTTACAGGATTGTGCTGAATATTTTTCCAGAGCTCGGGGTCGAGGCGTTTGAAAAGAAGCCGTGCGCGGTAATCCCAACTCCATTTCAGGTTGTAAGCCAGCTCTTCCAAACGCTGAATACGCTCTGGTATTTGTGGGAAGCGTCGTTTCTGCATCAAATACTTGAACGGTCGCTACGAACGGTCGCTACTTCAGACTACGCTCAAAGCTTTGGATGAAGTACTCCACTTCTTCGTCAGTGACGTGTCCTACGTGACCGATACGAAACATTGTGTCCTTAAGTTTGCCTAATCCACCGGCAATCTGTATCCCAAAATCACGGTCGAGTCGGCGCAGAAGCCCTCCGATGTCGAAACCCTTGGGCGGAACCGCACCGGTTATTCCGTTGCCCGATTTAAGCGCATAAATTACCATCTCCGACCGCCGAACAAGGTCACGAATGGAATCCGCAACGTGCGCGCGGCGGGCGAAAATGCGTTCCATGCCCTGCGCGTGTATGTATTCCAATGATGCATCCAACTGCAGCAACAGCGATAAGGCCGGAGTGAAGGGAACTGTTCCCCTGAGCTTTTTCCAATCAAAGTAGTATCGGGGCGTTTTGGACCGCTCGTTCTTTTCCCATGCGCGCGAGTTTATCGCGATGACGCCCAGGCCCGGCGGAAGCATCAACCCTTTTTGTGAACCGGCCACGACGGCGTCGATATTCCAGTCATCCATCGCCATCGGCGAAACAGCGAGACCGGAAACGGCGTCGGCAACAAGGATTTTGTTCTGCGATCGGATCAACTTTCCGATGGCGGCCATATCGTTTAGAACACCCGTCGAGCTTTCGCTCCAGGTGTGGAATATGACTTCCGCGTTCGGCCATTGCTTCAGCGCATTCTCGACTTCCGCTAAAGTCGCGCCCTGGCGCCAGTCCACATCCACCGTCCGAACGGTGACACCGAAAGCCGTGGCGATGTGTGCCCACCGTTCGGCAAACGTCCCCCCGACCACAACAATTACTTCTTCCCCCGGTGAAGTGAGATTGCAAACCGCCGATTCCATTGCTCCCGAGCCGGACGCGGATGGGAAAATCACGGTTCCCCTGGTCCCGAAGAGCGGTTTCGAACCCTCCTCGAGCCTCGCGAGCAACTCGTTCATCTGGGCCGAACGATGTGAAAACAATGGCCTGTCTCCAGCCGCCCGAATGTGATCCGGTACTTGCATCGGGCCCGGCAGAAACAGCAGGGGCTTTCTCATTAATTCCTCCAATTACAAGACCACCGCAGTCTCGGCGGCCCCCCCGGGAACAAATTATGATAATACTCCTAAAGTTCCTGCAGGGTCCTGCCGAAAAGAGTGGACGCGGGCGAACCCGTCCAGGGTCGTCCAAAATTGAGCCTTGACAAGCACTCGTCTATAAATACATTGGATGTGCTCCAGATCCAATTACGCGGGGGTTGGAGTACAGAAAGGAATTCTGATGCTGAAGTCTAGAGGACTTCGCGCGATGGCTGTTGTCGCGCAGGCCGTTCTTTGTCTCTCGGGGCCACTTTGCGCCCAAACCTCACAAAAAATCGAAAGCGTGCTCATCGAAACGAGCAAGCCCTACACAAAAGTTGTTTCCGACATCCAGGCACTGGGTGGAAGAGTCAAGCAACAGTACCAGTACGTGGATGCAGTCGCGGCAGAGGTTCCCAGCAATGCGATGGGAACGCTCCGGGCGCTGACCGGACCGGGCAAAGTGGTAAAGGATCTTAGCATTCCGGCTCCTGCAGCAAACGTCTTCAAGCACGGCAAGTCGGGCCTCCCAAGTGCAACGACCCGATCCGCGTCGTTGATTACGAACTTTTCGACTGTGCCTGAGGCGGCGTATCGGCTCAATAATCTGGGACTCAACGTCCGTGACCTGCACACGCAGGGGCTCACCGGATCAGGAGTTATTGTGGCCGTTGTCGATACCGGCGTGCAGCCCAGGTTTCCCCTCCTGGATAAGGACAATGCCGTGGTTGGAGGCGTGGATCTCGTTGGTGACGGTATGGGCTTCTCGAATCCCAACAACGAACCGCATGGCACCTTCGTTGCCGGCTTGATCACCGGAAATATCCTGTTCGGCCTCGGCGCCAACAGCAATCTCGCGAGTTCGCTTAACGAGCACTTTCCTGGAGCCCTCGTCGGAAATGATTTGCCTCTGGTCGGCACAGCCCCTTCATCCAGCATTTATGCAGTTCGTGTTTTTGGGGTCAATGCTTCGGCTGGAGCACCGGAGTCGCGAATTATCGCGGCGATTGATCACCTCATCGATATTCGAAAGAAATTTGATCGCCATGAAAAAGGCGGCGTGAACATTCAGGTCTGCAACCTGAGCCTTGGGAACACAACCCTGAATGCCGGTCGCGATCTGTTCGACCGCAGTGTGGACGCTCTGCTGAAGAATGGTATCGTCCCGGTCGTTTCCGCCGGTGATGCCGGACCATCAGGCCTCACGGTGAGCAGTCCGGCTACTTCACAGAGTGCCATTGCGGTTGGTGCGGTCAGCGCGGCTGCGAACGAGCGCGTCGAGCAGGACATAGCGAACGTGCTCGGCTTCGGTAAGCTCTATAGGCCTTCGGACGCCACGCAGGTTGCATTTTTCAGTGCCCGTGGTCCGAACGCAGACGGGCGCGTCTCACCAGGCGTGGTCGCAGTCGGTCTCGGCAATTTCGGGCAGGGTTACGACTCCACGAGCGACATCAACATGTCGGACGGAACGAGTTTCAGCGCGCCACTTGTGGCCGGCATTGCAGCAGTTCTGCGGCAGGCGTTTCCAAGGGCAGACGCCACCGAAATACGCAATGCGATTGTGCTGTCAGGTGATCCCTCGGGACTCACGTCACGATTTTCCTCGCTGGACTACGGCGAAGGGTTTCCGGATGCCAAAAAAGCGAAGGCTCTGCTGGCTGCAGGCCGCGTCTCGGACTCGCTGCCTTCCTTCCCAAAGCCGACGAAGAGTGTTGCCGAAAACCTGGAGGAGGGAACCAACCTGCATATTTCCGACGAGTCGATCGTGAGGTCGACCGGGAATCTATCCCCCGGTGAACGCGCCGAGATTTTTTACGAAATCCCGGAAGATACGACGCAAGTCGTGATCAATGTGACCAATTTCAACGCGACGTTCAACCAGATGCCAAACCCGAATGCTTTTCCGGAGCAAATCTATCTGCAGGTTCACAGCGCCAAAACCTCACAGATTGGCGCGCTGGGTGACTATTACAACCTCGGCGATCCTTACATCACCGGCGGGACCTTTACCATCCCCAATCCCGAGCCGGGGATCATGCGCATCACCTTCAGCGGATCGTACACCAACGCGGGAAAAGTTTCTGCCAAGGTGACCGTATCGTCGGAAACCGAGCGCCTTCGAGGGGTAACAACACGGGGAACGATTCAACATCATCAACAGATCATGTTTCCGCTCACGGTTCCCCCAGGCGTGAGGCGCGCCGACTTCCGCCTTTCTTTCGGTGACAACTGGGGCCACTATCCCACCAGTGATATGGATATGATTCTGGTGGATCCGAACCTGAATCAAAACGACGACGGCGCCCGACTGAATTCTCCGGAAGCGGCAACAGTCGTGAATCCGACGCCTGGGACCTGGCAGGTCATCATTGACGGCTTCGACATCCCAGCAGGGTCGGATACGTTTGCGCTTCGCGTTACACTCGACGGCAAACTCGTAAAGTAAATGTAGTCGCGGGCTTTAGCCCGCGTTCATGTAGTATTAGGGGGACCATGCGTCCCCCTAACTACCACTCGCCCATCGACCCCAAAAGGGCGCGGGCTCTTGTCCTTCGTTTCGTTGTCATCGTCTTCCTTCTCGCCGCAGCCTTTCAATCGATTTCGTTTTACGTGGAAAGCTTGTGGTTCGGAAGCCTCGGTTTCGAGGCTGTCTACTGGTACCGGCTGAAGGCGCAGGGCCTTGTCTTCCTCGCTTTTGGCATCGTTACAGCCATGGTGCTGTATGTCGTGTTCCGGCTGGTCATGCCTTCAAGTGCATACGCGCGGCGTCCATTCCTTGAAATCGGCGGCGAGGCGATCGTGATCCCTACCGTGGAGACGCTCAAGCGGCTGACGCTACCGGTGGCTGTCGTCTTCGGGTTTTTCTTCGGGCTCACATTCAGCTCGGATTGGAACATCTATACATTATTCGTGAACCGGGTCTCGACTGCTTCCGTGTCCGATCCGATTTTCCAGCGGCCTATATCGTTCTACCTGTTTACACTACCGGTTCTCGAAAACGTCGCCGCGTGGTTTCTGTCCATCTGCGTGATTGGCCTTCTGGCGTCCATCCTGCTTTCAGTGATCGACATGACGGCCGCGTTCCGTGGCGTCTCTCTCGGCGTGAGCCTGCTTCTGCTGGCGATGGCCGCCCAAACATATGTGAGCAGATACACGCTCATACTCACTGAGAACAACCTCTTCACAGGAATTCGATACGTTGACGACAAAATCGTTGTGCCCGGCTTGTGGTTCGTGATTGCCGCACTGATCATGGGCGCAGCTGTGGCGGCCGCGAACATCCGGCTGGCAAGGATCCGCAATATCGGTGTGGCGGTGGCAATACCGGCATTGACGTACCTGGTGGCGGGAATTCTCGCTCCGGGCTACGTCACGAATTTCGTCGTGCGTCCCAACGAACTGGTGCGCGAAACGCCTTATATCAAGAACACCATTGAATTCACGAGAAAGGCGTTCGCCCTCGATCGCATCGAAGAGGTTCCTTTCGAACCGCGCCTTACAAACGCTGTGTTCGATCCGGCCGCCCATGCGGACACGCTCGACAATGCGCGGCTTTGGGACTGGCGGGCGCTTCAGTCGACACTGCGTCAGATCCAGGAAATCCGAAGCTATTACGATTTTCCCGATATCGACGTGGACCGCTACACGATCGACGGCAAGACGCAGGCGATGATGCTCGCGGTCCGTGAGCTCAGCCTGGACAAGTTGGCCGCGGGCTCGAAAAACTGGGTGAACGAGCGGTTGATTTACACGCACGGTTACGGCATCACGATGAATCCCGTGAGCCGCTTTACCAAGGAAGGCTTGCCCGAGTTCGTTCTGTCCAACATGCCTGTCGAAAGCACGCAGAAAGATGTTCGTGTCACGCGGCCCGAAATCTATTTCGGCGAGATCACCAACTGGCCCGTGTACGTCAAAACCGGCCAGAAGGAGTTCAATTACCCCGAAGGGGATGCGAACAACTACACCACATACGAGGGTACCGGCGGGATTCGAATGGGTTCGTTTTTCCGCAGGCTGCTGCTGGCCTGGACGGTCGGCGATATCACGAAAGTCCCGTTTTCAGATGACGTCAAGGCGGACAGCATGCTCTTGATGCGCCGAAATATCCGCGAGCGCGTCTCCGAACTCGCCCCTTTCCTGGAATTTGATGACGATCCTTATATCGTCATCGGCACGGACGGCGCACTCTACTGGATCATGGACGCCTTCACGACATCCGACCGCTATCCCTACGCCCGGCACATCAACTTCCGTAATCGGCCGCTCAATTACATCCGCAACAGCGTCAAGGCCGTCATCGACGCGTACAACGGCACCGTTCGCTTTTATGTCTTCGATCCGGACGATCCCCTGATTCAGTCTTACCAGAAAATGTTTCCCTCGCTCTTCTCATCCGCCGGTCAGATGCCCGATTTCCTGCAGCGCCATGTGCGCTATCCGGAATTGCTGTTTCGGGCCCAGGCAGCGATCTACTCCACCTACCACGTCGAGAATGAACAGGTTTTCTACAACAGGGAAGACGTGTGGACAGTTGCCCAGCAAGGCCGCACTCAACAGGGGCCGAAATCGGCAGATACAATCGAGCCGTTCTTCATTCTGACGCGATTTCCCGCCAGCAAAGAACTGGAATTCGTTTCAATCCTTCCGTTCACGCCTGCAAATCGCAACAACCTGATCGGCTGGCTGGGCGGCCGCAGCGACGGCGATAAGTACGGCACGTTGCGGGCTTACCGGTTTCCCAAGACTCGGTTTGTCGATGGCCCGCTGCAGATACAGGCGCGGATCGATCAGGATCCGCAACTTTCGTCACAGCTGACGCTTTGGAACCAGCAGGGCTCGACCGTCATCCGGGGCAATCTTCTCGTTATCCCACTCGATGACATCTTGCTGTTCGTCGAACCCATGTACCTGCAGGCCGAGCGAAGCCCCATGCCCGAGCTTCGGCTGGTAGTTCTGGCTACTCAGGATCGGCTGGCATACGCCCCGCGGTTTGCCGATGCACTCTCGCAGCTGCTTACAGGCCGCGCTGCGCCGGCCGCAGCGCCATCCCAGGGTGCGGAGCAGACCACAGCGAAAAACGAATCGGGGTCCGTTCAGTCGCTGATTCGCCGCGCGAACCAGGCCTTCGTGGACTATCAGCGGCTGACCGCCGAAGGTAAGCTCGGTGAGGCGGGAGTCAAACTCGATGAACTCAAGCAAACCCTCCAGGAATTAAATCGCCAGGAATTAAAGTAACGATAAACATGAAGGTGGCCAAGCATATGTAGGCGGCGGCTTTAGCCGGCGCCTACAAGCCCTTCGCAAACTCCATTGCAATAAGCGGAGCATCCGGATTGTCTTCGTGTTTGATGTATGCAAAGACTTCCGTCCCCTGGTCGGCCCAACCCCGAAGCCGCCGTTGCCACTCCAGCCGCTGTTCCGGGCTGTATTCGGACCTTCGCAGCCGAACGTAAGTAAAACCGGCCGTCAGTTCCATGGGTGTCGTGTGGTCGTCCGCATCGTGGATGCACAGGGCTACATTAAATTTTCGCAGCAATCGATAGACATCCTCGTTGAACCACGAGTCGTGACGAAACTCAAAGGCTGCAGCAATTCCGCGCGGAAGTACCGACAAGAACGTTTCCAGCTTCTGGGCGTCGCTTTTGAAGAACGGCGGCAACTGATACAGAATCATGCCCAACCGGCTCTCCAGACCCGGCACGACGCCGAGCAAGTACTCAAGCGCCTCAGAAGGAACCTTGAGCCGCTCCCGATGCGTGATCTGTTGCGACGCCTTCAGAGTGAACCGGAAGTTCTCGGGGGTCGCGTTCCGCCACCCTTCAATCGTCTTCGCGTTGGGCATGCGGTAGAAGGTGTAGTCGATCTCGACGCTATTCAACTTCGTCGCGTAGTGCTGAAGAAATTGTTTATCGGAGAGATCCTGAGGGTAGAAAACCGGCTTCCACTCCTTGTAGCTGAAGCCTGAAGTCCCAAGCCAGATCGATGCCATGGCGCATTATCCCGGGAATAAGTCGATTTGACAATGTATCTGGCACATGGCCATTACACAACCCGCGTCAGTATTGGGCTGAAGCCGCACCGCTCGGAATTATTGCAAGAAATAAGGGCTTTTTCGCGGTTTTTGGGGGGAGCTTTTCAACAGTGGCATAACTGCTCACATTCGGTGCAAACTGCTATAGATGTTCATTTTAGGTAGCTTATTACAGGTACCGCCGCGCTTTTCCACAGGCTTTTCCACAGGATTTGTGAAGTTTTCGTGAACACACACTCGAACGCTCGGATGAGGGGACAAGCCGCTGAGGTTTTTCAGCACTCTTAAACTTCTTGCCAGGTTTACAGTCGGGTAGTTTACATAATGACCCTTATGCGACTACTTAATTCGGCCGGCACACCAGCGTTTTTAGTGCGATAATGCCGGCATGTCCGTTGAGGATATCCTTCACCGCTCGATGCGGGATCTCCGAATTTCGGTCACAGACCGATGCAATTTTCGATGCACGTACTGCATGCCGTTCGATGAGTACACGTGGATTGAGCGCCAGGAAGTGTTGTCTTTTGAGGAGATTGAACGTCTTGCGAGGCTGTTCCTTGGATTCGGCGTCGAAAAAATCCGCCTGACCGGAGGCGAACCGCTCGTTCGCAAGGATCTCCATCAGCTTGTCAGGCGGCTATCCGGACTTCAGGATTTGCTCGATTTGTCCCTCACGACAAACGGAGCCCTCCTGGCCGAACAGGCTTCCGACCTGCGGGCGGCGGGCCTCCAGCGGATCAACGTCAGCATCGATTCGCTCAAGGCCGACCGTTTCCGGGAAATGACCAAGCGCGGCAATCTGGACGATGTCCTGAAGGGGCTCTTTGCTGCCCAGAAGGCCGGAATGAAGCCGATCAAGATCAATGCCGTCATCATCCGGGGTATCAACGACAACGAGATCCTGGATCTGGTCGGATTCGCGAGAGACAACGGTTTCGAGATGCGCTTTATCGAGTATATGGACGTCGGGAACGCGAACGCCTGGAGTCTGGAAAAGACCGTCACGAAGAAGGAAATCCTCGAAAAAGTGCATGCCCGCTTCCCGGTTCGCGAGGTCGGCCGCGCCCATGGCAGCGCTCCTGCCGTGGATTATGAATTTCTGGATGGGGCCGGCGAGATTGGCATCATCGGTTCCGTGACAGAGCCTTTTTGCTCGAGTTGCACGCGGATAAGACTGACCGCCGATGGGAAGCTCGTCACCTGTCTCTTTGCCGAATCCGGCTTTGACATCAAGCGGCTGCTTCGATCCGGCGCGTCCGACGAGGAACTGCGCGAACAAATCGGCAAAATCTGGGTTGGCCGCACGGACCGTTACTCCGATATCCGCTGGCAACAGGTCCAGGCGGGCGGTTACCAGCCTCGCGACCACAAAAAGATCGAAATGATCACGCTGGGCGGCTAAAGCGAAATTCGGGGTCAGACGTGTGAATTCCCTTTTTCCGATCACAAGGCATCTTTATCTGGAAAAAGGGAATTCACACGTCTGACCCCGAATTTCGCTTTAGTGGCTGACGCCGGGGATTTCGATCTCTGGTCTCTCTTTCAGAAACACCTCTCCCTTCGTTGTCACATGAATTGACGGGCGAAAGCCTGTTTCCTGGGCGATATAGTTCTCTGCGATCAGGTAGTCGATCATTTCCGTCACGGACTTGATCGAGTAATCGGACAGCAGCCCATACGTCGAGAGCGACCTGTAGTCCTTCACCGAGGAATCCTCAGAACCGGCCAGAATCTTGGCCACCTTTTCCCTGCCCAGCTTCTGGTGCACCCTCAACACGCACGACAGGATCTTCAATGCGATGATCGTCGCCGATTCGGAGGATGCCAGTGCCTGGACAGGCGGAGGAGCGGGCTTGCTCTCAACTGGAACCGCCGTGCGAGCGGCGCTTCGAGGATACTTCTGGGGGTTGCACCGGCTGCAATTGTCGCAATCGCGGCTTCGATTCCATTCGCCAAAATAGCTCAGGATGAAGCTGCGGAAGCAGTGCTTCCGGAAGCGGCTGGCGTAATTCAGCATGACGCCGAGTTTTTTGTACTCAAACTGCCGCCGCGCTTCGAGTTCTTCAAAGTTGATGCCGTGCAGCGCTGTGTCGTTCGCCTTGAGGATGCGGACTCCTCGGCCGGCCTGCGTTTGAATTCTGTCGAGATATCCGAAACGCTGAAGAAGCGTGATCGAAGCATGGAACCGGTGGTCCCTGGTAGCCGACAGTTTGCGCCAGGCATCGCCTACAATGGGTCCTTCGCCGTAGCGGCACAACTTTCCGAAAACGTATTTGAGAATCTCGGCAGGCGGGTGGCTCGAATCGATCAAGAACTCCGGAATCCATTTGTCGGCGTAATTGAAGAGCAGCAGGCAGCGCGCCGGCTGGCCGTCGCGGCCGGCGCGGCCAATTTCCTGATAGTAGGCTTCAACGGAGTCCGGGATGTCGGCGTGAACGACGAACCGGACCTGGCTGCGGTCGATGCCCATGCCGAACGCGTTCGTGGCGACGATCACGCATTCCGACGCGCTCATAAATCGTTCCTGTACGGCCTTGCGATCGGCCTGGGCCAGACCGGCGTGGTAAGCCGCGGTTTCGACTCCTGCACGGCGCAGGTTCCCATGAATTTCATCCACGTTCTTGCGGGTTCCCGCGTACACGATGCCCACAGGCGCCCAGCGGGCGAGTTCGATGATTGCTCGAATCTTCTCAACATTGGTTCCGACTTCGCGGACTTCGAGATAAAGATTCTTGCGATCAAATCCGCTGACGATCTGGGCCGCGTGCTCGATGCCAAGCTGTTTCAGAATGTCGACCCGCACAGCGGGCGTGGCCGTGGCTGTAAGGGCGAGAACGGGCGGAGATTGAAAATCCCGGATCGCATGACTCAGTTTCAGATAGTCGGGCCGAAAGTCGTGTCCCCAAAGCGAAATGCAATGCGCTTCGTCAACGGCAAACAGGCTGATCCGGGTTCGCGCGAGGCCGGCTCGAAACTCATCGCTCTGAAAGCGTTCCGGCGCGATGTAAAGCAGCTTGATCCGCCCGGAGATCGCCTGCTCCAGACGGTTTCTCTGCAGATCGCGCGACACCGTACTGTTGATGAATGTGGCGGGCAGACCGAGTTGACTGAGCTGATCGACCTGGTCCTTCATCAGGGCGATCAGTGGAGAAACGACAAGGGTCAGGCCCGGAAGCGTCAACGCCGGCAGTTGGTAGCACAGCGATTTGCCGCTTCCGGTCGGCATTACGGCGAGCGCGTTCTGTCCCGCCATGACCTTGTCAATCACCTGCTTTTGTGCGGGACGAAACTCTTCGAAACCAAAACGGTCGCGAAGAACAACGGAAAGATCCATGGAAATTCGAAAGAACTGCTTATTGCTCGGGCTCGGAACCTGCGGCCGCCGCGGCGGCGTCCCCGCCTCCGGCGCCCTGGGGCGCCATCTTTCGCATGGCCTCCATCATTTGAGCTTCGGTGTAATCCGCTTTGTGCGTGGCGATCATCCACTTGTTCCCCTCGGGATCGGCGATCATTCCAGAGCGGTCGCCCCAGAACTGATCCATGACGGGCATCGCCACTTTGCCACCGGCGTCAACGGCCTTCTGGAAAACATCGTCGACATCCTCAACCAGCAGGTAGAGTGTGACCGGTGTATTCCCGATGGTGTTTGCGCTGAAACTACGCTGTTCGCGAGACTCGGGGCTGAGCATGAGTGTCGTGTCCCGAAATCGTAGTTCGGCGTGCATTGGTCCTTGCGGGCTGTCCATTATGCCGCGCAGCGTGAAGCCCAGGCCGTCCACATAAAAATCCACAGCCTTGCGGATATCGCGAACGGTAAGCAGCGGCGTGACGGAGGTGTACTGTTTGCGGTTCAATGGATCGACCTTCGATGATGTCTTTTGCGATGATGTCTTTTGCGCTGATGTCTTTTGCCCTGATGTCTTTTGCGCTGCCGATCGAGCTGGCTTCGCTACTGCTTTTTTCTTGGCGGGTTTGGCGGGTTTGGCGGGTTTTGCCGATTTTGCGGTTCTCGATTTAGCGACGATTTTCGCGGACTTTGTGCTCGATTTCGCTTTCTTCTTTGCTGCCTTTGCCATTATCGAAGCTCCTTTAATGATTGGCTGTGCCCTGTCGGGCTTGCATTCACAGCCGCTCATGTAGCGCACATTCTCCGGTTGTACTTTATCGCACAGTCGCGCTGTTGCGCACCCGGATTCTTTAGAGTAACGTCATACCGGTGAGTTCCAAATTCTTCCTGTCGCTGGCTCTCCTGTTGTCCGCAGGTTGTTCACGCCTCGAGCCGCTGACGCCAGCCATTCTCGCCCAGGCCGAAGAGAAATGGAAGGCACATCGCCCGGACTTCTATCACCTGGTTATCGAAATGTCGGGGGATCGGGTCGAGACCGGCCGCTTCGAGGTTACCGCGCGAGGCGGACAGGTCGAGAGCCTGCGACGGAACGGCCTGGTCATCCCGCCCGGCCGGGGGCAGGATTACTCGATGGACGGACTGTTTCGAATGCTCGAACAGGAGCTCGGATTGGCGGAAAAGCCGGCTATGCTCGGCGCCCCCGAGGGCTATTCGGTGTATACCACTGCCCAATTCGATGAAACGACGGGCGCCCTGGTTCACTATCGGCGCTCGGTCGGCGGCGCTGCGAACACGATTGACGTGAAGGTGCAACTGACGTTCACCGAAGTTATCAGAGCACCAGGTTAATGGGCTGTCCCGCCAGGAAAGCAAAGACGTTCTCGATCGCCAGCGCCAGGCCGGCTTCCGTCGCTTCCGGCGTAATACCCGCCGAGTGAGGAGTCAGCACAACGTTCGGGAGTGCGAAGAACGGAGAATCTTTGGGCAGCGGTTCCTTCTCGAACACGTCGAGTCCCGCGCCGGCAATTCGATTCGTTTGCAATGCTTCAAGAAGGTCGGCCTCTTTCACAATCGGCCCACGAGCGGTATTGATGAAGATCGCGCTTGGCTTCATCAGGTCAAAATACCCGCGGTGAATCATTCCAAGCGTCTCCGGCGACTGCCGCACGTGCACGCTCACCACGTCCGATAGCCGGAAGACCTCCTCGAGCGAAACAGCTTCCGCAACGCCGTCTCCCGGATGAAAAGTCCAGGCGATGACGCTCATCCCAATTCCCTTCCCGAGCCTGGCAACCTCACGGCCAATCGCACCGGTTCCGATCAACCCGAGAGTCTTCCCAAACAATTGCCCCACCATGGCGCGCGGCCACTTTCCTTCTTTCACCTCGCGATCCACCTGAACGATCTGCTTCATCACGGCCATGATCAACGCCAGCGCGTGTTCTGCCACCGATGTTGCAGAAACAGCCGGCGTGTTCGTGACTCGAATTCCGCGCGCTTTGGCCGCAATCAGGTCCACGTTGTCCGTGCCCGTGCCCCAGATTGAAATCAGTCGAAGGTTTCTGCACTGCGCAAGGATGTCTGCTGTGAATCGCGACGTGGAGCGGATATTGATGACGATCTCCGCTTCCCGAATTCGTTCCAGAAGCTCGTCAGACGTGGCAGGCCGGCTGGAATAGGTCCGTACGTCGTGTCCGGCGAGTCTCGTGTACGCCGTGCTGGGCGACATCACGGACGGCTCGTCATCGGGTATGACAATGCGCGGCATCAGTAGAATCGAAACAGAAGAAGTGTCAGATCATCCTCAGGATGCGGCGTCGCGCTGAATGCCATACCCTCGGCAAGCACGACCTTTGCGATCTCTCTCAGTGGCGCATGACGATTCGAGGCGACGCTGTCCAGGATTCGTTCTTCACCGAAAAACTCATCCGATTGGTTACGGAGATCGG
>WNFP01000439.1_pt1 | contig 31803 bp, 30 predicted proteins | sample 5400201 | NCBI WGS metagenome assembly WNFP01 (sample SAMN13153355, study PRJNA577476) | soil metagenome | isolation source: 115 cm saprolite under Madrone tree | place: USA:California | collected 2016-06-14 | reverse complement strand
GTGTGTCGCCGAGCTCCTGTTGGAGACCCTGGACAGTGCGCTCCAATACCTCGAGCCGCGCTGTCAGGTCGGCCGATGGCGTTTCCGGACGAGTGGCGCGCAGCCGAGCGATCCTGACAGCCGCGAAGGCAATGATCGCCACGATTGGTATCAGGGGAGTAAGGTCCATGTAGCCGTCCTCACTGATTTACTGGTCCTCTAACGGGCGTACCTCACACTCCGCTTCGAACGCCGGCCAGTGCACGCGGTGCAGGTCCATGAATTGCCGCGCGTTGTGAAGGGCCTCCTCCTTCGACTTCGCCTCGATGAGCGCGTACCCGCCGATGATTTCCTTGGCCTCGGTGAATGGTCCATCGGTCACCGTCAACTTGCCGCCGCTCGAACGAACTCGAAACCCCTCCTTGGTGGCCTTGAGTCCCGCCGTGTCTTTGAGCACGCCGCTCTTGAACCCTGCGGCGACGAACTCGCCCATCGCGTCCAGCAGTCCCTGCGGGATGGGTTGAGAACGATAGCTCTCGGCATGCTTGATGATCATCAGGTATTTCACGATCTGGTCTCCTTCGGAGTTGATTCACTCCCTCGGTCTTGCGCGTCCCTTGCGCGGGGGACAGCGTTGGATTTCCCGCGTATAGCTTCCGAACATCCAGTCCGTTCGATGCCACGCCGCGAATCGCGCCGCGAATCGAGCTGCGGGTGTGTGCCCGGATGTCGTAAACAGCGACCGAATCGAACCGGCCGTCCGGCCGCCGATAGGGACGAGCCGCCGTGATGATCATGCCTTTGTGGTCGGGCGTGAATTTGATCGTGTGTGGATCGCTGGCACAATTGCTGTCGCCGGTGGTCCAGGCCCAGGTGCCCTGTACGACGGTGAAGATGTCCTGGTCGGTCGGGACTTCGTACGGACGCTCCAACCACAGATAGGCGATCGCCGCCAGCAGCGAAAGAGGGACCATCGCGAGCCCAACGCGCGGAAGGATCGAGTGGATGGGTGATGCCATCGTCGCGTCGCCCTCCTACATCCCCGTGCTCCCGAACCCTCCCCCGCCCCGCGCGCTGGGCGGCAGCTCCGCTACTTCCTCGAGCTCCACCACCTCGACCCGCTGAAACACGAGCTGCGCGATGCGGGTGCCTCGCGCTACCCCCACGGGCTCGGTACCGAGGTTGATCATCGGGATCATCAGCTCACCGCGATAATCCGAATCGATAGTGGCGGGAGCATTGGGTAAGGTAAGGCCATACTTCAACGCGAGCCCCGAGCGGGGCCGCACCTGCGCTTCGTAGCCGTCCGGGATCGCGAGCGCCAGCCCGGTACGCACCAGCCGCCGCTCCAGCGGCGCCAGTGTAAAGTCCGCCTCGGCGCTGTGGACGTCATACCCCGCGGATCCGGCCGTCTGCCGCGTCGGCAGGGGAAGCCCGTCGTGGTGCGGCAGCCGGCGCACCTGCACCACCGTCGACCGCGTCACACGCGCGCCCCCGGATCACGCTCCACCACCGGGTCGATCACGAGGGGTGGCGGCTCCTCCTCGATCAGATAGGTGAACTGGCGGCGGAACTCTTCCACCGACACGTGCGCGGTCGCGGCGAAGCGTGCCAGCTCGTGCGGATCGTCGAAATCGTCGCGCCGCAGCCGGATCATGTAGCGGCGCGCGATCGCGTACCGCGTCGATGTGATGTCCACCCGCCGCGTGCGCGCCCGGCCGGTGGCGGGATCGATCATGGAGGCAAACGGGATCGGGACGAACCGCCCCGCCTGCAGCGAAATCATGGCCGCGTTGCCGCCCCCCAGGACGTACTTGGCGGCGCAGTAGCCCAGATCGCGCGTGTACTCCATGTCCATCGGGATCGGGTCCGCGCAGCGCAGCTCGTAGCCGATGTTCTTCGCCGCGATCGTCGCCTTCAGCCCGAACTCCTTGAGGCGCTTCTGCACGGCCGCCTTGAGGATCTCGCCGATGTTCACCTCGGCGATGCGGACGTTGCCGTGGGTGTCCCGCTCCACCTCCTCGACGCCCGCCAGTTCCGCGGGATCGATGCCCAGCGTGAGCCCCTCGGCCACCACAGCGACGCCATCCAGCCGGCCGTAGGACAACCGCTTGATGATCGCGCACACCAGCGTGTCTACGACCGATTTGAGACGGATGCGCCGACCGGGAAACTCCTCTGGAATGAGCGTAAGCGTGGCGCCCGCCGCTTTGCCGATACCCACCGCCAGATGCCCGGCCCCGCGGCCCATCGTGATGACGAGGTACCAGCGCGACGTGGTCTTGGCGTCCACCATCAGGTTCTTCACGATCTCTACGCCGTAGTGACGCGCCGTCTGGAAGCCGAAGGTGTCCACGGAAGGCGGCAGGTCGAGATCGTTGTCGATGGTCTTCGGCACGTGCACCACCTGGAGCCGCCCCGCCGCCTTCTCCTCCAGCTTCATGGCCGAATAGGCCGTGTCGTCACCGCCGATGGTGATGAGCTGTGAGACGTTGAGGCGCAACAGCGCCAGCACGGCGTTGTCGAGATGCGCCGGGTCTTTGGTGGGGTTGGCGCGCGAGATCCCGATGTAGGAGCCGCCGCGAAAGTGGATCCGGCTCACCTCGCCGATGTCGAGCGGGGTGACGTGGTCGATGTCGCCCTGCATGATCCACTCGAACCCGTCGCGCACCCCGAGCACGTCGACCGCCTCCAACCGGGCCCGGATCGTGGCCGCACCGATCACACTGTTGATCCCCGGTGCCGGCCCGCCGCCCACCAGGATCGCCAGTGTCCTCCGCTCGGTCATTGCCGTGTCCCTCCCGTCACGCGGACCGGGCGCGCCGCTTGCGCCATGCGAGGACCAGGACCGCCGCTACCGCGATGCCGATCCACCACGCGGCGGCCGTGCCGAGGCGCCCCGCCCGCTCGCTCGACGTGAGCCAATTGGTCTCGCCCTCGAGCGACGCGAGCGTCGCCTCCATGATGGCCTGCCCGCGCGTCTGCTGATCCGCGGGGCCGGCCACGGACAGCTGCACCGCCTCCGGGCGGAGCGGCACCTGCGCGACCAGGACGAACACGGGCTTGCCCGCTTGCGAGGTCTGCGTCTTGAAGCCGCTGACGTCGAAGCTCTTCCATTTGAAGCTCACGACCCGCGTGTTCGCGGGCACGTCCTCCTGCCGCATCGCTTCCCGCGGCAAGATGCCGTGCATGCGCGCGATCAGGATCACCAGCGCGCCGTCTGGCGATGTCGGTGTTGCCTCGGTCCACCCGTCCACCACGTCCTTTTGAGAGCGCGCCTCGGGGAACGCCGTGAAGCCCTGCGGCAGGGTGAGGGTGTAGCCGAGCTCGGAGTTGCGGACCTGTGATTGGGCCACGGTTGTAGCGACCAGCGAGAGCAACAGCACGGCGGGAGTCACTCGCATGGGTGCGACGCTCCTCTCACACGAGGGATGTGGCATCGGTCGACGGGAGACCGAACGCCTCGGCGACCGCGGGATACACCACCTTGCCCTCGACCACGTTGAGGCCGAGGCACAGCGACGGATCGTCTTTGCACGCCTTCTTCCAGCCGTTCCGGGCCAGCCGCTTCGCGTAAGGAAAGGTCGCGTTCGTGAGCCCGAGCGTGGAGGTGCGCGGCACCCCACCCGGCATGTTGGCGACCGCATAATGAATGATCCCATCCACGACGTAGACGGGATTCTCGTGCGTCGTGGGCTTGATCGTCTCGATGCAGCCACCCTGATCCACCGCCACGTCCACGATGACGGAGCCGGGTTTCATGAGCTTCAGGTCGTCGCGCCGCACCAGCTTCGGCGCCTTGGCCCCCGGCAACAGGACCGCGCCAATGACGAGATCGGCTCGACGCAGCTGCTCGATCAGGTTGTAGCGGTTGGAGTAGAGCAGATCGACATTTGAGGGGAGTACATCGGCCAGGTAGCGCAGCCGATCGAGCGACAGGTCGAGCAGCGTGACGCGCGCGCCGAGGCCGGCCGCCATCTTCGCCGCGTTGGCACCCACCACGCCCCCGCCGATGATCAGGACTTCCGCGGGCAATACCCCGGGGACGCCCCCGAGCAATATCCCGCTCCCGCCGTACACCTTCTCGAGGTACTTCGCCCCCTCTTGGACGGCCATCCGCCCCGCCACCTCGCTCATCGGCGTCAGCAACGGGAGGTCTCCCGAGGGGAGCTGCACCGTCTCGTAGGCGATCGCCACGATCCCCGAGTTGATCACCGCCCGCGTGAGCGGCTCTGAGGCTGCGAAATGGAAATAGGTGAAGACGACTTGGCCCTTCCGCATCCACGGCCACTCGCGCTCGATGGGCTCCTTCACTTTGACCACCATCTCGGCCTTGGCCCACACGTCCGCGGCCTTGGACACGAGCGTCGCCCCCGCCGCGCGATACGCCTCGTCCGCGAACCCCGAGCCGACCCCGGCGCCCTGCTCCACGAGCACGCTGTGGCCGTCGCCCACCAGCGACTCGACCCCCGCCGGCACGAGCGCCACGCGGTGTTCGGCAGTCTTGATCTCTTTGGGGACACCAACGATCATGCGCGCTCCACGACGTTCTTGCGTGACGTCTTCGTGCTACGTCGTTGCGTTACGTTTCTCAGGCTTTGCCCAGCCATACGACCGTCTGCCGCTCCGGCGCAAAGTACTCCGCCGCCACGCCCGCCATCTCTTCTTCGGTAAGCCCCGCCACCGCCGCCAGTACCTGGTCCAGGCTCTGATACGGCTCGCCGTGCACCGAAAAACCGGCCAAACGATACATCCGCGCGGACGGACTCTCCAGAGACAGCATCAGCTGGCCCTGGGTCTGCTGCTTCGCCTCGGCGAGCGCCTCCTCCGTAAGGCCCGTACGCGCAAGCTTGGCGTACTCTTCACGGATCGCCGCCGCTGCCTGCGCGGCGGTCTTGGGCTGCGTGCCGACATAGACGCCGGTAACGCCCACCTCCCGGTAGAAGCTCGTGAAGGCATAAATCGCATAGGCCAGCCCCAGCTCTTCGCGGATGCGCTGGAACAGACGGCTCGACATCCCGCCCCCGAACACGTTCGCCAGCACGAGCAGGGCGTACTTGCGCCGGTCGGCGTAACGGACCGAATCGGTGGCGAATACAATGTGGGTCTGCGCGGTGTCCTTGGCGTGGCGGGCCTCCGCTCCTCGAACGGCAGGACGGATCGGAGCGACCGAAGGCGTTGCACGTTTCACGTTGCCCGTTGCCCGATCGAACCAATCGAGCCGCCCGAGCTCCTCCAGCAGCCGCGCATGGTCGAGATTCCCGGCCGCGGCAATAACACAGTTTGCGGGGAAGTAGGCTCGCTCGTGCAGCTGCTGCAGATCACCTGTTGACATGGCGCCGACCGTGTCCCGCGTGCCCAGAATGGAGTACCCATAGGGATGCTCCGGCCACAGCGTTTGGTAGGAGAGGTCGAACACCTGATCGTCCGGCGTGTCCTCGACGGTATTGATCTCTTCGAGGACCACGTTGCGCTCGAGCTCCAGGTCGCTCGCGCGCAGCACCGGATGTCGCACCAGGTCGGTCAGCACGTCTAGCGCCTGCGGCAGGTCGCTGTCCAGCACCCGGGCCTGAAACGCCGTGGTGTCACGGGACGTGTAGGCGTCGAGCGATCCGCCCCGTGCCTCGAGCGCCACCGCGATCTGCTGCGCGGTGCGGCGCTCGGTGCCCTTGAATACCATGTGCTCGAGCAGGTGGGACACGCCCATCTTGGGACGGGGCTCGTGGGCGCTCGCGCTCCGCACCCAGATCCCCACCGCCACCGAGCGGACGCTCGGCACCCGCTCGGACAACACGATCACACCGCTCGGCGCGGTGGTCTGGGAGATCTCCCGGTCGAGCCGGACGGTCTCCATCAGTGCGAGCGCGCCGGTGCCGCCTCCGGCTTGTCCATCAGCGCCTTGCGGGAGAGCCGCATGCGTCCCCGCTCGTCCACTTCGAGCAGCTTCACCCGCACGTGGTCGCCCTTCTTCACGACGTCCTCCGTGCGCTCGGTGCGGCCATGCTGCAGCTCGGAGATGTGAAGCAGCCCCTCCACCCCCGGCAGGATCTCGATGAACGCGCCGAACGCCGTGGTACTCTTCACGACGCCCTCGTACACCTTGCCCACCTCGGGCTCCTGGACCAGTGCCTGCACCATGTCGCGCGCCCGCTCGCCGCCTTCGCCCACCGCGGAAATGGTGACCAGGCCCGTATCGTCCACGTTGATCTCGGCGCCGGTCTGCTCCTGAATGCCGCGGATGGTCTTGCCTTTGGGGCCGATCAGGTCGCCGATCTTGTCCGGCCGGATCTGGATCGTGATGATGCGCGGCGCGTACTTGGACAGCTCGGAGCGCGGCTTCGCCATCACCTGATCCATGATGTCCAGGATGTGCAGCCGCGCCCGCTTCGCCTTCTCGAGCGCCTCGGCCATGATCTTGAAGTCGAGGCCCATGATCTTGATGTCCATCTGAATCGACGTCACGCCCTGGCGCGTGCCCGCGACCTTGAAGTCCATGTCGCCCAAGGCGTCTTCGGTTCCCAGGATGTCGGTGAGCACCGCCACCCGGTCGGCTTCCTTGATGAGCCCCATCGCGACGCCCGCGCACGCGGCCGTCATCGGGACGCCGGCATCGAACAACGCCAGCGAGCCGCCGCACACCGTGGCCATGGACGACGAGCCGTTCGACTCGAGGATGTCGGACACGATGCGCAGTGTATAGGGGAATTGGTCGTACGGCGGGAGCAGTGCCTGCAGCGCGCGCTCGGCCAGCGCGCCGTGTCCGACCTCGCGGCGCGAGGTACCGCGGATCGGCTTCACTTCACCGGTCGAGAATGGGGGAAAGTTGTAGTGCAGCATGAACGACTTGGTGGTCTCTTGCGCCACGTCGATCGAGTCGATGCGCTGCTCGTCCCGCGTCGTCCCAAGGGTCACCGACACCAGCGCCTGGGTCTGGCCGCGCGTGAACAGCGCGGAGCCGTGCGTGCGCGGCAGCATCCCCACCTCGCAGCTGATCGGCCGCACCGTGTCGAGATCGCGCCCGTCCACCCGCTCGCCGCGGGTCAGAACCTGGTTGCGCATCGTGTGATACTCGATGTCCTCGATCACGTTGGCGACGTCCTTCGCGTTCTCGGGGAACTCGGCCGCCAGCTCGTGCTGCACCGTGGCCTTGAGGGCCGCGAGCGCCTGGGCTCGCTCGGACTTCTCCGGCAGGTTGAGCGCTTCGGACACCCTGGCTTCGGCCAGCTGCTTCACCCGCGTCACCAGCTCGGCCGGGGGCTCGACCTTGGTCCATTCCATCTTGGGCTGCCGCACGTCGGCGACCAGCTCGTTGGCCGCGTCCAGCAGCTCGCGGATGCCCTTGTGTGCCACCTCGAGGGCCTTCACGATCTCGGCCTCCGTGAGCTCGAGCGCCCCGCCTTCCACCATCACGATCGAATCCTTCGAGCCGGACACGACCATGTCCACGTCCGAGAACTCGAGCTGCTGGAAGGTAGGATTCAAGATCCAGGCGCCCTCGACCCGTCCCACGCGCACGGCGGCGATCGGGCCGTTCCATGGCACTTTGGACATGGTCAGTGCCGCCGAGGCCGCCGTCAGACCGAGGACGTCGGCGTCGTTCTCCTGATCCGCCGAGAGGACGTACACGAACACCTGCACCTCGTTCTTGAACCCTTCCGGGAACAGCGGCCGCACCGAGCGGTCGATCCCCCGGGCCGCGAGGATCTCGTCGTCCGAGGGCCGGCCTTCCCGCTTCAAGAAGCCACCGGGGATCTTCCCGGCGGCGTAGGCTTTCTCGCGGTATTCGACGGTCAGGGGAAAGAACGGGAGGGTGGAGACGTTGTCCGATACAGTCACGGTGGCGAGTACGACCGTCTCCCCGAACTGCAGGAGGCAGGAGCCCGCGGCCTGTTTGGCCAGGCGGCCCGCCTCGAGTTTCAGAGCGCGGCCCGCGAAGTTACGTTCTACGTGTTTCACCAGATTACCTGTCTAGAGCACTAAGAAATGCGCGAGGCGCCCCGGTGCTCTTCCGGGGCGCCCAACGCGACGCCAGCGGTGTTAATGGCGGAGACCCAGCTCTTCGATGAGCTGCCGATACCGCTCCAGGTCGGCGCGCTTCAGGTACTCGAGCAGCCGGCGGCGCTGTGAGACCATCCGCAAGAGGCCGCGCTGTCCGTGAAAGTCCTTGGCGTGCACCCGGAAGTGATCGGTGAGGCTGTTGATCCGCTCGGTGAGCAACGCGACCTGGACCGGGGTTGACCCCGTGTCTCCTTCGTGCCGCCCGTACTTCCTGACCGGCGTCGTCTTGTCGTACATCTGATCCAGTTCCCTAATTGTTGAGAGCGCAGTAACTTAGACCGCCGACCCGGGTTTGTAAAGCCCTCGTGACCCATACGCCCTCCTTCCCCGCCCCCTCGCCCAGCGACCTGCTCGGTCGCACGGTCGGGCCCTACGACATCGAACGTTTCCTCGGCCAGGGCGGCTTCGCCTGGGTGTTCGCGGGACGGGAGCTCGACGGGACCCCGGTCGCCGTCAAGATCCTCATGCCGCGCTACGCCGGCGACCCGAACCTCGAGAGCCGGTTCCGCAACGAAGCCGAAACCGCCGCGAAGCTCCAGCACCCGAACATCATTCGCATCCGCTTCGTGGCGCGCTCCGGGGGCTACGTCTACTTCGCAATGGACCTGTGCTCCGACTCGCTCGCCGCGCGGCTCGAGCGGGAAGGCCCGCTGCCGGAGGTCGATATCGTACGCGTCGCGCGCGACGTGGCCCGGGCGCTCCAGTTCGCGCACGCCCAGGGCGTGATGCATCGCGACCTGAAGCCCGACAACATCCTGCTCCACTCGGACGGCCGCGCCGTCCTCTCGGACTTCGGCATCGCGCGCGCGGTCTCGGGCTACGTCGCCTCCACCGGCGTGAACATGACGATCGGAACGCCGCAGTACCTGTCGCCCGAGCAGGCGCAGGGACGACCGCTCGACGCCCGTCTCGATTTCTACGCCCTGGGCGTGACGCTCTTCAAGGCGGCGATCGGCGAGGTCCCCTTCGTCTCCACCGACTGGTTCGAGCTGGCGCGGATGCACGTGGAGGCGGCTCCGCCTTCGCTGCGAAAGCGGCGGCCTCAGCTGTCCAAGCGGTTCCAGCGGGTCGTGATGAAATGTCTCGCGAAGCATCCCGACGATCGCTATCGCGATGCGGGCGCCCTGCTCCTCGATCTTGCCGCCGTGGACGGTACGCTGCCGACCGGGCTGCTGGCGCGGTGGCGGGAGTGGTGGTCAAGCTGAGGGGTTGAACAGGCGGCGCACGGCGGCCACGAGGCGCGCTACGATACCCTGCTGTGCCGTCCCCCCTTCCCCGGCCTCTCTCCGGGCCATTCTCCCGGCCTCTGCCAGGGCCTCTTCCCGGCCCAGCACCGCCTCCGCTGCCCGCCGCAACTCCGCTTCGTGTTCCTTGGGGAAGGGTCGCTCCGCGAGACTGATTGCGAAACCCGAGCCGCCCTGAACCGTCCCCAGCTCGACGATCCCGGGAGACGCCCGGTCGATCACATCGATCAAGGGCTGCAGCATTTGTCGCTTCCCGTTTGGCGCCTCCCGGTAGTACGCCGCCGATACCGCGATCACCAGCCGCTCCGCCTTGACCCGGCCCGCGATGTAGCCCTCGAGCGCGTCCTTAACGGGGGAGGATGCGGAGGGCATCGTTGGTGAGCGCGAGAATCATGAGGGCGATCAGCAGGAAGAACCCCACATTGCTGAGCCGGGTTCGCAGCTCGCGCGACAACGGCCGTCCTCGCACCGCCTCGGCGATGAGGAACACGAGCTGCCCGCCGTCGAGGATGGGAATCGGCAGCAGATTCAGAACCGCCAGGTTGATCGAAAAGAACGCTACGAAGGTGAGCAGCCAATCGAGGCCCAGGCGCGCGACCTGCCCCGAGATCTGGCCGACGGTGATGATGCCCCCAACCTCGCGGAACGAGGTCTCGCGCAGCACGAGGCCTTTGAGGAATCCGAGGACCACCTGGGTCCGACCCCAGGTCTCCTGGAAGCCGGAAACGATCGCGCGCCCGAGCGGCTCCCGCACGTGAATCGTGGGCGGGTTCGGTGCGGCGCCGATGGCCCCGTACACGTGGGGTCGGGGCGACGCGCTGTCCGTCTCGACCTTACTCTCGGGAACCACGGTCACCGACACGACCTGTCCATCACGCAACACGTCGAACTTCACCGGCTTGCCGGGGTTGTTCCACACCATGTGCAGCACTTCGCTCCAAGACCGCAACGTATCGCCGTTGGCCCGCACCAAAAGGTCTCCCGGCTTGAGCCCCGCCCGGATCGCCGGTCGGCCCGGCTCTACAATACCGAGCCGCGGCGGGTCGAGCCGGGTCAGTGCTTGGGCCAGCGCCTGCCGCATGGCTATTGCGCTGTCGGGCAGTTGCACGACGATGGGCTCGGGCCGGCCCGCGACTTCGAACCGCAGCGTCGTGGGGCCCGTCAGGATGTGGTCGAGCAGCGCATTCCACGAGCGGATTGTATCGCCGTTCACGCGCACGATGCGGTCGCCGGACTTGAGGCTCGCGAGGGCCTTCGCCCCGGGCGGCAGCGCGTCGGCCGCGACCGAGTCGAGCTCCGTGCTCGCGAGCTCGGGCGTGCCTGCCGTCGCCGCCAGGCCCGTGTAGATGAAGAACGCGAACACCACGTTCATCGTGACGCCGGCGAGGATGACGATGATCCGCTTCCACACGGGCTGGCGGTCGAACGCCCGCGCAGGATCGACCGGGACGTCGGACTTCCCGCCCTCGACCCCTCCGGCCACACCTTCGTCTTCGAGGCCCGCCATCTTCACGTAGCCGCCGAGCGGTAGCCAGGAGAGCCAGTACTCGGTCTCGCCGCGCCGCCAGCTGAGAATGGGACGCCCGAACCCGATCGAGAATCGCAGCACCTGAATCCCCACGGCCTTCGCCGCGAGGAAGTGGCCCATTTCGTGTACGAAGATCAGGGGACCAAGGACCACCGCGAGGGCGGCGAGAGTCAGGAGCACGCCGCCTCCCGTGCCAGGCGCCGCGCATCCCCATCCGCGGCGAGCACCGCCTCGAGCGACGCGGCGTCGCGAACCTGGTGCGCATCGAGCACGTGCCCGATGGTCTCCGCGATTCTGCCGAAGCGGATTTTCCCCCCGAGGAACAGCTCCACGGCCACCTCGTTCGCGGCGTTGAAGGCCGTGGGCGCCGTCCCGCCGGCCGCGGCGGCGGCGCGTCCCAGCCCGTACGCCGGGTAGAGCTCGGCGCGCACCGGCTCGAACGTAAGAGTCCCCGCCGCCACCGGATCGAAGCGGCGCGCACCCTGGTCCGGCACTCGGTCGGGATGGGTGAGGGCGTACAGGATCGGCAGCTCCATCGTGGGAAACCCGACTTGGGCGAGCACCGACCCGTCCACGAACTCGACGAACGCATGCACCACCGACTGCGGGTGCACCACGACGTCCACGCTCTCGTACGGCAGCCCGAACAGGAAATGCGCCTCGATCACCTCGAGCGCCTTGTTCACGAGGCTGGCGGAGTCGACGGTGATCTTCTTCCCCATTTTCCAGGTCGGGTGGCGTAGCGCCTCGTCCACGGTGGCGCCCGCCACGCGCTCCGAGCTCCAGGTGCGGAACGGACCGCCCGACGCCGTGAGGATGAGCCGGGCCAGCTCCCCCGTGCGCCGCCCGGTGATGCATTGCAGCACCGCGCTGTGCTCCGAGTCGACCGGCACGATCTCTCCGCCGCCTTCCCGCGCCGTGCGGGTGACGAGCTCGCCCGCCATCACCAGCGTCTCTTTGTTGGCGAGCGCCACCCGCTTCCCCGCAGCCAGCGCGGCGAGGGTGGCCTCGAGCCCGGCGGCGCCCACGATTCCGTTCACCACGATGTCGACGTCGGGCCGGGTCGCGGCCTCTACGAGGCAGGCGGCGCCGTTGCGCATCCCGCTTCCCGCATCCCGCACCCCGCCGTTCACGATTCCGACATACGCAGGCTTCCACTCCGCCGCTTGTCGCTCGAGCAGCTCGGCGTTCGAATGGGCCGTGAGGGCGGCGACCCGGAACCGCTCCCGCTGGCGCGCCAAGACCTGGAGCGCCGAGCAGCCGATCGATCCGGTGGATCCGAGGATCGCGACGCCGATGGTCATGCGAGACCGAACAACCGGAACAGCCCCGCCGCGACCGGCGCCACGAAGTACACCGAATCGAGCCGATCGAGCACGCCCCCGTGCCCCGGGATGAGGGACGACGAATCCTTGACGCCGACCTCCCGCTTGAACAGCGACTCGGCGACGTCGCCGACCTGCGCCGCCACCGCCAGCACCAAGCCGACGGTCATAAGCTGCCAGACGGCCAGGTGCATGGCGACGCGGTCGAGCACCAGGGGACCGTACACGAGGGCCGTTACCAGGCCACCGACGACCCCTCCGATGGCACCCGCCCATGTCTTTCGGGGCGAGAGCACGGGAGCGAGCTTCGGCCCGCCGAGCAGCGCGCCCGCCGCCATGGCGCACGTGTCACACACCCAGGTGACCACCAACGGCATGACGGCGAGGGCGAACGAGCCACGCGGGTGCGCGTCGGCGTGGGGTCCGTGGCGGATCGCCACGAGAAAGGAGAGCAGCGCCGAAACGTACAGCGGCCCGAATGTCGTGACGGCGAGCGCATTGAGGGGGTGGCGCTCGGGCCCGCGGGTGGCGGCCACGACCAGCGCCACGAGCAGCCAGACCGCGCCGCCGTACACCACGGGCTCCCAGTCGGCGTAGTTCTTCGCCCAGTAGGTCGCAAGTGGGAAGGCTGCCGCGGCGACGAATCCCACCCATTCCAGGGGCTCGACGCCCTGCTTCCTGGCGAAGTCGTACAATTCCCGGGTGCCCAGGACGCCGAGCACCGCCAGCACGGCGGCGAGCACCCAGCCGCCCACCCACAGCGCGCCCATGGCCCCGGCGATGGCCGGGACCGCGACCGCGATGCGCACCAGCAGGTTGCGAGACATGTCAGGCAGTGACGCGGCCGAATCGCCGCTCCCGCCCTTGGTAGTCCAGGATCGCCTCGAACAGGTCGCGCCGCGTGATGTCAGGCCAGAGGACCGGGGTGATGTAGAGCTCGGTGTATGCGAGCTGCCACAACAGGAAATTGGAGAGCCGGCATTCACCCGACGTCCGGATCAGCAGGTCCGGATCGCTCCACGGCGCGGTGTACAGCTTGGCGCGGATGGCGTCTTCGTCGATGTCTTCGAGTCGCTTGACGCCCTTGAGCACCTCCTCGGCGAGGAGGCGCGCCGCCCGGGCCAGCTCGCCGCGCGACGAGTAGGAGATGCAGAGATTGAGCGCCAAGCGCGCGCCGTCGCGGGTTTCCCGCTCGATGCGCTCGACCGCCGCGCGCGCGCCGGGCGCGAGCCTGGTCCGGTCGCCCAGGACGTGGACTGCGACCCCCTGGCCCCTGAGCTCCGCCACTTCCCGCGCGATATACTCCTCGAGCAGCCGCATCAGGGCGGAGATCTCGGTCACCGGGCGCTGCCAGTTCTCTTCGGAGAAGGCAAACAGGGTGAGCACCTCGAGACCGGCTTCGAGCCCGCCTTCCACCACCTCGCGCACCGCCCGCATGCCCGCCCGGTGGCCCAGCGGCCGCGGCAGGCTGCGCTCGCGCGCCCAGCGGCCGTTCCCGTCCATGATGACGGCCACGTGCCGGGGCACGGCCCCATTGAGCCGAATCTGAGAGAGCAGCTCGTCCGCCATCTCAGACCTCCATGATCTCCGCTTCCTTCGCCTTCACCGCCTCGTCCACCTGTCGCAGATGATCGTCGTGCAGCTTCTGAACGTCCTTTTCAGTGTGCTTCTTTTCATCCTCGGAGACGTGCTCCGTCTTCTTGACCTTGCTGATCGCATCGGTGCGCGCGCGGCGGATCGCCACCCGGCCCTCTTCGGCGAACTTGTGCACGACCTTCACCAGCTCCCGACGCCGCTCTTCGTTGAGCGGGGGGAGCGGAATCCGGATGAGGTTGCCGTCGTTGGAGGGGGTGAGGCCCAGATCGGACGCGAGGATCGCCTTTTCGACCGCCTTGAGGAGGCCCTTGTCCCACGGCTGGATGGTCAGGAGCTTCGGCTCGGGCGCCGCTACGCTGGCAACCTGGTTGAGCGGCATCTCGCTGCCGTAGGCGTCTACGCGCACCAGGTCCAGCAGTGACGTCGTCGCCTTTCCCGTGCGGACGGTGGAGAACTCGCGCTTCACCGCTTCCACGGCCTTGTCCATCGAGTGCTTCGCCTGCTTGACGTGGTCCGCGAGCGTTGCCGTAGGAGGGCTCATTGGACGATCGTGCCGACGCGCTCTCCGGCCAGAACCCTGGCCGTCGCGCCGGGCTGGTTGATGTTGAAGACCACGATGGGAAGCTTGTTCTCCTTGCAGAGGCCGAAGGCGTTGGCGTCCATCACGGCATAGCCGTTCACCAGCGCGTCGCGGAACGACAGCTCCTTGAGGAACTTCGCCTTCGGGTCCTTCTTCGGATCGGCGGTATAAACGCCGTCCACATTCGTCGCCTTGAGGAGCACGTTCGCCTCGATCTCGAGCGCCCGCAGCACGGCCGCCGTATCGGTCGAAAAGTACGGGTTTCCGGTCCCGCCCGCGAAGATGACCATGCGTCCCTTTTCGAGATGCCGTACAGCGCGGCGTCTGATATAGGGCTCGGCCAACTCCTCCATGCGGATCGCCGTCATCACCCGGGTATCGACGCCCTTCTTTTCGAGGATGTCCTGCAGCGCCAGGGCGTTGATCACGGTCGCCAGCATGCCCATGTAGTCGGCGGACACCCGATCCATGCCCTGCTCGCTCGCGGCCGTGCCGCGCAGGATATTCCCCCCGCCCACCACCAGGCCCAGCTGGACGCCGAGCCCGGCGACGTGCTTGAGCTCGTCCCCCAGCTGGTCGATGACGGAAAAGTCGATCCCGCCGCCGGCGCCTCGCGTGCCGGCGAACGCCTCACCCGAGATCTTGAGCAGGGCCCGCCGATACGCCAGCGCCACTCAGCCTTCCCCGACCTTCAACCGGGCGAACCGGCGCACGTCGATCTTTTCGCCGGTCTTGGCCGCGAGCTCTTTCACCAGCTCGCCCACCGTGCGTTTATCGTCCTTCACGAACTTCTGCTCGAGCAGGACGTTCTCCTCGTAGAACTTCTTCAGCATCCCCTCCACGATCTTGGCGCGGATGTTCTCGGGCTTCTTCTGCTCGGCCACCTGAGCCTCGTACACCTGGCGCTCCCGTGCGACGGTTTCCACCGGCAGGTCCTCGATGCGCACCGCGAGCGGATTGGTGGCCGCGATGTGCACGGCGAGGTCGTGCGCCAGGGTCTTGAACTCCTCGGTGCGCGCCACGAAATCGGTTTCGCAGTTCAGCTCCACCAGCACGGCGTTCTTGCCGTTATGGTGGACATAGTGGCCGATCAGGCCCTCGGACGCCTCGCGCCCGGCGCGTTTATCGGCCTTGGCCGCGCCCTTGGTGCGCAGCACGTCGACGGCCTTCTCCAGATTGCCCGCCGTTTCCTCCAGCGCCTTCTTGCACTCCATCATGCCGGCGCCGGTGCGGGCGCGCAGCTCGGCCACGAGCTTGGCCGGAATCTCTTTCACGATCGCCACTCCTCCTCCTCCTCATGAAAACGCCGCCCTCGCGCCGTTGGGCTGGGAGGGCGGCGGTCGGTTGTCCACCGGAACGCATGCGTCCGGTGTGCTTAGACCTCGCCTTCGCCTCCGCCGCTCGATTCCGCTGGAGCTGGGGCCGGCGCCTCGTCCGTCTTGAGCCGTGCGGCGATCGCCTCCGGCTTGGGGCGACGCTTGCGCCGCGCCGGCTTCTTTTTCTTGTCACCTTCCGCCTCGCTCTCGACGCCGGTCTCCGTCGAGTAGGTCACCCCTTCGCCTTCCTCGGCCGCCTCGCGCAGCGGCATCTGGTGGCGGGCTTCCGAGATGACATCGGAGATGGCCGCGGTGATCAACGAAACCGCCCGGATTGCGTCGTCGTTGCCGGGGATCGGGATCGTGATCAGCTCCGGATCGGCGTTGGTGTCCACGATGGCGACCACGGGAATGCCGAGCTTGTTCGCCTCGGCGACCGCGATGCGCTCCTTCTTCGAGTCCACGATGAACAGCGCCCCCGGCAGCCGGCTCATGTTCTTGATGCCCGACAGGTACTTCTCGAGCTTCACGCGCTCGCGCTCGAACAGCAGCTGCTCTTTCTTGGTGTAGTTCTCGAACTCGCCCTCGGCGGTCCCCTGCTCCAGCTCCTTCAGCCGCTTGATCTGCTTCTTGATGGTCTGGAAGTTGGTGAGCGTGCCGCCCAGCCAGCGCTCCGTGACGTAGAACGCGCCGCAGCGCTGCGCCTCCGCCAGAAGGATGTTCTTGAGCTGCTTCTTCGTGCAAACGAAGAGGACGTTCTCACCCTTCAGGATGACACCGCGGAGCAGCTCTTGCGCGGCCTCGATCTGTCGGAGCGTCTTTTGGAGGTCGATGATGTAAATCCCCGACCGCTCGGCGAAAATGAACCGGCGCATCTTGGGATTCCAGCGGCGCGTCTGGTGGCCGAAATGGACACCCGCTTCCAGCAAAAGCTCCAACGTAGGCTGCCCCATGCACTCCCTCTCGTGGGTTCGATCCGCCGCCGCCCTCATCTCCGATGCAACCCCTCGGGGGGGACCCAGCACCGGATCAGGCGACGTGTGTGATTTATCGCTTACTGAACTGGAACCGCTTGCGCGCGCCCGCGCGGCCCGGCTTCTTGCGCTCGACCACCCGCGGATCCCGCGTCAGCAGTCCCTGCTCCCGCAGCTTCTTACGGTGCCGCTCGTCCGCCAGGCACAGTGCTCGAGCGATCGCGAGCCGCATCGCCCCCGCCTGCCCCGTCACACCGCCGCCCCGGCACAGCGCCCGCACGTCGAAGGCGCCCAGCGTGTCGGTCGCCGTGAACGGCTGCTGGATATGCGACACGAGCGAGGGCCGGGGAAAATAATCGCCCAGCGTGCGCCCGTTGACGTTCCACTTCCCCGAGCCCGGCGTGAGATACACGCGCGCCACCCCCACCTTACGGCGCCCAACAGCGTGCCAGCGCAGCTCCGGCGTTATGGCCGAACTCATCAGGCCTCCGCCAGACTGAGCGGCTCGGGCTGCTGGGCCGCGTGCGGGTGCTCGGGACCGGCGTAGACTTTCAGCATCTGCTTCACCTTCTGACGTGAGAGCGTCGTCTTCGGCAGCATGCCCCACACCGCCTTCTCGATCACGCGCTCGGGGCGCGTCTCGAGGACCTTCTTGACGGGCGAGAAACGTTCGTGGCCCATGTAGCCGGTATGACGGAAGTAGCGTTTCTGCTCCAGCTTGCGTCCCGTGAGCTTGACCCGGGCGGCGTTCACTACCACCACGCAGTCGCCGCCGTTCAAGTGCGGCGTGAACGTGGGCTTGTGCTTGCCGCGCAGAATCTGCGCCACGCGGCTGGCCAGCCGGCCGAGCGGCAGCCCTGCCGCGTCGACGAGGAACCAACGACGTGTCACGTCCTCTTTTCTCAGCGTGAACGTCTTCATTCCAGCCCTTCCAAATGGAAACCCGGTCGGTGACAGCCGCGAACTATACCCGAGCCGTAAGGGCCTGTCAACCCGAGGGTTCCGGGCTCGCGAGGGTCACGAGCGAGGCGCCTTTTTCGACCGCTTGCCCAACCGCGACATGGACCGTCTGCACCGTCCCGGGACGCGGCGCGCGCAGCTCGTTCTCCATTTTCATCGCCTCCACGACCACGAGTCCAGCGCCGGCATCCACCTGCTGTCCCTCGGCGACTTCGATCCGCACCACCAGACCAGGCATTGGCGCGCGCACCGTCCCGCCGCCGGGGGCGGGCTGGCTCTTCCTGCCGATCGCCTCGCTCCTGCTGCTGCGTTGGTCCTGCACCACCACCTCCACCCGCTCCCCCAACACTCCCAGCGCCCACCGCCCATCGCCCTCCAGCGGCTCGGCCGCGACGGTCCACGACTCTCCGCCGAGCAGCAAATGATAGAGCGGCGTCCCCGATACCGCGGCGAGATCGCTGTCGAGCCCCACCCCATCCACGGTCACGCGGTTCCCGTCCACCTCGACCTCGTGGGTCTGCGAGCCAATCGTCACGAAGTACTTCATTCCGCCTCCATCACGGCCACCGTCTCCACGTCTGCCGTCTGGGGGAACAGGTCGAACGCCCGCACCGCGGTCACCCGGTAGGTCGCGCTCAAGCGGTGCAGGTCTCGAGCAAGGGTCGCCGGGTCGCAAGACACGTAGATCAACCGACTAACCGGCTGGCCCGTGAGCCGAAGGGTGACATTCCAGTGCAGGCCCGCCCGGGGGGGGTTCACCACCACCGCGCTCGCTTCGGGAAGCGTGGGCAACACGTCCTCCGCTTTGCCGGCGATGAACCGGACCGGACGCGCCGCCGGGCGCCCCCGTGCCCACTCGATTGCCTTCTCGTCCGCGTCCACGCTGACGACCTGCGCCCCGCGCTCCGCCAGCGCCACGGCCGTGTCCCCGATGCCCCCGTACAGGTCCCAGACCACCGCGCCCCGTACGTCGCCCACTTGGTCCACCGCCCAGGCGCGCGCGATCATGCCCATCTCCGGATTGACCTGTTCGAACGCGGTGGGCGGGAATCCGGTGGCCGGGCCGGCCACGACGCGCGCGGCGCCGTCCACTGGCTGCCACCAGCAGATCACGTTTCCGCCGTCAGGGAGCGCGGCCCGCAGCGCCTCTGCGGTACGCCAGGGCTCACCGCTCGACTCCGCGATGATGTGCCGGTGACCCTCGCGGTCAATCCGCAGCGTGAGTTGGGTGAGCCGCGGCGGCAGGAGGTCCAGCCGCTGCTTCACCTCTCGCCACAGGGCCATGAGCTTGAAGTCCGCGATGTGACAATCCCTCAGGTCGAACACCGACCCCGGGCGGTCGTATGGATGGAAACCCACCGTCCTCCCCCGCCCTCCACCGCCGCCTTTCACCGCGAGGCTTATCTTCGCCCGATAGCGCCACTCCTCGACCGCCTCGACGATCTCGGGGTCGCCGACGTCGAGCTTGGCGATCCGTCGCAACGCGTCGCCCACGATTGCCCGCTTGGCGGCCAGCTGCGCTTCGTACGTCACGTGCTGCAGCTGGCAGCCGCCGCAGTGATCCTGCACGTAGTGCGGACACGGTGCCGTGACGCGGGCCGCGCCGGCGGCGACGATCTCGGCCAGCTCGCCGCGGGCGAAGCTTTTGTGCAGCTTCACCCCCTCCCGCAGTCGGATCCGCTCGCCTGGGGCGGTGCGCGCGACGAACACGGCTCGCCCGTCCGCGAGCCGGCCCACCCCCTCCCCACCCGCCGCGATCGCCGTGATCGCCACGACGTCGCTCATTGACCCACCGCCTCCCGGCGAGCCGCGAGCAGCCAGGGGGACGGCCGGACCAACGGTCCGGCGGTCGGCGTCGGTGGGGGTGTGGCCGCACCCCGCTCTTCGGCGAGCAGTGCGGCCACCACCGCGAGCGGCCGGGTCAGGGCGGCCGGCGGCTCGCCTACCAGCAGGCGTGCCCCCGCGCGCTCGAGGTAGGTGACATCGATGTCGCCGCGCTGGAATTCGGGGTCGTCCATCACCCGCAGGTGAAACATCTGGGACGTTGGGATGCCGACGATCGCCAGCTCGCGGAGGGCGCGCCGCATGCGTTCGAGCGCGACGGCGCGCGTCTCGCCCCACACGATCAGCTTCGCGATGAGCGGGTCGTAGTAGAGTGTGACCTCGTTGCCCTCCTCGATCCCACCGTCCCACCGCACCCCGGGGCCGCCGGGAACCCGCAAATAGCGCACGACGCCCGTCGCGGGGAGAAAGTCGTTGAGCGGGTCCTCCGCGGTGATGCGACACTCGATTGCGTGGCCCCGCGGCTGCAGTGTACCCGCGTGCACGCGCAGCGGCTGGCCCATCGCCACACGCAGCTGCTCGCGCACGATATCCACCCCATACACGAGCTCGGTCACCGGGTGCTCGACCTGAATCCGGGTATTCATCTCCAGGAAGTAGAACTCGCCACTCGGCGCGAGCAGGAATTCGATGGTCCCGGCCCCCAAGTAGCCCACGGCGCCCGCGGCGGCGGTGGCGGCATCGCTCATGCGGCGGCGCAGTGCGGGCGTCACGGCCACGGACGGCGCTTCCTCGATGAGCTTCTGGTGCCGGCGCTGGATGCTGCACTCGCGCTCGCCCAACGCGACCACGCGTCCGAACGAGTCCGCCAGGATCTGGATTTCGACGTGTCGCGGCCGCTCGAGGTATTTTTCGAGGTACACTTCGCCGGCCCCGAACGCCTTGACCGCCTCGCTCGCCGCCGCCTCGAATCCCGCTTCGAGCTCCGCCTCCTCCCGGATCAGCCGCATGCCCTTGCCGCCGCCGCCCGCGGCCGCCTTGAGGAGCACCGGGTAGCCGAGCCGTGCCGCCTCGGGCCGTGCCTGCACGTGGTCAGCGAGCGGCCGCGTGGTCCCCGGAACGATCGGCACGCCCGCCTGCTGCATGCGGCGCCGCGCTTCGGTCTTGTCGCCCATGGCCCGGATGGCGGCTGCCGGCGGTCCGATGAACTCGAACGACGCCGCCGCCACCGCCTCCGCGAACGGCGCGCGCTCCGAGAGGAAGCCATATCCGGGGTGCACCGCCTGGCAGGCCGCGCTCTGCGCCGCGGCAATCAGCTTTCCGATGTCGAGATAGGACTGGGCCGCCGCCGGGGGCCCGAGCGGCACGGCGAGGTCGGCGGCGCGCACGTGCGGCGACAGGCGATCGGCCTCGGAATAGACCGCCACCGCCTCGAGGCCTTCCTCGTGGCAGGCGCGGATGATCCGCAGGGCGATCTCGCCGCGGTTGGCGACGAGGACGCGTTTGATGGTCGTCATGACGCCGTTCTCAGCGATGACAACTCCCCACCTCGCTCGACACTTTGAACGTCGCCATTGGCTCGCACAGCGCCGGTATGATGCGGGCGGCCCGCGTGTACGCGGCGAGCGCCGGCTCGGCCCAGGGGTCATAGGCGTCCAGCGCTACCCGCAGCGCCCCGAACACGAAGTCGCGGGGCGGGACCGGTGGGCTCTTCCCCTCCGGACCGGCCACCCAAACGAGCGACCGGGCCTGCCAGCGCAGGCGCGGGCGGGTTTCGGGTGGCCGCTCGAACGCCATGCTCACGCACACCGGGCGTCGCCGCGCCAGCTCCGTCAGCCAAGCATCGTCGCTGCTTCCGCGCCGCCCGAGCTTCAAGTCGGCCGCGAGTCGCGCCCGCAGTGCCGGATCGGAGCGCCATGCGGCCAGCGGGACCACGAGCAGATCGGGCCGCAAACCGCGCGCGAATCGCATGTACCAGGCCGCGTAGAAATCGGCATCTCCGGCCGTCAGCAGCACACCGGCGGCGGGACAGGCGCGCAACAGGTTCTCGCCCAGCTCGTCCAGCACCGGTGGCAGACGGAGATCGATGGGCAACGGCCCCCAGGTCTCCACGCCGGCATCCACGCCGCCGGACTCCCAGGCGAGCCAGGAGCGCGAGGCCCACGCGCCGACCCGCAGCACCCGGGCACTGTCGCCCACCGCGCTCGTACCCGGCGGCCCGGCGAGCGCGGCCGCGCGAGCCAGAGCCGCTTCCGCGGTGTCGAGCACGGCGCGCGTCCACTCGCTGTCCTCGCCCGAGCGGTGCGTCGCGCCGTGGGCCTCCGCACCCAGGCCCAGATACGCCCGCCCCATCAGGAGCCACAGCTGTGCGTCGGTCGAGTCCCGCGCGGCCCGGCCGCGCAGCGTGACGAGCGAGTCTGTTCGCGGCGGCGGGGGCGCTTGCAGCAGCGTCACCAGCGCCAGCGCGCTACAGAGGGATGTTGCCATGCTTCTTCGCGGGATTGCGATCGCGCTTGGTAGCCAGGGTCGCGAGCGAGTCGATCAGCCTGGGCCGGGTGTCGCGCGGATCGATGATGTCGTCCACGTAGCCGCGCGCCGCCGCGAGATACGGATGGGCGAATTTCTCGCGGTACTCCCTCTCCCGCGCCTCGGTCGCGTCCTCCTTGTAGAGGATTTCCACGGCGCCCTTCGGCCCCATGACGGCGATCTCCGCGGTGGGCCACGCGACGTTGTAGTCGCCGCGGACGTGCTTCGAGTTCATCACGTCGTAGGCGCCGCCATAGGCTTTGCGGGTGATGACCGTGAGCTTAGGGACGGTCGCCTCGCAGTAGGCGAACAACAGCTTGGCGCCGTGCTTGATGATCCCGCCGTGCTCTTGCGCCACGCCGGGAAGGAATCCGGGCACGTCCTCGAACGTGACGAGCGGGACGTTGAAGGCATCGCAGAACCGGATGAACCGGGCGCCCTTGAGCGAGGCGTTGATATCGAGCACGCCCGCCAGCACCGCGGGCTGGTTCGCGACGACGCCCACCGGCCGGCCTCCGAGGCGGGCAAACCCGACCAGCAGGTTCCCCGCGAAGTCCCGGTGGACCTCGAGGAACTCGCCGTCGTCCATCACGCGTCGGATCACGTCGTGCATGTCGTACGCCTTGGTCGGCTCGTCGGGGACCACGTCGAGCAGCTCTTCGTCCCGCCGGTCCACCGGATCGGTGCAGGGGCGCAGCGGTGGATCATCGAGATTGTTGGAGGGGAGATAGGACAGGAGCATCCGGATCGCGGCGAGACTCTCGCGCTCCGAGCCGTGCACGAAGTGCGCCACGCCCGATGTAGCGCCGTGCACATCGGCGCCTCCCAGACCCTCGAAGTCCACCTCTTCGTGCGTCACGGTTTTCACCACGCTCGGCCCCGTGACGAACATGTACGAGATGCCTCGCACCATGAACACGAAGTCGGTGATGGCCGGGCTGTACACCGCGCCGCCGGCGCACGGGCCCAGGATCGCGCTGATCTGCGGTACCACACCCGAGGCGAGCGTGTTGCGCAGGAAGATGTCTGCGTAACCCCCCAGGGAGGCGACGCCTTCCTGGATGCGCGCGCCGCCCGAATCGTTCAGGCCGATCACGGGCGCGCCGTTCTTGAGCGCCAGGTCCATCACTTTGCAGATCTTCTCGGCGTGCGTTTCGGAGAGCGAGCCGCCGAACACGGTAAAGTCCTGCGAGAATACGTATACCAGCCGCCCGTCGATCCGCCCGTAACCCGTGACCACACCGTCACCCAGGTACTTCTCGTCCGCGAGCCCGAAGTCGGTCGAGCGGTGCGTGACGAATCGGTCCAGCTCCACGAACGTCCCGGCGTCCAGCAGGACGTCGAGCCGTTCCCGGGCGGTCATCTTGCCCTTCTCGTGCTGCGCCGCAATCCGCTCGGCGCCGCCGCCCAGAGCGGCCTCGGCGCGTTTCTGCTGCAGGAGGTCCAGCTTCTCGCGCATAGTCATGAAGGCAGAATCTAGACGGCTAGACGTCGAGACGGCTAGCGGATTTCAGCGTTGAGGGGCCAGGAAAGCGCGTCCCTGACCCCTCACCCCTACAACCCGCTAGCCGTCTAGCCCTCTAGCCGTCTGCCTGTCCGTCTGCCTGTCCGTCTGCCTGTCCGTTTGCCTGGCCTTGCTTTGCTGCTTCCTGTATGTCGTCCTTGGGCCAGCCGGTGGCCGCCAGCACGATCCGATGGTGGATCGGATCCACCTCCAACACCTTGAGCTCGACCGCCTGCCCGTCTTTCACCGCATCCCCGGGATTCTGAATGTCGGGAATCCCGAGCTGGGACATGGGGACGAACCCTTCGATGTCGCTTCCCAGGTCCACCACCACGCCCTTGTCCATGAGCCGCAGCACCCGGCCCCGCAACTCCGTGCCGACCGGGTAGGTCTCACCGATGCGCAGCCACGGATCTTCCTGCGCCTGCTTCAGGCCGAGCGAAATCCGTTTATTCTCGGCGTCCACGTTCAGGATCAGCACCTCGACCTCGTCGCCCTTCTTCACCACTTCGGAGGGATGCTGCACCCGCTTGGTCCACGACATGTCGGAGATGTGGATCAGGCCGTCGATGCCGGGCTCGATCTCCACGAACGCGCCGAACGAGGTGAGGTTGCGCACTTTCCCCTTGATCCGCATGCCGACGGGGTACTTCTGCGGCAGCGCCATCCAGGGGTCTTCCTCGGTCTGCTTCATGCCGAGCGAGACCTTCTCTTCGGTCTCGTCCACCTTCAGCACCACCGCTTCGATGGTCTCGCCGATCGACACGATCTTCGACGGGTGCCGCACGTTGCGTGTCCAGCTCATCTCGGAGATATGGACCAGCCCCTCGATCCCCGGCTCGAGCTCGACGAACGCTCCATAGTTCGTGATCGACACCACTTTGCCCTGCACGCGCGTGCCCACCGGGTACTTGGCGGCGACGTTCTTCCAGGGGTACGGCTGCAGCTGCTTCAGGCCGAGGCTGATGCGCTCGCGCTCCCAGTCGATGTCGAGGACTTTGACTTCGACCTCCTGGCCGATGTGGACCATCTCGGACGGGTGCGACACGCGGCCGTAGCTCATGTCGGTGATGTGGAGCAGTCCGTCCACACCCCCGAGGTCGATGAAGGCGCCGAAGTCGGTGATGTTTTTCACGATGCCCTTGCGGGTCTGGCCGACCTGCAGCTCCTTCATCAGGACATCGCGTTTGGTCTTGCGCTCGGCCTCGAGTAGCACGCGGCGGCTCACCACGATGTTGCGGCGCCGCTTGTTCAACTTGATGATCTTGAACTCGAAGCTCTGGCCCAGCAGCTCGTCGATGTTGGGCACGCGCCGCAGGGCGATCTGGCTGCCGGGGAGGAACGCGTCCACCCCCATCAGGTCCACCACCACGCCGCCCTTGATCTTCTTGACGAGCGTGCCCGAGACCGCCTCGTCCTTCTCGTGGGCTTCGCGGATCCGCTCCCAGACCCGCATGAAGTCGGCCTTCTTCTTCGAGAGGACGACCGCGCCTTCCTGATCCTCGAGATGCTCCAGGAAAACCTCGACCTCGTCCCCTTCCTTGAGAGAGCGCGCGTCCTTGAACTCGTCGATCGGCACGGCGCCTTCCGACTTGAATCCGACGTCGAGAATGACGGCGGTGTCGGTCACGCGCAGCACCTTCGACTTGACGATCTCGCCTTCTTCGATGTTGGAGAGCGTTCCCTCGTACAGCTCCGTCATCTTCGCGATTTCGTCCGACGAATACTCCTCGTGCAGGTCGGAGCGGACGCGGAGGTGGGAGTGAGCGGGAGCGGCGGCTTCGGGCTTCGACTCGGGCAGGTTTTCCGTATCTACCAGCATTCAGGACACCGGTTCGGTTGCGAGTTTGGACCAATGGGCCCGGGGACGATCCCCGGGCTCCGGAACACAAGCAGGAAAACCTAGCCGGGCAGCCGCGTCCGCGCCAGCGCCACGACGGCCTGGACTTGCTGCTCGAGTGAAAGCCGCGTGGTGTCGAGCACCACCGCGTCCGCGGCGGCCTTGAGCGGCGCAACCGCCCGGGTGGAATCGGCGCGGTCTCGCGCCGCCAGCACTTCGGCCTCCCGTCGCAGCTCGTCGCCCCCGCCCCCGCCCCCCACAACCCCCGGTTCGCGACCGTGGCGCTCCGCCACCCGGCGCCTGGCCCGCTCCTCAGGACTCGCCGTGAGAAACACTTTCAACGGGGCGTCCGGGAACACCACTGTCCCGATGTCACGCCCGTCCACCACCACCCCCCGAGCATGGGCCTGCACCGCCTCCCGCTGCTGCACATTCACCCAGTGGCGCACCTCGGGGATGGCGGCGAGCTCGGAGACCCGTTGCGTGACCCGCTCGGAGCGGATCGCCTGCGCTACGTCCACGCCCGCCACCTCAGGGCGGAACACGTCGCCCACGAGCACCAACCGCACCGGTAAGCCTTCGGCGAGCGCCACGATCTGTTGGGCGGACCAGGGGGAACCGCTCCCGGCTCCCCGCTCGCCGATGTTGTCGAGCACCGCCAGCGTAATCGCCCGGTACAGCGCCCCCGAGTCCAGGTGCGCCCATCCCAGCCGGCGTGCGACCAGCGACGCCGTCGAGCTCTTTCCTGACGCCGCCGGGCCGTCGATCGCGATCACTCGGAGGGTCACGTCTCCTGAAGGCTCCGCAGGTCGTGGAAGAACCGGGGATAACTGATGGCCACCGAGCGCCGTTCCGACAGCCGGACGTCCGCCCCCGGCACGGTCCCGAGCACCGCGAACGCCATGGCCAAGCGATGATCGCGCGCCGTGTCGATCCGGCCGCGCGGGGGTCGCTTCGTGCCGCACACGAACAGGTCATTGCCGCGGGCTTCCGCCTCCGCGCCCACCGCCCGCAGGTTGGCCGCGATGAGCTCGAGCCGGTTGCTTTCCTTCACCCGAAGCTCGCCCACCTCGCGGAACACCGTCTCACTCCCTACGGCGGCCCGGCTCGCCAGGACGGCGAGCACCGGCACCTCGTCCACCAGCGTCGGCACCTCAGCGGCGCTCACTTCCGTCCCGCCCAGCGCCGCCGGGCGAGCCACGAGATCGGCCACCGGCTCGCCGCCCTGGTCCCGCAGGTTCACCCGCTCCACCCGCGCGCCCATGCGCCCGAGGACTACCAGGAATCCCGTGCGGGTCGGGTTGACGCCGACATTCTCGATCACCAGCTCGCCGCCTTCGGCGAGCACGGCGGCCGCGACCAGGAACGCCGCCGACGAGGCGTCACCGGGGATAGAAAGGCGGAACGGGGGAAGGTCGGAGCGACCGGATGGCTGGTATACGATCGCTCCCTGGCGCTCGTGCAGCCCCAATCCCAGATGCACAAACAGCCGCTCGGTGTGATCGCGTGAGCGATACGGCTCGCGAATCGTGACCGCGACCCTCCCTGTGAGTCCCGCCAACAGCAGGGCGCTCTTGATCTGCGCGCTCGCGACTGGCGTCGTGTAAGTAAGCGGGCGGAGCCGGCCGCCCCGGATGGTGAGGGGCAGCGCGTCTCCGCCCCGTTCCTGGATTTCCGCCCCCATGGCGCGCAGCGGCTCCGTGACCCGCCGCATTGGGCGGCGGCGCAATGAGGCGTCTCCGGTGAGCGTCGCCGCGAAGCGCTGACCCGCGAGGATGCCGAGCATGAGCCGCGCCGTCGTGCCGGAATTCCCGCAGTTGAGGCGAGACGCGGGTCGCGAGATGCGGGAGGCCTGGACCGTCACGGTGGAGCCGTCGCGGATGGACGAGATGTCCGCTCCCAGCTGGCGCAGGACTCGTGCGGTGCTCTTGACGTCCGCGCCGGTCAGCAGGCCTTCGAGCTGGCTCGTGCCGCGAGCGAGCCCCGCCAGCATCACGGCGCGGTGTGAGATGCTCTTGTCGCCCGGCGGCCGGACGACGCCTCGTACCTTCACGCTTCCGCCTGCCGGCGCCACCGGGCCGCGCGGCTGAGCCACGCGGTCAGGGCCGGGGCGTTCCCCGTCTCGAGGGCGCGCTCGAGCTCGCCCAATGGCTCCTCGAGGGCGCGGAGCACCGGCAGTATTTCGTCCCGGTTCATGAGCAGGATCTCGGACCAGAGCCCCGGCTCGCTCGACGCGAGGCGGGTGGTATCGCGCGCCCCGGGCCCGAACGTCGCGCCCGGGGGCGCGGCCAGCGCGAAGACGTTGGCGAGCAGCGATGCCATGGCCTGCGGCAGATGGCTCGTGAGCGCCAGCTGGTGGTCGTGCTGCGCCGCGTCGATGCGCACCGGATGAGCGTCCAGCACGCTCTCCCAAAAGTGCGACACCTCGCGGGCCGCGCCGTCCCCGTCGCGCGTGGCGGTGATGTACACGGTCGCGCCCTTGAACAGATCGACCCGCGCGGCGGCGAAACCGTGTGCATGGGTGCCGGCCAGGGGGTGGCCGCCGGCAAAGCGGCTTCCGATCCCAAGGGCTTCCGCCTTGGCGACGATCGCCCGCTTTACCGACGCGACATCGGTGATCAGTGCGCCCGCGCCGACGTGTGGCTTGAGGGCGCCGAGCAGCTCGAGGTTGGCGGCCGGTGGCGCGGCCAGCACGAGCAGCTCGACCGCGCGCGCCACGTCCGCCGCGCGGGGCGGTGCGTCGTCGAGCGCGCCCTGGCGTGCCGCGGCCACCCGCTCCGCGGGCTCGGGCGACCAGCCGAGCACCGTGGCGACGCCGGCCCGCTTCGCCTGGAGGGCAAGCGAGCCGCCGATGGCACCGAGGCCGATGATGCCGAGTTTGGAGGGGCGCACGAGGGGAAACTAGCGTCGAAACACGAAGGGCGGCACTCACCGTGCCGCCCTTGTACGAATCGGTCGTTCAGCCGTCAGTCGCTCGCGGGCGCGGTGGTGAACGACAGGTTGTCGAAGACGGCGCGTGTCGCCGCCGAGCCGGCGAACCGAACGTGGAGGATGCCCGGCGCGCCCGGACCAGCCGACTCAACGCACAGCACCTGGGCTACGTCAGGAGCCGACGTCACTGTCTGGAGCGTCACTTCTCCATCCCACACCGAGAGGAACCCCGTCGATCCTGGGTCGCCCGGCTTGACATCGATGCATACCTTGGACGCTCTCGCGTTGAAGTCTGCCTGGATGATCCCGTCGTTAGCCGCGCGGAACGCCGGCGAACCAGAGCATACACTGACGGCGTTCGTGGCCAACGACCCGTCTCCATTGGTCGCGAAGACGCTCGTGCCGCTGCCGCAGCCCTCTCCGCCGCTCACGCGGGTGAAAGTCACGAGGCCTTCGTACGTGTTGTTCACCTGCGTGCCGGATGGGATCGCTTCCGGCTGCGAGCCCGGCGTGGAATCGAAATTGATCGTCGTCGGCAGCATCCAGCCGATGCGGCTGAACGAGCCGGTCAGACCTCCTACGCCGACGTGCGCCGCGTAGGCGGACGAAGGTGCGAACCACGTTCCCAGTCGACGCAACGCACGGGCCACATCCGCAAAGGGACCGGGCCGGGAAGCCGCGGAGGCAAACCCTGAACACGAGACGAATGTCGCGGGTGCATTCTCGAGCGCGGTGACCGCTCCCAGGGTGATCCCTTCGCCGAAGAACTCTTCAACCTTGAACAACTGGGCGGCGTCGTGCTGTGCGATGTGCTCGATTTCCACGCAAATGCCGACCGTGACGGGTGTTTCACCTGCGAAGTTGCCGACGTCGGGGAAAGTTCTGAAACGATAGCATCCCTCCGCTTGTGGCTGGCTGAGGGGGATGCAGCTGGCATCGAGGCTCGCCAGATTCACCCGCTCGATCGTCACGACCACATCGGTGAATCCCGCCGGCAGCCACCCTGACGGGAACAATGCTCCCGCGAAGCCCGTGTTGGTTACCACGACGCCACCAGTACCGGGGACGCTGGTTTCCGCACAATCGCTTGTGCAATTCGTCCCGAAGGCGCCCCGCTCGATCCGGAACTTGATCGGCAGGGTCCGCCCGTCCACGAGGCCGATATACTCGTTCGTATTCACGTTCTTCAGCCCGCTCCCGTTGTTCACGGGATCCACGTCGGCAAAACCCAGGGGATCGCGCTGACCGGCGCCCCCGAACACCTGAATGCGGTAGAACAAGTCAGGATTGATTCCCGACTGCTTCGTGTCCCAGTTCACCTTGTACTGCTGGCCCGCCACGTCGGCCTCGACCGCCAAGACGACGACTGGAGGAGCCGCAGCACAACCAATTGGGGTGTTCAGCGGGGCTGGCCCCACGTCGAGCTGGCAAATCACGACGACCGGCTTGAGCGCCGGATTGAACGTCCCCGAGAACGTCCGCTGAGGAACGATCGGTGGCAAGAAGAAGAAGTGATCGTGTCCGGCCTCGACGAGTTGGAATGAAGGAGGTTTCACAGCGGTCGGAGTGCGCTGGTCCTGACACGCAACGACCAGGGCGCAGGTGATGGGCAAAAGGACGATGCGCTTCATAGCTCGGCTCCTTCAGGCGTCGGGGACGGCAATCCGGACTCTGGAGGGGCCGATGGGGCAAGATCTGCGCCTCCTTGTTGCCGCCGGGACCCTCGACGTAAGAACGGAGGTTTGTAACACAACTGCTACAGTTTGCGCTTGGCTTCCGTCAACTGAACGAAGCGCGGATCGGACTTCAGGTCGCGCCACCACCAGGAGATGTCCCCGCCGCGTGTGAACGCGTGGGTGGGGTTGGCGGCGATGTAGCGCTGCAGCAGGGCGATCGCCTGATCGCGGTCGCCGAGGATCGTGCGAGCGAATGCTTCGATCGACAGGATCTCTTGAGTCGCATCCACGTCCCGATCCGCACGGGCGCGCAGTAACACGTGACGCGCGCTGTCGGCCAGCCCGGCGCGTGCCAGCGCGACGCCCACGATGGTTTCGGCCCGATGGTGCTCGAGCGCCTTGCGGGGCGCCGGCGTGAGTGAGTCAATCTGCGCGAGCAAGCGCCATGTGGCGGGCGGATCCGGCTGTGCGCCGGGCGTCGTCATGAGCCACAGCCGGCACTCCGCGAACCGGAAGTCGCCGGCGAACCGCCGCGCTCCCTCGAGGCACCAGCGCTGCGCCTGGGTGAGTTGCTCCAGGTCGTACGACCCGAAGAAGAGACGAGCCAGCACGTCGGGTGCGACGGCGAGATAGGCATCTTCTTCGTACGCCTTGCGCGCCGTCAGCACCGCGAGGGGCACGTCCTCGGTCTGATAATACAGGTGGCTCAGCGTGCTGTACCCGCTCGCGAGCGACGGATCGGTCTGGGTCGCCGCCTCGAGATCCTGCTTCGCCGCGGCCAGCAACTTCGGCAGCGCGCCCGGATCCGGAGCGAGCTCCTGCAGCCAGCTGAGGTAACGGACGGTACCTCGCAACTCCAGCGCGCGCGCGTCGTTCGGCGCCAGGGTCAAGGCGCGCTCCGCGTGTCCCCCGGCCACCTCCACCCAGTGAACGAGCGCCTTGCGGTCTCCCGCCAGACGGGCGCGACGGTATGCAAGCCAGCCACGTTGCGTCACGGGCTCGGCCCACGATGGGTCCGCTCGTTCGGCGAGGGCCAGCAACGAATCGGCGCGGGCGAACCCCGAGAACGCGCCATCCACATCGTCCCGCGTGAGCCGAGCCTCGGCATCCTTGCGGGCGTGCTCGCCCTGCTGCACGAGTGACCATGCCGCGACGCTGTGCGTGCTCGCCTGCTCCTGACGCAGCCGCAGCTCCTCACCCAGCCGCACCCGAAGAAACTCGGCCACCTTGCTGGCGAGGCTGTCCCGAATCGCCAGCACGGCGTCCGCTGGCTGGTCGAAACTGGCGCGCGTCCCTAGGTCGGCGCCGCTCGCCCCGTCGATCAGACTCACCGAGACGCGGTAGCGTCCGCCCACCTCGTCGACGCCGCCTTGCACGATCGTGCCGACGCCGAGTGCGCGCGCCACGCTGTCGAGCGGCGCGCTGGAGCTGCGATACGGCGCTACACCGTTCTTGGACACGATCGTGAGCGAGCCAACCGGCCGTAAGGCGTCGATCAGCGCCTCGGTGAGGCCGTCCGCGACATATCCCAGCGTATGGCCGCTGCTCTGATCCGTGAAATACAGCACCGCGATGCGCCGCGGGTCGAGCCCGGTCACCGCGGCCCCCCGACCGGGGCGGGCCGAGCGGAGCACGAAGTACCCGGCCAGCGCCACCAGTACCACGGCGATCGGCGCGAGACGCCACACCCTGGGGCGCTGGCGAGCGGCGCGCTCGAGCGTCGCGCGCCGGTACGCCCCCGTCGCTGCGGACGGCGTGTTCAGCGCTTCCGCGAACAGCGCGGTGGTCGGATAGCGGTCGGCCGGCACCTTCGAGAGCGCGCGTAGAATCGCCCCCTCCACCGCATCGGGGATGGTGGCGCGCACGATCGACGGCGGCGAGACCATATCCAGCGAGTGCCGCGCGATGATCGCCTGCGCGGTAGGCCCCGTGAAGGGCGGCGCGCCCACCAGCATCTCGTACACGACGCACGCCAGACTGTATT